>Ga0307510_10000487_pt1 | contig 39096 bp, 24 predicted proteins | sample 12_EM_MG_FD_207224 | JGI IMG/M metagenome (GOLD analysis project Ga0307510, IMG submission 207224) | Populus trichocarpa ectomycorrhiza microbial communities from riparian zone in the Pacific Northwest, United States - 12_EM | ecosystem: Host-associated > Plants > Roots > Unclassified | place...
ACCCAGTCGGTGGTCTCGGTGCTCTGAGCCACGATCGGCACGTCCTTCTTTCTGGCACGGGGCAGCCGGTACGGTCGCACGACTGACACCTACATTGTCCCAGACCTGATAGGCGGCGCAGCCGACTATTCAGGGGCGCGAGGGCTGAGCCTTGGATGGCGGCGCAGCCGCCTTCAAGGGGCGCGGGGAACTGCGCGACCAGCCCCCACCGGGCCTGCACCCGAAAAACTCGCTTTACCCCTCGTGGGATACTGACCGTGTCTACCAAACCCACCAGGAGAACGGCTCCCACCCCATGACCTCGGTCACGTCGCTCACCGATCTCGTCCACGCGCGCCTCGCGAACGCCCTCACGGCAACCCTGCCGGAGGCCGACGCGGACCCCCTGCTGCGACGTAGCGACCGTGCCGACTTCCAGGCGAACGGCATCCTCGCCCTCGCCAAGAAGGCCAAGGCCAACCCCCGGGAGCTGGCGACGCAGGTCGTGGCGAACGTCGTCACCGGCGACGTGATCAAGGACATCGAGGTCTCCGGCCCCGGCTTCCTGAACGTGACGATCTCCGACCGCGCGATCACCGAGACCCTGGCCGCGCGCTACGCCGACGACACGGCCCGCCTCGGCGTGCCCCTCGCCGCGCACCCGGGCACGACGGTCATCGACTACGCCCAGCCGAACGTGGCGAAGGAGATGCACGTCGGTCACCTCCGTTCCGCGGTGATCGGCGACGCGATCGTCCAACTCCTGGAGTTCACCGGCGAGTCGGTGGTCCGGCGGCACCACATCGGCGACTGGGGAACCCAGTTCGGCATGCTGATCCAGTATCTGGACGAGCACCCGGGCGAGTTGGACCACGCGGACGCGGACGTCACCGGCGAGGAGGCGATGTCGAACCTCGACCGTCTCTACAAGGCCGCGCGCAAACTCTTCGACTCCGACGAGGAGTTCAAGACGCGGGCCCGGCGCCGGGTGGTGGAGCTCCAGGCGGGCGACCCGCAGACCCTCGCCGCCTGGCAGAAGTTCGTGGACGAGTCGAAGATCTACTTCTTCTCCGTCTTCGAGAAGCTGGACATGGAGATCCGGGACGCGGACATCGTCGGCGAGTCGGGTTACAACGACATGCTGGACGAGACGTGCCGCCTGCTGGAGGAGTCCGGCGTCGCGGAGATCTCGGACGGCGCGCTGTGCGTGTTCTTCGACGACATCAAGGGCCCGGACGGCAACCGGGTCCCCCTGATCGTCCGCAAGTCCGACGGCGGCTACGGCTACGCGGCGACGGACCTGTCCGCGATCAGGGACCGTGTCTTCAACCTCAAGGCGACCAACCTCCTGTACGTCGTCGACGTCCGCCAGTCCCTGCACTTCAAGATGGTCTTCGAGACCGCGCGGCGGGCCGGCTGGCTCAACGACGACGTGACGGCGTACCAGTTGGCCTTCGGCACGATCCTCGGCAAGGACGGCAAGCCGTTCAAGACGCGTGAGGGCGTGTCGGTGAAGCTGGAGGACCTCCTCGACGAGGCGGTCCAGCGCGCCACCGCGGTCGTACGGGAGAAGGCCGAGAAGGTGGGCCTGACCGAGCGGGAGATCGAGGAGAACGGCCGTTACGTGGGCATCGGCGCGGTGAAGTACGCCGACCTGTCGACGTCCGCCGTCCGGGACTACAAGTTCGACCTGGACCAGATGGTCTCCCTGAACGGCGACACGTCGGTATACCTCCAGTACGCCTACGCCCGCATCCAGTCCATCCTCCGCAAGGCCGGCGAGGCCCGCCCCTCGGCCCACCCGGAGCTGGAACTGGCCCCGGCGGAGCGGTCGTTGGGCCTGCACCTGGACCAGTTCAGCGAGGTGGTGGCGGAGGCTGCCAAGGAGTACGCCCCGCACAAGCTGACGGCGTACCTGTACCAACTGGCGTCCGCGCTCACGACGTTCTACGACCAGTGCCACGTGCTGTCGCCCGACAACGCGCCGGAGGTCGTCGAGAACCGCCTGTTCCTGGTGGACTTGACGGCACGGACGTTGCAGCGGGGGATGGGGTTGCTGGGGATCAGGACGCCGGAACGCCTCTGATCGGAGCGGCGGTTAGCGAGGCTGGAGGAGGTGCCTAGGCGATGTGGTCCTCCTCCAGTTCTGCGTTGAAGCGGTTGACGAAGCGGTTGAGCATGCGCTCGGAATCACCAGGCGAGAGCGTGACGCCCTCCGTCACCTCCACTTTCGCGCGGAACGCCTCCGAGGTGGGGAAACCGCCATCGATCGACTGCTTGAACACCTGATAGAAGGCTTCCTGGTTCCGCAGGTCCGCCTCCGCGATGACCCCCTGGACCTGGGCAAGGAGGCTCTTTCGAGCCTCCGCGATCTTCGCAAGACCCACCGGCCGAAGCTCCGCATTCTCGACCTTGGACTTCGCATGGTCGGCCGTGTGCTTCGCCTCCTCGACCGCGTAGGTCGCCTCTCCGATCTCCGCCCCGCGCTCCTCGGTCTCCTTCGCGCGCGCCGACCTCTGCTGCTCGGCCTCCTTGAGAATCGCCTCGGCCCTCTTGGCGGCGGCGACCCGCACCTTCCTCGCCTCGGAGTTGGCCTCCGAGACCAGTTCCTCCGCCTTGGCCCGAGCCTCGTCTCTCAGCACGGCGGCGTCGACGCGCGCGTCCACCAGCACTTCGTCCGCGTCCCCATGCGCCTTCTCCCGCAAGTAGTAGCCCTCGCTCGTCGCCGTGTCGATCAGCCGTCCGGCCTCCTTGCGGGCTGTGTCCACCATGGCGTCGGCGTGCTCCCGCGCGTCGGTGAGAAGCCTGTCCGCCTGGGTGGTGGCATCCGCCACCAGGGCCACAGCCTGCTCAGCCGCGTCCGAGCGCCCCGCGCTGCCGTCCTCACCGCCTTCCTTCAGCTGCCTCGCCCGAACCCACTCCGCCCACCGGTACAGCTCCCACGCCCGCTTCAGGAGACGCCCTGACACAGAGTGGCTGTGCCCCAACTGCGTGGCATCGAGGATGCCCCAGCCGGAGTCGGTGACGGCATAGTCAGCCAGGAGTGTGCTCAGCACTCCGTAGACAGCGGCCGCATCCTCCGGGCGCTGATCGGGGCGTTTGGCCAGCAGCGACAGGATGAGATCGTTCAACCGGGCCGGGAGCCCCTCCACATGCACTCCCGGCGGCTCCGGAACGGTCTCCCTCTGCTTCCGCAGCACTGCCCAATCGCTCCCCGTGAACGGCGGACGCCCCGTCACCGCGTGATACAGCAGACACCCCAGCGAGTACAGATCGCTCCGGTGGTCCACGGCCCGGTCCCCATCCACCTGTTCAGGTGACATGTACCGCGGCGACCCCAACGGGCGCCCCGAGACGGTCAGTTCACGCGCTCCGAGCGTCTCGCCCATGAACTTGGCAACGCCGAAGTCGACGACCTTGACCGTCCCGGAAGGCGTGAGAAGCGCGTTCGCGGGCTTGATGTCCCGGTGGACCACACCCTCGTCGTGCGCGGCATGCAGCGCCTCCGCGATCTGCGCACCCCACCCCACCGCGAGCGGCCACGCCGGCGTGGACTCGACCAGCCGCCGGTGCAGGGGCACCCCGTGCACCAACTCCATCACCAGGAAGAGCGTCCGGCGCCCGTCCACCACCACCTCGCCCCAGTCATGCACGGTGACGATGTTCTGGTGGGACAGCCGCCCCGCCAGCTGCACCTCACGCTGGAACCGGGCCTGCGTCTCCGCCTCGTCCATGCCGTACTGCGGGTGGACGATCTTGACCGCGACATCCCGCCGCATCCGCTCGTCCTGAGCGGCCCACACCTGCCCCATCCCCCCGGCCCCCAGCCGGTCCCCGATCCGAAACCGTTCGGCGAGCAGTACGCCCTGCACCCGTCCCCTCCCCCGTCGGCGGAACGCCACCGCCGCGCGACGGTCCGGCCCTGAACTCCGTTACGAGTATGGCGCCTTCAGGATCAGGGCCCCGACGAGTTGCCCGAGCTGCCGTACGAGCCGCCTGCCTGGCGCCGTAGCCGCCGTGCCTCCTCCTGCACGCGGCGCACGACGTCCCCCGCACCGGTGGTGTCGTCCAGCCCACCCGCGAGGAGCTGCGCGGCAAGGTCGTCGAAGTAGTGGGCGGTCGTCAGGACCCGGTCCTCCATGTCGTAGGCCGAACCCGCGCCGGACGGCAGGACGTTGACCTCGTCGAGGACCCGGTTGATCTGCTGGGTGATCTCGTCGCGGGCGCCCTGTGCCAGGCTCACCGCGCGGCTGGTCTGGGCGAGGATCGAGTGGCAGGAGCGCCGGAGTTCCTGGACGAGGCGGTAGTCACGGCTGGGTGCGGAGGTGAAACCGAAGTCGTTGGAGCCACCCTGGTTGCCGCCCTGGACGACCCGGTCGACCGCCGCGCCGAGCTCGAAGTGCCGTAGGACGACCGCGCTGTTGGCGCCGAGCGCCGCCCGGAAGCAGGGGTGGACGTGGAACTCGGTCTCGTGGAACTGCGCGGGCAGGTCGTCTCCCCCGGCGAACACCACGTCGTTGCCGCGCCGCACGCCGAGAAAGCCCACCGCGTAGAGGACGTCGACGACACCGGAGACCGTCAACGCGTCGGCGTACGCGGGGAAAAGGCGGTGCAGCGACTCGGCCGCCGCCTCGAAGCGGGTCGCGAGGACGGCCCGGGTCACGACGTATCCCGTGTTCTGGAACAGCGGGAACACGTGCTTGAGGAAGGGGTGCGCGACCAGGTACTCCAGCGCCAGGTCCTTCAACTTCCAGTCGGAGAACTGCCGTCCGGCCTGCACGACGTCCGCCTCCGTGATCCGGTCCCGCCCGTGGATCAACGAGGCGGTCTCCTGGCAGAGGTTGAGGAACTGGATCGCGTCCCGGGGGCGTGGCAGGCAGCGTTGGAAGAGGTAGGTGGCGGTCTCCTCGCCCTCGACCTCCGCCGGGAACAGGTCACCCCACAGCGTCTCGGGCGTCAACTCCGCCCCGGCCGACGCCCGCGCCCGCGCCAACGCCAGGTCCCGCAGGGCCTGTTCGGTCCAGGTGATGCGCAGTTCGTCGCCGCGGAACTTGTCGCCCTCGCCGAAGTGCAGCGAGTCGTAGATGTCGGCGCGCAGGAACAGCAGGACCCGCACCGCGGAGCCGTAGAGACTCACGGCGTGCTTCGCGGCCAACAGCAGCCCGATCACCATGGAGTTGCTGTCCGTCTCGGCCGACCACACCAGTTCCAGCTGGTCGACCATGAGCAGCAGCGGTCCGTGCTCCGCGCCGCAGTCCAGGTCGGCGAAGGCCTGCGCCACGCCCTGCTCGACGACGTCCAACTGGCGGGTGGCCTGCGCCCCTTCGGACAACGGCGACTGCGCGAGATCCAGTCCCGCCTTGAACCCGAACGCCTCCAGCGACAGCGAGGTCTGCAACCCCCGGGCGGCCTGCGCGAGTCGGTCCCCGAACCGTCCGTCCGCCGACTCGCCGTTCTGCTTGAGGAAGCGGGCCAACGCCTTCACCGAGTCGGGCCGGTACCTGTGCACGTCCTTCGCGTGGGACACCAGATGCCGGGCCGCGTACACGGCGAAGAGGTACCGCCAGATCAGTGCCTTCGCCGAGTCCCCGGGCAGCCCCTGCAACTCGAAGCGCCGGATCTCCTCGCCCGCGGTCTCGTCCGGGGGGATCAGCTCGATCCCGGCGTAGTGGCCGGTGCCGTCCGCCTTGAGCTGCATGCAGATGGCGCTCTTGCCGGAGCCCTTGCGTCCGATGATCAGCATCTTGCGCCCGCTGAGCGCGCCCCGGTACGCGGCGTTGGGCAGGAACCCGCCGCGCAGCAACAGGCCGTCCTGCACGTCCCGTTCGGCGTCCTCGCGCCCGAAATGCAGCTGTGCGAGCAGCGGCCCGTCCGCCATCCCCGTCCCCCTCGGTCGTCGACACCCCCACGTTAGCGAGAACGCCGAGTCGACGAGAACGCCGAACCGCGGACTGCCCCTCCCCCGTGAGAGGCAGCCCGCGGTGGTCAATGGCGGTGTTTCCGGACGCCGTTGACTCAGATGCCGTTGGCGAAGTTCTTGAACGCGGCCTTGGTGCCGGAGCCGGCGTCGCCGTCGATCGCGCCGGTGTAGCCCCAGTTCTGGAGGAGCCGCTGGAGCGCCTTGATGGTGTTGACGCCGGGGTCGCCGTCGATGGCGCCCGTGTAGCCCCAGTAGGCCTTGAGGTTGCGCTGGAACGCCTTCCAGCTGTTCGGGCCGAGCTGTCCGTCGATGGTGTCGGTGTAACCCCAGTACGTGTGCAGCCAGTTCTGCACCTTCTTGGCCTCGGCGGTGGAGAGGCCGAAGTTCTGCACCGCCTGGATCGAGACGTCGGACGCCTGTACGGAGGCGGTCGGCGCGGCGAAGCTGGGGGCGGCGAACGCGACGCCCCCGACCGCGATACCGGCGGCGGCGGTGAGGCTGACAAGGGTCCTGGCCACGACATTCGGTCGCATGCGTTCCTCTTTCAGGTAGTCGGTCGTCGTGCTGGAACGAGACTGCGGCTCACTCGCGGCCCCTCGCCACATTCGGCGCGCAAGTGACGTCCGGACGGGACGCCACCACCGCTGACCTGCGGGGACACCGACAGCGGGGACGGCGGGACGGGACGCCGGGCAGCCCGTGGCGGACGGTGGCCGATTCCCTTCACATCCCGGAACCGGATAGCCGTGCGATGCGGTGTCAGTGATGCAGAATGCGACGCGCCTGGGACCGCTGACCACGGTCCCTGAACGCGAAGTGGGGGGAACACATGTCGCGTTGGAAAGTGCTGCCCGCGGAACTGGATCCGCGGGTACGGCAGTTGGTGGTGCGCCTGCGCCGGCTGAAGGACCACAGCGGCCTGAGCATCCGGCAGTTGGCGGCGAGGACGGGGTACAGCGCGAAGTCCTGGGAGCGCTATCTGGGCGCCCGTTCACTGCCGCCCGCGGAGGCGCTGGAGGCCTTGGCCCGGGTCTGCGGCGAGGAGCCAACCCGCCTGCTGGCGCTGCGGGAGGTGGCGGCGGAGGGCTGGACGCCCACGCCCGAACAACCCCCGGTGGCAGGCCACTTGCCGTCACCGGAGCCGACCCCCGGGTCCCCCGAGCGCCGCGCCCTGCGCATCGCGCTGGTGGCGGGCTCGGTGACCCTCGTCCTGGCGGTCTCGTCTGCGGTACTGGTGACGGTCCGCCTCATGAACGACAACAGCGGCGGCCCTACGGCTACTACGACGCGCTCGGCGGCCCCGCTCGCCGCGCCGACGCCGGCGGACGCGTCGCCGTACCCCTGCCGGATACAGCGGACCGACGGCCACTGGTACGCGGGCAACAGCCGTACCCAGCAGGAGAATCTGGCCGTGGGCAACGCCGGGCCCGATGTCGCCGAGGCGCAGTGTCTGCTCCGCAGGGCGGGGATCTCGCCGGGCGGCATCGACGGGATCTTCGGCCCGCTGACGGAACACGCGGTCAAGGCGTTCCAGAAACGGTCCGGTCTCGTCGTGGACGGCATGGTCGGCCCGCACACCTGGAAGGCCCTCCGGGGATGAACCAACTGGCCGCCGCACTACGGGAGTTGCGGACCGCCACCGGCCTGAGCCTGGCGGGCCTCGCCGCGAAGACGCCGTACAGCAAGTCGTCCTGGGAGCGGTACCTCAACGGCAAGACCCTGCCGCCGAGGGAGGCGGTGGAGGAGCTGTGCCGGCTCGCGGGCGAACCGGTGGGTCGGTGTGTGGCGCTGTGGGAGCTCGCGGAGGCGGAGGGGAGCGGGCGGGGGGCGACAGCTGAGGAGGCGACACCGGCGGCACCCCCAGCGCCCACCTCCCCACCACCGGCCGTCTCGCCCCCGCCCCCGCCCCCGCCCCCGGAGCAGCGGGGCGTCGTCATCCTCGCGGTCCTCGCGTCCGTGTGCGCGGTGGCCGTGACCGCCGTAGTACTCGCCCTGCTCCTGCTCCCCGACTCCCGCGCATCCGAGCCCCTGTCCCCCACCGCCGCCACTACGGCCACCCCCGCCGGCCCGGGCTGCCACGGTTCGGCCTGCGAGGGCCGCAGCCCGATGGCCATGCGCTGCGCCGCCCGGCCGGACACCATCGCCCGGCATCGGACGGCCACCGGGGCGTGGATGGAGTTACGGCACAGCAGCGTGTGCGGGACGACCTGGGCGCGGACGTGGGGCGGGCGGGTCGGCGACCGGATCGAGATGACAAGGGGTGGCCACGCTTATGGCGCCGAGGTGGGAAACACCGTGGACGCGCAGTCGTACGTCTACACGCTGATGACGGTGACCGCGCCGGGGAGCGTGGTGCGGGCGTGCTTCCAGCCTGCGGCGAAAACGGGGGCTGCGGCGGGGAGGGAGGAGTGCCTTCAGAGGCGGGTGCACTGACCCGAGCCGCCACCCTGCGCCGCCCACGTCCGCTGACGTCTCCGTCGACACTGCCGTCATTCACGCAGAAGCCCCGCCAGGACGCACCTGACGGGGCTTCGACTTGCACTCGCCTCCACGGCCTACGTCAACCCATGGCCCGAACTTCACGGCCACTCACCAAGGATCACTCCACGTGGGCGAAGGACCTGATATCGCCCAAGGCGTCCTCAGCGGTTCCCCCCAGTACAGGGTCACCAAGAAGACTCTCCAGGCAGGCAACTATTCGGTTGCCGACAATTCCGCGCATCCTTCCGAGATGGCCCATGCACGTCACCGCCAGCGAGCGCAGCTGAGGATCGTTATCCTCCCTCAACTGGTCAAGAAGCAGGTCTTCCAGCCAGTGCCGATCCGGGTCCTCGTAGGTGAGATACAGGAGAGCGCGAGTAGCCCGGGGCCGGTCGCCACTCGCGAGGTCCGCCAACTTGTCGATGCGAACCTCGTCCGAATCAGTTGAATCTCCAGCCATCACGGCTCCTTGATATCTCCTGATTTCAGCCCCCGACGCAAGGCATTCCGTGCCTGCTGCATCGCTGGGTCGGAATTGATGTCGGTCCTGACATGCCCATGGAAGATGTCGTTCGTTCCCCCTTCCACTGTGCATCCACACGGGACGTCCCCGGTACGGTCGAGGATCACGCGATCGCCGTTTCCGGGATCGACCCCAACGCGACGCTGGGAAGTCGCTTTGATCTGCACTGAATTATCTAGCGCACCTTGCCCATCCGCAGGCTCTGCACTGTTCTCGCCGCGAGAACTGCCCCTCGCTTCCGCGCCGTGCTTTCCTCCCGCCGCATATATCCGCTCACCGCAGTTGTGAACGAGAACGGAAGTGTTGCCTGCCAGCACAAAGTACGTGTGCAGATCACTGACAGTGAGGTTGTGCACAGTGGCCGTCAGTACCGTCCACCGCTTGACCGCGGTGATCTGGACCCGCGTTCCCGCACTGGTGCTCAGCCAGGTACCGGATTCAAGGCCGGTTGCCTTGACCCACTTCTGGAGTTCGGGAACCCAGAAGGGATGCCCGTCGGTCGCGGTGACCGATGCCGTCCTGGTCCCCTTCTTGCCGTCGATGTCGACGGTGACCTTGACGAGGTGCTTGAGTCCCGTGCCCTTGATCTCGGCCGTGACTGTCTCAGCTTTGGTCTTGCCCGTCTCCGGATCGGTGGCGAGGACCTTGTCGCCGATGTCGACGTCCTCGATCTTCTTCGTCGAGCCGTCGGCCATCAGCACCCTGGTACCAGGTGTGAAGCTGTTGGCGACCTTGCATGCCTCGGCTGCGTCCTCAGCCGCTGACGCCGCCTTCTCGCTCTTCCGCCAGTCCTTGAACCCGGCCCACAGCTTCTTGCCCAGTCCGACGATCCGCTTCCCCAGCGCATACGCCTTGTCGACCCGGTACCAGTACTTCGACACCAGCTTGCCGACCGGGCCGCCGCCGATCAGGGAGCCCACCACGGTCGCCGCCGTCGTACCGCAGGCCCCGAGGCTCCCCGTCGTGAAGCAGTCCAACGCGTCCGTGATCCCCAGTTCGTCGGCGATGATCTTGCCGAGTTCCTTGGCGATGGCGATCGCCTTCGCCTTGGCCGCGTCCTCCTTCGCGCGGGCCTCGTCCGCCTTCGCCTTGGCCGGCGAGTAGCCGGTGCTGCCGCTCGTGTCCCCGGTGCCGGAGTCGTCCCAATGCGAGGCCGTGCCGGTCTCGTTGACGGTCTTGATGGTCTTCGCCGTGCAGGTGAAGTCCGGGAAGCAGCTCTCCAGACCCGAGGGGTCGCTCTTCGAGACCGGACTGTTGCTGGCATACGCGTACCCGTTGATCTGCTGCGGGTCCGTGTAGTCGACGATCGGGTCCGCCGAGATGAAGCGGCCCGTGTCCGCGTCGTACTCCCGCGCCCCCAGCGTCGTCAGGCCCGTGGACGCCTGGATGGTGCCGCCCACGAAGCCCTTGTCGTTGACCCAGCCCGTCGAGGAGGACGAGGAGGAGGACGACGACTCGTCCCGCGCGTTGCCGAACGGGTCCGTGCGGCGACGGGTCGTCGTGCCCGTCTTCGCGTCGACCGCCAGTTCCGCCGTGCCCTGGTGGTCCGAGGCGAGGAAGTGGACGCCGTCCGCCTCCCGCATCGCGACCGTCGTGCCGCCGAAGGAGTAGTACCGGGTGGCCGTGACCTTCGCGGTGGACTTGTCGTAGTGGAGTTCCATGCCGGGCAGGTAGAACGTCTTCTCCGTCGGGGTGTCCTGGAGAAGCCGCGCACCGGACGCGTCGTACTTGTACGACGTCACCGTCGCGTCGGCGTTCGTGACCGTGGTCAACTCGCCCTGCTTGTCCCAGGCCAGCGACTGGGTGTCACCGGACAGGACGCGCGTCGCCGTGTTGCCCGACGCATCGTACGTGTAGGAGTCCTGCGAGGTGACCTGCGGGGTCGTGGCCGTCGCGTCGGTCTTCGTCGTCACCGACGACACCGTGTGCGGGCCCGAGTCCGTGCCGTTCGGGCCGGAGCCGTCGCCGTACACGTAGGAACGGCTGGACGTCGCCGCCCCGTTCAGGCCGTGGCGGGTCTCGCTCTTGCGGTTGCCGAGCGAGTCGTAGCCGTACTCCGTCCAGAACGGCGAGACGCCGCCGACCGTCGAGGAGGACGCGGCCGAGGAGCAGGCCGACTCCGAACTGCCCGTGCCGCTCGCGCCGTTGGGCGTCACCGACGACGTCCACGTGTCGGACAGCCGCTGGAGGCCGTCGTACGTGAAGCACTGCACGTCGCTCGTGCCGCCGGTCGGCGTGTCCGCGATCGAGAGGACGTTGCCTGAGGCGTCGTACGTGTAGTCCGCGTCGTACGCGACGCTCGACGCGCCCTCCACGTCCACCCGGGAGTTGGTCAGGCGGTCGGTGCCCGCCTCGAAGGTGTTGGTGATCCACGTCTTCTTCGCCGTGGACTCACCGGTGTACAGCTCCAGTTGCTCCAGGTTCGACGTCGGCGAGTACGACGCGTCCGTTACGTAACTCAGGCCTCCCAGCGACGAGTTGAGACCCACCGGACGCTGGAGGTCGTCGTAGACGTACCCCAGCGCCTCACCGGACAGGTCGGCCGCCGCGGGCAGGCCCTCGCCCTGGACCGAACCGTCGCGGTTGTACTGGGTCGTGTACTCGTAGGTGCCGCCGAGCTGCGGCTCGGCCGTCTTCGACAGGTAGTACTTCGTCGAGGTCGGCTTGAAGTCGTTGGTCTCGTCGAGGACCGGATAGGTCACCGACGAGTAGACCGCGCCGTCCCTGTACGTGTAGACGCCGTACAACTCGCCCTTGGCGACCGTGTCGTACTTGGTCACCGAGAGCTTGGTGCCGGTCGTCGCCTCGCCCTGCCAGGTCGAGACCGCGCGGCCCAGCTCGTCGTAGAGCGTCGACGTCTTGTCACCGTTGACCGTGACCGAGGTCTGGCGGTCCAGATCGTCGTACGTGTACGACGACGCGCCCGTGTCGGGGTCGACCGCGCTCTTCTTGCGGCCCAACTGGTCATAGGTATAGGACCAGTTGTTGCCCTCGTCGTCCGTGACCGTCTTCAACTGGCCGGCCGCGTTGTAGCCGTACGACGCGGTAAGACCGGCCTCCGCCGCATCCGCTTCCACGACCTCCGCCACTCGACCGCCGCCCTCTCCTGAAGTAGGGCGTCGAACTCACCGTGATCAAGGAACTCCTCGGCCACCCCCACATCGGCGTCACCGCTGGCATCTACGCCCACGTCCGGCCCCGCCCTCCAGCGCGACGCCATCGACACCCGCAGCACCACACTCGGCAGCCCGGAGAACACCAAGACGGCACGCTCCGACGACGAACCGCCACCCTGCGCCGCCCTCGTCCGCTGAAGTTGCCGTCAACTACTGCCGTCAAATGCCCCTGAAGCCCCACCAGTCACATTTGGTGGGGCTTCAGGTTTTCCGAAGCAAAAGCTTCGAGATGCGTTCAGGGCTGATCAATCCCAGCCTTGGGAACCCTTCAGGTACCGGATCACCTACCCGCCAGCACCCCGAGCCCGATCCCGCAATTCTGGCGACAACGCCTCCGAGGCGGCCATTTCGAGGAGAAGCATTCGGGTGGCCTCTTGATCAAAACCCTCTTGCCGAACCATCTCGATAGCCCAAATCGCGGCTAGCTCCATCCAGTATGACCGGCCGGACTTCCACGCCGTCCCCACTGTCAGTTCGATGAGCTTCTCAGGGGTTGGAACACCACCCTGACCGAGATGCTCCCACGAACGGGAAAAATCGGCCAGGCATGCAGAGAGATCCCGCTCCAAATATGGCCACATGGGAACGAATCCCGATCCCACAAGGGAGGACCGGCCTTCTGACTCCACGCCTACGCCGATCTGACCATCGGGCATGACCCCAATCCACGCCCCGTCTCCTCGATACACCATTGGAGTCCAGTTTCCCATCTCAACCCCACGGCCTGTAGTCGAACTCAATCCCTTGATCGCCCATAAACTTCTGGAACTGCTGGCGTGTAGCGTCCGTCCACCTGTGGCCATAGTGACCACTATTTTCCGTGAACACTAGGCGGCCGTTATCTCGGAAGAGTGTGCCGCCCAGCACTGTTCCTCTGTCCATGCCCGCCTTTTCTGCTAGTTGCTCGTGGGGGCTGAGGCCTCCGGGAATTCTTTCACGATCTCCCGCCAGAAATCTTCCGGCATCGGAATCGAACACGAATTCAGTCTCCGGCTTCGTTGAGGTGAAAGCCCTCAAGGCGTCAGCAGTTCCCTCGCCCGACCCCAGAATTACGTCACCACAGTTGCTGTTGTGAACCAGAACCGGCGTCTGCCCCGCCAGCACATAGTACGTGTGCAGATCACTGACGGTGAGGTTGTGTACGGTGGCCGTCAGCGCGGTCCAGCGTTTCACCGCCGTGATCTGAACGCGTGTACCCGAGCCCGTGCTCAGCCACTCGCCCGCGTGGAGGTCCGTGGCGTTGAGCCACTCGCCCAACTCCGGTACCCAGAAGGGGTGCTGGTCCGTGGCAGTGACCGAGGCCGTCTTCGAGCCCTGCTTGCCGTCCACGTCGACGGTGACCTGGACGAGGTGCTTGAGGCCCACGCCCTTGATCTCGGCGGTGACCTTTTCGGGTTTCGTCCTGCCCGTCTCCGGATCCGTGGCCAGGACCTCGTCGCCGATCTTGACGTCCTTGATGGCCTTGGTCGTGCCGTCCGCCATCAACACCGCGGTGTCGGCGGTGAAGCTGTTCGGTTTCTCGCAGGATTCGGCGATCTTGGCAAGCCGGCTCGCTTCCTTCCGGCTCTTGCGCCAGTCGTTGAAGTCGTCGAGCAGCTTCTTGCCCAGCCCCCAGATCCGCTTGCCCAGCTCCTTCCCCTTGTTCCACTTCCACGGCAACCCGTACTTCTTCGCCAGCTTGGCCAGCGGCCCGCCGCCCAGGAACGACCCGACCACGTTGAGGGCCGTGTTGCCGCAGGCGGCCAGGTTGCCCGTCGTGAAGCAGTCCAGGGCGTCCGTGATGCCCAGCTCGTCGGCCGCGATCTTGCCGAGTTCCTTGGCGATCGCGATCGCCTTCTGCTTGGCGGAGTCCGCCTTCGACTGGGCCGCGTTCGCCTGCGCACGGGCCGGCGTGGAGGACGTCGTGTCTCCGCCGCCCGAACCGCTGCTGTTCCGCGTGTCGACCGCGCCCCGGTGCGTGGACGGACCCGGTCCGCACTCGTTCCAGCCGCCCACGCAGTCCGCCAGGCGCAGCCCCGACGCGTCGTTGTGGGAGACCGGGCTGTTGTTGGCGTACGCGTAGCCGTTGATCTGCTGCGGGTCCGTGTAGTCGACGATCGGGTCCGCCGAGATGAAGCGGCCTGTGTCGGAGTCGTACTCGCGGGCCCCCAGTGTCGTCAGGCCCGTCGACGCCTCCGTCGTACCGCCCACGAAGCCCTTGTCGTTGACCCAACCCGTCGTCGACGACGTGGAGTTGTCACGTTCGTTGCCGAACGCGTCCATGCGACGGCGGGTCGTCGAACCCGTCTTCACGTCGACCGCCAGTTGCGCCGTGCCCTGGTTGTCCGAGGTGAGGAAGTGGACGCCGTCCGCCTCGCGCATCGCGACCGTGGTGCCGGCGAAGCTGTAGTAGCGGGTGGCCGTGACCTTGGCCGTGGACTTGTCGTAGTGGAGTTCCGTGCCGGGCAGGTAGAAGGTCTTCTCGTCGGGGGTGTCCCGGAGGATCCGGGAACCCGACGCGTCGTACTTGTACGTCGTCACCGTCGCGTCGGCGTTGGTGACCGTGGTCAACTCGCCCTGCTTGTCCCAGGCCAGCGACTGGGTGTCGCCGTCCAGGACTCGCGTCGCCGTGTTGCCCGAGGCGTCGTACGTGTAGGAGTTCTGGGAGGTGATCTGCGGGGTCGTGGCCGTCGCGTCCGTCTTCTGCGTCACCGACGAGACCGTGTGCGGGCCCGAGTCGGTGCCGTTCGGGCCGGAGCCGTCGCCGTACACGTAGGTGCGGCTGGACGTCGCCGTACCGTTCAGGCCGTGGCGGACCTCGCTCTTGCGGTTGCCGACCGTGTCGTAGCCGTAGTCCGTCCAGTACGGCGAGACGCCGCCCACCGTCGACGCCGTCGCGCCCGACGCGCAGGACGTGTCCGTGCTGCCGGTGCCCTTCGCGTCGTTCGACGCGACCGAGGACGTCCAGGCCGAGGAGACCCGGCCCAGGCCGTCGTACGAGAAGCACTGGATGTCGGACGTGCCGCCGGTCGGGGTGTCCGCGATGGAGAGGATGTCGCCGGCGTCGTCGTAGGTGTACGCCGCGTCGTACGCGACGCTCGAAGCGCCCTCCACGTCCACCCGCGAGTCGGTCAGCCGGTCGCTGCCCGCCTCGTAGGTGTTGGTGATCCACGTCTTCTTCGCCGTGGACTCACCCGTGTACAGCTCCAGCTGCTCCAGGTTCGACGTCGGCGAGTACGACGCGTCCGATACGTAACTCAGGCCTCCCAGCGACGAGTTGAGGCCCACCGGGCGCTGGAGGTCGTCGTAGACGTCTCCCACCGCCTCCCCCGACAGGTCACCGGCTGCCGGCAGACCCTGGCTCTGGACCGTGCCGTCGCGGTTGTACTGGGTCGTGTACTCGTAGGTACCGCCGAGCTGCGGCTCCGCCGTCTTCGACAGGTAGTACTTGGTCGAGAGGGGGGCGTAGTCGTTGGCGGGGTCGAGGACCGGGTACGTCACCGACGAGTAGACCGCGCCGTCCTTGTAGGTGTAGGCGCCGTACAACTCGCCCTTGTAGACCGTGTCGTACTTGGTGACGGACAGCCTGGTGCCGGTCGTCGCCTCGCCCTGCCAGGTGGAGACGGCCCGGCCCAGTTCGTCGTAGAGCGTCGACGTCTTGTCGCCGTTCACCGTCACCGACGTCTGACGGTCCAGCGCGTCGTACGTGTACGAGGACGCCCCGGTGTCCGGGTCCGACGCCGTCTGCTTGCGGCCCAACTGGTCGTATGTGTAGGCCCAGTTGTTGCCTTCGTCGTCCGTGACCCGGTTCAGCAGGCCCGCCGCGTTGTAGCCGTACGACGTGGTGACCGCGTCGCCGTCGGCGGGGTACTGGACCTGGCTCGTCGTGCGGTCCCGGGCGTCGGTGACGACCGTGGTCTTCACGCCGCCCTGCGGCGGGGTGGTCGTGACGCGGTCGCCGCCGTAGGTGTACGTCGTGCGGTACTGCTCGGTGCCCTGGACCTTGAAGACGGTCGCCGTGGTGCGGCCCGCGCCGTCGTACTCGGTGACCGTCTGCGCGTCGAGGTCGGCGTCCTTCGGGTCGAAGAGCGTCGAGGACGGGGCGCCGGTGGTGTAGTAGGTGTCGTTGACCTGCGCCACGCGGCCCGAGCCGTCGTACAGCGTGTCGGCGACCATCCGGCCGCCCTCGCCCTCCGTCTGGGTCTGCCGGGGCCTCAGCCAGCCGTCGTACAGCGCCCATTCACTGCCGTACGACGTCCCGTCGTTCTCGATCTTCTGGGTGTGGACGGCGGTCGGGCCGTCGTCGCCGCGGATCAGGTACTCGTACTTGAGGGACGGGGTGAACGAGTTCGCCTTGGGGCGGTCCGGGAGCCAGACCGACACCAGGCGGCCAAGGCCGTCGTAGGCGAGGTCGGCGCGCAGGCCGTTCTGGTCGACCTTCGCCGTGGGCTGCCCCCAGGCCGGGGCGTACTCCGTCGAGGTCGTCCAGCCGTCGACGTTGGTGACGGTCGACTTGGTGGCCAGGCCGTAGGTATCCGTGTAGGCGGTGGAGGACGTGTACTGCGTCGACGAGGACGCCGTGTCCGCGTCCTTGACGACCAGCGGGCGGCCGTAGTCGTCGTACGTCGTCGTGGCGGTCGTCTGGTAGGTGGCCGTCGTGCCGCTGTACGCCGACAGCCGCTTGGTCATGGTGGTGTCGCCCTTGGTGGGGGCGGCGCCCAGCGTCGTCGAACCGTCGTAGTAGGTCAGGTTGTCGGAGATGACGTTCTTGGTGCGGTCGGGGGTGGTGGCGCAGTCGACGCCCACCGTCTCCACCCGGGAGACGAGCGAGTAGATGTGCGCGCTCGCGCTGTCCGCGTACTCGTTGCGGGTGCACTGGTTGTCGGCGACGCCGACCTCGCCGTCGTCGTCGACCATCGTCTCGCGGCCGGTCGAACCGTCGTACGTGGTCGAGGACTTGGTGTGCCGCCAGCCGCCCACCGCGAGCGCGGTGTACGTGTCCGTGGAGCCGGTGGCGACGTAACGGGCCTTGTACGTCGCCCAGTCCCGTGTCTCCGTCGCGGTCACCGCGGTCCACGGCACCGTCACCGACTTCTCGGTCACGGCGGAGCCGTTGTAGGTGAGCGTCTCCAGCTCCTGGCCGGCCTTCCAGTCGGAGTCGTCGTAGGAGACGCCGTTGGAATCGGTGACCGTCGCCGAGCGGGAGTCGCCGTCCTTGTCGACGTCACCGTCGAGACCGCGGAAGAAGACGTGCTCGGTCTTGGTGTTGGCAGGGTCGTTGCTGCCGTCGGAGGTGGCGACCTGGACCCGGCCGTAGCCGCGCCAGTCGCCCCAGGTGCGGTACTCGGACTTGGTGATGCCGTCGGCTGGCGTCTTCCGCCAGCCCGCGTCGCCGAGGTAGGTGTACGAGGTGATCTGGTCGTCGTTCTGGCCGGTCAGGTCGGTCTGGACGACGGAGGCGACCACGTACTTGTGGAACCAGTCCGTGATCGGGTCGGTGACGCCGGGCGGGTTCCACTTCACCGGGAAGCAGCGCTTGGTGGAGGAGTCCTCCGCCGGGACGGTGCTCGGAGTGCATTGGTTGGCGGCGTAGTTGACGCTGAGCGCGCCGCCCGACTCGTTGAGCACGCCGGAGAGGCGGAAGCGGTAGAAGGGCTGGAGGTTGTCGCCCGACTCGTCGACCCGGTTGGGGAGTTGGGTGCCGTAGAGCTCGACGGACGGGACCGAGGCGTCGGTGCCGACCTTGCCGGTGTGGTCGATCTTGCTCAGCCACAGGGACTTGGACGCGTCGCCGTTGTCGGTGAAGACGTGGGTGAGGCTCCACACGTCGACCGGGGTGTAGGTCGAGTCACCGGTGCGGATCTGGGTGGTGACCTTCGTCAGTTCCTTGCGGGTCCAGAACGTCGGGGAGTTCTGCCCGGCGCACTTGGTGTCGGCCTTGCAGTTCTGGTCCCAGGGGACGTCGGGCCAGTCGGCGGCCGTGGAGTCCGTGAGGTCGGACGCCTCGCAGTCCGTCAGGGAGCCGACGCAGCGCTCGGCGGTGGTGAAGACGACCTGGGCGGCGGGCTTGGTGGAGTACGCCTTGCCGTCGCGCTGGCCGTAGTCGACGCGCTTGAGGTAGCCGCCGCGGATGTAGGCCTTGCCGTTCTCGGTGGTCTTCAGGCCCTGCGTGTAGTAGTTCGTCTCCGTGCCGTAGAAGTACGACATGGCGTCGCCGTGCGGGTCGACGACGTAGTCGAGGTTCCAGCGCCAGGCCTGGGTGCAGTAGGCGTCGGCGAAGGTGGCGTTGTAGCAGGGCTCGCCGGAGTCGTCGCCGTAGACCGGGGTGGTCCAGGTGGAGTTGGTCTCCTCGTTGCCGCTGGCGTAGCCGGTGAGGTGGTTGAGGCCGAAGTAGTACTGGGTGCCGTCGCCGGTGGTGATCTTCCAGTACTCGCCGTTGTTGTCGCCGTTGGTGGCGCCGGTCAGGTGCTCGACCTTGGAGTTGTCGTCGGAGCTGATCCGCCACTCGCCGGTCGTGTCGTCCTTGACGAGCCGCCCGGAGGAACCGCCGGTGAGGGAGAGCGTGGCGTTGTCGAACGCCCAGCACTGGTCGCCGTTGGTGTCGTCGTGGCCGTCGTCGGCACAGCCCTTGTAGCTGCGCTCGATGTAGCCGGGGTCGTAGGAGAAGCCCTGGCCGATCCACGAGCCCTGGTTGTTCGTGGTCGCCGTCTGGCCGTCGATCGACTGGGAGTTGTAGCTCAGGCCGACGCTCGGCTGGAGGCTGCCCGGGACCGGCGGGACGGCCATCGGGTACGACCAGGTGAAGGCGCCCGAGCTGGCGTCGACGCCCCACTGCGAGGACTGCGCCAGGCTGGTGGCTTTGTAGTCGCCGCCGTCGCCGCCACTGCCGGCGGTGGCCGCCACGACGGTGGCCGAGGCGCTCGCCGAGTCGGCGTCGAGGAGCTGGGTGGAGGGGCCGGAGGTGTCACCGGCCGCCTGCACGGTCGCGGTGAGCGTCTGTCCGGCCGTGTCGTTCGTCGACTTCAGGTACGTCGGTGTCGAGCAGACCTTCTTCTCCGGGGTCGTCAGGACGCACGCCGGGTAGGTGGCCAGCCGCAGCCGGGAGGTGTAGTCGCCGCCGTAGGCGTCGGCGAAGTCCGCGTAGTCCAGGGAGACTTGGGCCGGACCGGCGGCGGCGCTGCCGTCGGTCCTGGCGACGGTGAAGAGCACGCCGTCGACGCCGGCCGCCTCGGTGGCCTTGCGGCCGAGGACCTCGACCCGGACGGAGTCGGCACCCTTCGTGCCACCGGCCGCCTTCGCGGTCAGCGGCAGGCCCTTGGCCTTGGCCGCCTTGGCCGTGAGGTCGACCTCGGCGCTGCCCGCGGTGGGCCAGTGCGCCTTGGCCGTCTTCTTCACGGCGGCCTTCTTGGCCTGGTCGGTCTTCTTGAAGGTCCCGGCGGTGGCGTTCTTGCCGCTCACCGGGGCGTCGAGGTCGGTCTGCGTCTTCGGCCTGGTCAGGCCGCTGTCGGAGGCGGTGGCCGTGGGGGCGTACTGCGGGAGCAGACCGATGGACAGCGCCAGTCCGAGGACCAGCGCCGCCCGTCTGCGACCGCTCCGCCAGACCGGTCTCGTGGACCGGTACCAGGGAGACTGGGACATCAACTCTCCTAGTTGATAAGGGGAACGGCCGGTCAGGCCGAGGTCTCGTCGATGCTGGAACCGCCCGGCAGACCGGCGACGAGCGCCACCAGTGAGGCGTCCAGCGGACCCTGGTACATGCGCACCTCGTCCATGGCGCCGGAGAAGTACTCGCCGGCCGCCGTGCCGGTCAGCGCACGGCCGACCTGGAGGCTGGTCGTGCTGAAGTCCCAGGTGTTGTCCCAGGAGGCGTCGACGGCGGCGACGCCGTTGACGTACAGCAGCACATCGCCGAAGACCGCGTTGTAGACCAGTGCGAGGTGGTCGCCGTCGGCCGTGGAACTCGGTGCGTCACCGCTGTCGAGCAGGGTGGTGGTCACCGGGGTCGCCGAGTCGGCGGAGGTCACCACGAGCTGCCAACGGGCGCTGGCGGCAACGTACTTGACCTTGATCGCGCTGCCGTTGGCCCCGGACAGCGACAGCACCGTCTCGTCCGTCGTCGGGTTCGCCGAGGCGAGCCGGGCGCGGGCGGTGAGAGTGAAGCTGTCCTGGGCGGTGAGCGGTCCGGTGGCCGCCCGGGTGGCGTAGGCGTCGGTGCCGTTCAGCACCAAGTGCCCGTCGCCCCACAGAGGTTCGGCCGGCGGAACACAGTCCGGATCCGCCTCCGGGTCGCAGGAATCGTCCGGTACATAGATGGAGGCGCCCCCGCCGAGGGACAGCCCGGTGCCGCCCGCCGTCTCCGGGGAGACTCCGCCGGTGGCCGAGTCGAGCTGCCAGTAGGCGAGTTGGTGCGGCTGGATGCCGCCGAGCTCCTGGCCCTCGGTGGGCGGGATGACCCGGTCGTGCAGCTTGACGTCGGCGACGCTGCCCTTGAGCTGGTTGGTGTAGCCGTCCGGGGCGAGCTTGCGGCCGATCTGCACACCGCCGGTCGCGCTCCACGTGGTGTGGCGGGCCTGCACGTCGTCGGCGACGAGGACGCCGTTGACGTACAGCATCATCTTGCCGAGTTCGACGTCGTACACCCCGATGAGGTGGGTCCAGCTGCCCGCGACGGCCGCCGCACCCGAGACCTTCCAGGTGCCGAGCGACTCCATGTCGCTGACGGGGATGCGGAAGGTCCAGGACGCGGTGTCGACGTCGTAGCCGAGTTCGAAACCGGGCTGGGCGGTGCCGTCCTGGCTGACGACGGTGACGTTCGAGGTGGGCAGCGTGGGCAGCATGACCCAGGCGCTCACGGAGAAGGTCTTGCCGGTGTCGACACCGGCCGTGCCCGAGTCCAGGTAGGCGTTCTCGGTGCCGTCGAGGGAGGCGGCGGTGTCGGTCGAGCCGAGCGGGCCCGCCGCGCCGAAGGTCACTCCGGAACCGGCGGTCGCGTCCGGGGTGCTGCTGCTGCCGGCCGCCTTGGTGGCGCCCTTGGCGTCGCCGAGGGTCCAGGCGGCGACGGGCGCGCGGCCGTCGCTGACCAGGAAGACGTACGCGGTCGGCGTCTTCTGCGCGTTGCCCGCTCCGTCGACGGCGGTGACGTGCAGGACGTACGAGCCCTCGCTCGGCGGCATCCAGCGGACGGTCGCCGGACCGCCGGTGGACTCGGCGGCCGCCGTCTTCTTCGCGCTGTCGGCCTGCGGGCCGGTGAAGTAGTACGCGTAGCTCGCCACGTCGGTGGCCGGCGAGTCCATGGTGAAGTCGCCGTAGTCGCCGACGCCGGTGTGCCAGGCGTCGTCGTCCGGGTACGCGGCCGAGGTGATCACGGCCGAGGCCGGCTTGCTGGTGTCGTAGATGAACTCGCAGCGGGTCTGGGTTCCGTCGGTCGACCAGGCACCGTAGGCCTGCTGGTCGTAACCGCGGACCGCCCAGGCGACGGTGGTGTTCTGCGGGACGGTGAACCCGGCCTCGCCGTCACCCGACAGGTCGTCGCCGACGGTGTAGGAGAAGGTGGCCTGGCCGGTCTGGCCGTCCTTGCTCGCGTCGACCGTGGTCTTCTTCGCCGTGGTCGCGTAGTGGACGACCTCGGTGCCCGAGGAGTTGGTCCACCAGACCTTGAACTGGGCTTGCAGCGTCTCGCTGTTGGAGCCGGTGTCGCCGTGGTCGTAGTCCTTGATGACCGCGTACGCCTTCGGGGCCCTGGTGACGTAGTGCTCGGTGGCCTTGCCGTACTCGCAGCTGTCGCCGGGGTTCATGCTCAGGGCGTCCTGGTCCGGCTCCAGCGGCGGACGGTTGTACTGCACCGAGAGGTACGCGTTGCCGCAGAACCGCTTCCAGTACGACGTGTCGGACTCGCTCGCGGCCTTCAGCCGGAAGGTGGTGGTGCCCCAGCCCTTGTCGGCCGCGGTCTGCACGGTGCTCGTCGCGTCGAAGCGCACGTTCTGGTTGGTGGACGTGCACGAACCGGCGTTGTCCGTGGGCGACTTGGAGTCGACGGTGGCCTTGGAGGACGGCTGGTTCGACCAGTTCGTGCCCGAGCTGATCGCGCTCGCGCCGGTGCTGTTGACCCGGGCGAGCTGCACCTCGCGGGCGGCCGAGCTGTAGGTGAACACCTGGGTCACCGCGAACTCGGCGTCGATGATGTCCTTGCCCTCGAAGGTGCCGGTCGGGATGGCGAAGAACTGCCGCTTGATGTCGGTGGAGCTGGCGCAGCGCACCGACACGTCGGACGGGCACTTGCCGACGCCCTCGTCGTCGTCGAACTTCCAGAACTCGGCGGAGGAGTAGTACGACGACACCATGGTCCAGCTGCTGCGGCTGGCGGTCTTGACCACCGGGTCGATGTAGACCGGGTACACGGTGTCGGCGTCGGTGAGCAGGCCCGCGTCGGGGGTGAGGGTCATCGTGTCCGCGGAGACGTCCACGCCGACGTCGGCGACCTGGGCCCCCTCGGGAGGCGTCTGGGTGGTCTCCTCGGCGGTGGGCTCCTGGGCCGTGCCGTGGCTGGAGTCCCACATCACCGGCTGCGGCGCCTCGAAGACCGCGCCGCCGGCGCCGGGGTCGGTGGCGGTGAGGCCGCCGTCCGTGTCTTCGGAGAGCGCCACCGAGTCGGTGTCGAAGGGGAGTTGGAGCTCGGCCAGTTCCGGATCGGCCGCGGCCTTCGCGGTCTTGACGACCAGCACGTGCGAGAAGCCCTCGGCGCTGGCGGTGACCTTGAGGTCGACGCCGTCCAGGACGTTCGGGTACGTGGCGGTCGGGCCGTCGATCTTCGGCTCGGGCAGTTTCGTCGGCCAGTCGAGGGACAGCGCGTGGCCGTCCTTCTCGATCGTGGCGAAGGTCGTGCCACCGCCGCCGGAGAAGGACATCGCGGTGAGTGCGGCCTTCGGTGCGAGGGTGCCGTTCTTCTGCCGGACCAGGGTGGTGTCGATGTCCGTCCACGCGCCGTCGACGCGCGTGCGGACGGGCTGGACGTACTCGGTGGTCGTGAAGGTGCCGTCCGGATTGGCCACGGTGGTGCTGCGCTCGTCACGCAGGCTCTGGATCTCGACGGCCTTGCCGGACTTCTTGGCCTTGGCCTGGGCGGCGTTCGCGGAGAGGGACGAGGTCTCGCTCCCGTCGCTGGTGCTCGCGTCGGTGGCGCTCGTGCCGGCCGACGCGGTCCGCTCCGCGGCGGGGGCGGGGAGGGCGATCAGACCCGGGGTCAGCAGGGCCGCGATGGTCGCGGCGGCGATCAGGGGCCGGCGTCCGGGTCTCTTACGCGTGCTCATTGCGCTGTGCTCTCTTCTCCTCGGCCCGCCGTTCACGCGATCGCCCCGAACGCCGCGCCCGCGTCGGGCAGTCCGCCCGAGCCGGGCTGGTAGGTGGTGGTCCCGGTGCTCGTCGTGCCGTCGACGTCCGTCCAGGGCAGGACGTAGAGGACGCCCTTCGAGGTGTCCGACGCCTTGCTGTACGGCACGCCCACGTAGAGGTAGGTGGACCCGGTGACCAGGGCCATGCCCGTGTAGTCACGGGCCGTCGCGGTACCGGGCAGCCCCGAGCCGCGGGTGAGGACCTTGTCGGCCGTGCCGAGGGCGGTGTCGAGAGGGCGGAAGAGGTGGACGGCGCCCGCGTCCTTGACCGTCGCCGTGTCCTTGCCGGGTTCGCCGACGGCGAGGCGGACGTTCGCCGAGGTGGTCACGGCGCTGGAGTCGGTGTTGATGATGGCCACGCGCTGGCCCATGAAGTCGTCGGCCACCGCGTCCCCTTCGACATCCGCCACGCTGTTGTCGAAGGCCGCGACCTGGGTGTACGCGCCGGACGGCTGGATGCGGATGACCGCGACGCCGCCCGCGTCCGCCGTGGTGCCGATGTCCTCGCCGGGGACCCCGACGGCGAGCAGTACATCGGAGTTGTACGTCTGGTCGCTCGGCCGGTACCCGGTCATGGAGACCGAGGCTCCGAAGCGGTCCCCGGCTTCCGACGCGCCGCCGATGCCGGTGCTGTCCTGCCCCAGACCCAGAAGTGGCGTGGGCATGCCACTTGAGAGAGTGTGGCTGAAGACCGCGACCCCGCCGGCGAACTCCAGGGCGCCGGCGCCCTCACCCGGAGTGCCGACCGCGAAGTAGCGGTTGGTCCCGGTGAGCGAGTAGCCGAAGCGGTCGTTCATCTCGGGGTCGCCGGGCACCCCGGTGGAGTTCTGGCTCAGGGAGACCTTGGTGCTGCCCTGGACGTACTCGATGCAGCCGGCGTCGGTGTAGGTCTTGCCGCTCAGGGTGACTCCCTCGCCGGGCACCCCGATGACCAGATACGGCGAACCGCTCGCGGCCGTACCCGTGTTCAGCGCGAATCCGAACCAGTCGTACGCCTCGGTCGTGGTGGCCGAGTCGAAGGCCGCCTGGCTGTACCCCTCGATGGTGGAGCCCGCCCCGATACCGGTGGGCGTGCCGTGGATGACGTAGACCGCTCCGGCGTCGACGAGATTGACGCCGTCCTTGACGATGTCCTCGTACGGCGCACCCACGACCAGGTCGCTACAGCCGTCGCCGTCCGCGTCGTAACCCGCGTAGGAGATCCCGAAGCCGTCACCGGTCTCGGGTGTGGCCGGCATGCCCGTCGTCGCCTGGGAGATCTCGGCGACCCCCTTGCCGCCGCCGAGGACGACCCGCACGAGCCCCGCGCCCCTGGCACCGCTCACCGTGGCGCCGGGGTCCGGGATCACCCGGTCCCCCACCCCGTCGCCGTTGAAGTCGTTCGCCGTACCCGCCGTGCACGTGGCAGCCGCCGCCTGTGGCGACGCCAACGTCACGACCCCCGTAGCGGCCAGGAACAGACCGGCCAACATGGCCAGCCCCCCGGCCAGATGTGTACGCGTGCGCACACCCCACCCCTCGCTGCTTCTTCGGGCGCGCCCAGGTAAGACCACCCTATGAATGACGTAAGAGGCGACTAAATATGAGTGGGATAAAGGGAGTCAAGGGTAATTAGCAAATTGGTTGCACACAGCAGATACACAGGCCGTGACCATACCTACCTTCTGCGTGACAACGATGTAGAAGCGGTCTTTCGGCCACCAATGCGGACAAAACTTCCGACCGTCCACACCTCAAGCCAAGCCAATCAACCGGCACTTCACCAAATTTGCACATGACGGATACGGTAAGGTCGTGGTAAGTTCATAAGGCCGCGAAGTGACTTTCCCTGCGCAAATTAACTTCGGCCTTTATTTATCAGCCGAATAAGGGTCCGGGGAATGTCGAGAGTCAAAGTCAGCGTGATCGTTCCCGTGTATAACACCGGGAAATACATCGACGAGTGCGCGCCCTCACTGCTCGGGCAGAGCCTGCCCGCCGACGAGTACGAGGTGCTCTACGTCGACGACGGTTCGACCGACGACACGCTGGTCCGGCTGGAGAAGCTCGCCGGCGCACACCCGAACGTCCAGGTGCATACCCGCCCCAACTCGGGCTGGCCGGGCGCACCGCGCAATCTCGGCATGAAGCACGCAAAAGGCGAGTACATCCAATTCGTCGACCACGACGACACGCTCGGGCCCGAGGCTCTGGAGCGGCTGTACGAGCACGCGAAGCGGAACGACGCGGACGTCGTCCTCGGCAAGATGTCCAGCACGATGGTGCGGCCCCGGCGGCTGTTCCGGCACACGGTGGATGCCTGCACCATCGAGAACGACGAGCTGATGCAGAGCATGACGCCGCACAAGATGTTCCGGCGGGCGTTCGTCGAGAAGCATGACCTGCGGTTCCCGGAAGGACCGTGGTTCTTCGAGGACATGTTGTTCGTCAGCGCCGCCTATCTGAAGGCGGAGCGCATCTCGGTTCTCGCCGACTATCCCGTCTATTACTGGATGAAGCGGGACGACGGCGGCAACAACACCCAGCACCGCTTCAATCCCCGTTTCGGGTTCTGGCCCAATGTCCGCACGATCGTCCGCCAGATCAAGGACGGCACCACCCCCTCGGACGACGTCGACGCACTCCAGAACCGGCTGCTGCACCGCAACTACCACGTGGAGATCCTCTCCCGCACCCGCGAACCCGAGATCCTCCGCGAGGACCCGGCGGAGCAACGGCCCCGCTTCGAGGCGGCCCGGGAGCTGGCCCTGACGGAGTTCCCCGCGGCCGTACGCGAAGGCCTCCCCGCCGTCTCCCGCCTGCGCGCCACCCTGCTGGAAGCCGGCGACTTCGAGGGCGCGGTGACCCTCGCGGAGCGCATCCGCGAGATCAAGCCCCGCAGCGAGATCGGCGGCCTGCGCTGGGCGGACGGCCGCCTGGTGGCCGACGTCACGCTGGACCTGCTGCGCGGCGACGGCGAGCCCCTGACCCTCGTCGAACGGGACGGAAAGCAGTACCTGGACCCGGAGTTGCTGTCCGGCGTACCGGGCACGGAGGACGGCTGGGAGGTCCCCGACCCCTTCCGGCTCGCGTACGCGGAGCTGGTCGTCAAGGACCGGGACCGCGAGGACTGGTGGTACCCGGAGGGCGACCTGGAGGTACGGCTGAAGCCCCTCGGGGACGGCCGTTCGCAGGTGATCGCCACCGGGCAACTGTCCCTGGACCCCGAGCGGTTGGCGGGTGACCAGCCGCTGGAGCGCGGCGTGCACGACGTGTGGGCGTACGTCCAACTGCTGGGCGTGGACCGGATGGTGCGGCTGGCAGGTGAGGGAACGGCGGGCGGCCCAGCGACGGGCCCGGCACTGACCGGCGGCCGCCTCTCGCTCCCGTACTGGACGGGCAGCGGCCAGTTGGCGCTGGACGTGGACCAGCGCCAGCGGAAGTTCGGCCCGGACACGGCCACGGCCGCCGCGACCAACTCCGAGCGCCGCGAGGGCAGTTCACTCCCCCTGCCGTACGTGGCGGCGGCGCCGGACGCCACCCCGGTCCGCGTGAAGGTGACCGTGGCGACGCTCGCGGTGACCGCCGAGCTGCTCCCCACCCCTGATACCGATACAGATACCGACACCACCACGGCCCAACTCCGCCTCCCCGCCCGCCTGAAGCTCCCCACCGGCCGCCACCCGGTCACCCTCCCGAAGACCACCGGCCCGCTCGCGTACGCGGTCGTCCGCGACGGCACGGTGCTAAGGCTGGAGGGTCCGGCGTACGAGGCCGGGAGCGGGCGGCGACTCCTCGACTCGGTGGCGGACAACCGTCAAGTACGGCGGGTGCGGCGGAAGTTGGGGCGCTAGGACGTTAGGGGGCCGACCGGTGACCGGTGCCGACTCATATGCGGGTTCCGATGATGGGGCCGACGATGCAGCGGTCGCGACAGCCGCGGCACGGGCCGGTGCCGAGGTGGTCCGCGCCCTGTACGGCCGGCGCCTCGCCCGCATCGACAAGGGTGCCGGGGACTTCGCCACCGCCGCCGATGTCGAGGCGGAGGCGGCGATCCTCGGCGTCATCCGTGCCGCACGGCCCGATGACGCGGTGCTCGGCGAGGAAGGCGGCCAGCGGGGTGCCGCCGACGCCGTGCGCCAGTGGCTGGTGGATCCCCTGTGCGGCACCCTCAACTACGCCGTCGGCAACATGCTGGTGGCCGTCAACGTCGCGCTGCGCGACGGGGCTGCGGCGGTGGCCGACCCATTCAGCGGCGAGGTCTTCATCACCGACGGGGAGACCGCCTGGCTACGGCACGACGGGGCCGACGACGCCCTGCTGACGCCCACGCCCGCCACCCGGTTGGTGGACGTCAACCTGGATCCGCCGTTCCCGAGCGCACCGGCGTTCCGGGCCGTGGAGCTGCTGGCCCACCCCGAGTTCGTCGCCCGTTTCCGGCCACGCGTCGTCTCCACCACACTGGCGCTGGCCTGGGTGGCCGCAGGCAAGCGCGCCGCGTACGTCACCGATGGCGGCGACCTCTCCGGGAGCGTGCATTTCGCGGCCGGTATCGCCCTGTGCCGGGCCGCCGGATGCGTGGTCACCGGGATCGACGGCGCCCCGATCGGCGAGGCGGGTCGCGGGCTCGTGGCCGCCGCCGACGAGGAGACCCACGGGCTGCTGATGTCGATGACACGCGGCCGAAGCTAACGGCTGGGCGGCTGGGCGGCTGGCGGTACGACCGCACGGGCACCGGGGTACCCATCAGGCGGCGGCGAGGCTGTTGAGGAGTCGGGCGAGTTCCGTCGGCGCCTCGATGTGACCCAGGTGACCTTGACCGGCAAGCTCGTGGACTTCGGCGTGGGCCAGGCGCCGCCGCACGTCGTCGAAGGACGTTCCGTAGGGCTCCGTTCCTTGATTCAACTGGCCGATGATCAGGTCGACTTGACCCGCCCGACGGGCCAGCGCCTCCGGAGGCCGCGTCGCGTTCAGCGCGCCCAGCTCGGCGCGCAGCGGTCCGCTCAGGCGGCGCAGGGCCTCCCACACCGGACGATCGGCCCGGAGCTCCTCGACATGCGCCGCGCTGAAACCGGAGATCCGCCGATTGACGATCTCGACGCTGCGGTCCCAGTCGGCCGTCTCCTCCGCGACCTCCAGGTCGGACAGCGCGTGCCGGCCGAACGGTCGCATCACCGGCTCGTACGCGATCACTTGGCGTACCGGACGCTCGTCGGCGGACAGCAGCGCGATCAAGCCGCCGTAGCTCCAGCCGAACAGCGCCCGCGCGCCGCCGAGTTCGTCGAGGACCACGCCAAGGTCCTCGACCTCCGTCCGTATCGAGTAAGAGCTGGTCAACGGCCCCGAGGGAGTACGCCCCCGGCGATTCACGACCGCCACCGAGGGCCACGCGTCGACGGCGACCGCGACGCGGGACCACGCGTACGCGTCACTCATCACGCCCGGGACGACGACGAGACCCGGAGCATCCGGATCGCCGTACACATCGACCGTGACCCAACTACCCCCGCCTACCGGCATTTTCTTCTGGATCGTTCGCTCCATAAAAGTATTATGGAGCGAACGCTCTACAATGCAAGCGTGACCGCCCCCACACCCGCCCCCACACCCACACGTGGACGCCCCCGAGCCTTCGACCGCGACCGCGTGATCCTGGACGCCGCCCGCCTCTTCTGGCGGCGGGGCTACTCCGGCACCTCGACCCGGGCCCTGACCGCGGCCCTCGGACTCTCCACCTCCAGCCTCTACGCCGCTTTCGGCAGCAAGGCCGGACTGTTCGAGGAGACGGTGCGGACCTACGCCGAGCGGTACCGGGAGATCTACCAACAGGCCGTGACCGAGGAGGACTTCGGGACCGTCATCGAACGCGTCCTCGTCGACTCGGTCCACGAGTTCACCCAGCCGGACAGCACGCATCCCGGGTGCCTCATCAGCAGCGCGGTGATGACCGACAGCACCGGCACCCTCGACACCAGCGCCTACGTCGCCGAACTCCACCGCACCAACAGGCAGTTGCTCCTGCGCCGCGCCGAACAGGCACTCCAGGACGGCGACTTGGCCGACAGCATCAGCGCGGCGGCGTTGACCGAGCTCGTCCAGACCCTCTGGCACGGCCTGTCCGTACGGTCCAACCTCGGCGCGACGCGTGCGGACCTGATCGAGGCGGCGCAGCTCGCCCACGAACTGATCCGCCGCCACCTCACGGATCCTGCTCGGTGACGAACTCCGCCCACACCACCTTGCCGAAGTCCCGTTCCCGCACACCCCACTTGTCGGCGAGCGCCGATACGAGCAGCAGCCCGCGCCCACCCTCGTCGGAGTCGTCGGGGTGGGTGGGCACGCGCGGTACACCGCCCCCGCTGTCATGCACCTCGGCATGCAGCACCCGCCCGTCGCACCGCAGCAACAGCCGGAACTGACGCCCCGGCGGCACCCCGTGCACCAGTGCGTTGGTCGCCAACTCGCTTACGCCCAGCAGCACATCGGCACCGCGCTCGGTCCCGTCGAGTCCCCAGGCGGCCAGAAACGCGTGAGCGAAATCCCTGGCGGCGGGAACGGACCGGCGTTCGCGCCGGAAGAACTTCTCACTCAGGTTCACGGGACAAGAGTTGCGTAGCGTCACTACTGTTGACAGGGCGTGAGCCCTGGACTCCTTTTTGTACGGGCGGAGTACGGGTTCGTGCGGGGTCCGGAACGGGTGGATGTGGGGAGCACCACAGCATGAACTCCAAGAAGAACCGCTCGACGATGCGGCTGCTGGGCGCGCAGGTGAAAGCGGCCCGCATGGCCGCCGGTTTGACTCAACGTCAGCTTGCCGAGCGGGCGATGGTCGACGAGGAGACGATCGCATCGGTCGAGCAGGGCAGGCGCCGGTTGATGACCCCGCTCGCGAGGACGCTGGACAGAATCCTCGACACGAAGGGGACGTTGGAAGCGGGCGTCGACAACTTGCCGGAGATCGACCAATTCCCGCTCTACGCCGAGGAGTACATGCTGCATGAGCGCGAGGCCATCGCTCTGTCCTGGTACGACAACGCGGTCATCCCGGGTCTCCTCCAGACAACGGAGTACGCCCGCGCGGTCTTGGCGGAACGCATTCCGGCCTACGACGAGGACGAGATCGCGGCCAAGCTCGCGGGCCGCATCGAGCGGCAGGAGATCTTGCAGCGCAAGTGTCCGCCGACGATGAGCTTCGTCATCTGGGAGCCGGTGCTGCACCTCGGCATCGGGACACCAGAGGCCCGCCGCGAGCAACTCCGGTTCCTGCGCGAGTGCGCCGAACTCCCGGGCCTGGCACTCCAGATCCTGCCGATGAACACGGCAGCACATGCTGGTCTCGACGGCCCGTTCATCCTCCTTGAGACGCCGGACCATCAGCACCTGGCTTACGCGGAAGGACAGCGTGGCAGCCAGTGGGTCGCGGACCTCGATGAGGTATCCAGGCTGGCGCGCAAATATGCGATGCTGCGGTCACAGGCCCTGACGCCCCAGGAGTCCAGGTGCCTGCTCGATCGTCTGCTAGGAGATCAATGAGCACCGCACTTGAGTGGTTCAAGTCGAGCTACAGCGGCAGCGAAGGCGGCGCCTGCCTCGAAGTCGCCTACACCTGGCGCAAGTCCAGCTACAGCGGCGACGAAGGCGGCCAGTGTGTCGAGGTAGCCACCTGCCCCCACACCATCCACATCCGCGACTCCAAGAACCCGGACGGCACCGGGCCGACGCTCCAACTCGCCCCCGCCGCCTGGGCGGAGTTCACCGCCAGCCGGTAGGCAGTTGCAGTTCGTTCACTCGTCGAGCAACACAGTCACGTACGGGCCGACGACCCCGACCTTGAGGTCGTCGCCCGTGAGCCTCGAAGCGAAGTCGCCCGGCGATGCCGTACGGGAGACGAACGCGAAGTGCTGGGCGATGGCCGGCCGGTCCCACGGTTCGCCGTCGGAGTCCACCGCGCTGTTCGCGCGCGCCGCCGCCTGGCACAACACCGAGACGAACAGGCGCAGATGACCGGCGTCCAGCAACAGGTCCGCGTCGCCGATGACGACCGCGACTCCCCTGCCGCCGTGCCAGGACCCGTGCAGATCGTCCAGGCAGTCGACCATCGCGTCCCAGTTGCGCCCGAAGTAACCGGGAAACTCCAGCGTCCGGGCGAACGCGGCGAAAACCCCTTCCGGCGTGGCCAGTTCATCGGCGGACAGGCGGAAGACGAGCCCACCCTGTTCCTCCAGCGCGACCAACTGCCGCTCCAGCAACGGGTCGTCCAGCGGAACGATGACGACCCACGGCTCCTCACGCCGGGTGAAGTCGTACACAGCCATGGATCGTCGCCGCCTCTCATGCCGGGCTCCGGTCGCCCACCTGACGTCCCGGCTGACCAGCCGACCCGGCCGACCACCTTGGCAGAGCCGCCCGGGGCAACTCCCCGCGCCCCCACTGTCAGTGCCCGCCTCTACAGTTTCCGGCATGGCGACCCTTCCCAACCCGCTGCCGAAGCTGGCGTCCGACCCGAGCGGCAGCTCGCTCGGGCTTGAACTCCCTGCCGGGAGTCTGATCGACCTGACCGCCGAAGGCCCGGCGGACGAACCGTTGTTGTGGTGCGCGGACGAACCGGCGAGGCCCGGAGACTACGACACCCTCCAGCCCGCGCGCCGGGCCGCCGGGCTACTCCCCGTGCTGTTGGACCTGGGCGGAGACCAAGGCGCCCTGGACGAATGGCAGTTGCTGCCCGACGAGGCGTCGTACCCCGGTGACCACGACGCCGAAGAGGTCCTGGAGGAGTTCTGGGAGGAGTACGCGGCGGACGAACTCGCCCCGGACGCGGACTACCCCGGCAAGGAAGCCGTCGCCGAGGCCGTCGTCGAGACCTTCGGCGAGCAGGCGACGTACGACGAGACGATCGCCCCGTACGGTCCCGAGTGGCCGGGACTCGCGCCCGCCACCGAGCAGGTACCGGCCGTCGACCCCGACGCCCGCGCCGCCGAGATCGCCGACTCCCTTGCGGACAGCGGCACTTGGCTGAAGGAACCGCGCCTCGCCCTCGTACCGGCCCGCCGCAGCGCCGACATCCCGGCGGCGATCGGCTGGAGCGGTCAGATCAACTACGAGGGGGACGTGGCCCGGCTCTGTGCCGTCCTGCGCTCCTGGGAGGACCGCTTCGGCATACGCGTCGTGGCCCTCACCGCCGACCAGTTGGTGCTCTCGGTCGCTGCCCCGCCGGCGACCCAGGAGGAGGCCGAGGCGATCGCCGCCGAGCACTTCGCCTTCTGCCCCGACAACATCACCCAGGGCCATCACGAGACACTGCGCGCCTACGCCCGGCACGAAGTGCTCAACCAGCGGGTGTGGTCCTTCTGGTGGGACTGACACCGACCTGGGCGATCTGAACGACCTCGGCGAAGGCGTATGACAGCAGGGCCGCTTGGCAGTCCGGGTGCGCGAACCGGACCGACTGCCAGGCGGCCCTCGTCGTGGTGCCGCGGAACGAACACAAAGTTTGCACTTCCGCACCCTCAACTCCCGCATACGTCATAGGATTTCGCCGCTCTCCACTAAAACGATCCAGTAGCGTGACGGACACGACGCCGATGAAGGTGAGCCCCGTGAGCACGGCTGCGCATCAGGGCGGTAGCGGTCCCGACATCCACGTCGCGCACGGCAGAAAGGCTCCTTTCGCATGCCCAGATCCAGCAGACCTGTTCTCGCCGCCGCCTTAGGCCTTGCCCTCCTGGCCACCGGATGTTCCCTGGTCTCCAACAACGCCGTCTCCTCCAAAGGACCTACCGTCCTGGGGTTCATCAACGGGGGCACCGACCCTTACCACACCTGCCTACAGACGGCGGTCACGACGGCCACGGAGAACAACCTGGCGAAAGCGGTGACCGCCAACTCGAACGGGAGCAAGTCGGCGGAACTGCGCAATGTGCGGCGCATGATCGCGGACAAGGTCGACGCCATCATCCTGATCAGCGTGGACGCCGGCGCGCTGAACGCCGACATCACCGCGGCGCGAAAAGCGCACGTACCCATCTTCCTGGTCGCGTTGATGCCCGCGGACGACAGCAAGATCCTCGGCGCCGCCGTCGGCGACCTGACCGGTATCGGCAAGCTGGACGCCCAATGGGTCGGCGACGACGCCGCGGGCAAGTCCGTCAAGGCCGGTGTCATCTCCGGCGACGGGAGTACGTCGTCCGACGTGATGGTCGCCGGCTTCACCAAGAACCTGCCGTCGAACGTGCGGGTGGTGGGGGAAGAGCCTGGCATGTACAACCAGCCGAAGGCCAAGGCCGCCGCGGCGAAGCTGATCAAGGCCCACCCCGACATCCAGTACGCGTTCGTCGCCAACGAGGACATGGCCTTCGGCGTGCGTCAGGCCTTCGACGCGGCGGGCGCGCAGAGCGTGAAGATCGTGACCGTCAACGGCACCGATCCGGGGCTCGCAGCCCTCAAGAGCGGGAAGTTCTCGGCGACCGTGTCCAACTCGGTCCAGGACCTGGGCGCCCTGGCCGTGACACACACGCTCGGCCTCCTGCGCAAGGAGGACAAGAACAAGATCGCGCGCGTCAGTATCCGCCTGGTGACCAAAGCCAACGCGGACACCGCACCCATCTACTGCGACACGGACGGCTGACCGTCACCACGGCAGCACACCATCCGAGCAACAAAGGAACTCACCCGTCATGTGTGATTGCACGAACGAATCCACCACCACCTCGACGTCGCGCAGGACCGTGCTCGCCGTCGCCGCGGCGGCCGCCGCCGCGACCGCGGCCGTGCCGCTGCTGGGCAGCTCGTCGGCTGCCGCGGCCACGTCGACGACGGCCTCCTCGACAGGCCTGTCCGTGACCCTGCTCGGCACCAACGGCGGCCCGCCGCCCCTGGCGACCCGGTACGGCATAGCGTCGGCGCTGACGGTCAACGGCAAGACGTACGTGGTCGACTGCGGACGCGGAGCGGTGACCCAGTACCTGCGCGCCGGACTGTCCATGCCGGCCCTGTCCGGGATCTTCCTCACCCACCTGCACGCCGACCACATCGTCGACTACTACTCGTTCCCGATGCTGTCGGCGGGCGTCGCGGGCGTGCAGGGCTTCCAGACGCCGATCGGCGTGTACGGCCCCGGCTCCGCGGGGATCGCCTCGACGGTCACCGGCGCCCCCGGGCTCCTGCCGGGCACCGTCGAGATGACGAAGCTGGCCGGCCAGGCGTACGCGGCCTCACCGACGTTCTTCATGACCGAGCACGCGGGCATCGACCCGGCGACCATGCTCGACGTCCACGACGTGCTGCCGCCGTCCGGTGTCGGCGCCTCGGCGACGAACTCCGCGCCGGCCATGGCGCCGTTCACCGTCATGGAGAACGACGACATGAAGGTCACCGCCGTCCTCGTCCCGCACGGCGCGGTCTTCCCCGCCTACGCGTACCGCTTCGACACCGACAGCGGAAGCGTCGTCTTCTCCGGCGACACCGCGCCGACCCCGAACATCATCACGCTCGCGGCGGGGGCGGACGTCCTGGTCCACGAAGCCCTCTACCCGGCGGGGCTCGCGAGTCTCGGCCTGCCCCAAGCCCTGATCGACCACATCCTCTCGGTCCACACGGACGTCGCCGACCTCGGCCGGATCGCCGCCGAGGCCGGAGTCCGGACGCTGCTCGCCACCCACATCAGCCCGGGCCAGTCGACCGCGGTCTCCGACACGACCTGGCGAAGCCTGCTTCGCGACAGCGCCCGCACGGCGGGCTTCGGCGGACCGATGATGCTGGGCACGGACCTGCTCAACCTGCCGGTACGCCGACGCAAGACCACCTGAGCCGGGCCGTCGTCCCCCGACCGGCCCCCTCGTCCGCGTGCGGTGCTCGTGGCAGTGGCCTCCGGGTCACTGCTGCGTCACCGACTCCAACGCCTCCACCGCCGCGGCCGCCGCCGTCGAGTCCTGGCCGTAGAAGATGTCGATGTCGACCTCCTCGCCGCCCATCGTCAGGGTGTCCCACGCGCCGCTGAGGACGAGCATGCGCAGGGTCCGCGACTCCAGGGTCCGGAGGCGTTCCAGGATCGCCTCGTCGTCCGGCATACCCGCCAGCCGGGGCGCGAGCCGGTCGCGGATCGCCGCCATGCGCGCCAGCAGCGTGGCCGTGTCCGCCTCGCGGTCGGGTTCCTCCGCGATGCCGTCGATGCCGTGGTCGATGATGTCCTTGATCGCCCAGGTGACGCCCTGGTCGTCGGTGGTGACCATGGCCTTCCAGGCGCGGCTCTTGTGCCGGTACTGGAGCATCGACATGGCCGCTTCGTGCCGTAGGAAGTCCGCGTCGCGGAAAGGACGCCCGTTCCAGGCACTGTTGAGGGAGCGGGCGAGTGAGATCGCCGACGCCAGGCCGCTGTTGAGACCCCGGCCCGGCCAGAAGTGGATCGCGTTGGCCGCGTCGCCGAGCAGGAAGCCGTAGGTTCCGGGCGTGTTGACGGTCGGGGGCAGCAACTCGGCCGAGAAACGCGGGCGTTGCACCATGTCCAGGCGGAAACTGGTGACCGCGCTCAGGTCCTGGTCCGAGACGTCGAAGAGCCGTAGCCCCTCGTGCACGCGCTTCCACAAGGGCGATCCCTTGATGAGCGCGGGCAGGAACAGCGTGCCGTGGGTGGCGCACTGGAAGTCGCCGTGGTCGTCACGGTTCATCAGGCAGGGCCGGGACGCGATGCACTCCTCGAAGACCCGGCGGACCGGGTCGATGCCGATGACCTCCCCCAACTCGGCGTCGGTCAGCCGCATGTTGAGGAAGCCCTCGCCGCGCAACGAGTTGAGCAGGAACCGGTTCTGAGCCACCGTCAGCAGGATCGCCATGGGATCGGGCAGCTCCGACTTCACCCGCAGCCCGAGGACCACGTCCCGCAGATGGACGCCGTCGAGGGAGTAGATGGACTCGTCGGCCTTGCCGAACCGGGCCGCGAAGTGCTCCCGGGTGCGCGACCGCCCGCCGTCACAGATGGCGAGCACATGCTGCGAGGCGAGTTCCTCGCGCTGTTCAGCCGGGTCGAACTTGGCCGGTACGAGCCGTATGCGCCCCCGCTTCTCGTTCGCCAGCTCCAGCAGCCTGTCCTCGATGTAGGCGATCCGCATGTTGCGCGGGTGGTGGTCGCCGATCGAGTCCGGGCCGGACGGCCACATCTCGGTGAAGTGCTCGGGGTCGAAGAGCCGCTCCTGCACGTACTGCGGCCACGCGAGGTACTGCCGGCTCTGCACGGTCACCACCTGCTGGCGCCGTACGTTGCCCTCCGCCTCGCTCTTCCAGACGACGGTACGGCCGTCCCTGCGCCACCTGCCCTCGTAGACGGTGACCTTCACCTGGGCGCCCAGGAAGTGCTCCAGCAGCAGAGCCATGGACAGCCCGACGGGACCCCCGCCCACGACGGTGACCCGCAGCACGGTCCCCTCGTCGCTCTCCTCCGGGTGGGTCACGGAGCGGGGCAGGCTGAGCGCCATCAGGGTCCGCATGGCGTCGGCGACCTCGAAGCGGAACTCCTGGTCCCCGATGGTGATCTCGTCACCGGGCTGAAGCAGCCGGGACTCCACCTCCTCGCCGTTGACCTGTGTGCCGTTGCTGCTGCCGAGGTCGCTCAGTACGTATCCCGTGTCCTGGTCGAAGACGATCTCCGCGTGGAAGCGGGAGACGCTCGGGCTCGCGATGACGACCGTGTTCCCCGCGTTGCGTCCGAAGGTGACGCGGGTGTCGACCATCGGGATGCGCTCCCCCGCCAACAGACCCTCACGTCCGACGAGCACCGGTGCCATGGCACTTCCTTCCAGAGGGTGATGACATCAGCAGCGCTGTGACGATCGACTCTATTCTTGCGTGATCAAGTAATCCAGAGGTCAACTCGGCCCGCAGCCAAGGGCGTTCAGGGTTTTACCCCAGCCCTTTCCTCAGCCTCCTCAGCCCCTCCCGGATCTCCCCCGGCGTCTGTGTCACGAAGCACAGCCGCATCGTCGAACGGTCGGGCGCCCCGGCGTAGAAGGGCGCCCCCGGCACATAGGCCACGTCCTGCCGCAGCACCCGCGACACCAGTTCCGTCGTGTCGTACGACTCCGGAAGCCGCGCCCACAGGAACATGCCGCCCTCGGGACGCTCCCAACTGGACTCCTCGGGGAGGGCGTTGGCAAGACCCTCGAGCATGGCGTCCCGCCGCTCCCGGTACACACCGGCCACCCGCGCCACATGCGCGTCGAGGTCGTTGTCCGCCAAGTACCGTGCGGCGGCAAGCTGGTTGACGGTCGGGGTGTGCAGGTCGGCGGCCTGTTTGGCGACGACACAGGCCCGCAGCAAGGCCGCCGGCGCGCGCAGCCACCCGAGCCGCAGCCCCGGCGCCATCACCTTGGAGAAGGAACCGAGCAGAACCGTACGGTCCGCCGCACCTTCCTGCGCGGCGATCCACGGCAACCGCTCGCCCTCGAAGCGGAGTTCGCCGTAGGGATCGTCCTCCACGATCCACAGCCCGCGCCGCGCGGCGACCGCTGCGACGGCGGCCCGGCGGTCGGCGGGCAGGGTGCGGCCGGTGGGGTTCTGGAAGGTCGGCACGGTGTAGAGCAGCTTCGGCCGCTCCCGCACGACGAGTTCGTCCAGCGCCTCCGGGTCCAGCCCGTCGGAGTCGCTGGGCACGCCGACCACCCGCGCGCCGGCGAACGCGAAGACCTGAAGTGCCGCCAGATAACAGGGACTTTCGACGAGGACGACGTCCCCGGGCTCCAGCAGCGCGGTCGCGAGCAGCGAGAGCGCCTGCTGCGAACCGGTGGTGACGAGGAGGTCGTCGGGCCCGGTGGGCAGCCCGCGCACCGAGGTCCGCTCGGCAAGCGCGGTACGGAGCACCGGCTCGCCCTCGGTCGTCGCGTACTGGAGCGCCCGCGCGGGCGTCTCGGTGAGGACCGCCTGGTACGCGGCCGCGATGCCGGTGGTGTCGAAGAGTTCGGGGGCCGGGAGCCCGCCCGCGAAGTTGATCACCTCGGGGCGGGCGGTGACGGCGAGGATGTCCCGCACCGGCGAACCCCCGATCGCACGGGCGCGCGCGGCGAGCGGCGGCAGAGCGGCGGGGACAGGGGCGGGGTCGATGACGGTCATGCCGGACAGCCTAGGAATGTAGGTGCCGCCTACAAACAGGTTTCCGCGATCCGGACGGACACCTGCGTGCGGGCGCCCGCCCCGACCGGACTCAGGCCTTCTTCCCGGTCGCCCCATACACATTGATGTCGTCGTCCGTCACGTCGTTGATGTCCCGGTAGGTGATCTTCTCGATGTCGTCGAGACTCTCGAAGTACGCCTGCTCCACCACCGGCGGCGCGGGCGCCGGACCGGGGTGCCACTGATGGGCGGGGACCACACCGGGCTCGTCCAGGGTGATGCCCGGGGTCTCGGTGAAGAACCGCTCGACCTCGTCCTTGGTACGGAACACGAAGGTGAACCCCCGCTCCGTGTACGTCCGTTGGACCGCACGCGTCGGGATCGGGTGCATCTCGTCGGTGAGGTGGCTGAGCACCAGATGGCTCCCGGACGGCAGCACATCCACCAGCTCGCGCACCAACGGGTACGCCTCCTCGTCCTCGACGAAGTGCAGGATCGCCACCAGCAGCAGGGCGATCGGCTCGTTGAAGTCGAGGGTCTTGGAGGCCTGTTCGAGGATGTCGGCCGGGCGGCGCA
>Ga0307510_10000488_pt1 | contig 39094 bp, 19 predicted proteins | sample 12_EM_MG_FD_207224 | JGI IMG/M metagenome (GOLD analysis project Ga0307510, IMG submission 207224) | Populus trichocarpa ectomycorrhiza microbial communities from riparian zone in the Pacific Northwest, United States - 12_EM | ecosystem: Host-associated > Plants > Roots > Unclassified | place...
CAAAATCCACTCCAAGATATTTTTTTTTCTTTCTCCCTTATCCCTCAAATAGCGAAGGAGCTGATATCCCAAAGAAACAAAACCGAACAGTTATTTGCTGGTGGTGCATTAACCATGGCATGCTCTCCATCTCTAATCTCTGCAATATCTCTTACTAACCCAACAAGGCTCAAGAGGGTCTCCTCTCCTTCTATGTTAAGCCCGAAAGCCATGGCCAAGGAAATTTACTTCAACCATGATGGTTCAACCACAAAGAAACTTCTGGTTTGCAATTCAAGACTCCACACAACCTTCCCTTTTTCAAATTGAGTTTTGCCTTCGATGATGATTGGTTCGTGCTGTGCAGGCAGGGGTGGAGATGGTGTCAGAGTTATTAGGAGTGACTTTAGGACCGAAAGGAAGGAATGTGGTGTTGCAAAACAAGTATGGACCTCCCAAGATTGTTAATGATGGAGAAACTGTCCTCAAAGAGGTACTATTTACTGCAATTGCACACATATTGCCTTTTATGTTCTATATTTTGGTACAACTTCCATTCCAACTCCATGTAGAAATCAACAGCTTTTGTGATGCATCTATTTTCCATTACAGAAGCAGACTTGAATGTATCATTGTCTACAGTTTTGATATGGGTTCATGATATTTCAAATGCAACAAACTACAATTCTGTGTTTCAAATGCTTGTGAAGTTCTTGCTAACCATTTCGCTGGCGTCGCGAGCCAGGGAAATGAATAGTCCATTGATGTTCTGTACTGTCCTTTCATGCCCGCTAATGCTCGTATCTGCATCTACAGTTTCGTTATCTTTGTTTGAATTTGATTTCATGAATCACAAAGGTGGGAAAAATAACGATGTTGGCCATAAGAAAAAAGTATTTTCTTATGATAATGGATCATTATTAATTCCTTGGCATTATTATGTTCCTAGTTAACTGCTTCTTCTATGCCTGGATTAATATTTAGATTGAACTGGAGGATCCCTTGGAGAATGTTGGAGTAAAATTGGTGAGGCAAGCTGGTGCGAAAACAAATAACCTTGCTGGTGATGGTTCGACAACATCTGTGGTTCTTGCTCATGGTTTAATCGCTGAGGGTCAAAAGGTAACAACTACTTCACACAAGACAAGTGGAGCGTCTCGTGCAATGAAGTTTCAGATTTTGATAATTGAAGGCCTAGAACATGCTATTCCACTGTGGCTGAGAGTTTGTTATCTTGGAAAAAAAAATTAGTTGGCTGTTGGCATACGCTTGTCATTTATTTCATGAAGTGGATTCTAGCATTCATTTTGAATATCCTTAAATTCTTTATGAAAAGTTCTGAAAACTTTCTGCATTAAAGATTACACTGATTCCAGGTGATTGCATCTGGCATGCATCCTGTTCAAATTGCTCGTGGGATTGTGAAAACCTCGGAAGCTCTTGTATCTGAACTCAAATTGATGTCGAGGGAGGTCAGTAACACAGCTTTTCTTCTTCAATTTCGCTTGAAATAATTAATATCCAGGATAAGAGGAAGCAAAAAGCTTGTGTGAAGAGCAAAATGTATTTCTGTAGGAAAAGCAATCATACTTAAGAAACATAATGCAGGTTGAGAACGATGAGCTTGCAGATGTTGCTGCAGTTAGCGCAGGGAATGATTATACAGTGGGAAACATGATATCCGATGCACTTCAACAAGTGGGAAGAAGGGGAGTAGTCACAATTGAGAAAGGAAGGTGTACTGAGAACATCCTAGAAATTGTAGAAGGAATGCAATTTGATCGTGGATATTTGTCTCCTTACTTCGTAACTGATCGGCAAAGAATGGTAGTGGAGTTCCACAACTGCAAGGTAGGAAACTTTATACGGTCTGTCATGCTCTTCCATGAAATTATCAGAAAGTAAGAGATTTTTTGGATGCAGCTACTCTTGGTTGACAAAAAAATACAGAATGCAAAGGAGGTGTTCAAAATATTGGATAATGCAGTTAAAGAGATGTACCCAATTGTAATAGTTGCAGAGGATGTGGACCAGGAAGCTCTGGCTCCAATCATTAGGAACAAACTCAAGGGTCTATTGAAGGGAGCTGCTATTAAAGCTCCTGCCTTTGGTGAACGGAAGAGCCACTACTTAGATGACATCGCTATCTTGACAGGAGGTAGAAGATTAAGTTCTACTGTTTTTTTTTCTTTTTTTCCTATACTTTGTGCATCAATTCTGGCTGTTATTTATTGCATTGTTAAGTAAGTTGTCCGATTCTACCACCAGGGTTTTATGTCCGAGCTTCTAGGTTTATGAGGATAAAGGCAAGCATCTCATATATATTTTGTCCTTTTGAGTTGGGAGGCATTGAGGCAATCTTCATTCCTCCATGAGATGCCAAATGAATGTTAATTCTAATTCCATTTCCCTGTGAAACATAAGTGAATGCAAAGGAAATGTAACACACATGTATATAAATTTGGTTTCATGGATGCATACAAGATGATTCCATGTTTTGCAGGCACTGTAATTAGAGATGATATGGGGCTGAAGCTAGAAAAGGCTGGGAAGGAGGTGTTGGGCACTGCTACTAAGGTGGTGATAACAAAAGATTCTACGTTGATAGTAACTGATGGGAGCACTCGAGAAGCTGTGGAGAAAAGGGTTTCTCAGATATGTAGTCTTGTTGAGGTGCATCTGCTCTTCACAATGTAATCCCTTCCATTATAGCATTCTCATTTCTTTCCAAGTTCCATAGTAGCATCCATTGCATGATCATCAGTGACAGTCAACTTGTACACACATTGAGTCAAATCTGTTATTCCTTTGGCCTTATAATTAGGATGACAAATGCTAGAAAAACTTTTCCACGTTGAACAGATATTCTTAGTACAAAGGTATCTTAGTTTTGGCTTATGCAGATTATCAATCCCATTATCAATCCAATCACTCTTTACAAAAAATAGGAAACCTTTTTCAGTCTTTTGATCCGTGCTTTAATCTCTCCTATGTGAGCAATTAATAGAAAGTTAATTCCTTTCAGCAACAAGAATGTTTTCCTTCGCAGAACAAAATAAGTTTCTATGTTTCGGTGAAAAATCTCACTGAGTAATCAAGAGTAGGTGAAAAAATGGAATATCACAGTTTGACTATAACCTAAGACATGCATAATCCAGTTTCGAAGTTAAGGTTCCTAAAATTTTGAGAATACTTGCCACGTGGTAAAAAAATTTCCTGACAATGACGACCACCATGGAACCATTGTCTCTCGTGTTTGCAGAACACTGAAGAAAAATTTCAAAAGAAAATATTGAATGAAAGAATAGCAAGGTTATCTGGAGGGATTGCTATTCTGCAGGTAATCAAGTGCTCTGTAGTAATCAGCAACTTCTCATCTTGAAGATGTGATCATCTCGCGTATGTAACTCCTCATTGTTCTTTTGTTATCGATTGATTTATAGGTAGGAGCACAAACACAAGTCGAGTTGAAGGACAAACTGCTGAGAATTGAGGATGCTTTAAATGCAACCAAGGTAAATTGTTGTTTTAATTCATCGATCTTTCAGGTGGTCTTTTGTTAATTATAGATAATAAGCTGCTTGCTTGTATATTGCAGGCAGCAATTGAGGAAGGTGTAGTAGTGGGAGGTGGTTGTAGCCTTTTGAGGCTATCAACTAAGGTGGATGGTATTAAAGAACTTTTGGATAATGAAGAGCAGAAGGCATGTTTTCTTTCAAATTATTTTCTGTAATTATTTTATTTAATTCCATTCAAAGAGTGTGGATAGTATGATAAGACTTGGAAAAGTTTGTCTGATCAATGTGAAATTCAATACCTACAATTTATATATATGCTGTAATATCTTGTCGTGTCTCATTTCAGATGGTACAAAATATTTCACCACGGATGTCAGCTCTTTCAACTGCTCACTAAAGTTAAGTGATCTTAAGTTAATTTCATGCAGATTGGAGCTGAGATCTTCAAAAGAGCTTTGAGCTATCCTGCACGATTAATAGCTAAGAATGCAGGTGTAAATGGAAATGTCGTCATAAACCAGGTCTTTGCGTGTTGATTCTTCACTGTGCTTTAAGATTATAAGATGTTGAAATTTGAAAATCTGTGCTTCTGAATTCTTTTTAATCATTATAACAACAATTTGGTTCCAAAACTTGTGAACTTTTTAGGTTTTGTCAAATGCTGATATAAGATATGGATACAATGCTGCAACAGACACTTACGAGGATTTGATAACTGCTGGAATTATAGATCCCACAAAGGTATTTCAATGATATGATCACGTGAATCATCCAAAAAAATGCACCTTGCTTATGACATATCCATTTTAGGTGACGAACATGGATAAGAAATTGCTACCACTACAAAAGAAAAAGGGCTTAATTTGCGACTGCATATGCAGACCACTATGCTCTAAAGTGATGTGGCATAGTAAATAGGTATCAATGCCAGTACCTAGATAATATGTTCAAAGCAGCGCATTCAATAATTGAATGTGATTTAGTTAGCAGGAAATTTAACTGCTGAATGACATGAGTACTGGCAGATACCACCAGAAAAGAAGAAAACTAGTGTATCTCGACTGTTGGTGTGCCAACTTTGGCTGAAGATTTATTTCTGCAATTCCATTTCTTTGTTCTGTTAGAACTACCACTTTTCGTTTCTTTTTTTGGACCATTTACTTTGCAGTTGATAACATATATTCAAGATGTCAAAATTTTCATTAATTTCAATCAATGAATTGAAAGCAGGTGGTTAGATGTTGTTTGGAGCATGCAACATCGGTGGCCAAGACATTCCTGACATCCGATGCTGTCGTAGTTGACATCAAGGAATCGGATCCCCTCCCAATGAGGAAACGAATGCCACCAGTAGCCCCTCCTCCTATGCCAAAATCCCCAGGTAAGTCTATCTACCTCATACAAATAGATACAAACTAGTGAATGCATATACAAGCATCGATGCTCCATTTATCTCTAGAAGCTTAACTGATCATGGTAAATTCTAATGAATCGTGAATCAGGTGTTGGACCAGTTGGCGTATACTTGTAGTCTGGTAACTTCAGTTTTAAATACATGCCGATTACTCCGTTTTTTATCTTTGAAATCTTGGACCATTTAAGGAAGAGAAGGAATCGGCAACGGTTATTACGTAGAAGGGGCACAACCAAACTTTCCAAGTTATCCTATAAAATGGTGTTGAATATTTAACAAAGACTAGCCAGAACCCAGTAGCTGTATGGAGTATAATTTTTTCTCATGAAGCATGCCTGGTTGCATTTAAAGAACAAGGTGTCGCCTCCTTAAATTTAGTTCAAGAGGAAATGCACTCCGTCCACAGAGTGATTTATTAAGATAAGGTGGTCGTGCAGTTTAACTCACTTCTGAAAAGAAATGACTCAAGAAGCTTGTTAGAGGGAGATGGGAAAAACAACGGGCAAGAGAGAAATGGCCACTGTTACATGATTCGCATCCAATGATCCGGACATAGTAGCTCCCTGTCACTTACTGTGAGCTTTGCAGTATTTGCTCTGAATATTGTACATGCATTGTAGAAAGCCTTCTGTGCTCGTGATTTGAATATATATAATTCTGATGCGGCATCATTGCTTTTTAAAGGTTGTTAACACTACAGAATGAATTTGTGTCTCAAGTCTATGAAAATTACTTAAAAATCATTCAAGATTTGAAAATTAGCTCATGTACTCTCAGTTTCATTTTTAACTTTCCTATATTTAATATATTTGAAAAGTCCTTTGCCTATAAAACTAATAAAATGACTTAAATATCATCAACATCAATAATAAAAAGTAAGAAATTAAATAATTAGGTTAAAGGTTAAAGAAGTCGAGGGTATCCAATTATGTCATTAGCTTTACATGCAAAATATGAAGAGTACACAAAGGTCAAAATTGAAAATTAAAAGTATAGAAACTAATTTTCAGAGCACAAAAACATTTGTAACTCGAAAGTTTGGTCATGTGAACTTAAAAATTTATGATCAAAATGTGCTGGAAATTCCTTAGGAGAGAGAGAGAGGCAGTTGGATGGAGTTTGCGTGACCACAAATTTGATTAAAGAAAATGGATGGAGATGTTAACGTGCACGGAGGGCAGAGACATTATTACTGTGGATGAGGAGGAGACCTGGTGCACATACCGATACCAAGAAAATGTATCCCAAGAAGATAAATCTTACAGGTTTCATTGGTTTCATCACCTCCATGTCCATATCCTGATATTGTCTCTCAATCCTTTAGAATTTACCTTTCCTGTTCAGATAAATCCTGCGAGTGGGCAACAGTCGATTTTGTAGTTCATAATTTTATGACAGGTGGATACAGTTATTTTTTCGCTTTATTATGAGAAGTGATGCTATATTGTAACTTTAGTTCCTTCAAAGAGATTTTCTTGAAATGTCTGAGTTTTTTTCTTGAACTAAAGAAACCCACATCAGATTTCTCTCATTTTTATTGGGTTTATTTCCTTTTTATATGAAAAAGGAGCAGACAAAAACTAGTAAAGACCGGGAAGAAGAAGATGGTGCTGTTGACGGGGTTAAGAATAATGGATTTAGTGGTAGCAGGGATTTCCTTGGTGATTGGTTTGGGTATTTTCGTTTTTATTGCTTCCATTCTTTGCTCTGCTGCTTTCCTTCACAACGCCAAGCATGTGTCTTGATTCATCTCTCAAGTCTCAACCATCCATTGGTAATATACCTCTCTCTCTCTCTGTTCATGCACTAGGATTTTCCTTTTATCAGTTCTTCTGGGTTTTCCCCCCTCCTTAATTGTGTTCGTTTTAGACTGTTAATTTTAGTATAACTTGTTTGTTTTGTTAAGAAAAGAAAAAATCTTAAATGTAGAGAATGCTGCTCTTGACTCTAGCTTGGTCATAAAGTTGGCAGCACTAATTACTGTAATGGGATAAACTACTACAAATTATCAGGTTGTCTAAGCAGAAGAGCCTTGATTTTTGGGATTCATTATCACACTACTAATTTAGGTATCAATTAATTTGATACTACTATTTCTTAGTTTTCCGGATTTGGTGTTACTATAATTTCTTAGGCTTAGTAGCGAACAAGCCTATTCATATTTACTTGCATTCTTTCATAACAGCATGATTTTACCAAAATATGCAACCAGTTGATGAAAAATAATGACTTAAAAATCTTTTTTCTTGAACTGTTTTAGGTGTTCCTGAGCAAGAGTTGCGGATACAATGTTGATGACTTGTTTCTTGATGAAGCTGCTGCTTTGTGAATTGCGATTGATGTAGGCGTGGCCGCGAGGGTAGCACAGGCAACAGAATGCAGTGTGTTCTTGCGTTGGCGCAATTGTAATTCCTAAGGTATTCAATAATAAAGTATAAATTGAGTTAATTCCCTCTTTAATTGTTATGCTGATCTTGTTCATTGCTAATTTGTTTGACATGCCGGCATGGAAAGTCACAGTTTTACTGCAACTCTTATCCGATCATCTGTTGAAAATTCTTTACTCTTTAATGCTCTTGTTCATTTTTGTAAATGATTGGTTTACCCGTATGATTCTCAGGTTTATAATTACCTGTACAAAAGGTTAAGAGAGCGTGTCTAGCCTTGGGAGCTTGCTCGCACGACCTTTTCTTTAATGGACCAGATATGCTGGGCCATCCAGGCTTAGCAGCCTGTATTTTATTTTTTTTTTCAACCCTACATAATTCTTTTTCCTTGAAATTTTCTTTGATTAAATAATAAATTAGTTCCAAAAAATAAAACTATTAAACATAATTGGATTAAGTGATGCGATATAAAATATATTTATTTATTAAATTTTTAATTTAATTTTTAGTTAGTTTTAACAGTTTTTTTTATATTTATTAACATATGATTCTTATACTATTTAATTAAATATATGCACCAACGTTTTTTATTTACAATTATTTTTTTATGTTAAAAAACGTGTTGAAAACGCTGCGTGTTCATTTTATTTTGTTTTTTTGTGTGAGTGTGAATACACAGCATCTTAACGGGATGATATTGTCAGGCCGGTGCTGAAAGATCTGAACGAGTGAGGTTAAACCCAATAGATTTCTTGGCCTTTGAAGGAGTTCAGAGCCTAGTCCAATATTGGTTGAGCCCACGTATATTCCTAAAGTTTAACAGGAAATGTGGCTTTCGGTTCAACAGGAATTATTGCACGAATAATCCATGGTAAGCAAAATAGTTTAATGGTAAGTAAATAACAAAAATTAATATCTAACCAATCCTCGAGTATTGAAGTATGAAATTTTTAAAAAAAATTAAAAAAATAAGAAAAAATCCAAGTCAATCTAAGATAACATGTTAAACTCACGACCTGAGTCATGAGACTAAGATAATTTCATAAAAAAAAATAAAAAAAATTAGAAGCTCTATTTTTAACATATTCGATGTTGAAGGCTAAAACTAAGAAAAAATAAATGAATCCATGAAACCAGGATAACTCTATAGAAAGCAAATTAAACAAAATTATAAAACTTAATTCTTGAACAACCTAATATTGAAGGATGAAATTGAAAAAAGAAGAAGAAGATTGAGTTGTTTAAGAGTGAAATTGAAAAAAGCAATTCAAAAACTAACCAAATCAAACCAGGTCAACCTGTTAAACTCATCATCCAACTTATGAATTTGAGATAACCTCATAAAAAGCAATTCAAAAAACATTACGAAGCTCAATTAAAAAATTACTCGAAAAAATAAACACATTCAACCCAAATCAACATGTCAAACCTATGCCCGGTTAATGAGATCAGGAGAACTCCATAAAAAGCAAATCAAAATAAATTATAAAGTCTAATTCTTAACTAACTCAATGTTCAATGATAAAATAAAAAAAAATCAATTAGTAAAAACAACCCGAAAAAATAAGTCAAATTAACTTGAGTTAATCTTTTAAAATCGGGATAAATTCATATAAAAAAATTAAAAAAAATACAAAACTCTACTCCCAATGTATCCAATTTTAAAGGTTGAAATTGAGCAAGAAAACTAAATCAATAAAATCAGTGTGTAAACCAATAGAAAAAAAAATATCAAATATAATTTTTAAAATAATATAAAAATAAATATTAAAATTAATATATATATATATATATATATATATATATATATATATATATATATATATATTGAGTTGTTGGAGGATGAATTAAAAAAAAAACACAAAAAAAAAAGAAATAAGCAAAAATTGTTATGCACTCCCTCGACAATTGCCCATGTTGTCGTTGTGTTTTCGCTGATTACGTTCGTTGTAATGTAAGACTTGGTTTTTGAATGTAGCGAAAAATGTTCACATTCGGTTGGCTTCATTCAAGTTGTAGTTTCTCGAGTAAACTTGTAATATTTTATTGAACTTTAAAGAAGAAAGTAGTAATCTTAAGGCACAGTTTTTATGTTGTTATTAATGGTATAATTTTGAGAGTGTAGGTAGTTCTCTTTTTTTTCTCTTTTTTTTTTCTTTTAGCATCTAGCCTTCTGCCATCAATTTTTCGATATGCTTTCTTCTAAGCTCTTTGGATATTTTTTTCCGTATGCAAACCAATTTTGAAAGTATGATTCATGGTTTCCATCTGCCGAAACTGAAATCCAAAGCTTGAACAGGAAACTAGATATGGCTCCCTCGACTAGAATTGGCCTTGCTGTCATGGGTCAAAATCCTGCCCTCGATATTGCCGAGAAAGAATACCCTATTTCTTTTTATAATCGGACCACCTCGAAAGTTGAACGAGCCATGTAGGAGGGAGATCTTCCCTTATATGGTTTCCATGATCCTGAATCCTTCGTTAAGTCAATCCAAGAACCTCGTGTGATAATCATGCTTGTTAAAGCTGGTGCCCTCGTCGATCAAACCATCAAAACTTTTTGTCAGTTCATATCGAGAAAGGGGATTGTATCATAGATGGTGGTGATGAGTGGTATGAGAACACTGAGAGGAGGGAGTAAGCTATGGCTGAATTAGGTTTGCTTTATCTTGGAATGGGAGTTTCAGGTGGCGAAGAGGGTGCTTGGCATGGACCTTCTTTAATGCCAGGTGGTTCATTTGAGGCCTCCAAACACACAGAAGATATCCTTCTTAAGGTGGTTGCTCAAGTCCCTGATAGTGGCCCTTGTGTCACTTATATTGGCAAAGGAGGAGCTGGAAATTTTGTTAAGATGGTTCATAAAGGGATAGAATATGGTGATATGCAGCTGATTTCAGAGGCCTATGATGTGCTGAAATCGGTTGGGAAGCTCACCAACGAGGAACTACACCAGGTATTGTCTGAATGGTTCAAGGGGGAGCTGCTGAGATTCTTGTTTGAGATCACTGCAGATGTATTTGGAATAAGTATGACAAGGGAGAAGGATATTTGGCTGACGATGTTTTGGATAAAACTGGCTTGAAGGGTACTGGTAATTGGACAGTTCAGCAAGCTGCTGAGTTGTCAGTTGCTGCTCCCCACTATAGCGTCATCCTCGGATGTAAGATCCCTCAGTGGCCCGAAGGAAGAAAGAGTTGAAGCTGTAAATTTTTTTTAATCAAGCGGCGTTGGTGACATCCTAGTTGACCAAGTCGTGGATACGGTAAAACTGATCCATAATGTGATACAAGCAATAAATGCATCCAAAATATGCAGCTATGCCCAGGGTATGAACTTGATACGCGCAAGGAGTTCTATAAAGGGTTGGGATTTGAAACAGGGGGAGCTAGCAAGAATTTGGAAAGGCGGTTGCATTATCCATGATGTCTTTTTGGACCGTATCAAGAAGGCCTATGATAGAAACCCAGACCTGCCTAATCTTCTTGTGGATCCAGGGTTTGCAAAAGAAATTATTGAGAGACAATCTGCTTGGCGAAGAGTTGTCTCCATTGCTATCAACTCTGGTATTAGCACCACCCCTGGTATGTCTTCTAGCCTTGCGTATTTTCACGCATACAGGAGTCCATGCTGCCTGCTAATTTGGTCCGAGCTCAAGGAGATTTTCATGGAGCGCGTATACATATGAGAGGATTGATATCCCCGGATCCTTCATACTGAATGGTTTAAAATTGCTAAACAGTCAAAGATCCAAGTTTAGCTTTCTCTCAGTGGTAATGTAGCAATCTGCCATGCAGCCTTGGTGACTTGATGTCATCAAACCTAATAATATTGCCCGTGGCAGAAAAATCAGGATGTTTATTTTGTTATCTCACAGAGGTAAAGGCATTTTTAGTCTGTTCAATTGTTTGGGACTCGGCTACAGGTCCAGCTGCCTTTTTCATTTTATTTTAAAGGATCAACCTCTTACTTAGATACCCCTTCTTCAAAACAATAAGATCATCTATCTTGCTTGATCTTCAAAAGAGCAGCTGTATTTCATTTGAATTATGCATGCCTATATAAAAGTTCATACCCCTTGTATCGATGCTTCTTTTTCTTTTTTTTATCATCCTCTTTTTTTAAAATGTTTCACTGCAATTGGTAGACTTTTATATGTCTCAGAACTCTCATCTTTTGAGGTACAGAGGAATTTCACGATGTTCTGTAACTTCTGTCCTTGTAATGCAATTATGCCCCTTGGTAGGTAGGATGTCACTGCTGGGTTTCTATGCCTATCCTCGGGTTAAAAGATTGTTTAATTAGATCTTCGTAGCTGTTACAAAGAGCGGTGGTTAATTCCTGGGTACATCCCCTTCTTTCTTAAGCCCAATGTAGCATGGTGGGTGGTTTTTCATTAGACTGCTGGTTTGTTGGCTTGAGGGTTGTCACATGGCCCTTAGCCAAGAAAGCTTGTGATGAGAGCTAAAAGGAAACAAGAGTGTTTGAATCTAGTACCGTAATGATGCTTGGCAAATATTGTCAGCCACGTCATTCATTTGTCTGGCTATTTGGATGTAGTAATTAGCTCTCTCCCCAGAAAGAATTTCTCTATATTAAATCTTTTGGACCGGAATGGGGATTTAAAACAATTTTCTCATCTATATATGTTCCTTAACTTATTTCACTTGAAAACATAAAAAAGAAATACTACGTATTTCAGCATTCCTTTCCAGTAATGAAAGGCAAGACACACAGGGGGGTAGATTTAGGTTTTTATGTTTTGGGGAGCTAAAACTAAGATTTTCAGTTCGGGAACCATTACATGTAGATATGATAAGAGTTTTTGTGGGAACCATTTGGATTGAACCATGTTCTTTAATCATCAGGATCAGCAAGGCCTCCCTGCTGATCTGTTACTAAAATATAATACAACCACACAGGGACACGGCCGCTCTCGTGCACTGTGTCTGGGTGCATGCCCTGAATCTCATTTTTCCAGGAGGAAGAGGTAATAAAATCTTCGTGCATATATGTTACCTGTGAAACGCAGTTGTAATACACAATTGCATATTTCTAAAGTCTACATGAGCTTTGTAAATAACCTCCATTTACATTTCCAAGAGTCAAAGTTCACCTTTCTAGAAAAAGAGAGAGAGAGAGAGAGATCCAACTTCACAGTGGAATTCTGGAAATCCAAAACAGAGTTACAGAAGCATGGAAAGTGCCTTCACTTGTAGACATCTGAAGAACATCAGCACTTAAAAATTTTATACATTTCTGGCACAAGCGAAAGAGAGCAAGAGAGAGGAAACCAGAGCACGTCTCTTCTTCTAATGATTCAACTCTCTGATTTTCTTACCTTGGTTCCACTTTGCACATAACTAGCAGCACTATTTGCCTTGAGAACTGATACTTCATTTTCTACTCTGATCCTTGCTGATCCATCTCTTTCCTTCACTTGTTTCTGAAGTTTTGCTTTTGATGAATTTTTGCTAGTTGCATACTTGGAAGGACCTATGTTAACACTTCCCTTACTGCTCCTGCATGGAAGTTCAGGATGGCTTGGACCAGAAGAAGCATCTGAGGTCATGGAGTCATCACTCTCACCACCACCATCATCATTCCCATAATTACCTTTTCTGCAATCTCCTTGTTTATTCTTGCTATCAGCATTATCATCATCGAAGTCGTTTTCTTTGACGGGGGAGGCAATATATTTTGTCCACCCAGACTCACTGCCAGTAGCCCCACTATACTCCTCTGTGCATCCTAGAATTTGGGAGAACTCCATTAGTGTAGATATCTGGAGGAGTAGAGTAGAGTAGAGTAGAAAAGAAAAGCGCAACACAACAAACTTTGAAGAAGAGGACTAAAGAAAGTAGCTGGAGAAATGGTTATAGCATTCAATATCACCTTGGAAAATCACTTGTATCTTTGTCTGTCAGACCCGTATATGATCAACCAAACGCACTTCTCCACGCATAGGACGAAGAGACCCCTCCCACAGGTACATCAAAGCTTCATTATTGAATTACCAAGCAACTTTCACCACCTGTAAATCCTAGCATCACTATTTCTCTGCTTTGAATTACTAGAGGACAGGCAAGGGAGATAAACGAGGGAAATCTGTCTAATAAAATAGAGCAAAAATCCAAGTCCTTAAATTGAATGAAGTGGGGCAAGTCACTCGCTTATAAGACCTGTCTCTTGAAAAAATACCTCTTCCTTTATTTCTCTGGCCACTCCATAAATAAAGAGCAGCATTCAAGGTAGCAATACAGATGTGCCCCACTCCACAATCAGATAGGGGAATGTGAGACCCATTTTCATAAATAGGCTACAACAATGCCTTTTACTATGCACTTTAATTTTCACACCTTTAATCCTCTGTCTTGTCATCAGCAATGAGCAGCCTTTTCTTGTGTAACATGCAGAGAACCCAACTGGGTTTTGGCATTTTGTATCAAGCTGGATAGGATCAGGTTGGCAAAAGGTCATTTTGATTTAGCTTCCCCTGTCCTTGTATTGCCATTTCTCGTCTCTACAAAAAGTAGGTTTATGTCTTTTGTCTTACTAGAGGACAATCTTCGGAGAATGTGACAGTAACTATTCTACTTAGAAAGTGGTTCCTGTTGCAGGGGAAATCTAGAATGCCTATGATCCGAGCATTGGTATCTGCCGATGGTCATTAAGGCCACTGGATTTGAATAAAAATAGCAAATCTAATGACCCTGATGACCATCAGCATTGTACCGATGCTTAAGTATCAGCACTGCAGCAACCACCGATATAATATGACATTGAAAGAAGCAAAAGAAGCAGCAGTCCTGATAGTTGAGGAGTAACTATATGGCTGTTTTGGTGCACCTTGTTTCCCTTCCTTTAGTTATTTTATCAATTCATCTTCCCGAATTTGTGACCAAAGTAGGTCATATCATGTTTTTTGTTTCTTGCCTGACTTATTATGTATTTACACTGAACAAGTGTGGCTAGCCCTGTGGTATCGTTATTGCTTTCTCATTGCCTGTCCTTTGGAGATTGCAATTTGACTCATTCTGATTTTGGGCTCCATGTGATAATTATATCCTTGGAAGTTTTCTTTTTAATAACAATAGACAGCATGGCTTTTGGGGACTAATTCCATCATGTGCATCATTTCTACTTGCACTGAAATACAGTTCCAAAATACAATAGACAGCAAGGCTAGATAATGTATGGTTTACTGGCTCTTGTGGTTTTGCTATTCAGGGATCATCATCATTAGTTCACAATGTTCTTGTTGATCATTCATGTCGAGTTTAAACTGTTTCGACTCGTTGCATTGTTGCTGATAGTTTTTCAGGGAGACGAACCAAATCTGTATGCTGCTGTGGTAGAAATGAGAGTATTAGATAATAATTTGTTAGAAGATACTATTACATGACATTCTAAAAGTTGATTCTATTTGAGGATGCTACATCCGAAAACACATGTCCTGCATGTATTTAGCAGAACGTGCCTGGTTTAACGCTTTTTTGATTAATAATTTTTGTCGGAGAAAACAAGCTTTGATTTCAATTATAATCACATGATGTGCTCCATTTTTTTGTTATGAAATTCCAACTATTTGATGAATAATGTATTTTTCTTGATTTTCATTTGAAAGCAGATTTGACAATTCTTTTGGAATTGTTCCATGATGTGATTCATCTTTTCAAAACCCTCCTGGATGGAGAATCATTAAATAGGAAGGATGAGTCCATCATTAACAGTTCAGACACGACATTCCGAATTGTGTTTATATGATGATCAGTGCGGCATGAATAGCATCATAATCATCATGCTTCTTTCATTTCCCTACTGGATTTTAGCCTAATTCCTCACGTCGGTTTTTTATTTGTTCTTCCGGCCACCTTAACAGGCTGTTTGTGTTTAGTCACCTGTGTTCCCTGGTTCTTCATTAGAATAGTTTATATTGAACTTCCTGGGACTGTCCACGGAATTACAAGAAATCGAAGAGGATGTGTCTGCATATCACTTGATATGAATAATTGCTGAACACTATCTGAAAAACTAAGACATTGCCGCTCTTGCTATTATTTTATCTATGTCCATGCTGCACAAAGTCCCCGAAATTAATGGCCATTCGGATAGACTATTCCCGAATAATTTTTGTTCTATCTCGATAATTAAACGATGAGGTCTCTTGATTCACACTCCTCTCGAGTGGATTCCATCAAGCAAATCATTGAAATATCACCTAAAACCCAGGCGTTGTGCCTGTACCACAAAAGTCTCCCAATTTGCTTAATTGAAATCCCGAGTGCCTGATCTGTCTGAGCTCCAGATCAGGATTTACCCAATAGAAATCTCGAAATTCCTTACCTGTATGCTCTCGCTATCAAGTTGCTTGTTCATTCTTTCTTTAATTGTTTACCCAATAGTTTTTTACACTAAAACTCTTTGTACGGTATAGCCTCTCCACGATATAGCCTGGCACCTCCAGTCTCAAATCAGTATGAAAACAATTCTAGCATGACTTTCTTCAATTATTTAAATATAATGGCGTGTTTTTCTATATATAATTTATTAATCTACGATATTAAATGATGAATAAGATTCAATTAATAATATTGAGAGCCAAAGTCAAACTCGGAAAAACAAAGGGCAATAGCGTCAAAGATGTCACATTTCAACAACTCATGAGCGATTCGGCACAGCAGCACGTGACATTTTAGTATAATTTGCAATTACCACGTCATCAATACAAAAGGAGTAAAGCCTAAGATGCCTCTTGGCATAGCATCTTGGCATAGCATAAGCATAAGCATGTGGTCCTCGAAAGCTGATGCATTCACTGACAAAGCATACAAATGTTGTTTAAAGGTCGGAATATTGGATTTAATCAGCATCCAATATTCAATGACCCAACCTTTTCACTCTCTTCACTCAATCAACAAATCCATCAATAAAGTCAACAAATCCAGAACTTGCAGGGTTAATTTCGTCAGAACCATGTTTATTCTAGAAAATACACCAATAAGAGCAGAGGACCAAATTGGAAACCCGAATAACCAACTTGGAGGATAAATTTGGCATATACTGGGATAAACTCTTTGAAATTGTATTTTTAATATAAATAATTTTTTTATTTAAAATTAATTTTTTTATATTTTTTTATTTTGATATATTGATTTTAAAAATAAGTTAAAAAAATTATTATTTTAATATATTTCTAAATAAAAGGAATTTTTGAGCGGCACTCTCAAACATCTTTATTAGTCATCCTCGACAACAACTTTTCCTAATTAAGTCACCAACCTATATTCTTTACCAACTGGGTCCCTAACGCATCATTATGAATCCTCCACTTTCAACAAATATATATATATGCCTACAAGTCTACAACTGTGTAAATTAATTTTGGGAATTCAAGTGAGAAGATTCTTGCAAATTGGTTGACAGAAGGATTTAATTGAAGATCCAGTATACGTTGGAGACTCAATTGTTTACAAATATTAATTGGGATCTAACTGAGAGAGAAAAAAAATAATCTGTGGACTAATCCGAGGCAATCTGTAGTATGTTTCAGTGAATTCTCACTTCTTCGACAGAATCGCCGCACCCTTTTTTAGAAAGACACAGAGTAAACGTATGAGACCAAGGTAAAAGAGCGAGAGAGAGCGAGAGAGAGGCAGTAGCTTTGCTAGTGTTTTTGTGTATGTGATTTTACAAAAACGCTAGAAAAATCCAATCTTGGATAAATCGGAAGGAAGAAAAGGTAAAAACCCGAGATGGGTTTCATGGAATACGCGAAATCAATCCAATGGGAACATGAATCTTATCCAGCTTATGAAGATTACATTGTCCTTCCACTTTTTTCTCTCTTTTTCACCTTTGTTCGATTCTTTCTCGACAGATTTGTCTTCCAGGTACTTTATTTGAAACATTTGATAGTGTTTTTTATTGTTTTGTTTCCTTTTTTTTGTATCGGTTAAGTTCAAGTTTTTGCCTTCATTGGTTTAGTTTCTTAATGTTTTTTTTTTTTGCTTGTTTTGGGCTCTTTTTACTTGATTGAATCATATTGGATTTAGTTTAGTGAGATGTTTTGCTCTTTAAGTGAATAATTGAATCTTGCAGTCATTTATTGATTAAAGAAGTAATTTGAGTGAAAATGATCGTGATAACTACAATGTTTTCGATTTTGGTAATTTATTTCTTTTTTAAGTATTGAGCTAATTACATCTGAGAAGCAATTGGCTGATCTGAAGTATTATAGATATTCTTGTTTACTACTCCTAGAATTTATATGCATTTTTGCTTCAGTTTAGCGATCCCGGGGTTCAAACAGCTAATAACCTTATATGAGATATGAATCAGTTGTAAAGATGCCATCAATATTCATTGACAAGCCTTATTTGACAATATACATTTTTGGTTCAAACCTGAAATCCATCTTGTTTTCTTGATTATGTTCAATGGCTGTCCACTTTGGACCGAGCTTGAACAAACCTTAGCTTAGCTTGCATCTTGTAGTTTATCTGACTTTGAAGCTTGGTTTTGTATGTTGTTATTTCTGTTCATTCCAAACCCTTATTCCTTGCATGACATTCGCTGCTCTTGGGAAATTCATGAATCTTGTCACCCCATTTCTTGAGTAGCATAATAGGATTGGAAAAGTCTTCTATGAAGTGATTTATATAGCTGCTGCTGGAAATAACCAAATGCTTAGATGATCCAGTTGCATAATTATCTTAGCATAAGTTATCGTTGATGGAGCTTACTCCCTGTCCTGTTGCTTGATCATTTCTTATGATTCATGCTTCCAAACACCTAGATTCCAGAAAAAGTTTGTAATCTTTTCAGTTGTTGGGGGCTCTTCCGAGCTGTAAACATTTCTCCCTGTGATCCACCTCTTTCAGAAGCATCTGTTCTTTGATACCACTGTGTCATTGTAAGACAAATCAATTAGTCATGAATTTAGCAATATGTGGTTAAGTGTTGCCAGGTTCTACCACATTTACAAATACAACATAAAATTGCAAAAAGGGCTGCTTTTGTACTTGGAAATTTTCCTTTTCTCGTACTTCCATGGTCGCTAGTATGCTGTTTCTCAGCTCTTTGTTTCTCCTTCTCTTTGTTGCAGAAACTAGCACAACGCTTGATTTTTGGAAAGGAGCATCAGATGCTGGATGCTCAGCCAGATGAGAGAAGGAAGAAGATAGGAAAATTCAAGGAGTCGGCTTGGAAATGCATATATTTTCTTTCAGCAGAAATTCTGGTTTTGTATGTTACTTATGATGAGCCTTGGTTTGGTAATACAAAATATTTTTGGGTAGGGCCAGGAAGTCAGGTCTGGCCAGACCAAAAAATGAAGTAAGATTTATGAACTACATATCATATTGCTGTGGTTTTCTTATTCAATTATTTGTTTGGCTCAAGCTGTTCCTTTATTGATTTGTACTTTGAATGGGAAAGGGATGACAGCTTAATGAATTTCAGGTTAAAATTGAAAGGAGCATATATGTATGCTGCTGGATTTTACACGTACTCCATATTTGCTCTGATTTTTTGGGAGACAAGGCGTTCAGATTTTGGGGTGTCCATGAGTCATCATGTTGCTACTGTCATTCTCATTGTGCTGTCCTACATATTAAGGTATTGTGGTTCAGGTTTTTCTGTGGTTCAGTAATATTTAACTGAGGAAGTTCCTTGGGTCTTTTTATTAGAAAAAATATGGAAATCATAACTATGCTGCCCATTCAAATATAATACTTATGCAGAAGCTTCATAGAACCCAGTGGCTGCAGTGACACCATCAAAGGTTCATAAAGCTTTCTCATTTCTATTCCAATTTCTCTGTTTCTTGCAGGTTTGGTCGTGCTGGCTCAATTGTTTTAGCTATTCATGATGCTAGTGATGTATTTTTAGAGGTAGGAAAGATGTCCAAATACAGTGGTGCTGAAGGGATTGCTAGCTTTGCATTTATTCTTTTTGTTTTGTCTTGGATCTTGCTGCGGCTCATTTACTATCCGTTCTGGGTCCTTTGGAGTACAAGGTTTGTATAGATTGATGCCTAAGCTATACCAACTGTTGAATTTTTTGAGTCTGATATGCATGCCTATCTTTTTGTGGGGTCATAGTGCTGAACAATCAACATCTAAATTTGATAATGCGTAATGAATGTGCTCCTTCAGGAAGTATTTCATTTTACTGGCTTTTGGCTTTGCAATTCGGACCTGGAAACCATGAGTCCTTCATATTAGTAAACTTTATGGACAAGTTTGTTTATCATGAAAGAACAATACTTTTGTATCTGCATTTCAACTCCTGAGAATAAAGTAAATTCATTTTAAAAGTTTACCTTCATGTATGGCTAGTGTTTTGAGGGATTATTTACCGCCATCTTCTTCTTCATTAACTATCTTGGTTTGTTGTTTGTTAATTTCTTGGTATTTATAAACTTTTTAATACTTAACAGAAGAATTCATATATTTTCTCCCCTTGATGCAGCTATGAAGTTCTCCTGAACTTGGACAAGGAAAAACACGCAGTGGATGGTCCAATCTATTATTATGTGTTCAATACTCTCCTTTACGGCTTGCTTGTTCTACATATTTATTGGTGGGTCCTGATGTATCGGATGCTTGTTAAGCAAATCCAAGCAAGGGGCCAACTTAGTGATGATGTTCGATCAGGTATGCATGAAAAACATGTTGATTGCATGGTTTTATATTGTAATGTTTGTATAGACAGACATAGTTGCAGCATGAAATTGAGAATGAGGAAACACATTTGAAGTCATTTTTGGTGAGGATTAAATTATCCAGCTTGAGAATTTGGTTAAGAAAACTCAGATTAAACTTAGCCTATATCGCTAACCAATGATGTATGGGACTTTGCAAATCATATTAGGATAACCTATTTTAAGGAAAATTTTATTCTACTTTTCTACCCGGCCTCTTTATCTTGGTGGTTAATCCTGTATTGCTTCTCCCTCTATTTCCTATTATGCAGATTCTGAGGGCGAAGATGAACATGAAGATTGATAAAAAAACTAGACTAGTGATACTAAGAAATAGTCTGGTAAGTTATCTCGTCTTTCTTTTTTTATTTTTCTTTATGAGGAAAGACGCTAATTTACTCCAGTTGTGAGTGTAATGTATTGGTATAATTCATAATCCAAGGTCACATAACATTTATTTGTGCCTTTTCTAGTCATTTTTCTAACCAAAATTGAGAGGAAAGATCTGTTTCTGGCATTTTTTAACAGATGAAGCACGAATGTGGTTTCAAACACTGGAGGTGTTCTTTTCCGAAGATGGAACATGATCAGAAACTTATCTCTCGATCAAGGGCCTGTGTAGATTTAAGATCGGATGTCGAAGCAGGAGGGAAAGATAAGAATAGGAAAATAGTTTTGATTATTCATTCGCCACGTCCGATTTGATTATTCTCACCAATGATTTGTTGTAAGAAAAACTTACCATAGTTGTAAGACTTGGGTCTGCTGCCATTTTTTAGGGTTTATTGTTGATCTCTCTCTCTTGCCCCAAGGAAACTAACCTTGTTTTGAATCAAGACATTGTTAATTGATTTTGATGAACTGTTCATGTATGTTTAGACATCACTGTTAACTGATTTTGATTAACTGTTCATGTATTTTTAGATTTCGATTCAAGTCATTGTTGCGTGGCATTAGCCACGATCCGAATTCCCTGAAGTACATTCGGACCATGGTCTTTTGCAATGCCTGCATTAAACTTAACCTGCTTGTTTTATTTTGTGAGTGAAAGAATATGGGAGAATGAATTCAGAGCCCCAAACCAGCAGTTCAAGCAAGGCAATTCAACAAGCCTGTGTGCGTATTCACAGGTGCCATATATCGATGACCAGTGTTTTTTTTCCATATTCTGTTGGGGCGAAACAAGATTATACGAGCAAAACAAAAGGACATCGTTACGTTTTTAGTAATCTTTACTTTTGTTTTTTCTGTTTGAGTTCTTGAACTTCCAATTTTTCTGCAATCAATATCAGCATGCAAACTTCCATGTCATGGGGAGCACAAACACTTCTTTTTATTTCTAATCGAGTTTCTATATTCTATACAAGCACATGTACTTTTATTTTTTCTGTTCAAGTACCTATTTTTCAAGATTTTATGAATCGAGTGCTTCTGATTTTCAAAGCTAAATTTATTCATGCTTCGTAATCTTTCGTCGGCCATATGTTAAATTAAATTATAAAATAAAATAAGAAAATCATAACATCATTTTTTTATTACTTTAAAATAAGAAAATCTCTTTCGTCGGCCATAGTAATTTAGAAAAAAAAATTGAAATTAATTCAATCAAGTTGTTATTAATATTAAATTATTATTTTTTTGTAAAAGTGTTCAGTATGATAGATACAAAAAATAATATTTTTTTGTGACGTTATTTCATGTATTTTTAGACAGTACAATGATCAATTTTTACCCTATCTGAAGTTATTTTAGAAGATAAATTTTGGTTCAATTAAAAGAGAGAAGAGAAGCTTGTACAATTCTTTACCGTCAATTAAAAAATGACTATATCGCACTTAATATAAATATAACACTAGATTGATCAACATTTCGCTGCGATTGCAAATTTGCAAGCACATGGCGTTGTGCTTGAATTGCAGCAAAACAAAGGCAGAGAATCGTGGCAAATGCTTTGATTGTGGCGCAATTTAAGGCATAATGTTACGGCGAGGACAAGGAGAAACAATAATTTTTTTATAGTTAACCGTGCCTGTTAATAGTTTGGGATTAAAATATTTAATTTTATGTGATTTTAGATTTCAACTTGTAGTTGCTAATATAATGGTTATTGAAAGTTTATATAATTTGTTAATTTCAAGATCTGTAAAATTAGTCGAGATGCGTGCAAGCTAGCTCGAACACCCACATTAATAATAAAAAAAAATAACAATTATATATATATATATATATATATATACACACACACACACACACACACACACACACACAAAATGTAATAGAATGGATTGATGCATTATATTACTTTGTTTGGTTATAAAAATTCTTAATAAAGTAAGGAAGGTTTTTATAAAGTTTGAATTCAATCGTTGAGAATTTTTTAAAAATAAATTTAGTCCCTATATTTTTCAAGAGCTGGTATTTATTTAAAAGTCTTTTGGTCCTTAGATTTTTAAGAATTACATTTTATTCATTATGATAAAAAAATTTTACAATTAGGTCCCTATATAGCTACTCTTTAATCATTACATAGCTTTTTTTTTTATAATGATTATAATATAACTAGTAATTATAATAATCCTCTACATTACCATTTTAAGAATCAAACACCCAAACATAAAAATATAATTGGTCATTATATTAAAATAATGTTTAGTATTGTGTTAGCATCATTTCTTGTTAGTTAAATAATTTATGTTTTTTATATTGAACCCTATATATAATTGTATTTAGATTTTTAGTTTTGTAAAAGTTAAAATATTATATTTTTTATTTTTATATATATAAAAATATATTTTACAATGATTTAAATTAAATATATATTTTTTAAAGATCATAATTAATAAATAAAAAATATTTTTATTTTTATTTTTATTTTTCAAAGACAACCGAAAAAGCTCACACTCTAAGTCCAACCAAACATGTTTAAAAAGTGTGTACTATAATAAATAGACAACCGCAGTGAAGAGAGTGGTTTACCAGTTTGATAAGCTCCTTCCCTACGCGACGACATCGTTCTTATGTGAGCTGTTCTTCTCCTTTTTCTTTGAAGTCAGTTATTTCTTCTTCTTCTTCTTCTTCTTCTACTGATTATTGGGCTAGAGATTGCATTAACTGGATGCGAGAATATCAATTATTTTGGCTCATGAGCTTCCTTTTCCTTTGACTAATAACGGGTTTTAGCAATTAGCTTTAGATCTTTAAATATATATATATATATCAGAATTAGGTTTTGGATGAATAGAAATTTCAATTTCATTGCGCTCGTCAATTTTTGTGCCAGTGATCGAAAAGCAATCTTAAGTTCAATGTTTTAGTGCTATGACATATATATATGTCAAAGGGCATCTGTGTTTTCAATGTGCTGCAGTAGAGTTTGGGGATTTATTATTTCTTCGAGAATGTTGAGATTTAGGAAGCTCCGTATTGTATTGTCAACTTATTGTTATCGACCTAAGGGAGTTTGAGGTTGGTTCCTTATTTTGCTACTATTAAATCCAAAAAAAACTGCATATTTGAATAATTAAACTAGTACTCAGAGGGACAGTAATTTCCACTCGGGAAAGTGTGTGCGATTTAAGGACCTTCTTTTGAAATATGCTTCAATACATACGACTTGTCAAGGTAATTAGGTTTCTTTTGTCAGTACTGTCGAAGTCATGTTCTATTATATTTACTCTCCAAAAAGGAAGAGTGAATCTTAGCTATAACAATGAAGATCCACTTAATTTTTCTCCAAACCAGGGAGGTTATTTACATCGGCATTGCTATAGATTAACCTGAAATTGGCTATATAACACTTTTTAGTATAAATGTTCTGGAATATAAGGGCCTTAGAGGGAAGGTGAACTATGCTTTTTTCAAATTATGCGCTTTATTTTCAAATGTGATGGTGTTAGCATAGTTGTGTTCTTGTAAGCTCGAGGCCCATAACTATCTCACAAATTAGTCTTCAGTAAGAAAGAGTAATCTTTGCTGTTTCTATTTGATTTTCATTACATTCAAACTGATAGACTTTTGAACTAACCAGCACAAGGCATCCATTTTCATCTGTAATCAAATGACACTGATCATGTAAATACAACCATTTGCAGGTTGTTTGATTTGCTGTGAGTAAGAGATGGAAGATGTACTTACAGAGCTCCCGCCCCCTTCAAGGTTCTTTCAGGAAGATCTGGACAACTTTGCAACTCCGTCACCACCACTTTCGTCTCCTTCCCTGCTGTTCTCTAATCCTAAACCCGATCAACCTCTCTGCCCTTCTCTTCTCATCATTGCATTATCTTCCCCTTCTCTGTATATCTTCCATCATATATCCTCGAAGACCCTAATTGGCAGTCTTGTACTACCTGAGATCCCTTTCTCAGGGAACTCAACTGAGCCCTCACTTGATGACAAGTCTTGCAATATCTATGCCCTCAATGATATGGACAATTTGACACTTGTTGTCTTGGTTCAGTGCTCTATCAGTGCTGAGAGATCCAATGCAGTTGCTAAGTTGCTTATTGGTGATCAAATTATTCCCAAGAGGGTTCTAATAATGGATTCAGTTCAGAGCCAGAATTTCCGGGGTAAGCTCGCACCAGATGAGACATATGTTTTCAAGCTAGAGACATCAGCAGAGAGGAAAGGGCTGGATGGTGATGTTTGTGGAGGTTCATCGTTATTGAAAGGTTTAGACTATTTCCCTTCAGGAAGTGTGCTGGATGGCTTGGCAGCTGCTCTGTTGGCCAGATGTCAGATGAGGAAAATCAGAGGAACTCTTTGTGTTTCATGGCCTCGATATGGTGTTTATGTGGTGGCTATGGTGAAGTCTCTGCTGCAGAGGAATGTGTTGCCTGGCTTTGACTTAAGTACAATTGGAGATGCCAATGATAAATCTTCAAGGTTCACTTCGATTAAGAATTATCCTTTTGATTCTGATATGTATACCTGAGGTGTTTTAAGCTTATAGTGCTCATTTAGCTCGCTAGTAATACTTTGTTCCTGCAAGAATTTTGAAAGACATGAGCAGGAAGATTGTTGATTTTGGTTTCCATCATTGACTTGTATTTTTCACCTTGCACTGAAACTGCATGCAAGTTTTCTGCACGACATTTTTCCGTTCATACTTTATAGAGGTATAACGAGTGCATGCTGGGATTTTATTTAACACAAGTGCATAATTCATACATGGACAAACCGATCATCCCGGGTGTCTCATGCTAACTCAGGCCCCAGACTTGGTTGTTCCGAGCATTGTTTGCTCTGATCCATGTGCTTTCGTTGTTCCCACTCTCCCATGATTCATAGCGTGAAATTTAGTAAACTAATATTGTTAAATATGTCAAACAATATCTTCTTGTACTGTTTGGGATATATCTAGAGCTATCGGTAGAATTGTGCTTCGATTAAAGTTGAGATAGAAACTAGATATCTGAAACTTTCTAACTATATATCTTAGGCTCAATAATTCATCCAAATGAAAAAGAACGACATGTTTGAAATCAGAAGAGAATGACATGTTTGAAATCAGAAGAGAATCTGCCAATAATATACAAAAATTGAAGATTCAAGTTACATGGATTAATTTTAACATGAAGATTTTTATTATTATTCTATTTTTTTATTTAATTTTAAATAATTATTTTTAATTTGAATTTTTTCTAGCGCGTTAGATATTGTTTAGGGGTTTATTTTATTATTGAATTTATGTTAGTTAATTACTAATTTAAATTTATTAGTTTATAACCCAAAAAAGGTTTATCAAGATTTATTATGATGGGAACAACCAGGTTGTCACTAGGTTTATATGTGCTTTTTATATTTTAGTGATTCCCATGTATTGAGAAATTTTATTCTGAGACTTTTTATTTTTTCATGTCATTAATTTATTAATTTATACTATCTATATCTCTCATTTTATTTAGATCACTCATTGATTATAATATTATTGATTTATTTTATCAGATTTTAATGTAATTTAATTTCTTAACTAGAATTATCAATATATAATTAATTCAAAAAATTACTTACGATTTTACAATCCAAGTTTATATTATATTTTTTTATGTTGTGTTAAAAAAATATTCTTGAGAAACATATTTCCATCCAAAAGTCTAGCTGTTCAAAGTAGATCTTCTCCGAACCAAATTCAACATTTTAGTTTGAATGTACAGCGCAAAGTTTTTGCCTGGTGAAAGTGTGATCGCCAATCGCTGCCAGAGCAGGAAAACTAAAAAGTAAAAACCATAAAAACAAAGCACTCTTGCTGGCTCCAGCCATGGTAACCCCGTGTAGAGGTCAAGTCATTAACCTGACAGCCCAGCCATTGTATAAAGGTTCCTCTCCTAGCTTAGTTCCATGCTTCCATCATTGTATTAGGCAATCCTGAGCCCTGGGGTCTGGGCATTACTGAAAACAGTTGGAAACTTGAATGTATAGTTCACAGACTAAGATGCTTCATCATTTTACACAAGGTCAATAACTTGACGATAATGATGGAGTTGATTTTCTCCCTCTAGAGTTGCTCTCGTACAGAGGCTGGATAACACGAAAGAAAGGCAGAGTAGGCATTGTTGTTGTGGAAGAATTATTGAAAAGGATGTGTGTGTACTGACCTGGATAGCGTGGAAACTAGCACCTACAAATGCTAGTTTCAATTTCATGGAAATCAAATTGTTAAAATCAAATCATCTTATTGTAACCCCATATGTTAAAAGTAGACCTTCCAACCGAAGAAGTCTACACCAAATAACAGTCTAAAATGTTCAAGTAGATTACCGCACGTTTTAAAATAATAGATGGGCAGCTCATTTTCTTGAAGATGTCGGCATGCTTTTTTAAAAAATTAAAATTGTTTTGAAGTTTTTTTTTTTATCTTTTGGATATTAAAAATAAATTTTTTTAAAAAAAATATTACTATTTTCAAGCAAAAAACACTTTAAAAATCAATCAGTACCACAAAATCAAACATATATTATCATAGCCATGCACAATTGCCTCAACTTGGTGAGGGAGAGAAGGAAAGAGACATGAATATGAAGATTGTTTTGAAAGTTGAATGGGTAAAACATGAGGGGTAATCAGTAGCTTTTCAGTTTTAGATTTGGTGACTTGCCCAAATCATTTAAGTAATTTAAGTCTGCAGGGAACTTCTTCCGGTGTATCTCAAGTATCTATTTGGTGATTTTGGTATGGGAGTACCCACCAACCAGGCCTGCATTAGTTGCATCCTCTCTTGACTATAGAGGTCTTTATGCAAAATACTCAAACGGCCATGCAAAAACCAAAGTGCAAGGATCTACTTTCTTTCCATTTATATATCTCACAGAGTCCAACCCATCTCTCCCACTCTTCTCTACTATCATTCAAGGAAGGCAAAAGAAGCAACAATGGCGTTTCCCCTTCATGAATCAAAGCTTCCCGTATTACCACTTGCTATGCTGGTTTTTATCTCCATCCTCAGCGGAAGCTTGCATGCAAGTGACCCTCCTTTAACTTTGGACCACTATGCTTCGACATGCCCCGATGTGTTTGAGATTGTCAAGAAAGAAATGGAATGTGAAGTTCTTTCTGATCCACGTAATGCAGCTTTGATATTGAGATTACATTTCCATGACTGCTTCGTTCAGGTTCACATCTCTCTTCTTTTGGCATTATCATTGATTTTCTTCAACTCTAATATCCTTTGTCCTAAATGGTACCCAAGCCAACTAATAGGGTATGGTCCCATAATTGGTGCAGGGGTGTGATGGTTCAGTTTTGCTAGACGACACAATCACCTTGCAAGGGGAAAAGGAAGCTTTAACAAACACAAACTCTCTGAAAGGATTTAAAATCATTGATAGAATTAAGAACAAGATCGAGTCCGAGTGCCCTGGAATAGTCTCTTGTGCAGATATCCTCACCATCGCCGCAAGAGATGCAGTCATTCTGGTACTAATACAATTCAGCATTATATATTAGCTAGCAGGAGTGGTGGAAGAATGAGTTTATATTTTTCTCCTTTTCGATTGGTTGCAATGTTGACAGGTTGGTGGACCATACTGGGATGTTCCTGTGGGAAGGAAAGATTCTAAAACTGCAAGTTTCGAGCTCGCAGCATCAAATCTTCCAACAGCAGATGAGGGTCTGCTATCTATCATGACCAAGTTCCTTTACCAGGGCCTTTCAGCTACTGATTTGGTAGCTCTTTCAGGTAGGATGCTCGGTTCTGTTATATTTGGTAACCCTGCTTAGAACTACTACTTGAAAACTCATAAAACCATTCCAATTCTAATATTTAGAACCCATTATTGTGTGTGAAATCTGCAGGGGCGCACACTATTGGCATGGCACGTTGTGCGAATTTTCGATCAAGGATTTACGGGGACTTTGAAACAACTTCGGATGCAAGTCCAATGTCTGAGACCTATCTCAACAGCTTGAAATCGACGTGCCCAGCTGCTGGAGGATCTGGGGACAATAACATATCAGCGATGGACTATGCCACGCCTAATCTTTTTGACAACTCTTTCTATCAATTACTATTGAAAGGAGATGGACTGCTAAGCTCAGACCAGGAACTGTACTCAAGCATGCTTGGGATCGAAACAAAGAATCTTGTGATAAAGTATGCTCATGACTCCCTTGCTTTCTTTCAGCAATTCGCAGATTCTATGGTGAAAATGGGAAATATTACAAATCCTGATAGCTTCGTCAACGGGGAAGTTAGGACAAACTGCAGATTTGTGAACACATGAAGTGCCAAACTGCGAGCTTGCGGAAAGTAATTTGATTTTATATTATTTGTTTGTCATGTCAAGAAGTGGAAAGTATATGTAATAATATTAGCCATTGGTTGATATTAAAGCTCGAATTCTCTTTTATTCATTTCATATAACTATTATTTCTCTCGTCTTTTTCTTTTTTTATGCTCAACCATTATTCCCCCATGGATGTAGATCCTGCAAAAGCGCACGCAATCACTACTTTGTTTCAAAAAAAAATAATTATTTTTCTGCAATAACATATACAGATTTTAGCTAAACTTAAAGAGATGTGACTGTATGAGAATGTCTTCTTAAAATATAGCATAAAATTTGTAAAATACAGATTCCATAGATGTTAAATGGGTTGGGCGGTGTACCCGCTACCCACCCATTTACAGTCTCTTGGGCTCTAGCTTATGTGATTTTCTTTTTAACAGAGGGGAAGGAATTTCATTAAACATAATTGGGCCAAGGTCCATATTATGAAGGGCTTTCGTTCCAAGAGCCCATCTTCCATTGAAGGCTTCCTCGTCCTTTCTTTCACTCCTTTTGCACATGTACACGTATTGGGTTTGGAGCTTTAGGTCCAATCATGGCTCCGGGAAGAAACTTTGCCTTTAGGATATTAATTTCCGTCCGTGTTACCTCTGAAGTCGGTCAGCATCCTCTGCAGTTCTCCGTACATCAAGGTTTGACACTTTTCGAAGGATAACGAGACAAAAACATTCTGTCAATTGCCTCGAAAATACAGGCTCGTGGAATTTCTTTTTCCAGCAGGGGGTAACTTTTATATTCATTCACTCTCTCTCTCTCTCTTGTAATTATTTAGCCCCTTTGGTTTTTATATTTTACAAGTTACTCCTCGATCATTTGACTGGAGTTGACTGTTAACTTTCTTAAAATATTTAAACTACTCTTTCAGTTGTATTTGTTGAGGGTAAGATTATGAAATTTGGCAACAAAATGGCATATTTTAAGGCAACAAAATGGCATTAAACTAGAGAAAATAATATGTGATAAAAAAAAAAATTGGGGTAGACTAATCATTTCACTAGAAATATGGGAGGGCTAAATAATAATTTACTCGGATGAATATACTCTTTTTTGTTGTTTCATTTAATCGTGTGTTTGAGAGTATGGTTGTGATTGTTTTTCAAAATATTTTTTACTCGGAAATGTATCAAAAAAATATTTTTTTATTTTTTAAAATTTATTTTTGACATTAACACATCAAAATGATCTAAAAACATCAAAAAAATATTAATTTGAAGTAAAGAAAAAAAATTTAAAATTTAAATTTTTTTAAAAATATTTTTAAAACTAAAAAATAAAAAGGAATATTAAGTTTTGTTTTTTAATTAACTTTTTATCCATTATCATTGTTTTCTTTGGGTCAACAAAACCTTCAAAGTCCATGTAGTACATGTCTTATCACCGAAATGTGAGTCTAGAAAAGAAATTGTTCGATGCTGATATTTTTCCTCCCCCGTACGAAGCATCACTGCATGTTCGGTGGAGGGTATCTTTTAAAATTGTTTTTTATTTTTAAATATATTAAAATAATTTTTTTTTATTTTTAACATCATAACATTAAAATTATTAGATAATAATAATAAATATTAATTTAATATTTTTTCAACACTAATAAATTTTTAAAAAGCACTGCAAAGCAAAAATGATCGCAATTGTCGCATATGGGACCTTAATTGTATTCCCATGGTCTCCCTTACGCTTTTCTAAGGTGTAAATGCTTGATAGCACACATTTGGACCACTCTCACTAATTAACGTAGCAAGGATGTTTAGGTTGTTTTTTGGAATTATTGTGTAGCGTGATTTTTAAATATTTTTTATTTAAAAATATATTAAAATATTATTTTTTTATATTTTTAATACCAGTACATTAAATTTTTTTTTTTTTACTAATAAAGTTTTTTACTTTTAAAAAGGACTAAGAAACAAAAGTTATCCCTCTTACCACGTACAAGACCTTAATTGTATTCCCATTGCTTCCCTTGACAGCTTTTCTAAGATGTAAAGGCTTGATAGCACACATTTAGACTACTATCACTAATTAACGTAGCGAAGAAGGTTCAGGTGGTGATTGAGATATTGTTGGAGGATGTTTTTTAATTTTTTTTATTTAAAAAAGTATTAGAATAATATATTTTTTATTTTTAATATCAGTATATAAAAAATCAAAAAATATTTTTAAAAAACATATAAAATTTTTTAAAATATAGTACAACCACAGTCCCAATTGCTAAATTGGAATTGTCAATTTAGCTTGTAGACAACGGTAGGTTCTTGACAAGTTGGTCCTCATTTTCTACAATTGTGCTTGTCGATAACCAATAATTTTCCACGTGTCTCCATGCTAGCATGCGAATAATTTTCTTTTAGAAGTGACAAGACATTAATGGGCAAACGCTGTCGTTTACTGATCATAGAGATGTCACGGAATTCTTCAAATCCATTTGTTCCAGATTCTTAAAAGAACGATGAATGGTAAAGATAACTGCAACGACAACAAAAAATCTCTCTAGCATGGCTACTAATATAACATGCCTTTAACCAGATTAAAAAGATTAATTTAATCTCGATAAATAAAAATATCATTCATCTGTAGCTATAGAACAAATTAATAATCCACGGAGAAAATCAATTAATTTTGTGTAATTCCAGAATATTATATACAGAACGAAAAGATTGTTTTACGTGGATGATTGTCAAAGTCGTTATTTATTGATAAACTACCTTGACCAATTGAATACCGCCACCTAAGTGAGACGCGATCAGGAAAAAAAAGTCACACGTGCTCTAACGTGGCCACACAAGGGCGTTTTTGTCAAAAACACAACTTAAAAAACACGACGAGCTGACCAACGAAGGCGTTGCCAATTGTAATTATCTTGTTAGTTATTTTATTAATTTATCTTTTTAATAAATAACAGACATAGGGGGCGAAGTACGGTGAAACTCATGGCATATAAAAAATATTTTGGTAGACACCTTTACATGCTTATCACCGTCCATTTGTCCAAGATGCTTCATGATTAGATTCCATCCAGTCACGAATACTGGGTTTACGTTGCCATCAGCTGGGTGGACTGAGGGCAGTAGTAATCTTTGAATTTGTCAATCAATGCAAGGACGAAAAATGGCAGGGACATGGCAATTTCTCAGGTCATGTGATGGTTGACAAAGACTCGCCTTGAATCTCCCAAGTCCACTCAGTGAGTCAACCGGAATTATTACGTGTCGCTTTATGAATCAACCGAATCGTATAAAAAGCAAAGTTAATTAGCAAACCTATACACCTACGTACGTACCGAATATTTGCAAAGAGATTATCCTACGCACTTGAACCATGTCGAGATGAGATAAAAAGCAATGGCTAAAACAACAAAACATTCATGACCGTTCAATCAAAATGGATGCCGTGTCCTTTCTTTTTCTTGGCCTTGACACTATTCGTTCATGATTTTCGGCTTATAACAAACAAAAAAGCACGGAGATTATTTTTTATATATTTAAAATTATAATTTTTTTTATATATATTATAATTTTATTTGTCACACCAACATTTTTATGACCATGTTTATATATAAAAAAATATCTAACCTCTTGTTATTTAAAAGAAAAGATTTTGTTTATAAAATTATTATTTAATATTATAATCATTAAAAACCCAAAAGATTAATTACGCTAAAAAAAAATCACCCTAAAATATCTTATATTAAAGAGGTTGCATTACTAGTTTTATTGTAATATTGTATCAATAAATTTTAAAATTTATTTTATAAAAAACGAACTTTATAAACTTGTACAAAGCCCACATGCATTTAAAATATTTTCTTATTAAAAAAATTAGAACAATAATTTTTGTAAGATGCTTAAAATGCAAAAATATGTTTTTCTTAATTTATTTTTCTTTTTTTTATGCTAAGAGATGAAAGTTGATGCAAACACACGTTTTTTTATAGTTTTTTTTTTAGAATTTGGCTAGATTAAAATATTTAATTTTTTGTCTTTTTTTATTTTTATTATTCAAATACATGAAGAGAAAATGCAAATACACGCGTTCTCTTTTACTAATTAACCCACGCACACGATAATTACACATCTAAAAAAAGGTCTTTTTTTTAGATCTTCTTCTCTCTCTCTCACAGTCTTCTCTGCTGTTTTTTTGAACCATCTAATGGCTGGTGGTGGCGTTACTGTCGTGGGCAGAGCCTATTTCAATGGTTGTTGGAACTGTGTCCGTCGCCGACCGAAGTGGAAGAAAGAAAAAGGACTGTTGGTTGGCTTGGAAACTTGATGGTTGATGACTAGCTGTAAGTTTGTTGGTTGATAACGATCGGGTTTGTGAGATGGGTCACAATGCTGTTTTGGGTGACGGAGTCACTGTCGGTTGAAAACGCTATGGAGGGACGCTGCATATGGTGGGTTGTTGCTGATTTTGCTAGGATGGACGGCGTCGACTGCAAAGGGCTAGTGGCTGGTGAGGCTGCTGCCGTCAATGAGCAGCGGCGCTAATGGTTTCGCCATGAGAGGATGAGCTGCTGGGCGTCGGTCTGGGGGCAGTGGTAATTGCTGCTGTTTTTGATAACGGAGAGATGAGGGAGATTTTTTTATGTGGCCGAATGTTGGAGGAGGAAAGGAACGACTGGTTTTGGGTGAAATGTAAGAATGGTGGGTTGGGGGGGGGGGTGTTCCTTTTTGGATGATAATTCTGGGATGTTACTGTACGACTCTCTCTCTCTCTCTCTCTCTGCTCCCTGCCTAGAATCTTTTGATCTGCTCCCCTCTCTTTTTATATCCTGGAATACGTATTTATGATACAGGAGCGTAATAGTTCCAAACCAACACCAATTCATTCTTTTTCAAATTTAAATTTGATTCAAAAATTTAAAAATTAAAATTAATTAACTGAATATCCCGGGTGATTTGTTTTAAGAAACAAATATTTTAGCCATTGATTCTTCTATGCATTATCAAATTGCACCTTCTTAATTCCAAATTTTAATCCCCTTGGAAATTAAATTAAAAGCAAATAATTTAAAATTAATTGAGTTATGACACTATCCAATCTTTTGTTTTTCAATTTAAGAATTATTGTTAGAAAATATGTTCACATATTAGAAAAAAAAATGTACATGTTTAAATGTTTTCAATATAGTCCTTATTGGTTAATTCACATAAAAAAACACAATAATGAAACTTCATCAAATATTATTTAGTTGTGATAAATCCAAATTTAACAAATTAAAAGACTTTAAAGACCAAAAAACACATCGTTTTCATGCAACGTGTCTGGATTTAATGCCATGAGCTAATCCTATTTTTTTTTGTCCAGCTTGAGGAAAAAGCTCAGCTTCCATGGACTCAGCTAAATTTTATATTTTACTCTTCGCACATCCTTATGTATGTGAAAAGTCTCAAAATATCCTACCTTATTTCCATCCGTATACATGTTTGTGTATAAGATTTTTATTTCTCATTAAATGCTATCATGACAAAATTACATTGAAGCTTATTCTCTTTATAAAAAACAAGATTTATGAGCAATAAATATTTTATAAATCTTTAAAGCTCCAAGTTGTGAATATCTTTATTTTTAACTGCATATATATTTTCAAAACATTTTTTTTACAAAAATAATTACTTGAATATCAAAGAATCTCTCAACACAAGTTAAAAATACATAACCTTGTGTGAGAACATGTGATTAACCAATTTATCCACCAACATGAACATGGGATTTTTTAGAGGAATCATCGAGTTGTTTTAGACATTTATAAAGACGATAATTAATTACCAAAGATTGCTTTTATTTAACAACATAGCATCAAATAATACAATATAGCATAACAATTGCAGCGCGGTGCAAAATAACAAGCATGTTCACATCATAATAATTAATTATGAAAATACTATTTTTACCTCACAACCTATTAAACTTATTAAAAAATTTATTATGATGTTTAAAGAATAATTAATAATAATCTATTAATTATCTCTTAAACTTTAACCGCATGGATTTCTCCAGCCAATGCAACTAACATCATCTTTGATACGGAAAAGTTCCTGCGAGAACTGACAGCCGATTGTGAAGGGAAGAGATAAATAATTTTAATAATCAACGGAAAAACAGTTTACACATTAACATCATATCCAATCTGACGGCTTAAATTGTTCTTCAAAAAACGAGCATGGAGACGGCTAACCGCACACACTGACGACAAGCGAAGACAGGAAAATGGAAAGCTTAAAGACCTTTTTGAGCGAAGCTACTGGCAACGGGATCGATAATTGTACTCCAACCCTAAAATCTTCCTTGGTAAAATGACCCGAACCAATCCCCCGGACCAAGGGTCACTTCTAATAAAATTACTTATATTATTTTATTAGTTATTTTTATAGACTCCCACTAAATAAATAAATACAGAAAAAAAGCCTAAATAAAAATATATTAGATTTGTATTATATTTTAATTTAAAATGAAATTGGAAGAGTAATAAAGAGTTTCGATCCATTAAGAGAGTGTTTGATAACGCGGGTCAATTCAGGTTTTTAAAAAATTTAATTTTTTTTTATAAAAAATTATTATTTTTATATGTTTTGAATCATCAAAACCGTAACTACACTCTCTAAAAATATCTATGAGATTATAAAAAAATAATAACTTAAAATTAAAAAAAAGAACTAAAAAATTCTTAGCACAACAAACACGGCTGAAAGCCTTTCCCAACTTTATATGTTAATAATACTGAAATATAAAATCTTATTCCGCAGTCTCCTATATTTTTCTCTATCCCCAGGGGTCTTTCTCGAGTGAAGTTCCAGAATCTCTACAACTCCCAACTCCCCTATCTTATAAAACAATTAAAAAGTAAAATCCTGGAAATATCTCATTCTTTTTTTAAGGAAAATATTTTATTTTTCTCTATTTATAGTAAGAAACCGACCTCATAAGACTGACCTGACTTCCCCTGCTTGCTAAAAACCTCACTGCCATTACGACGAAACTGAAAACTCACTCTGACTCGGTTAGTCCTCTCTTCTTACCTTTTTTCATTCATTTTGCCATCTGGGTTGTGCTGCTTCTCCCATTTTCTTATTAAATTCAACTGTTTTTTTTCTTCGTGTGGCGGTTGCTTTGGGATGGTGTTATAGTGGATCCGTACAGATTGCTGGGGCTGAGTTTTTAGCCCTGTTTGTTGGTGCTTGGCTTGTTTGGATTCCTTTTTGTATTGATTTTCTTATCTTGATTTTGCTAGTGATTTTGTTTTTTTTTTTAAATGATATGTGTTATTGTTTTTGGGTCAACATTCTTGTATTTTGTTTTCAGGAATAGGTAAGGTTTTGTTTGGATCTTTAGAGCAGTAAATTTTGGTGTGATTCAGGAGAAAGAATGTGCTGACAAAATTCATTGCATAAAAATTGAATACTTTGAATTAAAACGACCCTTTTCTTTTGCTAATGCTAAATGTGGCAGTTCTCTCATAGAGAAAAAGTAATTTGGCTTTAGGACGTGAACTTATTGTTTACTAATGAGTTGTGTCAGTAATCTAGTGAGAAACTCATTTGAATTGCGATGTTACTGTAGCAGAGGGCCATGGAATTTTTACATTTGTTTAAATAGATTTGAATATACCTCGATTATTCATTCATTCATAACTTGTCATGTTTAATAAGTTTGAATATAGCTCCATTATTCATTCATTCTATCATAACTTGTTATAATGGAAATATAGCATTTTTTTGGATTTTTCTCATGAATGAACTGTCGTTTTCTGTAGAACGAGAAGTTCAGAATTGAGCCTGCTCTGCTGGAGTTCTTAATTGATTTTTTATTTTGGTAGCTAAGTCATATATGTTATATTAGGGGTGCTCTAAACTTATAGCTATTTATCAAATACTTTGCGAGTGACTATTTTTGTATGAAAAGATGATCTTACCCTTTTGAACTAAAATCCTGTGTTTCAATGCTATGTCTTTGGAACTTGCCCTTCTGTTGTGTGCATTTAGTAGTGCGTGGAAAATCATTTGTTTATTTTTACCATTTAATGCCATAATTTTTGCCTCTGATTCATATTCTCTAATTTGTCTTACTTGCAGAGGTTTGACCCAGCGTATTCTTATCAATGGCTAAAGATACTTCTGAAGCTGAATCACACCCAAAACGGCTGGGACTCTTGAAAGATCAAGTCAGATCAACTAAGAAAAAGGACTCTGATCGCTTTGAGATAGTTCCAATCCAAAATCCTCTGTCATTTGAGAAGGGATTTTTTGTTGTTATCCGTGCCTGCCAATTGTTAGCACAAAAGAATGATGGAATAATATTGGTAGGTATAGCAGGCCCTTCAGGAGCTGGGAAGACCATTTTCACTGAAAAAATTCTAAACTTCTTGCCCAGCGTTGCTGTCATATCAATGGACAACTACAATGATTCAAGCCGAATTGTTGATGGCAATTTTGATGGTAATGTTGCTTTTTACGTATCATTCCTTTGGAACTTTAGTCTTGTGAGCAGTTTGTCTGGGTAAATATGATATGGAAGATGCGACTTCAATTTTTGAAGATCATTTGCAAATTTTTTATTGAACCTTACTGTTAATTTGTTGGAAAGAGCTATTTAGTGTTTGTTTAAATAAATTATTCTAGTTTCCTCTGATTGTAGCAATTATATACTGCAGATTATCAAAAAAGTCTGCACGCAAAATGTTACTGTACTTTTGATATGGATGTGTACTTTTTACCGATGCTAGACAGTATTTGTAACTATGTAAAAGGTTTTAAAGAAACCAATTTTTAGGGTAGGGACTTGGTCCTGTTGGTGCAGAAAACCTTAACAATCGTGCTTTCTTTAAGATTATATTGAACACAAAAGCTGACCCAGGCTTATTTCCCATGTACTTCTGTGATTGAAGACTTGCTTTGTTGGACTCACTGTTGGATCATAATATGATAATATCTCAAAGAGGAGTGACATAAAGTCTGTCTTTGTGGACATCACAGTGACAAACTTGTTAGTTGGTGATGCTAATTAGTTCGATTTTTTCCCAATTTTCTTGGAACTTGCCATCCTTTTCTCCTTTGAAATTTGAGTCCTGTCCCTTATCATTTATTTATCTTTATCATCCCATTGTCTTCCTCATGCCAACATCACATCACCCTTCTTGATCATGCGTCTATGATATAGAGCCCTTTACAGCCCTAACTCAACGCCTTACCTTTGGTTCTATTAGATTCCAGCATCTGTGATGCTTCAGTGGGTCAACAGAGAATTTTTATGTCATCAGTTTTTTAAAGGTGCATTGAACTGATGGAGATTTCAATGGATTTAGAGTTCTGGAATGCACTTTTTCTTGATTTTTCCGCTGTTGCAGGTTTATTGACATTTGCAACTGTATATCACTTTCCTCCATGACCTTGCTCCTGAATTTGTCGTAATTCACAACTGATTTTAGTTTTAGAACATGTTCTCTTGGTTTCTGGAAATGGTATATATCAGTTGTTCTAAAAGGTGTCTGTGCACGTATTTTTTAAGCTCTCTGTGTGGTTACACCATTAGCCAATGGCATCTCTAATATGTTCTGCAGTTCAGTGAATCTTAGCTGTAGTCTCAAATCGTGTCTAGCTGCTCTAATACCTTTACATTCTCAAAGCCATGAATTCCATTTCAACCTAGAACATACTTAATGTGGCTTTGAGATTTGGCTGCTGATATAAACTTGTTAGGTGTAGATGTAGTGTATCAAATTTTGAGTAACTTGAGACAAACTGGGTTGTGAAGAGTGCTTCACAAAATGGTGTTACTGATATGAAGAGCACTTCTATTGTCTTATGGGGTGTGGAGATGTGGATGCTACGTGAGAGATGGTTTACTGCTTATTTAGGTTGTTACAGAACATGCTTTGAACTATAATCTATATCTGAAGAAGACAGGAATATTCTTAGTGCCATTATGTCAAAAAACTTGGAGTTTCATTTCCACTTCTCTCATTTCAAAGTATGTACTGGAAGATTTTTATTTCATAGGTAGAATTTGGTAAATAACTGCGCCTAAGTTTGGCCATAGCAGTTTTCACTTTTCAGCCCATACTAGTTCGATAATGAGATCATGATTACAGTTCTTCTGCGTGCATTGCAAGTCTTAGTTGTCTTTCTGAAGTTCCACTCATTTGCTACCTTCTTGTTGCCACTTGAATGCGTGGATGAGTTTCCTTGCTGCATGAGACACATGTAAAAGAATCTAGACATGGCCGCGGACAGACTATCTTGTACAGCTATAAATTTAACTAAAACTTCAGCTGTCTCTGCTGAGTAGTGAGTTTATATTTGCTTCCTGTGATGTGG
>Ga0307510_10000489_pt1 | contig 39092 bp, 45 predicted proteins | sample 12_EM_MG_FD_207224 | JGI IMG/M metagenome (GOLD analysis project Ga0307510, IMG submission 207224) | Populus trichocarpa ectomycorrhiza microbial communities from riparian zone in the Pacific Northwest, United States - 12_EM | ecosystem: Host-associated > Plants > Roots > Unclassified | place...
AATGAAGGTGTGACTAACGTCGCCGGACGTGCAACATCTAGCTGCAAGCAGTATCAGTTAGCGACGAGGGCTGTTCACAAGACACTCAGCATGCCAAAAGAGGATTAGGAGTATCTACTCTGACCTCCCAGCGTCGAATCATTACAACCAACCGAAACTCTATTGAAGGAATCCAGTACTGCCTTGGGAATAATCGGACGCAGGCGGTTGACGCCAGACCGGATATAACTATACACAGACTATCACTCTGTATGAGAGTGAAAGAATTGCCCACAATAGGTATTGGAATTATCGCCATCATGGCCGCGCCCACAAGGCAAACAATCGCAACATTGGTAGGGCACATCATACTGTTATCAGGAGAGTTAGACGGGATGTCTGATGCAGGAGATTTCTCTACAAAATAGGGGTTTGAGATCGTCAAGCCCCAAGTTGGGCTTTGGAGCTGTAATTCAAGAGCACGATAGGACCCTACATATAGGGGTCGGGTGTAAGACAATCTGTTAGGTGGTAGCTTCGGTGTGAGGTATTCCGACAGCTAGGACCTTAATCGTAATTATATTGGAGAAATTGTTAAGAAGACGCGAGTAATGTAGGCTAGATATAATGGTATACTTCGAGAGAGATCGTCGAAATATTCGTAACGATAAGATAAAAACTTATTATATTGATAAGATCTCTTCTCAGTGCTTGTTCTGTCTAATAGCAGCGAAGATGCTTCGATATTTATATTCCGCGTCTGAGCAATCGCGGTATACATGCTATCTCTATACTAATAAAGTATCCTGCCCGCAACTCAGTGAACTTCACCTGAGTGCGAACACTTGTAGACCCTGAAAACTCTCTACCACACCCTTTTGCTCCCATGGCCAACTTATCAGTCTGCGCTTCTGTTATTCCTGATGGGGTGGAGACCACGTCAGGTGTCAGCTCATCCGTTTATCTGTTGACAACAATGGTTACGAATTATCTTGCCCTCGTGTTGGTCGAGGGTAGTCTAACTCGCCGAACAGAAGATGGCCAATCTTCTTTGGTTGGTTCCGTCAAGAATTCAACCTGCAACTGCATGTTGTATTCTGGTCTTCCGGCATTTCACGACTTGTCCTGGGATCGTACCTATAGGCTTTTTCCCTCGGGCTCCATCTTTTACCAACTTGTCCTCTGTGGATGCACCCGATCCACTTACTGGGCATAGTTTCCTCATTCATACTCTACACGTCTTTGTAGGTACGAGGGGACTAACCTTTGTCCAAAACGTCCCATTACCTTCAACCCATTATTCCGACTGTCTGGCCTCAAGTGTCTGTAACCTTATGCGCCGTTGTCCGATTCACCTGCCTCTACTTGCATAAGGTGCCCGAAGGTTTCCCCTCATATATCCTGCGAACAGGATCCGGTTGGAGGGACGGCCGCGACCTATCTGGTCTTATAAGATGTGTTCCATCGATAGTGCTCTTTGGTGTTGGGACGCAACTACCCAGGTGGCCAGTGATGACGCGCCGTCCCAACGCTGGGGCTGGAGGGGGGTGTTATCTTGTTCCTTCGAAGTTCGTGTGCGTCAAGGTAGGGTACCTTTGCCCTGTAAATCCTTATGGGGGGTCCCTGCGCCTAACACAAACAGGTGAAACCACGCTGGCGTCAATCTCTCCGCGTGAAAACTAGCTAATCTACAAGCAGCCTGGCCTGACGACGAGGTTGCCCGGGAAATACACAACGCACAAAGAGGATGATGAGGAGTATCTACTCACATCTCCGAATGGCGAATCTGCACCACTTAGCTCCTTGCAAACATATTGAGAGGAATCCACCCTTGTGAATAATGTGACGCAGGTGGTTCACGCTGGACCAACCATAACTATGTACAGACTATCACTCCGTCTGAGAGTGAAAGAATGGCCTATGATCTGTATTAGAATGATTGCCATCATGGCAGCGCCCGCTACACCGACACTTGTAACATTCATAGGACACATCATACTGTCGTTGGGAGAACTACAAGCAATGCGGAGTAAGAAGCTTGAGATTTTCCATACGAAATGGCGATTTTGGATCCAGAAGGTTCAATTTGGCCTTTGGAGCTGAAATCCATAGGACCCCACATGCAGGTGTTGGGGGTCGGAAAAATAAGCGAAATGATGGTGGCGCAAATGTCGCAAGCTGTGTGAATGCTTGCTGCAATCAGCATTGATTGACAACGAGGTTGCACGAAAAACACTCACCACCCCCGAAGTATCTACTCTCATCTCCGAACAGCGAATCAACACCACTCAGCACACTGAAATCTGTATGCAAGGAATACAACCTTGTGAATAATCTGACGCAGGGGGATCATGACCACCAACGCGATGTGAACAAATACAGTAACTGCCAAGTAGATTCTAAAAGTAGCCAATACGAGACGCCAACGTAAGGGGTCACCAGGAATTGATGACTATTATACAGGGGATAGGAACACGAAAATGTAAAGAATATGCGAGGTCTAGGAAGTGTGTAGCTGACACGAAAAGGTAAGTGAATTGGGGATGTCTTGGAAGCGTGTAGATGTAATCTGGAATTTTTAGGGTAGCGTGAAAAAAATAATCAAGAAGTGGCAAGAACGTTCAAGTTCATGTTCTGTGAGGCCCTCGACGGCCTCTCCCACGTCAGCAGACAGTGTGCGTCGGGGGTTGAGGTTTGTTATGTGGGTTGGGGCTGGGAGCGTGGGCCGCAATTGTGGCATTTGGGGGGCCGGTATCCCGAGATCGCCCTGCTGCAATTTGCTGGGGTGGGTGGGGGTTTCTGCTATCATGAAGAATGCTTGATGTAGGCGCAGGAGAAGTGGTGGGTGAGTGAGAAGGGGTCAGAGGAGGGGGGGTAGACTCTGCTTGAGTAATCGTCTCAGGCGCAGGGGTGGGGGACTTGGCCTGATGAATATTGCAATTTTCAGGTGGTGCTCATCCAGTAGCAAGTGTGTCTACAGTGCCGTTGTGCCCACGACCTCGGCTACGATGCTCTCTAGTCCTGCGCACCACGCCTCCCGATCCGGGTTGGGGCGCCACGGCCTCTGGTTGGGGAGTTCAAGAGTTTTGCAAGCCAGGTATCCTTTTGAACAATAGCCCTCCGGACTCTAGCCCGCTACTTCTCAGATGGCCTGTATCGTGTATGCCCGGTACGTCTGCCCGGTGGATCTCCGACCTGAGAATAATCGCTCCGTGAGGTGTTCGCATGCTCGGATTCACCTCTGTCCCCGTCGTCGTCCTAGATATATGATTAGATAAGACGTTGAATGAAAAGCAAAGAAAACTTTCTTTGTCACCTTGAATAATGTCTCTAGCACTGTGATCAGGACTGTGACCCTGTCCAGGCTGCACCCGGTCATCGTCGTCGTGACTGTGATCGAGATTGTCTTCGTCTTGGCTGCTGCTGCCGTTGTTGTGACTCTCGTCATCGTCGTCGTCATCCCCGTATCCCATGTCATCCCACTTGCCCCACCGGTCCCAGGCCTTAAGGTCAAACAATGGATGTCGACTGGAGGCTGGTGCCGGGGTTTGGTCTTGGCCCACTCCCTGATCCTGGCGTGACTCCAGCACCAGGAGATCAAGAGGATCTTTGCCAGGGTTACCGAGGACCCGGACCCAGATCTCATCGTCTGTATATAAAGATATGAGCTCCGAGAGGGGGAGGGGGTCCGAGTGTCGCCGGCGTAATGTGCTGGCTCCTTGCCCAGTTGTCAAAATGAGATATTGGGGATATTGGATGGGGTCCTCCACATGTTGTCGCTTGAGCACGCCAAGTAGGGATTGCAAGTTCGGCGATCCTAAGACTCCGCACGAAATCCCCCAGCCCAAGTCCTCGTCATACCAGTGGTAGTGCACGAAGGGGTGCCTGGCTTTCATTGCCCCGGTGCATCAAATAATGTGGATCCTGATCTGCCTTTGGCAGTATGGAGAGGCCTAATCGTATTGGGCCACGAGAAAAACTGTGAGTACTAGTCGTAGAATCGCATAATGTAAATGGGGGCGAACACTTATTCTGAACATCACAGACATCTGCATCTGTTGGATCCTCTGCTCGTTCTGAATTGAGATGATCATTCTTCGCCTGAAGCATCTTGGCTGTGTCCTTAACCAACAGTCTTATTTGTCGTGTGACTTCATAGCCGTCTTCGGGGAGGTGGTTTGTTTTAATTAATTTAATTCGGCCTTTGACATGCATGAGCGAGCGTGCGATACTGAGTACTAGGTCCATTTTGGTGCCAGTCTGACTCGTAGGATTCCACCCGAGCACTGTGATATATGCTTTACCCTGTTCGCCATCCCTTGTAAGCAGCCGTAGGCTCGCCAGCATTAAAGAACCAACACCAGCTTTTAGCGTAGGATATCTCCCCGAAGTGCCCCCTAATTCCAGCTGTGGTTAGGTCGCAAATTTCTGACATTTGCGTAGTATGTTGTACCCTCACCTCGAATCCTCCACGGCTGGCTCAAATGGTGGTCTTGCACAGGACGTCAATGAACGACTATTGATGTTAAAAAGTTAAATTATATCTGGACGTTATTGAATGTGTGATTATGCTAGACAGAGAAGATTTCTTACGTACTTGACACCTCACTGGCAATGGCATCAGCACAAGGATTGGTTTTGCGGCATTTTGCGCTGGTGGCGTCAACCCCAGGCGGCGGGATTGTTTCACCTCTGGGAATAACAGAAACGTCAAGGGAATGCGCTCTTAAATTGATACAGAGATAGTCCTTACTCTGACCTTTCCCCCGAGGCATGCATTTTTCACAATTAAGCCATTTGATATATGGAGGAGGGGACAATATGTCTGGAAGTGAACCGCTAGCTGGATGGTGTGGAGGGGAAGGATGAGCGGTTGATGGCCTTGTTATACTAGGGTTAGCCAACAACAGGTGTGGCACAGTGGGCTTGTTGGACTGACAGAATTTCTCCGGGCATTTGTGTGTGAGGTCCGTTCTGCAATAGCACTATGGGGTATGAGGTGTCGTCAATCGGCATGATCACCCCCCCTGACGATAACAGAAGGCTTTGAGCTGCGCTACGAGCCACATCGTCAATGGGTGATGTCTTGGGGCACAAAGGTCGACGGTTTACCTGAACATCACATTCCGCACCTATAGGGGACAGGAACAGGATCTAGAAAGAACGAGACTAAACATCGCGTTGAGCTACACACACAATGATCAAAAGAAAAAAAAGGAAAGGAAACAATCAATGAGCCTTTGAAATGACAGTCCAGACAACTAATCCACGGCTCATCTAGGTAGACATTGGCGCACCATCGAATCCATTAGTTCTCCTGTCAATTTCTGCTCACCAGCACCCGTACGCACTCTCTTAGAGTTAGGGTCATCTAGGCTCTCGGCGTCAAAACCAGCGCGACGTTTCCGCATCTCCTTGGATCTCCGATACTCGTTGATAAGGTAATTCAAGCAGCCTTTTGCGGGCGTATCTTCCATGTGATAATCCTCATTGAACTGTACGCCATGAATGGGATCATCTTCCCCTTGAGCCGGGCGATGGAGGACATCTAATGGTAACCGTCGAGTCTGCTCGCCCAACCATTGGGCAAGAAGGGGGATACGATTCGCCGGCCATTTAGCGTGTCCTACAGGCGGACGTGGTAATCATGTAAAGAGGATCTCACTTCCGTGCGCAGTGTCTGAGAGGCCCAAGGACGGCTCAGATAAATGAGAGATATAATGCTCACGCGTGTTGTCGGCATCACTACCCTTCCGATCAGCTGGTGTGTCGTCCAATATTTCTTGGGAATGCATGAGGCCTATACATTGTGCTGGATCACAGGCCCAATTTCGGACGTCATTTTGAATGAGATAGTCAACTCTCTTGAGTGCCGGGGTGTCTTGCCGCAGTGAACCCTGATCACAGTAACACTACCCCTGTGAGGCGCACGGACTCCCCGTAAGGATTTCAGGGACATAGTTACCCTACCTTGGCGCGCACAAACTAGCGCAGTGGGAATAACACGTGACTTCTTACAGAAAGTCATGTGGTCAACCCACACCCCCACCGCAGTTATAATAACTACACTACAGATCGCAAATAGTCTTAAGGCATTGCCACAGGCAATGGGACCAAGGGGTTTTCGCTGCTTACAATGGAGGAAATATTTCTCTATCAGTAAGAAATCAAACGGTGAAGTTTGAATAGTTGGATAAGAAGTTATGGCGCTGCAAAGTTAAGCCGACCGACATATGTAGTCTGATAAGTAAGACACAAGCATATGATTACCCGGCATGAGAAATGGTGATCACAACATGAGCAGAAGGAACGACTGGTATGATACCGAGCCAGGCTACATATCCAGACAAAGTTCATATGGCATAAGAATCGTGAACTGGTAATTGAACGCAATTATCTGGAGAACAGATTAATGCCGAAGTGTTGTGCGAGAACTCAGGGTCAAACAGTGTTCACACATTCACAAAAGCCAGGAGAAGTCGAAAAGGTACTTCACGAGTATGAGAGTCTGATGTACCCCAGGAAAGGGTATAAGAGCCGGGCAAGAGCCCGAAGTACATACAGGTCAACAAGCATGGAGAAGAGATCTTATCAATATAATAAGTTTTTCTACATCATCGTTACCAATACCTTGACTACCTATCTCAAAGTGCCCTATTACATCTAGCCTACGTCACGCATATTTTCTTGACTAGGTCTCCGATATAAAATTCATTCAGGACTTAGCTGTCGGAATACCTCAACCCGAAGCTACCACGTAACAGTATATTGTTATCTCTCATCATCATCAGCAAAAGAAACACATGCATCTGATGCGCCCTCACTGCGTCCTGACGCCAGCGACGTCGTCGCTGCATCCTGTGCGTCCTGTGCGTCCTGAGTTCAGTTCCAGCGTCCGTACGCTTGCCGTGCGTCCTGAGTGAGTCCCCAACGCCTGCGCACCACTATTGCGTCCTGAGTTGCGCAGCAACCCTCCCTTGCATCCGGACTTGACGTCCCCCCTGTTCTCCATATCCCAGTGTCCTGAGGCTCTCAATTCGCCAGCCCCTTCGGGAAGCCGTCAGGATTATCATACTCCTACCCCAAGTCTCCTGGCGTGAACCCTGTGCCAGCCCGGCACCTGCCAACGTCCTGTGGCGTCTCTCGAGATTAGTCATGACTAGCACGTTTAACTCATGTATTAATTATATAATTTCTTCATACTAGTACACACTATATATACAGCTTGCCATGGCACCCGATACAAGCATTCGCACATATCCATCATACCCCCGTTTGTATAACTAATAAATCTCGTCAAGTCGATACTGCTGTTGACGAGCCAAGGCCGGTCTCCCTCTGGAATGAGATGAGCCAGGCCGAGAATTGTCCCTATGTCAACTAATGTAAACTCTCGCGCATCTTCTCTCAGCTGAACCATAACAAGACTGTGTATATCAGAGGGCCGCTCGGAGTTCATAGGGCTTAACATCTAAACGCCTGCCAACCGCCGCACAGTGTCTTGGCTGCAGTGCCTGATTTTAAAGAGCGCCACGAGCTTTGCCGGGAGACGACCCCTCAGCGCACCATACATCTCCTCGCTTCCGGCCTGTAATTAAACACAATCATTCCGACTTTCTTGATTCCGAAATCGGTGAGTTCCTGTGGTTCGTGCACGATGGATGTCGTAAACATCGGCTTCCCGGAATGCCAAAACAGGGATTTCGTGTTGCGTTAGTAGTTCGACAGGAAGTAGTTGGAGTATTGGTGGTTCTTTGGGAAGGCGGCCCTCAGTGGGCAGGTTGTGTCCGCTGTATCGAATCAATTCCAAACAGAGTCGGTCAAGAGAGATTCCTAACACCTTGCAAAAATCAAGGATGTCAGACACGTCGTCACGACGACATTTCAAGGTCCTTCAACGAGGGGCCGGCTTGGATACCGTACTCGTTGTTTAATCTAAATAGCCCAGGATGTCGTCACCGAGATTGGCGCCAGGACGGCGGAGGGAATTCAGGTTTAAAAGTCTCATTCGGATTGCATGCTGACGACCGTAGCTGTGAAGAATTTGTTGCTGGCCATCAGGCTTATTGGAGCGTCTCCATCCGTCCTTGATCTGTTCCTTATGCGCGAGCTCTCCGAACTCGGTGGAATACATTGGGATATTTCCAAACTGGCGTATATGATCAGGGAAGTGACTTAGCAGATGCATCTTAACAAAGTTGAAATGGGATTCAGCATGGATCATGTCCATATGGAGGTCGTTCTCCTCATCCCGATCGTCTTCCAGGGGCCGGTGCCGCTTGGACGGTGCCACTTGCATGGTGCTCTGTGCTCGCTGATGTCGTTGCTCCTTTCGCTGCTTGTCAACCTTGGCCCATGTTCGCTTAGAAACTCGAAACTCCAAGAAGATATCTTTCATCCTGTGAAACTGGTCGAGATATTTCGCCATATAGGGTATCGTCTCGGGGGTGTGGCCTCGGTATTGCGCCATCATATTGAAGTCGACCAGTGCCCGGACACAGTCTAGAGCACCTTTGAAAGGTATTACTAGCCGGGTCTCGGGCTTGCGCAGTGCTACGGCGAGAACCCCCCAAAGATACCGCCCAAGGTTCCTCATTTCTTTTCCTTGCTACGGCATGACCTCGTGATAGGCCATTTTGGGCACAAAAAACCTGAGGTATGGCGGTAGCGCCTTCCAGGTGTCGTCAAAGGCCTGGAGCCGGGCGTGTTTCTTGAGAAAGCCCGAGATCAAGTCCATCAAGTGCTTGAAGAATCCAAGATAAACTATCTGAAGCAAATCTGGCTTGTGCAGACCAGGCGCAGAAACCCCGTGAAGCACGTGAAACACATTTTTCTCAAGATCTATACCAAGAGTTTCAAACTTGGCGCCAGAGTCGTCACTGGCAGATTCATGCTCGGAACGTTCATATCTTGCATAATCTCGGGCCCAGTGGCTCTTGGCGTCGGTTCCTAATTCTCCTGGAAGCATATCGCATGTAGGACAAACATTCGATTTTATCCCGTGAAGTGCAACGTTTTCCATATGGTTAGCAATGCACTCGGACAATATTGGAAAGCATCTCAGCACTTTCCCATCGGCAGAGTCAATATTGACGCCCTCCAGCGCCGCGTTCTGCAAGGGCTCAAGCAGATGTTCGAAGACGCCTCGCAGTGTGTCGGCATTAATTTGCCGCTTCAAGTGGTCTGCGGAGGACAGTGGAAGTTTGGGGGGAACCGGCAATAGCCCAAGAAGGAGAACTGCAAAGGGTCTGGGTCTATTACAGCGGGTTGCTGGAAGATTTCCGAGAGTCCAATAGACAGGCCATGCCTTGTTGTCATCCGAAAGGTTGCTCAGATGCGTCTGATCCGACATCCCAATGATTGGAACAACGGTTGCGCCAGACGGAAGTGTCTCCTATAATCAGTTAGTCAGCGCTCCCGGGAAAGGGATCGAGAAACTCTACATGAATGTCCCACCACTAGTCTGCTGTATGCATCTCTGCATATACCCGTTGTCATATATGATCGTATTCAGGCCGTGGCGCGTAAACAAAGTCATCTTGGTAGGCTGTTTGGCGAAGGAGATATCTGACACAATCTAGGACGTTGTGATAGAAGAATGATAAAGTTCTCTTTCCGTCCTCTACCTGTCCTTCAAACCATTGTAGATATGGACGGTACGGATCCAATTGCCGGAGGTGCTTCTCGAGCGTGTACAAAGAGCCATAGCTGACAGACTCAGAATTGCCTACGCAGTGTAGTTAAGCACTTGAGTATCAGACTCGTACACAACATCACCAGTAAATACATCGTGCTCGCGTCCAGTAGGCTCGGGATCGGATTCATAGTCAGAATCCGGACCTTCCCCCACGATGTCGGTTTGCGTGTCAAGAACATGGCTGGCCGATGATGGATATCGTATAGTAGTGGAGGCGAGTATAACGTTCACATTGGCGTGGGTAGTTCATCAATGTTTCTCATATGCTGCTGCTTGGGTGTATTTTTGTCGACAGAATGAACATTTGTGTTAGGCGCACGGACTCCCCCGGTAAGGATTTACAGGGCAAAGTTACCCTACCTTGACGCACACGAACTTCGAAGGAAAAAGATAACACCATATACGTCGTGGCCATCCGTCCGACCGGATCCTGTTCGCAGGATATATGAGGGGAGACCTTCGGGCACCTTATGCAAGTGGAAGGAGGTGAGTTGGGCGACAGCGCATAAGGTTACAGACACTTGAAGACAGACAGTCAGAAGAGTGGGTCGAAGGTAACGTGACGTTTTGCACGAAAGTTAGTCCCCTCGTACCTACTAAGTTGTGTAGAGTATGAAGGAGGCAACTATGCCCAGTAAGTGGATCGGGTGCATCCACAGAGGACAAGTTGGTAAAAGATGGAGTCTGAGGGAAAAAGCCTATAGGTACGATCCCGAGGACAAGTCATATAATGCCGGAAGACCAGAATACAACAGGCTGTTGTAGGTTGAATTCTCGACTGAACCAACCAAAGAAGATTGGCCATCTTCTGTCCAGCGAGTTAGACTACCTTTGGTGAGTACGAGGGCAAGATAATTCGTAACCATCGTTGTCAACGGATAAACGGATGAGCTGGCACCTGACGTGGTTTCCACACGATCAGGAATAATGCAAGCGCTGACCGATAAGTTGGCCATCGGAGCAAAAGGTGTGACAGAGAGTTAGCAGGGTCTACGGGTGTTCGCACTCAGGTGAAGTTCGCAGAGTAGCGGGCAAGGTACTTAGTTAGTATATAGTTAGCATGTATGCTGCGATTGGTCAGACGCGGAATATAAATATCGAAGCATCTTCGCTGCTATTAAAACACAAGAAGCACGGAGAAGAGATCTTATCAATATAATATGTTTTATCTTATCGTTACCAATACTTCAACGATCTATGCCGAAGTATACCATTATATCTAGCCTACATTGCTCGCGTCGTCTTAGCGCGTTCTCCGATATAAATCGCTTCCGGTCCTAGCTGTCGGAATACCTCAGGCCGAAGCTACCACCTAACTGTATATTGATACTTCTCATCGTTACCAAGACGAATGTTTGGCAGAGACAGTCATACTCCCAAACCATTCGAACCAAGACCATTGACGACTGTCTCCATTGATGAAGTCCTTACTCCTATTCCCGAAGTAGGGAGACAAGAGCCTTACGATGAATCTTATATCTGGTGGATAAACCCAGAAAATACTGTTTCCCTCGAAGACATAGCCGCACTATACCAATACCAGTACGGTAAAGAATTCACCTATCTCACCCCCTCGGAGAAATCAAACTCCATTTGGTACACTCAGTACCCAGAAGACAACCAACACTCAAGTCAGTGATTTGAGATACCGATAGTCTGGGGAGGAAACAAAAGATAAGTTTTCCTTATAGAAACCACAAAGATGGCTTCTGACCCCAAAGGGCCTCAAGTCATGGAATAGCGACAGGAAGAAGGAGAGGAAGGAAACGAAGCGGGTGATGAGCTCTCCTCCACCGCAGCCCCAAGTGTGGAGACAGTGGTCACCCACCTAGCCCGGTCACATTCAGCGGATGAGACGCCTCGATCCCGGAGCGGACTAGGTTTCCTAGCGAAATTCGGGAAGGCTCCTAGACACGGTCGCCAAACCCCCGAACCCACGGAATCCATTATGGCTGGTCGGATCCGAAGATTAGAGCAGATCCTCAGCCGATTTGACCCAAAACTTACCGTCAGTCAAGATAGAGAACATCTTGCGTTCAGCTCCCTCCCGACCAACATCTTATTAATCGCCCAACAACTGGTAACCGTCAAAAATCAGTGGAAATCCGGTGTCCAGATAGTCAGTCGGGAACTCGCCGGAATAGATGAACAAGTACGACTTTTGGACCTGGAGTCACAAAAGGTCCAGGAAAGCTTCGCAACCCGGATAGCGGAACAACTGGGGGAGCCACACGAGAGAGAAGCCAGACACGAGGCTGTCACCTCCCACCTCCACGAACCTTTGCAAGGGACTGGCGAACAGTCCATTCATCAGGACCGACTCCTCGACCAGGAGATTGTTCGAATAAACAGGCAACACCAACGGGAACTGGAAAATCACGAGATAAGTATTAATCTTGGGAGGGACAAGCTACGACACCCGCAGGAGTCTTGAGAAGCCTAAGATGGTGAGATCGCGGTGCTTAAAGCTCTGGTGGAACAGCTGATGGGGCAGGGCAAGGGAAAGGGAAAGGTGTCGGATCCGACACCAGAGGCTTCAGGGGCACGAGGAGGAAGACCACCAGGACCACCACGACACGGAGCGGCAGGAGCTCCAGGCGCCGGAGGGGGAGGAGCCCCGGATGATGAGTAGGAGGGATCTGGAAGGAAGCCAGATGAGAATAGGAAAGGAAGACGGGACGAGTGACCCCCACCCCCGACCGAGGAAGAAGACTATAACGGCGAAAACGACGAACAGTTTAACCTGCTCGCACGGGTCATGGCCAACGCCTTGGGACAACCAACAAGAGTGCCAGAGGAACCCCCTGCCATGTTTAGAAAAGAGAAACACCAAGATATCCGCATGTGGCTAATCACATGCACGGATTATTTTGGTCGAAAACAGGTGGCAGTGGGAGGACGAGGCAAAACTAATCTGATACGCCATAAGCCAACTGGATGGCAAAGAAGTCCCACCGTTTGCGTTAACGTACCGACGACAAATGACAGGAGAAATAGGTTACACGAGATAAGAGGGATACGAGTTCTGGCACGTTGTTGCAGAGCAAGCCCTGCGAGGCTTCGGACCCACCCATGAAGCGGAAAAATCCCTAAGATAAATGGGATCGGTCAAATATCGCGGTGATGTGGCTAAATTCTTGATGGAAATTGAAAATCTTAACATCCATGCAAGAGTCACTGGGATAGCCAGGAGAAAAGTGATTGAAGACGAACTTCCGTAGAAGCATTGCGACGCCTCTCTGATAGAGGATATGTCAACGATGGGGAATGGTTGGAAGCAGTCAGGACCGTAACCCGAGCGGGAGAAGATTTCGAGGAAAGAAAAGATCGTCGAGGAGGAGGTTCCGCCGGCGCGACACGAGAGCGAGAAAAGAAAGTTCGGGGATTGGAAGCCAACGGTCTCCGCAAAGCGTGTAAAGAGGCAGTATACTGCTAAGGAAAAGGCGGACTACCAGACGAAAAAGGCAGGGGAGAGAAAGGTGAAAAAGGAAGGGTCGGTGGCAGCGGCGGGGGAAGTCAAACGCAAGGTGTGGGCACAAGCCCACCAGGCCGTCGATTCAAAAGTTGTCGATAAACGAAAATCTGACAACGAATGCACACGGTGCGGAATGAAAAACCACAGCTGGAAATACTGTGGTGAGCCGATACAGGTGTCGGCTATATATCGAGGGCAATCGAAGCCCAAACGACAGTCCGGATTCGCACCGAAAGACGTCCCCAGGTAGCCACTGTGGCCGTTGATATCCAGGAAGAAAGCTCGAAACGAGGGGTGCAAAGGCCCCCGGCTTGGGCCTTTGAAGATGACCACATATTATAGAAAGTCATCCAGGTACCGACAACAACGGTGTTCGCGTAGTGGGGTAGCCGCCTTGAATTGAAAGACCTGCGGTGTAGTCGGTGACGATATCCCACCGGAAGGCTAAAAGACCAAAGGATAGCAGTTGCCATTTTACCTCCAAAAATGGGTAGTCCATTCTTACGACGGGAGCCACCAAAAATTACAAGTGAAGAAAGCGGTCGACGTGACCAAAAGGGAAAAAGAGGATTACCATTCGGAGGAACGGAACTTGAGTTGCACGACACGAGAAGGAGGGTCGAAATCCCGGGTAACCTGACTGTCTTTACCGGTATAATAGCCGGGCAAATAGCAGCGGGGGGTGCCTCGATTGGGCACGAACTTCTTGCCCGACAAATGGTCTGCGAGGGGGTCTTGGGAGTGAGGCCAAACTCGAAGACGAAGGTACAGTGGACTCATCGCAGGGGACAGTTTCATATGAAGGCTAAGTCGACGATAAAGGACCGCACATCCTAGTCGCAAACTCGAGAGGTACTCTACTGAACCACCACTCCTGTGATATGGGAACTCCTCGGCAGGAGGTAAAGACCGCTAGTAGTGGGCTGCCAGATATCAAAATATTAGACACTTATTGTCAAAGTTTGTCTGTGGAGGCCTTAAGAGCCAAAACTGCCCGGGCGCGGTAACAAACCCCCACGCTACTTCTAACCACGACGATGAAAAGATTTCATCAAGAACACAGCGAAAGCTCTAGGCCCATTAAAAAACCTAAGGATTAAGCGTGCCCTGAGGGGAAGGCATTTCTTGAACTAAAAGGACGAAAACACGCGATAAGCGTACTTTTAGATTCTGGTTCAAACATCTTTCTCATGAACCAGGACACCGCACGACGGCTAGAAATCCCGACCGAAGCCAGGGACTCACTGTTAAAAATCACAACCTTCGATGGCGAGACCGCGCCTACCTGAGGAATATTCTATAGCCATCCTATTCTCCCAGAAATTGGTGCCACCAGCCACCGAAGTATGATATCCTGCGAAATTGGGAATGCAGGAAGGTATTACTTAATCATACCCTTTGGGTGGTGGCATGATGAGCACCCCCTTAAAAATATCACAGACCCACGTAAATCGGCCTTTAAAGAAGCAAAGTGCCACGCTCATATAGAGGATGAGGCGGTGGCGGATATGTTTGAATGGGATGAAACTGTAGCTTACGATGAGGAAGCACAGTACGTAGGAAGGATAGAACGAGAAGAAGACGGAGGGGTCCAGTTGGAGGCGCTGCCGAAACCATACTCGCAATATAAGGAGCGTTTTGAAGAGAAAAAAGCTAGGATGTTGGCACCTCAAAGAACCTTCGACCACCCCATCAACCTCAAAGAAGGGGCCGAGCCCCCGTGGGGTCCAATTTCTCCAATGTCGGCACACCAGTTGAACGAGCTGGATAAGTACCTCAAGAAAATGATGCGTGAGGGAAAAATAGCAGACAGCGAATCCCCTTACGGCTCTCCAATTCTTTTCGTTCCAAAACCAGATGGAAGTCTACGACTATGTGTAGACTACAGGAACCTCCCCAAATTCACGATCCTGAATAAATACCCCCTACCGCTCATGGATGATCTCCGAGACCGCGTTGCTGGAGCATAAGTGTTGACGAAACTCGACTTAAAAGATGGACATCATCTTATTCGAATGAGAAAGGGTAATGAACACAAAACTGGCTTTCGAACACGATATGGACAGTACGAATACCCGGTCATGCCATCCGGGCTCGTCAACGCTCCCGCAAATATCCAGACAATGATGAACAAAATCCTAAGGGAATTCTTGGACCACTGGGTAGTCGTATACTTAGACGATATCCTAATATACTCCGAAAATATGGACAACCACATCAAACTAGTCCAAAAAGTCCTTGACCGGCTCGAACAACACGACTTGGCAGTCTAGTTGAGGAAGTCGGAGTTCCACCAAGATGGGGTCGAATTCTTAGGATACATTGTCAAAACAAGCGGAGTCACCATGAGTGATAGTCAAGTGAAAAGCGTCCAAAATTGGGCACACCAGAGATCGGTTAAGGAGGTCCAAATTTTCATTGGATTCACAAATTGGTATCGACGTTTCATCAAAGATTTCTCGAAGGTTTGCAAGACAATAACCCAGACGTTGAAAGGGAACCCAAAAGAATTTCCCTGGGGAAGAGAGCAGGAAGGGGCGTTTGAGGAGTTGAAAAGGATGTTTAAAACGGCATCAATTGTATCGCATTTCTACCCAGGAACAAAAACGGTGGTCAAGACGGACGCAAGCGACATTGCGCTAGGATCCGTACTGTCACAATACCAACGAAGACGTCTTCACCCAGTGGCTTGTGATTCTCGAAAGTTAAACAGCGCGGAAAGAAATTACGAGATACATCATAAGAAATTACTCGCAATAATGGAAGCATTGAAAGAATGGAAAAGACACCTCTGTGGTTCAGAAGAACCCGTGACGGTTTACACCGACCACCAAAACCTGCAGTCCTTCCTAACCAAAATGGTCTGGAACCAACGACAAATCCGATGGGCACAGGAGTTGACCAACTAGAACTTCAAAATAGGCTACCGTCCGGGAAGCCGAGGCGGGAAGCGCAACGCATTAAGCAGACGGGCCGAGTACCGTCCTGAGGAGGGAGCTCGTCACAGTGAACAGTCAATTCTGAAAGCTGAACATTATCACATTTCGGTAATTCATCAAAAACGAAGCGCAGAAACAGCTCTCATCCCAGAAACAGGCGAAGCTGCAAAGCTCAGGATTATGAAGCTATGGGACAAGCCTATCATCCCGACAAAAGGATCACTGTTTGCAGCTCGTCATGAGATCTAAGCCCTGACAGACGGCCTGGTACCAGCAAAGGGACAGACGATGGTAGAAACTGGTATCGCGATAGGATTGCCGGAATGAACCTACGGAAGGCGAGCTGCGAGAAGTGGTATGGCTAGCAAGATGGGAATAGCAGTGGGCGGTGGTGTAATAGAGGCAGATTACACAGGAGAGGTTAAGGTCATACTTCGTAATCAGAGCGAGGCAGACTGCGTATTCAAGGCAGGAGATCGAATAGCACAACTCATAGTAGAAAAGATCGCTAACGCCGACGCCATGGAAGTAGACAGTTTAGAAACAACCGAGGGAGGGGAATTAGACTTTAGGTCAAGTGATCTAAACCCCAAGTGATCGATTACGGCTCAAGAGGAAGGAGTCAAAATATGCTTCCTTCATGCAGATACGGAAAACAATGAATTCTTTAGCGCAGGGTATATCGGCTATCACCCTCGGTTGATGAAAGAAACAGAAATGTTGTCAAGCGCCCACATCAATTCAGCCCTGACACGGACGATGAATGACACATTTCAAGAGAAGATTAGAAGGGCTGGGGAGGAAGACGAGAAGTGGTTGGAACAAGGCCTTGAACAAATCAAATTAAAAGAAAGCGGACAAAAGATGCCGGAAGAATGGACGGAAAAGGACGGGTTACTATACTATAAGAATCATTTGTACATCCCAGAAGACAAGCCCCTGCAGACCGAGATAGCCCATGGCTGTCACGATTCGCTAGTAGCGGGACACTTTGGACAACAAAAAACAATTGAAATATTAACGTGGGATTTCTACTGGAAAGATCTCACCGACTGGATCAGGGACTATGTACGATCCTGCGACGAATGCCAAAACAGTAAATCCCCAGGGCAGGCTAAGTCCGGATTACTTCAACCCGAGGTAGTACCTTATGCCGCCTGGTCCTCCATAACGACGGACTTCATCACGCAGCTACCAGAATTGCAAGGCAAGACCCAGATAATGGAAGTGGGAGACCGGTTCACGAAAATGGCCCACTTCATCAGCTTCCACGAAAACGCGACAGCAAAAGAGGTTGCGGACATCATCCTTTGGGAAGTTTGGAAACTTCACGGATTGCCGACCGAAATTATATCGGACCTGGACGCAAGGTGTTCTGGCGAATTTTGGGAATCTCTGTTTAAAATGCTAGGAGTTAAACCGCGCATGTCAACGGCGTATCACCCGCAAACTGATGGACAAACCGAAAGAACCAACCAAGTGCTGGAAGGATACTTGCAGACATTTGTCAACTACGATCAGGACGACTGGTACCAACTATTGCCATTAGCACATCACGCCTACAATAACTCTGCAACCAACGCAGATAAGATGACCACATTCTTCGCCAACTACGGTTTTAACCCACAAACGGAGTGGATGAAAGAGAGAGCAGCTCATAACCCCGGGGCTACAATGTATGCTCACTGGATGCAGGACATACATCGACAGGCGAAACAAACCCTAGAAAATACGCGGGAATCGAGGAAAGAATATTAGGACCGAAAAGCGACAGAACAACACAGCAGGGAGGTCGGCCACTTGGTAATGTTGAATGCGAAGAACATAAGTACCAAACGACCATTGAAGAAGCTGAGCCCGAAACTGTATGGCCCTTTCAAAGTGTGAGAAAAGAATGGAAGCAGGGCATACATGTTAGAAATATCGCCGCAGTGGAAAATTCATCCTGTGTTTCACGTTTCGCTGTTGGAACCCTACCGAGCCTCGAACCGACCAAATCGCGAACAACCCCCACGAGACCCTGAAGAGATCGAGGGAGATTTAGAATGCGAGGTAGAAAGGATCGTCAAGACTGAGATCATTTCCTACACGCGAAACGTTCGAGGAAGGAATAAACCGATGAAAGAGCTTCGTTATTTTGTAAAATGGAAAGGGTCCCCGGAGGACGAGAATACCTGGGAGCCAGGTGAAGGTATGCAGAACGCGCAGGAAGAGGTGAAAACGTTTCATAGAGAGATCGCGGAGATGCCGGGCCCGAGAGAGGTCATGTAACATAACAAAGGTTTTCCATTGGTGGACAAGTGAATGCTGGTGGTTTTACCCCTACTATATGGAGCTCGAGATGGAAGATAGATTGTATAATAGACACATTGTATTCGGGACGAACACTTGGAAGAGGGGAGCTCGTGTTAGGACGGACTCCACGTATGGATTTACAGGGCAAAGTTACCCTACCTTGGCACATACCAACTTCGAAGGAAAAAGATATCACCCCCCTCCAGCCCCGGCTGGGGGACGGCGACTCATCACAGGCCGTCTGGGTAGTTGTGTCCTAACACCAAAGACCACTATCACTGGAACACATCCTATAACACCGTATACGTCACGGCCTTACGTCCGGCCGGATCCTGTTCGCAGGATATATGAGGGAAGACCCTCGGGCACCGTATGTACGTAGAAGGAGGTGAATCGGGCGACGGCGCATAAGGTTACAGACACTCGAAGACAGACTGTCGGAAGAGTGGGTCGAAAGTAACGGGACCCTTTGCACGAAAGTTAGTCTTCTCGTACCTACTATGTCGTGCAGAGTATGAAGGAGGTAACTATGCCCGGTAAGTGGATCGGGTGCATCCACAGAGGACAAGTTGGTAAAAGATGGAGTCCAAGGGAAAAAGCCAATGGGTACGATCCAGAGGACAAGTCGTATAATGCTAGAAGACCAGAATTCAGCATGCAGTTGCAGGTTGAATTCTCGACGGAACCAACCAAAGAAGATTGGCCATCTTCTGTCCAGCGAGTTAGACTACCTTCGGTGAGCACTAGGGCAAGATAATTCTGAACCATCGTTGTCAACCGATAAACGGATGAGCTGGCACCTAACGTGGTTTCCACACCATCAGCAATAGTGCAAACGCAGACCGATAAGTTGGCCATGGGAGCAAACGGTGTGACAGAGAGTTTTCAGGGTCTACGAGTGTTCCCACTCAGGTGAAATTCGCAGAGTAGCGGGCAAGGTACTTAGGTAGTATATAGTTAGCATGTATGCCGCGATTGCTCGGACGCGGAATAAAGATATCGAAGCATCTTCGCTGCTATTAAAACACTGGAAGCACGGAGAAGAGATCTTATCAATATAATAAGTTTTATCTTATCGTTACCAATACTTCGACCATCTATCCCGAAGTATACCATTATATCTAGCCTACATTGCTCGGGTCTTCTTAGCGAGTTCTCCGATATAAATCGATTCAGGTCCTAGCTGTCGGAATACCTCATGCTGAAGCTACCACCTAACACTTGGACTTTCTGAGACTCGATGTCTGAGAGTTGGACGTGATCGTCTATTCCAGGGAGCTGACGGCCAACTAGCCGGACCCTAGATTTTAAGTGGTTCTTGACTCTTACCAGTTACTGGGCCATTATTAGGACGTTGGTTGGTAGGGAGCTGCAAGCAAGATGTTGCTCATCCATGCTTTCTGTAAGGCCAGAATCGAAAAGGGTCCTAGAATTCGGTCTAGTCGGTGGATTTGAAGGCACATGATGGGGTCGCTGGTCCGTTCGCGTGTTCGGCGAACGCCCCCTCTTTTTGGCTTTCGGTACTTTGCTAGAAAAGCTAGTCCGACAGGGGATCAAGGTATCCGGTAAGTCGAATCTCCTCGGACCATTCAGTCCACACTAGGGGGCGAGGCTCGGGACAGTTGATCGCCTGCTTCATTTCCTTCTTCTCCTTCGTTCGGTCGCCACGCCATGACTTCAGGCGATTGTGGCACTGAAGCCATTCTTTTTGACTTCTCAATGGGAAACTTATCTTTTGTTTCCTCCCCACACTTCCGGTGTCTCCAAACGCTGACTTGAGCGCTGGTCACTAGGTGGGTACTGGGTATACCAAGCGGAGTGTTCTTTCTCAGAAGGGGTGTGATAGGTAAAGTTTTCACCGTTTTGGTATCGGTATAGTGCGGTGAGGTCTTCAACTGTAACTGTGTTTTCTGGGTTTATCCACCTGAAATAGGATTCGTGGTAGGGTTCTTCTGTCCCTAGGTCTTTTGTGACAGTTGGGGTGATTATTTGTGCTATTGAGATAGTTCTCAATGGTCTTCGTTGGAAAAGGGTATTGGGTTTGGCAGTATCAGTGTCTCTGCCAAACATTCGTCTAGGTAACAATAAGAAGTATCAATATACTGTTAGGTGGTAGCTTCGGCATGAGGGATTCCGACAGCTAGGACGGGAATCGCTTTCTATCGCAGAACTTGCGGAGGAGAAGCGAGTAATGTAGGCCAGATATAATAAGATACTGCGGGGTAGATAGTCGAAGTATTGGTAACGATAAGACCAAAACATATTATAGAGATAAGATCTCTTCTCCGTGCTTCTTGTGTCTAAATAGGAGCGAAGATGCTTCGATATTGATATTCCGCGTCTGAGCAATCACGGTATACATGCTAACTCTATACTAACTAAGTATCTTGCTCACAATTCTGCGAACTTGACCAGGGTGCGAACACTCGTAGACCCTGAAAACTCTCTACCACACCTTTTGCTCCCATGGCCAACTTATAGGTCTGCGCTCCGATTATTCCTGATAGTGTGGAAACCACGTCAGGTGTCAGCTCATCCATTTATCCATTGACAACAATGATTAGGAGTTATCTTGTCTTCGTACTCGCCGAGGGTAGTCTAACTCACTGGAGAGAAGATGGCTAATCTTCTTTGGTTGGTTCGGTCGAGAATTCGACATGCAACTGCATGTTATATTCGGGTCTTCGGGCATTACACGACTGGTCCTCGGGATCGTACTGATGGGTTTTTTCCCTTGGACTCCATCTTTTACCCACCTGTCCTTTGTGGATGCACCGGATCCACGTACTGGGCATAGTTACCACCTTCATCCTCTACACGTCTTTGTAGGTACGAGGGGACTAACTTTCGTTCAAAACATCCCGTTACCTTCCACCCACTCTTCCGACTCGATGTCTTCAAGTCTCTGTAACCTTATGCGCCATGCTCCGATTCACCTGCCTCGACTTGGATACGGTGCCCGGAGGTCTCCCGACATATATCCTGCGAACAGGATCCGGCCGGCCGGACGGCCGCGACGTATACAGTGTTATAAGATGTGTTCCATTGATAGTAGTCTTTGGTGTTGGGACGCGAGTCCCCAGGCGACCTGTGATGACGCGCCGTCCAAATGCCGGGGCTGGAAGGTGGTGTTATCTTTTTCCTTTGAAGTTTGTGGGTGTCAAGGTAGGGTAACTCTGCCCTGTCAATCCTTACGGAGAGTCTGTGCGCCTAACACGAGTTCCCCTCTTTGAACTTTTCCTCCCGAATACTCTTATGTCTATTATACAATCTATCTTCCATTTCAAACTCCACATAGTAGGGGTAAAAACCACCGGCCTATACTTGTCCACCGATGGAAAAGCTTTCTTAGGTTACTTGACCTCTTGAGGGCTTGGCATCTCTGGGATTTCTCTATGAAACCTTTCCACCTCTTCCTGCGCGTTCTGCATACCTTGAGGTGCCTCCCAAGTATTCTCATCCTCCGCGCAGCCTTTCCATTTCACAAAATACAGACGCTCTTTCATCGGTTTATTCGTTCCTTCAACCTTTCGCATGTAGGAACTGAGCTCCCTCTTGACGATCCTTTCTACCTCGCACTCTAAATCTCCCTTGATGTCTTCGGGATCTTGCACGGGTTGTTCGAGATGAGGTCTGTTCCAGGCTCAGGAGGGTTCCAACAGCGAAACGTGAAATACGGGATGAATTTTCCACCTCTGCGATATTTATAACTTATATGCCCTGCCTCCTTTCCTTTCTAAATCTTTGAAAGGGCCATACGGTTTTGGACTCACCTTCTTCGATGGTCTTTTGGTACGTATGTTCTTCGCATGCAATATTCGCAGATCGCCCCCCACGATGCTGGGTTGTTCCATTGCATTTCGAGCGTAATATTTCTTCATCGCTTCCCGTGTATTCTCTCAAGTTTGTTTTGCTTGTCGATGTATCTCCTGCATCTAGTGAGCATACATTGTCGCCGCGGGGTTATTATCTTCTCTTTCTTTCATCCATTCCGTCTATGGCTGAAAGCCGTAGTTGACGAAGAATGGGGTCTTCTTGCGTGCGTTTGTTGCCGAGTTGTCATACGCATGTTCAGCTAACGGCAATTGTTGGTACCAGTCATCCTGATCGTAATTGACAAATCTTCGTAGGTAACCTTCCAGCAATTTGGTGGTTCTTTCCGTTTGTCCGTCGGTTTGAGGGTGGTACGCCATTGACATACGCCGTTTACCTCGTAGCATGTTGCACAATGAATCCCAAAATTCGCCGGAAAACCTCTTGTCCATGTCCGATATGATTTCTATCGGTAATCCATGGAGTTTCCAAACTCCCCGCAGGAAGGTATCCGCCACATCTTCTGTGATTGCGTTTTCAGGGAGGCTGACAAAGTAGGCCATCTTTGTGAACCTGTCTACTACGACCATTATCTGGGTCTTACCCTGAGATTCAGGCAACTGCGTGAGGAAGTTGGTCGATATGGAGGTCCAAGCAGCGTAGGGTACTTATAAAGGTTGAAGTAATCCATACTTAGCAAGTCGCGGGATTCACTGTGTTGACATTCGTCGCAAGATCGTACATAGTCTCTGATCCATTCTGCAAGTCCTTTGCAGTAGAAATCCCTTGTCACTTTCTCAATGCTTTTTTCCTGTCCGCAGTGCCCCGCTACCAGCGAGTCGAGACAGCGTGGGGCTATCTCGGTCTGCAGGGATTCCTCCTCGGGTATGTACAATCAATTTTTGTAGAATAGCAACCCGTCCTTTTCTCTCCATTTGTGAGGCATCTTTTGCCCACTTCTCTTAACCTGACCAGTTCCCGGCCTCGTTCCTGCCACCTCTCATTCCGTTTGCAAGCCACTCTAATTTTGTCTAGAAATGAATCGTTCATCGTCCGCCTCAGGGCTACATTAACCTGAGCCCTTGCTAACATTTCCCTTTCTCTCATCAACCGAGGGTGATAGTCAATATCAGCTGCGCTAAAGAACTCGTTGTTGCTTGTGTCTGGGTGAAGGAAACATATTTTGACTCCTTCTTCTTTAACTGTGATGGATCACTTCGGGTTTAGGTGGCTTGACCCGAAACCAAATTTTCCTTGCTCGGTTGTTGCTAGATCGTCTACTTCGATGGCGTCGGCATTGGCTATTCGTTCTACTATGAGTTGCGCTATCCGACCCCCTGCATTTAATGAGCAGTCCGCTTCGCCATCATTGTGAAGTATAACCTTGCCTTCTCTGGTGTAATCCGCATCTACACCACCACCGCCCACTACCATTCCCATCTTGCGAGCCATACCACTTCTTGCCGCTAGCCTTCCGTAGGTTCCTTCTGGCAATCCTATCGCAATACCTGTTTCCACCATTCTTTGTCCTTTTGCTGGTACCAGCCCATCTGTCAGGGCATAGATGTCATGACCGGCCGCGCAGGGTGATCCTTTTGTCTCAACTATAGACTTGTCGGTGAGCTTCATTATCCTGAGGCTGGGGGATTCGCCTTTTTCTGGGACGAGGGCTGTCTCCCCACTTCGTCTTTGATGAGTTACTGAGATTTCAAAATGTTCATATTTCAAAAATGACTGCTCTGTGTGACGAGCTCCCTGCTGAGGACGGTACTCCGGCCGTCTACTGAACAGGTCGGGTTTCCCGCCTCTGGTTCCAGGCTGATAGACTATTTTGAAGTTGTAGTTCATCAACTGCTGTGCCCATCGGATTTGCCGCTGGTTCCAGACTATTTTGGTTAACAAGGGCTGTAGGTTTTGGTGGTTTGGGTATACTGTCACGGGTTCATCTTCTCCCCATAGGTATCTTTTCCATTCTTTGAACACGTCTATTATTGCAAGTAGTTCGTTGTCGTGTATCTTGTCATTTCTTTCTGCGCTATTTAATTTTCGAGAATGGAATACTAGTGGGTGAAGCCGTCTACCCTGGTATTGAGACAGTACGCATCCGAGCACGAAGTCGCTAGCCTCTGTTTCCACTACCCGTTTCCTTCCTGAGTAAACATACAATAAGATCGGTGCCCTGGTGAACCTCTTTTTCAACTCCTCAAAAGCCTCCTCCTGTTCTCTTCCCCAGTGAAACTCCTTTGGGCTTCCATTCAGCGTCTCGGTTATTGGCTTGCAAACCTTTGAGATATCCTTGATGAACTGTCAATAAAGGTTTGCGAATCCAATGAAGATTTGGACTTCTTTAACCAACCTCGGATGGGCCCAATTTTGAACCCTTTTCACTTTTTTATCACTCATGGTGACTCCGCTTGTCTTGACAATGTATCCCAGGAATTCGGCATCCTCCTTGTCGAAAATCGACTTCTTCAAAGAGACTGCTAATTCGTGTTGTTTGTGCCGTCGAGGACTTTTTGGACTAGTTTTATATGATGGTGTTAGGCGCACGGACTCCCCGTAAGGATTTACGGGGTAAAGTTACCCTACCTTGACGCACACGAACTTCGAAGGAAAAAGATAACACCCCCCTCCAGCCCTGGCAGGGGGACAACCCGGAATCACAGGCTGCCAGGGTAGTTGCGTCCCAACACCAAAGACCACCATCAATGGAACACATCCTATAACACGGTATATGTCGCGGCCATCCGTCCGACCGGATCCTGTTCGCAGGATATATGTGGGGGGGCGTTCGGGCACCTTATGCAAGTAGAACCAGGGGAATTGGACGACGGCGCATAAGGTTACAGACACTTGAAGACAGGCAGTGGGAAGAGTGGGTCGAAGGTAACGGGACGTTCGGCACGAAAGTTAGTCCCCTCGTACCTACAAAGTCGTGTAGAGTATGAAGGCGGTAACTATGCCCAGTAAGTGGATCGGGTGCATCCACAGAGGACAAGTTGGTAAAAGATGGAGTCCGATGGAAAGTCCCTATAGGTACGATCCCGAGGACAAGTCGTGTAATGCCGGAAGAGCAGAATACGAGATTCACTTGTATACCAAATTCTGGACGGAACCAACCAAACAAGAATGGCTATTTTCTGTCCAGCGAGTCAGACCACCTTCGACGAGCACGAGGGCAAGTTAATTTGTAACCATTGTTGTCAACGGATAAACGGATCAGCTGACACCTGACGTGGTCTCCACACCATCAGGAATAATGGAAGCGCAGACCGATAAGTTGGCTATGGGAGCACAAGGTGTGGGACCGTGTTTTCAGGGTCTACGAGTGTTGGCACTCAGGTGAAGTTCGCAGAGTTGCAGGCAAGGTACTTAGTTAGTATAGAGTTAGCATGTATACCGCGATTGCTCAGATGCGGAATAGAAATATCGAAGCATCTTCACTGCTATTAAAGAACAACAAGCACGGAGAAGAGATCTTATCAATATAATAAGTTATTCTACACTCTTATATCGTTACCAATACTTCGACAATCTATACGGAAGCGAATCATTATATCTAGGCTACATTACTCGTGTCTTCTTAACGAGTTCTCCGATATAATTACGATCAAGGTCCTAGCTGTCGGAATACCTCACGCCGAAGCTACCACCTAACAGTATATTGATACTTCTCATCGTTACCAAGACGAATGTTTGGCAGAGACACTCATACCCCCAAACCCAAAAAACCTTTCGAACCCAGACCATTGAGGACTATCTCCATCGACGAAGTCCTGACCCCGATACCCGAATTAGGGACTCAAGAGACCTACAACGAATTTTATTTCGAGTCGACAAATCCAGAAAATACTGTTCCCCTCGAAGACATAGCCACAGTGTACCAATATCGGTACGGCAAAGACTTCACCTACCACACTCCCTCGGAGAAATCAAACTCCATTTGGTATACCCAGTACGCAGCGACGAAAGGACACTCAAGTCAGTGTTTCGAGATACCAGCCTTGTGGGGAGGAAACAAAAGGTAAGTTTTCCTTATAGAAACCAGAAAGATGGCTTCTGACCACAAAGCGCCTAAGGTCATGCAATGGCAAGAGGGAGAAGCGGCAGACACAGGAGACGAACTCACCTCCGTCCAAGCTCCAAGCGTGGAAACCACCTTAACCCACCTGGCCCGATGACATTCGGCCGATCGGCCACGACGATCCCCAATTGGGTTAGGCTTTTTAGATAAATATGGAAAGGGACGACCTCCAGGAAGTCGCCAATCGACGGAACCCACCGGGGAATCCCTCATGGCCGTTCGGACCCGAAGATTAGATCAGATCCTCGGCCGGGTTGACCAGAAGCTCACCGTCAGTCAAGATAGTCAACATCTTGCATTCAGTTCCCTCCCGACAAACATCCTATTAATGGCCCAAGAACTGGTAAGCCTCAAAAATCTGTTGAAATCTGGGGTCCAGATAGTCGGTCGAGAACTCACCCGAATAGACAAGCAAGTTCAGCTTTTGGACTTGGAATCTCAGAAGGTCCAAGAGAGTTTCGCTACCCAAGTTGCGGAACGACTTGGTGAAACAGATGAGCGACAGACCCGACATGAGGCTGTCACCTGTCATCTCCACGAAGCAGTACAAGGAGCTCGTGAGCAGTCCATGCATCGGGACCTACTCCTCGACCAAGAGATTGTTCGGATAAAAGAACAACATAAACGGGAGCTGGAAAATCACGAGATGAGTATCAATCTCGTAAGCGGTGAGCAGCAAGGACAGCAGGAGTCTCGAGAGGCCCAAGATGGTGAGATCGCAGTACTTAAGGCTCTGGTGGAACAGTGGTTGGGTCAGGCAAAAGGGAAAGGCAAGGTGTCAGATCCGACACCAGAGGCTTCAGGGGTGGGTGGAGGAAGACCACCACCACCACCACGATACGGAGTGGCAGGAGCTCCAGGCGGAGGAGGGGGAGGAGACCCCGATGATGAAGGAGAAGGATCTGGTAGGAAACCAGACGAGCGTATGAAAGGAAGACGGGACCAGAGACCTGCACGCCAGCCAGAAGAAAACCACTATGGCCCCGAAAACGACGAACAGTTCAACCTCTGTTCACGGGTCATGGCCAATGCCTTGGGACAACGAACACGAGTCCCAGCGGAACCCCCTGCCATGTTGCGAAACGAGAAACACCAGGATATACGTATGTGGCTATTGACAAGTACGGATAATTTTGGTCGAAACAGCTGGCAGGGGGAAAATGAGGCACAGCGAATCCCATACGCCATAAGCCGAATGGACGGGAAAGAAGTCGCACCATTTGCGTTAACCTACCGACGACAAATGACCGGAGAAATAGGTTATACGAGACAAGAGGGATACGAGTTCTGGCACGTTTTTGCAGAACAAGCCCTGCGACGCTTTGGACCCACCCATGAAGCTGAAAAATCCCTACGAGAAATGGGATTGGTCAAATATAGCGGTGATGTCGCCAAATTGTTGATGGAAATGGAAAATTTAAATATCCATGCAAGAGTCACCGGGATAGCCAGGAGAAAAATGATGGAAGACGAACTCCCTGTCGAAGCATTGCGACGGCGGTCACATAGAGAATATGTCGACGATGGGGAATGGTTGGAAGAAGTCAGGACCGTAACCCGAGCGGAAGAAGATTTCAAGGAAACAAAAGATCCTAGAGGAGGCGGTCCCGCCGGCGCGACACGAGGCGAGAGAAGAAAGTTCGAGGATTTAAAGCCCACGGTCACCGCGCAGCGTGTAAAAAGGCAGTACACGGCTAAGGAAAAAGTGGACTACCAGAAGAAAAAGGCTGGGGAGAGAAAGGTGAAGAAAGAAGGGTCGGTGGCAATGAAGGGGGAGGTTAGACATACGGTGTGGTCGGAAGCACACCAGGGCGTCCTTCAGAAGGTTGTCGATATACGGAAATCTGACAACGAAAGCACACGATGTGGAATGAAAAACCATACTTGGAAATACAGTCGAAAACCGATACAAGTATCGGCTATATATTGAGGGCAATCAAAGCACAAACGACAGTCCGCATTCGCGCCAAAACGACGCCCCCAGGTAGCCACTGTGGCCGTTGATGGCCAGGGAGAGAGCTCAGGACGAGTGGTGCAAAGGTCCCCAGCCTGGGCCTTTGAAGATGAGGACATTTTATAAAAAGTCATCGAGGTACCGACAACAACGGTGTTCGGGTAGTGTGGTTGCCGCCTCGAATCGAAAGACCTGCGGCGTAGTCGGTGACGAGATACCACCGGAAGGCTAAAAGACCAAAGGATCGGTGTTGCCAATTTACGTCCAAATTTGGGTAGTCCGTGCTCACCACGGGAGCCATAAAAAACTACAAGAGAAGAACGCGGTCGACGAGACTAAAAAGGGAAAAAGAAGATTACCATTCGTCGGAACCGAACTTGTGTTGCACAAACACGTGAGGGGAGTCAAAATCCAGGGCAACCTGACTTTCTCTCCGAGTAAAAAAGCCGCGCAAATAGAAGCTGGGGGCGCCTCTATTGGGCACAAGGTTCATGCCCGACGAATGGTGTCGGAGGGTGTCTCGGGCGTGAGACCAAACTCGAAGGCAAAGGTACGGTGGACTCGTCGCAGGGGACAGTCTCAGATGAGGGCTAAGTCGACGATAAAGCAGCGCGCAGCCTAGTCGCAAACTCGTGAGGTACTCTAGTGAACCACCACTCATGTGATATGGGAACTCCTCGGCAGGAGGTAAAGACCGCTAGTAGTGGGCTGCCCGATATTAAAATATTAGACACTTATTGGAAAAGTTTGTCTGAAGAGGCTTTAAGAGCCGAAACTGCGCATGCGCGGTAACAAACCCCCACGCTATTTGTAACCGCGACCATGAACAGATTTCATGATGAATCGAGCGAAAGCTCTAGGCCCATTAAAAAACCAAAGCATTACGCCTGCCCTGAGGGGAAGGCATTTATTGAAATCAAGGAACGAAAACACCCGATAAACGTCCTCCTAGATTCTGGTTCAAACATCTTTCTCATGAACCAGGATACCGCACAACGGTTTAAAATCCTGCCTGAAGCTAGGGATTCACCGTTAAAAATTACCACCTTCGATGGCGAAACCGTGCCTACTGGAGGAACATTCTATACTCATCCTATTGTCCTAGAAATCGGTGCCAACGGCCACCGAAGCATGATATCCTGCGAAATTGCCAATACAGGAAGGTATGACTTAATCATACCATTTGGGTGGTAGCATGATGAGCACCCCCTTAAAAATATCGCGGACCCACGTAAATGGGCCTTTGAAAAAGCAAAGTGCCACGCTCATATGGAAGATAAGGCTGTCGCGAATATGTTTGAATGGGATGAAACTGTGGCTTACGATGAGGAAGCACAGTATGTGGGACGGATAGCACGAGAGGAAGAAGGAGGAGTACAATTGGAGACGCTGCCAAAACCGTATTGGCAGTATATGGAGCTTTTTGAAAATAAAAAAGCCAAAATGCTGGCGCCTCAGAGGACTTTCGACCATGCCATCAACCTTAAAAAAGGGGTCCGATTCACCCAATGTCGGCACACCAGTTGAGCGAGCTGGATAAGTACCTCAAGAAAATGATGGCTGAGCGAAAAATTGCCTATAGCGAATCCCCTTACGGCGGTCCGATCCTCTTCGTTCCAAAACCAGATGGTAGTCTACGATTATGCGTAGATTATAGAAACCTCAACAAATTGACGATCCTGAATAAATACCCTCTACCGCTCAGGGATGAACTACGAGACCGCATTGCTGGAGCAAAAATATTTCCGAAGCTCGACCTAAAAGATGGATACCATCTTATTCGGATGAGAAACGGCGATGAACATAAAACAGCTTTTCTTACACGATACGGACAGTACGAATACAAAGTCATGCCTTTTGGGCTCGTCAACGCTGCCGCAACGTTTCAGACAATGATGAACAAAATCCTAAGGGAATTCTTGGGCCACGGGGTAGTCGTAATCCTAGACGATATCGTAATATACTCCGAAAATATGGACGACCACATCAAACTAGTCCAAAAGGTCCTCGACTGACTAGAACAGCACGACTTAGCAGTCTCGTTGAAGAAGTCGGTGTTCCACCAAGAGGAAGTCGAATTCCTAGGGTACATTGTCAAGACAAGCGGCGTCACCATGAGTGATAGAAAAGTGAAAAGCGTTGAAAATTGGGCACACCCAAGGTCGGTTAAAGAAGTTCAGATCTTCACTGGATTCAGAAATTTTTATCGTCGATTCATCAAAGATTTTTCAAAAGTTTGCAAGCCAATAACCGAAACGTTAAAAGGAAACCCAAAGGATTTTCACTGTACAAGAGAGCAGGAAGAGGCGTTTGAGGAGTTGAAAAAGAGGTTTACCACGGCACGAATTTTATCGCATTTTTACACAGGAAGGAAAACAGTGGTTGAGACGGACGCAAGAGACTTTGCGCTTGGATGTGTATTGTCTCAATACCAAGGCAGAAGGCTTCACCCAGTGGCTTTCCATTCTCAAAAAGTAAACAGCCCCGAAAGAAATTACGAGATAAATGACCAGGAATTACTCGCAATAATGGAAGCGTTCAGGGAATGGAAAAGATATCTTTGGGGCGAAGAAGAACCTGTGACGGTATACACCGACCACCAAAACCTACAGTCCTTTTTGATCAAAAAAGTCTGGAACCAGCGACAGATTCGATGGGCACAGGAGTTGACGAACTACAACTTCAAAATAGTCTACCGACCGGGACGCAGGGGCGGGAAACCCGACACGTTGAGTCGACGGCCGGAGTACCGTCCTCAGCAGGGAGCTCGTCACAGTGAACAATCGATTTTGAAATCTGAACATTTTCCAATTTCAGTAGTTCATCAAAAACGAAGCGCGGAGGCAGCTCTCGTTCCAGAAAAACGCGAACCAACAAGCCTACGAATAATGAAGCTTTCAGACAAGGCAATAATCCCAACACAAGGATCAAGGTTTGCGGCCGATCACGACATCTATGCCCTGAGAAACGGGTTGGTACCAGCAAAAGGACAGACGATGGTAGAAACGGGTATTGCGATAGGATTGCCGGAAGGAACCTATGGAAGGCTAGCCGCGAGAAGTGGTATGGCTTGCCAGATGGGAATAGCAGTGGGCGGTCGTGTAATAGATGCAGATTACACCGGAGAAGTCAGGGGCATACTTCGAAATCATGGCGAAGCGGACTGCGTATTTAAGGCAGGAGATCGGATAGCGCAACTCAAAGTAGAGAAAGTTGCCAACGCGGACGCCATGGAAGTAGACGATCTGGGAATAACCGAGCGAGGAAAGATGGGCTTCGGATCAAGCGACATGAACCCTAAGCGAGCCATCACGGCTAAAGAAGAAGAAGTCAAAATATGTTTCCTTCACACGGACACCACCGAAAACGCATTCTTTAGCACAGCTGATATCGGCTATCACCCTCGGTTAATGAGAGAAAAAGAAATGTTATCAAGCGCTCATGTCAATGCAGCCCTGAGGCGGACAATGAAGGATTCATTTCTGGACAAAATTAGAGTGGCTGGCATGGAGGATGAGAAGTGGCAGGACCGAGGCCGTGAACTGGTTAGGTTAAGAGAAAGTGGAAAAAAGATGCCGGACGAATGGAAAGAAAAGGATGGGATACTATATTACAAAAATCGTTTGTACATCGCCGAGGACGAAGCCCTTCAAACGGAGATAGCCCAAGGCTGTCACGACTCATTAGTAGCAGGGCACTTCGCACAGGAGAAAACGATTGAGATAGTAACAAGAGACCTTTACTGGAAAGGACTCGCAGATTGGATCAGAGACTATGTACGATCCTGCGACAAATGTCAACACAGTAAATCCCCACGGCATGCCAAGTATGGATTACTTCAACCTTTAGAAGTACCTTATGCGGCCTGGTCCTCCATATCGATGGACTTTATCACCCAACTACCGGAATCGCAGGGTACGACCCAGATCATGGGACTAGTAGACCTGTTCACCAAGATCGCTCATTTTATCAGCCTCCACGAGAATGCGACCACAAAGGATGTTGCGGATACCTTCCTACCGAAGTTTGGAAACTTCACGGATTACAGACCGAAATCAAATCGGACATGGACGCGAAGTTATCCGGCGAGTTCTGGGAATCATTGTGTGAAATTCTAGGAGTTAAAAGGCGCATGTCAACGGCGTACCACCGTGAGACTGATGGACAAATGGAAAGAACCAACCAAGTGCTGGAATGTTACTTACGAACATTTGTCAACTACGATCAGAACGACTGGTACCAACTATTGGCGTCAGCAGAACATGCCTACAACAACGCGGCTACCAACGCACACAAAATGACCCCTTTCTTCGCCAATTACCGCTTTCATCCACAGACAGAATGGATGAAAGAAAGAGAAGCTGATAACCCCGGGGCGACATTGTATGCTCACTGGATGCAGGACATACATCAACAGGCGAAACAAACACTAGAGAACACACGGGAATCGATGAACAAATATTATGACCGAAAAGCGACAGCACAACACAACATCCTGGTCGGGGACTTGGTAATGTTGAATGCGAAAAACATACGTAACCAAACGACCATCGAACAAGTTGAGTCCAAAGCTGTATGGCAGGTTCAAAGTCTTAGAAAAGAAAGGAAGTCGGGCATACAAGCCAGAAATATCGCCTAGGTGGAAAATTCATCCCGTGTTCCACGTCTCCCTGTTGGAACCCTACCGAGCCTCGAACCGACCAAATCGCGAACAACCCCTACGAGACCCCGAAGAGATCGAGGGAGATTTAGAGTGGGAGATAGAAAGGATCATCAAGAGTGAGAAGATTTCCTACACGCGAAAGGTTCGAGGAAGGAATAAACCAATGAAAGAGCTTCGGTATTTTGTTAAATGGAAAGGATGCGCGGAGGATAAAAATATGTGCGAACCCCTCGAGGGTATGGGGAACGCGCATGAAGAGGTGGAAAGGTTTCATAGGGAGAACCCGGAGATGCCGGGCCTGGGAGATGTCGAGTAACATAAGAAAGGTTTTCCAACAGTGGACAAGTAAACGCTGGTGGTTTTTACACCTACTATGTGGAGCTCGAAATGGAAGATAAATTGTATAATAGACATAGAGTAGTCTGGACGAACACTTCGAAGAGGGGAGCTCGTGTTAGGCGCACGGACTCCCCGTAAGGATTTACGGGGTAAAGTTACCCTACCTTGAAGGACACGAACTTCGAAGGAAAAAGATAACACCCCACTGCAGCCCCGGCGTTGGGACAACCCGTCATCACTGGCCGCCTGGGTAGTTGCGTCCCAACACCAAAGACCACCATCAATGCAACACATCTTATAACACCGTACAGGTCGCGGCCATCCGTCCGACCGGATCCTGTTCGCAGAATATATGCGGGGAGACCTTCGGGCACCTTATGCAAGTGGAACCAGGTGAATCGGACAACGGCGCATAGGGTTACAGACACTTGAAGACAGGCAGTCGGAAGAGTGGGTCGAAAGTAACGGGACATTGTGCACGAAAGTTAGTCACCTCTTACCTACAAAGTCGTGTAGAGTATGAAGGCGGTAACTATTCCCAGTAAGTGGATCAGGTGCATCCTCAGAGGACAAGTTGGTAAAAGATGGAGTCCGAGGGAAAATCACTATTGGGACGATCCCGAGGACAAGTCGTGTAATGCCTGAAGACCAGAATACGAGATGCAGTTGTATACCGAATTCTCGACGGAACCAACCAATGAAGAATGGCCATTTTCTGTCCAGCGAGTTAGACCAGCTTCGATAAGCACGAGGGCACGTTATTTCGTAACCATTGTTGTCAACGGATAAACCGATGAGCTGACACCTGACGTGGTCTCCACACCATCAGGAATAATGGAAGCGCAGACCAATAAGTTGGCTATGGGAGCAAGAGGTGTGGGAGAGAGTTTTCAGGGTCTGCGAGTTGTCGCACTCAGGTCAAGTTCGCAGAGTTGCAGGCAAGGTACTTAGTTAGTATAGCGTTAGCATGTATACCGCGATTGCCAGTGCTCAGACGCGGAATATAAATATCGAAGCATCTTCACTGCTATTAAAGAACAACAAGCACGGAGAAGAGATCTTATCAATCTAATAAGTTATTCTACACTTTTATATCGTTACCAATACTTCGACCATCTATACCGAAGCGAATGATTATATCTAGCCTACATTACTCGTGTCTTCTTAACGAGTTCTCCGATATAATTACGATCAAGGTCCTAGCTGTCGGAATACCTCACGCCGCAGCTACCACCCCCACAGATGGTCTATGTTTTGGGAGTATATTAGGATATCGTCTACGTAGACCACTACTCCGTGGTCCAAGAATTCACCTAGGATCTTGTTCATAATTGTTTGAAATGTGGCGGGAGCGTTAACGCGCCCGAAAGGCATAACTTTATCCTCGTACTGTCCATATCTTGTACGAAAAGCTGTTATATGTGCATCACCTTTGCTCCTTTGAATAAAATGATATCCGTCTTTTAAGTCAAGCTTCATGAACCATGATTCGCCTGCAACACGGTGTCGGAGTTCATCAATGAGCGGTAGGGGGTATTTATTCACAATCGTCAGTTTGTTGAGGTTTCCAGAGTCTACGCACAACCGTAGACTTCCATCTGGTTTCGGAACAAAGCCGATTCGAGCGCCCTAAGGGGATTCGCTGTCTGTGATTTTGCCCTTAGCCCGCATTTTCTTAACGTATTTGTCCAGCGCGGTCACCGGCTGGGCTGACATTAGGTAAATCAGGCCCCAAGGGTGTTCGGCCCCTTCCTTAAGGTTGATGACATGGTTGAAGGTTCTTCGAGCTGCCAACCTCTTAGCTTTTTTCTCCTCAAAAAGCCCCCTACACTGCCAGTACGGTTTTGGCAGGGTCTCCCGGTGTACACCCCCTTCTTCCACACCTGCAATGCTTCCCACGTACGGTGCTTCTTCGTCGTAAGCCACAGTTTCATTCCACTCAAATAAATCCGCCACTGCTACATCTTTGATGTGAGCGTCGCACTTGGCGTCTTTAAAAACTCATTTGCTTGGGTCTGCAATATTTTGTAGGGGGTGTTCATCATGCTACCACCCAAAAGGTATGCTGAAATCATGTCTTCCGGCATTTGCAATTTCGTGGATATCATGCTCCGGTGACCGTTGGCACCGATTTCCAATAGACCGGGATGGGTATAGAATGTTCCGCCGGTAGGTGTGGTCTCGCCATCGAAGGTGGTGATTGTTAATGGTGACTCCGTAGCTTCGGTCGGGGTTCATGCCGTCGTGCGGTATTCTGGTTCATGAGAAAGATGTTTGAACCAGAATCTCAGAGTACGTTTATCAGTTGTTTTCATCCTTTGATTTCAATGAATGCATTCCCCTCAGGGGAGGCGTAAAGCATTGGTTTTTTAATGGGTCTTGAGCTTTTGCTCGGGTCTTGATGAAGTCTTTTTATCGTCGCCGTTATCAGCAGCGTGGGGGTTTGTTGCCGCGCCTGCGCAGTTTCGGTTTCTTAGGCGAACTGACTCCCCGTCAGGATTTACTGGGCAAAGTTACCCTACCTTGACACACACGAACTTCGAAGGAAAAAGATAACAACATACTCCAGCCTGGGCGTTGGGACGGCGAGTAATCATTGGCCGCCTGGGTACTCGGGTCCCAATACCAAAGACCACTATTAGTGAAACACATATTATACCACCCTATACATGGCGGCCGTCCGTCCGACCGGATCCAGTTACCGCGGTATATATGGGGAGCCCTTCGGGCACCGTACACAAGTGGAGGCATGCGATTCGGACGATGGGTGATAAGGCTACAAACACTCGAAGACAGACAGTTGGAAGAGTGGGTTGAAGGTAACGGGACGTTTTGCACGAAGGTTAGTCCTCACATACCCACAAAGTCGTGTAGAGTAGGAAGGAAATAACTATGCCCACTAAGTGGATCGGGTGAATCTACAGAGGACAAGTTGGTAAAAGATGGAGCCTGAGGGACAAAGCCTATAGGTACGATCCCGAGGACAAGTAATGTAATGCCCGAAGACGAGAATACAATATGCAGTTGCATGTCGAATTCACGACGGAACCAACTAAAGAAGAAAGGCAATCTTGGGTCTGGTGAGTTAGACTACCCTCGACAAGCACCAGGGCAAGATAAGTCGTAACCATTTTTGTCAACGGATAAATGGATGAGCTGACAACTGTCATGGTCTCCACGCCAGCAGGAATAACAGAAGCGCAGCCCGATAGGTTGGCCATGGGAGCAAAAGGTGTGGTAGAGAGTTTTCAGCGTCTATGAGTGTTCGCACGCGAGTGAAGCTCGTACAATTAAGGGCAAGGTACGTAGTTAGTATAGAGTTAGCATGAATACCGCGATTGGTCAGACGCGGAATATAAATATCCACGCATCTTGGCTGCAATTAAGAACAACAAGCACGGAGAAGAGATCTTATCAATATAATAACTTTTTATCTTATCGTTACCAATACTTCGACTATCTATCCCGAAGTACATTATTATATCTGGCCCACATTACTCGGGTCTTCTTAGCGAGTTCTCCGATATAAAGCGATGCAGGTCCTAGCTGTCGGAATACCTCAGGCCGAAGCTACCACCTAACAGTATATTGAGACTTCTCATCGTTACCGAGACCAATGTTTGGCAGATACACTCATACTCCCAAACCCGAGACCCTTTTCGAACCAAGACTCGTGCGGACAAGAACAATAGCACAAAGTTACTTCCCAACATTTATAAGGGAACTAGGAACACAAGAACACTATCAGGAAACCTACACGTTCTGGACACATCCAGAAAATATCATCACCACCCAAGACCTAGAAGCCGTATACCAGCTGGGGAAAGGCGAAGGTTACCGTTACTCTACACCCGAGGAGGAAATGGGACAAGTCTCGTATGTCGGGTACTATAGCGACGGAAGACGCTCCAGCCCAGACTTTGAGATACCAGAAGTGTGGGGAGGAAACAAAAGATAAGTTTCTCATTAAGAACTCGAAGAGATGGCTTTGACCCCAAAGCGCCTGGGGTTATAGAATAGCAAGCAAGCCAGGACGAAGAAGAAGAAGGAGGAGATGAACTGTGCAGATCCTCGGCCACGAGTGTGGTGATCACGGTCACCCTCCTCACCGGATCACATTCCGCACAGCGGACACCTAGATCCCCCGTTGCACTACGGTTCCGGCCGAAATATGGGCGGACTCCAAGACCAGGTCGCCGAACCCCCGAACCTACCAGTGAGTCCCTCATGGCCGTCCGGATCGCAAGATTAGAACAGATCCTGCGCCGCTTTGACCCAAAGCTTACCGTCAGCCAAGATAGACAGCATCGGGGATTCAGTTCCCTCCCGACCGACATATTATTGATGGCCCAAGAACTGGTAACCATCAAAAATCAATTAAAAGCAGGGGTCCAGATAGTCTGTCGAGAACTCGCCCGAATCGACGTGCAAGTTCAACTTCTGGACTTGGAGTCTCAGAAGGTCCAAGAGAGGTTCGCTACTCAAGTCGCAGCGCGACTTGGCGAAAGACATGAACGAAAGAGCAGACACGAGATTGTCCCATCCCAGCCCCATGAGGTGTTGCAAGGAACGGGCGAACAATCCATGCACCGAGACCTACTCCCGGATCAGGAGATCGCTCGAATCAACGAACAATACAAAGGGGAACTCGCAAACCTTGAGATGGGCATTAATCTCATGAAAGACGAGCTTAGACAAAACCAGAAGTTGCGACAGGCCCAAGATGGTGAGATCGCGGTGCTTAAGGCCCCGGTAGAGCAGTTAATGGGACAGGTGAAGGGCAAGGGGAAGACGTCAGATCCGACACCAGAGGCGTCAGGAGCAGGAGGGAGAAACCCACCACCGCCACCACGAGGAGAGGCTGACGGAGCTCCAGGCGGAGGAGGAGACCATGATGATGAGGGAGAAGCATTTGGAAGGAAGCCAGATCAGAGTAGGAAAGGAAGACGGGATGAGAGACCCGCACCCCAGCCAGAAGAGGATGACTATGACGCCGAGAACGACGAACAGTTTAACCCGTTCTCACGGGTCATGGCCAACGCCTTGGGACAACGGAAAAGAGTCCTGGCGGAACCCCCGGCCAGGTTTAGAAACGAGAAACACCAAGATATATTTATGTGGCTATTGGCATGTACAGATTATGTTAGCCGAAACAGTTGTCAGTGGGAAAACGAGGCACAACGAATCAGATACGCAATAAGCTGAATGGAGGGGAAGGAAGTCGCACCGTTGGCGTTAACCTACCAACAACAAATGACTGGAGAAATGGGTTATACGAGACAAGAACCATACGAGTTCTAGCACGTCTTTGGGGAACAAGCCCTGCGACGCTTGGGGCCCACCGATGAAGTCGCAAAATCCCTAAGGGAAATGGGATCGGTCAAATATCGCGGTGAGGTCGCCAAATTCGTGATGGAAATGCGAAATCTCAATATCAGTGCATGAGTCACCGCAATAGCCTGGAGGAAAATGATAGATCACGAACTGCCCGTAGAAGCATTGTGACGGCTCTCACATAGAGAAGGTGTCGACGATGGGGAATACTTGGAAGCAGTCAGGACAGTAACCCGAGCAGAAGCAGATTTCAAGGAAAGAAAACATCTTTGAGGGGGCTGTCCCTGGGCCAAGGGGGCAAAAAGGAAATTCGCTGATTCGAAGCCCACGGGGGCCGCAAAGCATGTAAAGAAGCAATACACGGTTCAGGAAAAGGTGGCCTATCAGAAGAAGAAGGCTGGGGAAAGAAAGGTGAAAAAGGAAGGGTCGGTGGCACCGACAGGGGAGGTTAAACAGACGGTGTGGGCAGAAGCTTACAATGGTGTGGATCAGAAAATTGTCCATAAGCGAAAATCTGACA
>Ga0307510_10000490_pt1 | contig 39066 bp, 35 predicted proteins | sample 12_EM_MG_FD_207224 | JGI IMG/M metagenome (GOLD analysis project Ga0307510, IMG submission 207224) | Populus trichocarpa ectomycorrhiza microbial communities from riparian zone in the Pacific Northwest, United States - 12_EM | ecosystem: Host-associated > Plants > Roots > Unclassified | place...
AATTTTATGGTATTTTATCTCATGCGCAGCCTTGACAGCGTGGGACTGGGTGTCATTGACAGCTTGTGATGCCTATGTCATGTTTATCAAACCATTATCGTGCTTATTTTGACTACTGCTAAACTATTCCGGCACTATCTCTCGCTAGCATGGGGGGGTTTTCCCGATGCTCGGGGCATTGATGACCGGACTCCACTGCATATGGCAGTGGACCGTGGACTCCTCGAGGTTACTCGCATACTCATCGAGCGGGGTGCGAGTATCAATGCGCGGGATTCGAGCGACCGGACTCCACTCCACCCAACCTTCGTTAATATACCTGGTACATTCGATGATACATATTTCGACGTGGTGCGATATTTACTGGACCACGGTGCGGATGTGGGCGCCCAGGCAAACACCGAACATTCGACTCCCCTACATCTGGCATCGTACCACGGAGGCCTCAAGGTTTCACGGCTACTGCTCAATCGTGGTGTAAATATCAATGTGCGGGACAAGAAGTGCCGAACACCACTACACGAAGTATTAACCGGCCTGGGCAACGGCCCCTCGGATTACTATATTAATGAAGTGCAGTTCTTACTAGATCATGGTGCAGACGTTGGCGCAGAGGATAACAACCATTCGACACCTCTACATGTGATATCGGAGTATGGCAACGTCAATGCTGCACGGCTACTGCTTGAGCATGGCGCGTGCGTAGACGCAGTGGATAACGACCACTTGGCCCCGCTGCATGTCGCATCAAGTTATGGCAACCATCAGATCGCACGCCTACTACTTGCACATGGTGCGAATATCCATGCGCGTAACAAGAAGGATCAGGCACCACAAGACCTACTATTGACCATGTGGAGACGCCAATCACCTGATGATTATATTGATACCATACGGTTCTTAAGCGTGGTGCGGACGTTCACGCACCGGATAACAAGCACCTGACCCCACTGCATTTTGCATCACGAGGCGGCAACACCGAGGCTGCACGCGTACTGCTCGAACATAGTGCGGTCGTTGATGTGCGGGATAACAAGCACACGACCCCACTCCATGTCGCATCACAATGTGGCAACGTCGAAACTGCACGTCTACTGCTCGAGCATGGTGCCGTCGTTGGCGCACGGGATAACAAAGACTCAACCCCATTGCATGTTGCATCACAACGTGGCAACGCCAGGGCTGCACGCCTACTACTCGAGCACGATGCGGACGTTCTCGCACTGGATGACAACCACTCGACCCCGCTGCATTTTGCATCAGAAAGTGGCAACGGCGAGGCTGCAGCCGCTGCACGTCTACTGCTCGAGCATGGTGCGGACATTCACGCACTGAATAACAATCATTCGATCCCGCTGCATTTTATACCACGATATGGTGGGGCTGGGGCCGTACGCGTACTACTCGAACATGGTGCCGTCGTTGACGCACGGGATAACAATGACTCAACCCCACTGCATGTTGCATCACAACGTGGCAACGCCGATGTTGCACGCCTACTGCTCGAGCATGGTGCGAATGTTCACGCACTGTATCACAACCACTGGACCCCGCTGCATCTTGCGTCAGAAAGTGGCAACGGCGAGGCTGCACGTCTACTGCTCGAGTATGGTGCGGACATTCACGCACTGGATAACAATCATTCGACCCCGCTGCATTTTTCGTCACAATATGGTGACGCTGGGGCCACACGCGTACTACTCGAACATGGTGCCGTCGTTGACGCACGGGATAACAATGACTCAACCGCACTGCACGTTGCATCACAATGTGGCAACGCCGAGGATGCTCGCCTACTGCTCGAACATGGTGCGGACGTTCACGCACTGGATAGAAACCACTCGACCCCGCTGCATTTTGCGTCAGAAAGTGGCAACGGCGAGGCTGCACGTCTACTGCTCGAACATGGTGCGGACGTTCACGCACTGGATAACAATCATTCGACCCCGCTGCATTTTATATCACAATATGGTGACGCTGGGGCCACACGCGTACTACTCGAACATGGCGCCGTCGTTAACGCACGGGATAACAATAACTCAACCCCGCTGCATGTTGCATCACGACGTGACAACGCCGAGGTTGCACACCTACTGCTCGAGCATGGTGCGGACGTTCACGCACTGGATAACAATCATTCGACTCCGCTGCATTTTATATCACAATATGGCATCGCTGGGGTCACACCCGTACTACTCGAACATGGTGCCGTCGTTGACGCACGGGATAACAATGACTCAACCCCGCTGCATGTTGCATCACAATGTGGCAATGCCGAGGTTGCACGCATCCTGCTCGGACATGGTGCGGATATCCATGTACGGAACAAGGAGAATCAGACACCACATCACCTACTGTTGGCCACGTGGGGCGACAAATGGCCGCACGATGATATTGGTACCATACGGCTCTTCCTAGAGCGTGGCGCAGATGTTGACGCGGTTAATGACGAGCACGTGACACTGCTTCATGTAGCATCATACCACGGAAGTGTCAAGGCTGCACAGCTTCTGCTCGAACGTGGTGCAAATATCAATGTGCGGAACGGGCAGCATCAGACTCCACTGCACCGAGCATTGATCGAAACCCAAGACAAGCTTGGGGATCATCTCTTTGATGCCGTACAGTTCTTACTGGAGCATGGTGCGGACGTTGACGCATTGGATAATGACAACTCGACTCCGCTCCATCTGGCATCACAATATGGCAACGTCAGAGCCACACGGCTACTGCTCAAGCATGGTGCAAATGTTCATCTCCTGAACAACGACGGTCATTCCCCCTCCCAAGTTGCGTCGGCGGAGGGTCACGACGCGGTTGCCCGGTTGTTGTCGGGTAGTCGCAGAGTGAGCAAAATATGTGACATGACATTTACCAGTACAATTCGTCCATAAAACACCTAAACAATCCCATCCCATTTTGTCGTATTTTATAGTGTTCAGTAACTTCTCGCTTCTAACCCTCCTCCCCAAAAGAATTAGCCCGCAAAGATCTGAGTCCTGTCCCCACTGGGAGGACTGCCAGGGTCTCACAGCAGCAGCGACGCATGCCCTGCGCCGGAAAGGGCCGCCATTCAAGCGGGAATCTTGACGGGGAAGCCAGAGAATAGAATGACGGGGACATACAATTCATCGCGTAAGACGGGTGGGCATGGGTGACATCCTTTTGCGAGATTTATTAGGGGCATTTTTAATGGCACTGTGATCAAGACGGCGCACTTGCCTCACGAATCCGTGGGCAGCGGCGCTCTTCCTCTGTTTCCGCCTCTGTCCCTTCCGCTGCCTCGTGCCTCGTCTAACATATCTGCGACTTGTGGACGTGGGGGGGTTAGCGCCGGCAGAAGCCGCGGCGCCTGGTATAGCGTCTGTTGGAGGAGCTTGCTGCGACGCGCGTGGTGGGGCTGCTTGGCCACGCGCTGGAGGATTGTAGGAGTATATAAGACGCCAGGCTACGGAGCTGCAGCAGGCCCGCCCCACATCCGCGCGTCGTCCTCCTTCCTCCTACACCCGCCCTTCCTCTCCAACTTAGTGGGGCCATCCTTCGCGGACTCCCTTGCCTTCTCTCTCTCCTTCTCCTTCTCCTTTTCGGCTGCGCGCTCCCGCCTGGTGCCACCTTGAGTGGCGATGGCACCACTGAGGACCACCTCAAACTACCTCGACGCGAGTTCAAGCACGCGCCGCGACCGTCTTGAAGAACGTCAGAGTTTTTGCAGGCGCAACGGAAGGTGCGGGTGCGGGCGTAATGCAGGTGCTAGAGTCTGTGGGGGGACTCGAAGATGAAGGGGCTGTCGATGCGGCTTGACCTGGTGACATGTTTAAGTTGATTGCTTGCTACCTCGCCCGGACTTGAACTTGCTCGGAGAGGACGGAGATGGCTTGGCCACCAGGTGGAGCAGCGGATGCGTTTCCGGTCTTCGGCAGCAGCGGCGACCGCAGCCCTCTTCGCGGCTAGTGCGGTCGAATCGCCGCCTTCTTTCACCCCGGAAGTAGCACTGGAGGAGGCGGCGGCCGTCGTTTTGGAATTGTCATTCTTGGATGCTTAGGCAGCGTCCTTGTAGTGAGGATGATTCCTTTGGATGGCTTCTTTGTCCCGTTGGACAGATTTCACGGCCTTGAGGGCGTCTAATAAGGGCGTAGAAGTCGGCATGGCAGGACGTTCAGCAGAGGCAACTAGAATAGTGTGAGCGAAATGATGCCTGAAGATATACGGGTGCTGGGATGGACCTAGCATCTTCAAGGCCTGGTCAGCATCATGAGGCTTCGTTGAGGGAGCTTCCAGAGACTGCAGAAACGCAATGTATTATTCATCTGATTCATCTGTTTAGGCGAGAGAGGCGTCGAGGAAATCACAACGTACCTTGACCGATAGTCGCATTTCTACTTGTCGACTTGTTTCTTCTCCAGTTGCAGGTTTGATATGGAGCAAACTCAACCGCGGCTTATAATCAGTTCCCTTTGTACATCGAAACAAATCGCGACATTTTGAGCTCAAGCATCGAAAAAAGATGACGAAAAGACAGACCTGCTTTATCTTTGAATATGTGCCCATTGTACTCAAGGCCGAACCACGCGACTAATTCCACGGTCCTGAAAGCGATGTATGCACGGGAGTACACGTCCTCCTCGTTCAGCCTTCAGAGCTTCAGATCCGGGTCGCACCCATGAATGATATCTGTAAGTGCCCACAAATCGCAAGAATTTTGTCTCAGGCACTCACTTCTTCTCTACTTTGCCAGGATAAAACTACTTCCAAATGACGGTGACGTAAGTCTGCACGGACTGCCAAAAGGTCTGTTCGGGGAGGTTCGGGGGCAACTTGCGCACAACGGTCTTCAGGCGTTCTGAGCCGACGGCTTTGGACCATCCCTGGCGCTTTTCCTTGGCTTTGCACCAGTATTGAGATTTCTTGGAAGGTTCGGCGGTTGCCCTGGGAGTCGAGAGGCAGTTGGAAAGTCGATCAAACGGTAAGTAACTGGGTAAGTGTGTCGAATGTACAGTACAGTATGATCTGATGCTGTCAATCGGTGTGTGTGAATGGTGTGGTGAGTTGGAAGAAACGACGCGTTATCGTCACGTGGTCTCCGTTGTTCGCCTTTTACTGTCCACGCGCGGCGGTTTGATGTCGTTAACCTTCCGAAAACACAACATGTGTTAGTCATGTGTTCTGCCTCCATGGTTATATAACTTCAACTCCGGAGTAGGATCTCGCGTACCAACACCACCGACCTTTAACTCATGCACAGCAGAGTCGGGCACTCTCTCGCGTGGCACCAAAAATCACAAACAGGCCAGAGCCGAAACGTTCCTATCACACTTTTTCCAGGTGCGTTTTCATGTCGGTCATCAAGATGGCTTTCTCACGTATAGTAGTACCCCGATCACGAATTCAATCAACCACAGTTATGATTCCGGCGATCGGCTGCGAGAAAGGGTCCATGGAGATCTCACGGCCTAAGCTACAGCGTCAGCGACGACAGGAAACGCAATCCTGACAGGGCATCTTCCCTAGCAAACTACGCACAGCGAGGTAGTTGAAATGGAAAGCACGGCAGAGGCTCGCGCTTCCGCTCTGAGTGATAAGCGCCCCAGAGGAAAGACGATGGTGCTGATCACACAGCCAGGCCAAGTCCCCGAACATCTGAAAGACGCCGAGCATGCGACCCATGTGTGACGGGTGGGCAACACCCTCGGACGTAGAGAAGTTTGCAGATGACGTACCGATGCCAGACGTTGCTAGCCAAACGTTTGAAGCTCAATGCCGTGGCACAAAGGGCCTCAAAAGTGAGGCGAACAAAAGTTGAGTGAAGCAGAGCCGGTGAATATTGTATATCCTTTGTGGTTCCTCCAAGCGGAGTCCAGTGCTGATACAGCGTAACCCTAGGACACAACTATTGCATCCACCAAGTCCACAACAAATGCAAGGAAAGTGACGATGTCAGAGATCATTGAGCGCGCTTCTCCTCAACCGAACCCTATGATTCCTGAACTCAGACCTGCTCGACGTTCATGGGTGGCCACCAATCCACCGAGCCCACTCGGCCACCACAATGGGGAGAGAGTGCGCCGAACCCAGTGAGTCAACGCCCAGGATAGTGCAGGGCACAAAAGCAAGAGTAGCACCTGCAGCGAGCCCGGAACCGGACGCGAAACCAGACCAAGATGCAGAGACTACGAAGGGCCCACATCGGAGTAGGAGGAAACGCGGTCAATCGGTAGGAACGACACCTACCTGCATCTGCACCAGCTACAACCAAGCGGTGTGTTGTCACAAAATACAAAAAGACCGCCAACACTGCCGCGGCCCAAGACGCCGCCTCTAGGGAATAACCCGTCGTCTAGCGCCGTTGTCCGCTCCGAGCCTCCAGAGACGCGCGATGCGGCTGGCTACTTGCGGCGTGGGAAGACCAAGTCTGCCACATATACCGAGGACGATGGCACGGGTGCGTGGCTGCGCGTCGCTCGGGGCAGGCGCAAATCTACCAGCTCTACCAGCATTGGCACGGCGACGGGTGCCGCGTCGAATCGTGTGCCTACTCACAAAGGACGTGCGATTGCGGTTGCAGTCGTGATTTGGTCGTCCAAACTCAGGCTGTTCCTCTATCATCATACAACTGCCAGTCTCCCTAGTGTCGCCTTTGGCATTTACTTGCGATTGGCAGTGAGAAGTACTTACAAACAATAGAGTCCATTATGTTTGCTGAGCGAGAGTTCTATCCATTTAATCTGAGATTAGTTCTGCTATTGAGAGAGTATGCCGCACCTCAGATGCACCGAAGGAATAAATACTCTCAGAATGCTCGATACATACAGTATATTGTTTCTGAAGGTTATGTTGAGCGTCTATTGACCCATATCGGAATACGCACAGACCAGGTCACCTGCAACGTGTTCCTCTATCAGTCCCATCAGTCCAACGATTCTCAGGCTCGTCCCCATCCGCCTTCCCAAAGACGCTTACCATCAACCCTCAATCCCGAGCAACATGTCCCAGACCCCCACTGCAACCACCTCATCCTCGAACTATCAATCCATCTTCGACAACGCCATCGAAGCTTACAAGAAGAAGACCAAGAAAGATCTCCGTTCCCATCCACTGCTCGACAAACTCCAGAACTGTGATTCTCCAGATGTTGTCCTCAGCATACTTTATGAACAAATTCCCGAGTTCGACCGATCTTGTGGCACAGATAACAAGTTGACCAAGTGGCTGAATCCCACGGTCAATGTCCTCTGCACGTTTTCTGGAGTCATTGGAGGCGGTATTGGTCTGGAAAGTCCCAAAGAGCTCAGGGTTAACTCGTTCAGGATCTGATTGTCACACAGGTATCCCAACCAGCGGGGGTCATCTTCACTGGAATTGCTGTCCTTCTCTCAGTGAGTTTTTTTTTACTCAATATATTCTCCGGCTCATCGTGATGCCAAACTCTCCCAGACGGCTAAGGCCGTCTCCGATAGTCAGGACGCACTCGCTACGGTCTTTGAGCGCATAGAAAACTTTTTCAGACGATTGGAGACCTATATCGAAGTGCCACCAACCGTGGGGATGACGGACATAACAGTCAAAATCATGGTTGAGGTGCTTTGTATTCTTTCGATCGCGACAAAGGAAATAAAACAGAGCAGAGCGAGTGAGTTGATTCCTGGTAGTGTGAGTTGTCCATGTTGACTGACGGTTGCTTAGGGAAATACATGAAGAAGCTTGTTGGGAGGACTGACATCGAGGACGCGTTGGATCGATTGGATCGACTTACGCAAGATGAAGTTCGGATGGCAGCTGCACAGGGTCTAAAGGCCACTCATGAGGTCGATAACAAGGTGCAGGCCATCGACGACAAAGTACAACAAGTTGCGGACGACATGGACGACCAGAAGCGTTCGTGATCATATCACCTCACTTCGTTGACTACCATTGTTCAATCCCTCCCATAGAGAATCAGATACGGCAAGAACTTCGAAGTTGGCTCTCTCCCCCGGATCCGTCTATAAATTTCAATACTGCGAGCGATGCTCACCACGAAGGTACCGCCTTATGGTTCATCGAAGGCGATTCCTTCAATGATTGGAAAGCGTCTGGATCATTGCTGTGGCTTCACGGAAAACGTACATCTCTCTCCTTCAGCGGATTCGCCTTTGCTAACGGACTTCCGCTTTCATAGCCGGTTCCGGAAAGAGTGTACTCAGGTTCGTCTTTTCAGTCCAAAACTCGTTGTGACGTTTGTTATTGACCACCCAACAGTTCATCCGCCATCCAGGATATCAAGGCCATGTGCGACGCAGGATCAGCACATATGGCCTACTTCTTCTTTGATTTCAAGGACAAGGGAAAGCAGGATACCCATGCCCTACTTTCTTCTCTTGTTGTTCAGCTCAGCCATCAATCCACATATTTTTGCGACATTCTCTCTGGCTATCATTCATCCCACCAATCTGGCTCGCAACAGCCTAATGACCGCACACTTACAAAATGCCTCGAAGACATACTCAATGTACCAGGTCGAGTCCCAGTCTATCTTATACTTGATGCACTCGATGAATGTCCCAAAACGACTGGAATTCCCTCATCGCGTCAAAAGGTCTTAGCTCTTGTGAAGATGCTCGTCGAGTTGAATCTTCCTAATTTGCGCCTATGCGTTACAAGTCGTCCGGAACTCGACATTCGGACGTCCCTTGAGACTTTGGCGTCTAACCGGGTATCTCTTCATGATGAAAGGGGACAAAAGCAAGATATCATTGCCTTTGTCACCTCGGTAGTTTACTCGGACGAAGACATGAAGAGGTGGCGAGATGATGACAAGAAGTTGGTCATTAAGACGCTTTCAGAGAGAGCTGATGGCATGTAAGGACACAGTGGTTTGTGAGATACTTTTCTAATGCTTTCACTCAGGTTTCGTTGGGTCTATTGCCAGCTGGAACTTTTGCGGCAATGTCTCCCAGCGAGTGTGCGGCGCATTCTGGCAGAATTGCCCGAAACGTTGGATGAGACATACGAGCGGATACTGCAGGAAATTCCAAAGTCGAACCGAGCACATGCTCATCGACTCCTCCAGTGTCTCACTGTTGCCGTTTGCCCACTTCGTGTGGAGGAGCTTGCAGAAGTCCTCGCAGTTGACTTTGACGCAACGGGAGGGACCCCAAAGCTGAATGAAGATTTGCGGTGGGAAGATCAAGAGCAAGCTGTGCTGTCCGCATGTTCCAGTTTGATCGCTGTGGTCTGGGATGATAATTCCCGAGTGGTTCAATTTTCGCATTTTTCAGTCAAAGAATTCTTAACTTCGGATCGACTTGCCACTTCCACAACTGTCGCCGCTCGTCATTATCATATCCTCCTCGAGCCATCGCATACGATCATGGCACAAACTTGTCTCAGTGTCCTACTCCGTTTGGACTCCCACATCAACAAAGACAACCTCAGGCACTTTCATCTAGCTCGGTATGCTTCTCAATACTTTGGGAACCATGCCGAGTTTGGGAACGTTTTTGCGTACATACGGGACGGGATTGACGACCTCCTTGATGCAGACAAGCCCCATTTTTCAGCATGGTTGTCGGTGCGCAAAGACGATTTCCGTGAGCCCCTGAAACGACCAGAAGCATCTCCCCTGTACCACATTGCAGGATTTGGATTCCGTGCCATGGTGGATCACCTCATTTCAAAGAGACCCGAGGATCTAAGCGTCAGGGGCCGCTACGGCATTCCATTACACGCAGCATTGTATAATGGTCACAGCAATGTCGCACTGTTGCTACTCGGCCACTGTGTAGACGTGGATGTTCGGGGCGTTGATGACCGGACTCCCTTACACATGGCGGTGGACCGTGGACTACTCGAGGTTACTCGCGTACTCATTGAGCGGGACGCGAGAATCAATGTGCGAGATTCGAGCGGCCGGACTCCGCTACACCCCACATTTGCTAGTCAATTCTTGGCCCCGTTCGATGACACATATTTCGACGTGGTGCAGTATTTACTGGAGCATAGTATAGACGTGAACGCTCAGGCTAACACGGAGCATCCGACCCTACTACATCTGGCATCATACTGGGGAGGCTTCAAGGTCGCGCAGCTGCTGCTCGACCACGGTGCCGATATTAATGTGCTGGACAAGAATGGTCGGACCCCATTACATGGGACATTAGTCGGTATGACCGATGGTTTCGATGATCATTATTTTGATGGTCTACGATTCTTGGTGGGGCATGGTGCGGACGTCCATGCACTGGATAACGACAAGGCGACTCCGCTTCATGTGGTGTCAGAGTCTGGCGGTATCAAAGCCGCCCAAATACTCCTCAAGCATGGTGCTGACATCCACGCACTGGATAGGATCCACTCGACCCCGTTGCATATTGCGTCACGCAGAAACGCCGAGCTTGTACCCCTACTGCTCGAGCATGGTGCGGAAGTTGACGCACTTGGTGACAACCACTCTACCCCACTGCACTTTGCGTCAAAAAGTGGCAACGCCAAGGCTGCACGTCTACTCCTCGAGCATGGTGCGGACGTCCACGCACTGGATCGCAACCACTCGACCCCGCTGCATTTTGCGTCAGGAAGCGGCAACGCCGAAGCTGCACGTCTACTGCTCGAGCATGGTGCGGACGTTCACGCACTGAATAACAATCATTCGACCCCGCTGCATTTTATATCACAAAATGGCGATGCTGGGCCGGCACGCGTATTGCTCGAGCATGGTGCCGTCGTTGACGCACGGGATGACAAAGGCTCAACCCCGCTGCATGTTGCGTTACAATGTGGAACCGCCGAGATTGCACGCCTACTGGTCGAGCATGGTGCGGACGTTCACGCACTGGATCGCGATCACTCGACCCCGCTGCATTTTGCGTCAGGAAGTGGCAGCGCCGGGGTTGCACGTCTACTACTCGAGCATGGTGCGGACGTTCACGCACTGAATAACAACCATTCGACCCCGCTGCATTTTATATCACCATATAGCGACGCTTGGGCTGCACACGTACTGCTCGAGCGTGGTGCCGTCGTTGACGCACGGGATAATAACGACTCAACCCCGCTGCATGTTGCATCACAATGTGGCAATCCCGAGGTTGCACGCATACTGCTCGAACATGGCGCGAATATCCATACGCGGAACAAGGAGGACCAGACACCGCAACACCTACTATTGACCATGTGGAGGGATGTATCGCCGCACGATGATCTTGATAACATACAGTTCTTCCTAGAACATGGTGCAGATGTCGACGCAGTTGATAACAACCACTCGACTCTGCTACATGTGGCATCATACCACGGAATCGGCGCGGTTGCACGGCTGCTGCTCGAACGTGGTGCAAATATCAATTTGTGGAACGGGCAGCATCAGACTCCACTGCACCGAGCATTGATCGACTTCGGTGGCAAGTTCAAACATCTCGTCTTTGATACCATGCAACTCTTACTGGAGCATGGTGCGGACGTTGACGCAATGGATAATGACCACTCGACTCCACTCCATCTGGCATCACAATACGGCAGCGTCAGAGCCATACAGCTACTGCTCAGGCATGGCGCAAATATCCATCTCCAGAACAACGACGGTCACACCCCCTCCCAAGTTGCGTCGGCGAAGGGTCATGAGGAGATCGCCCGATTGTTGTCATCATCGTCGGAGCATTCGCAGAGTGAGCAAAGGATATGACATTTACCAGTACAATTCGTCCATAAAGTACCTAAACAATCCCATCCCATTTTGTCGTATTTTATAGTCGTATTCAGTAACTTCGCGTTTGTCGCTCTCCTCAAAAGGCTAGCCTGTAAAGATTTGAGCCTCCTTGTGCCCACTGGGAGTACTGACAGGTTGTCACAGCGGGATGAAGGCGCCGTCGATGTAATTTGACCTGACGTGCATGGTGGTTTAGGTTGATGCTTGTTGCCTCCGCCGGACTTGCTCGGAGAAGACGGAGAAGGTTTGGCCACAGGTGGAGCAACAGGCGTGTTTCCGGTCTTCGGCTGCGTCGTGGAGCCAGCCTGAGCGGACGCCTTCTGGGCGGCTGCAGCGGCGGCGGCAGGCCGGCAGCCCTCTTCGCGGCTCGTTTGCCAAGCGGTGCGGTCGAATTGCCGCTTTACTTCGCCTCGTCAGCAGCAGCGGGGGCTGCGGCGGCCTTTGTTTTGGAATCGTCCTTCTTGGATGCCCGAGTGGTGTCCTTGTGATGGTGCTTCCTTGGATGGCCTCTTTGTCCCTTGGGCAGATTTCTCGGCCTTGAGGGCGTCCAATAAGGGCGTGGAAGTCGGCATGGCAGGACGTTCAGTAGAGGCAACTAGAATCGTGTGAGCGAGATAAAAAATATACGCGTGATGGGACGGACCTAGCATCTCCAAGAGCTCGTCAGCATCGTGAGTCTTGGTTGAAGGAGCCTCTAGAGACTGCAGAAAGGCGATGTATTCCTCATCTGATTGAGATGATTAAGCGAGAGAGGCTACGAAAAGATCATGACGTACCTTGATCGATGGCCGCGTTCCTACTGCCCACCTTTTCCTTCTGGTATGGAGCAAACGGGAGATGTCAACCTAACTAAGACTTGAGAGAGGCCGTCGATGAGGACGTGTTTGTAACAGCTTGGTTAGACCTAACCCTAACTGTAATCGAAAATACAGTGCGACCTGCGACCATTATCGGTCCATCGGTCATTGTCATCGTTTTGCTACAGGCATCTTCTCACCAGATTACCGGCCATATCGATCATGATTTGAATGGGGCTTATCCAAAGACTGGGATTCGCGTGGCTCCATTTTTCCAGCAGCTCCTAGAGTATTGCGGACTGTAATTGGAACAACACCAAGCAAGCCTGAGGCCCATCTCCCAAGCGGGCACGCGATCACCAGCGAGGTCAACGCGAAACATTCTCTGCTCTTTCCTCCGGAATGACGCGAGTGACATGAATCAACGCGAAAGCATTCTTCCCTCTCTGTAGCGTCCCGCTATCTATCGCGTGGGCAACGATCAACTGGGCCACGTCAAGTCTGCGGTGGTTCAGGCCACAGTATCAAGAGTGACAGGGAACTGAAAACAGGATAAATCCAGATGCTCACCCAGAAGGGCCCGTACTTGTTGAAACCGAGTGGTGAGTTCTTCACATGATGTGGCAAGCTGTATGCTACCGATGTCATGACCAGGCGACGCGTCTGCATCAATTTAAAGAAGAGCGACGACACGACCTGGACGCTCCTGCGAAATACGTTTCGATACCCGCGCAGAGTCACCGTCGATGTCCCCCGTGGCTGGCAGTAAACTGCATTTGGGGGCTAGAGCCGGCTGCGGAGCGGAATACAAAAGTGTGGGCACACTGTGCGGCGCTCAGGCAGGCAGTATCGAACTTGCACGGCGTTGCCACGAACTAAAAGGACACGCAGATGCGGATGCGGATTCGTCGTCCGCGGCGGGCGCTACATGGATGGTTGCGGGGTAGAGCGAGAATACACGACAGGGTGTACACGATCAGATTTTACTGTGTTGGCGTTATGGATATGAATAATACATGGATCTATGGAAAGTAACACTGCTGCCAAAAGCTTCTAAGGTGATGCAAAGAATGTATACTCAAAATGTCAGACGTCTCTTGATGGTCATCATCATGCGTCATAAACTGCCTGGTCAATATCTATACCATACTGTGTCTTGGCTATCTCTCGCATCTGGCGATCTAGCTCATCTTCAAAATTCTCTTCTCCGCTTCCAGTTATCCACCTCCCCGTGCGGTTTAACCAGGACGCAGCGTCGATCGAGGCCATCACGGTGTAGAATATGCCCTCATGGAAGCGCTCTTTGACGCGGTCGCCAAGGCTCAGGCCTGGTGATCGTGGGATGGCATCGGCCGCAGCTAGGCCTATAATCTTGACGCGATTGACTGGAGCGCCAAGCATCTGGTTGTTGCCCTGCACGATCCTATACATCAAGGTCATCGAAATCGGCATTGAGCCTGTCGTTCGATACAGAGTAGTATGCACGAGGAATCCTCACCGCATATTTCTGCCAACGAAGATAAGCTCCTTAGGCATTCTATCCGTGTCGACCAAGAAGTTCCTAAGTTTCTCTTTAAGCTGCATGCTCGCGTCGTACTGCGAGAGTTTCCGGGGCTCTTTGCCTTCTGTTGTCCCACCGCCGTTGCCGAAGCTGACAGGCCTCAATAGGACCGAGCTAGCGAATAGATCTGGCGCGCCAATACCCCACTCCTCGGCAACCCTAAATAGGGTGCTGAGGTTCATTGCGAGCAGCGCCTTCCACAGCTCTGAGTACTGTCTGCGAAATTCGGGGTTCAGTTTTACGTACAGGCCATGATCTATAAGGACGAGCTGAGGGCGATAAGGGTGCCGTGGGTGCGAACGTATGAATATGTTTCCCGGATGTGGATCGCAGTGGAGCCAGCCCCAGCGGAAGGTTTGCGCGCAGAAAAGGTCGATCATCGTTTGCATCACCCATTTCGTGCCTCCTTCTAGAGGGCACAACCCGTCAGCACCAGACGAGAGAACGGGGGACCCAAGGGGTGTCAGCGACTTCGAAGGCAGGGCTGTGCTCGAATCTCCCATAAGCCTGAGAATACCTTGCCGGTCACTGAGGCGTACACCAGAAATCCACTCAGCGGTGAGCACGCGCTTTGTCGAATATTCTGGATAAACCCTTGGTATATGTACACGCTCCGCTAGGGAAGGATCCCGCGCGACGAAGTCCGCGGTGCGCATGGAATTCCGGGATTCGTTTTCAAAGTCCAATTCTTGACGAAGGTGGTCACAGATGAAGTCTAGTCAAAATGTAAGCGCACTGACACCGAGTGTTCTGCCGAGGACGCATTTACCAACGACGAAATAAGTCGGCACATCAAACACCCAGTGCTCGTATATCCACATGACTGCACGGAATGCAGCGAGATCTGGTTCCATTTGCTTTGCTACTGCAGGTTTTTGGACTTTAACGGCCACCCAGTCCCCAGGCTGTCCATCTCGACCTTTCAATCGAGCACGGTGTACCTGGGCAATACTTGCACTGGCAACTGCGGTCTCCTCGAACTCGGAGAATATGCCATCAGGGCCGCTTGGAGGGCAGCCGAACTCTTCCTGGAATACGCTGGCAATGTCCGCAAATGGGACTTGCGGCGCATCATCGAACAACCGGGAAAACTTGAGCTGTATAGGCTTTGGTAAGAACGCGGCATTTGCCCCGATTGCTTGGCCTAGGTATGTCTTGGTATGTCTGGATAAATTTCTGAAATGTAGACGCACCGAATTTTATGTACAGACCTCCATTTGAGGAAAAGAGGTTCAGGAGGCGGTCACCAACGCGTTCGTGCAAGGCTGAGATATGGTCACTCTTGCCCGGTGTGAAGTTAAGCTTGTAGTCTGTTGCGATGAGTGCGCACTGCAGAAAGTTAGTTAGCATGACGGTGCAACTGTTTTTCCGAGAAATAACACGCACGGTCCAAAACGTTCGCAGATTCCGCACTACCGTCCTCGCATAGAACTCTTGATCTACGATGTATCCCGAAACTCCTAGCAATGCAATATATCCTGCTCTTCGAAGAAAGGGAATTGGTAGAAGTGTTCGTCGACGCCGTACTATGGTTGAAAAAGCACGGGGGCCTCGAGGAACGGAAACAGGTCTTCTCGGGATGTAGTACATTACGAGAGAAGCAACTGCGAGTATCTGACCAGAGCCTAGAGTGGCAATCCAACCAGGCTGCAAAGAGTCAAACACGAAGAAGGCTATTGTTGAGGGCAAAAATTATGAGGAAACTTATCCTTGTATTCCACCACCACAGCCTGAGGCTGTGGCCTTGGCACCTTGCCCTTTCCCTTTGATAACTCCGTGTCAAGTGACTAAGCTCATCAAAATGGCATTGCCCGATTCATCGGCATTTCCCGGCCCGGAAGCGGGCTTTCGAAACTCGTACCATAAAGTACCGAACGCGTGCCCACTGAGCATGAACGTGCATGAACCTCGATCAGCGCCCGTGAGAACGCAGTACTCTGACCAGTTTCTGGCATGTATGGCGTCCTTAGGCGTGGCGGTATGCAGCACACTGCCTGAAATTATTAGCCTGCCCCGCCATGCTGGATAATCTGCGCCCCCAGCGCTCAACCTCCTGACCACAACGACCAAAACCTGGATGCAACGTGGTAGGGATTTCATAGGTCTCGCAGTATCGTAAATTGCAGAGAAGGTTGGGAAATGCGTCACTTGACTTCATCAAAGGAAAGTATCGGATCAAAATTGACAGGAATACTGTAGTCCTGACGGATAGTTTCTTGAATCGATCATCGGACCGGGAATATGCTAGCGATGTTTGGTGGTCTGAAAGGGCGCAGAACGCAGAATGATAATACCAGGCTGTTCGTGTAGTGTATCATCATGCAACTGCCAGTCTCCCAAGTGTCGCCTTTGGCATTTTTGTCACTTAGAAGTACTTACAATGGACCCCATCATGCTTGCTGGGAACGGGTTCCATCCATCCAGCCTGAAATTAGATCCGCTATTGAGATACTCTCTCTTCGCTGCAATGGACTCTCAGATGCATCGAAATAGTAAGTACTCTCAAAACAACTCGACACAGTATATCGCTCTGAAGGTTATATGAGCGTCTATCGACCCATTTCGGAATACTGTACGCACCGACCAGGTCACCTGCAACGTGTTTCTCAATCAGTCCCATCAGTGCACCCATTCTCGTCCCATCCGCTTCTCGAAGACGCTTCCCATCAACCCTCAATCCCAAGCAACATGTCCCAGAATCCCACTGCAACTACCTCATCCTCGAACTATCAATCCATCTTCGACAATGCCATCGAAGCTTACAAGAAGAAGACCAAGAAAGACCTCCGTTCCCATCCCCTGCTCGACAAACTCCAGAACTGTGATTCTCCAGATGCTGTCCTCAGCATACTTCATGAACAAATTCCCGGGTTCGACCAATCTTGTGGTACCGATGACAACCTGACCAAGTGGCTGAATCCCACGGTCAATGTCCTCTGCACGTTTTCTGGAGTCATTGGAGGTGGTATTGGCCTGGAAAGTCCCAAAGAGCTCAGGGTTAACTCGTTCAGGATCTGATTGTCACACAGGTATCCCAACCAGCGGGGGTCATCTTCACTGGAATTGCTGTCCTTCTCTCAGTGAGTTTTTTTTTTGTTCAATATGTTCTGGGGCTCATCGTGATGCCAACTCTCCCAGGCGGCTAAGGCCGTTTCTGACAGTCAGGACGTGCTCGCTACACTCTTCGAGCGCATACAAAACTTCTTCAGACGATTGGAGACATATGTGGAAGTGCCACCGACCACGGGGATGACGGACATAGTAGTCAAAATCATGGTTGAAGTGCTTTTCATTCTTTCGATCGTGACAAGGGAAATTAAACAGAGCAGAGCAAGTGAGTTGATGGCTGGCGTTATGAATTGATCATGTTGACTTACACAGTTACTTAGGGAAATACTTGAAGAAGCTCGTTGGGAGGACCGACATCGAGGATGCGTTGGGCCGATTGGATCGACTTACGCAAGATGAAGTTGGGATGGCAGCTGCGCAGGGTCTAAAGGCCACTCATGAGGTCGACGACAAAGTGAAAACTGTCGAGGGCAAAGTGCAGGGCGTGGACAACAAGATAGATCTCGTCATCGACGGTGTGCAACTTACTCTCAACCTTGCAGACGATCAAAAGCGTTAGTGACTGCTTAGGATCACTTTGTTGACTGAAATGATAATGATTCAATCGTTCTCACAGGAGACCAGATTCGACGAGACCTTCGTAATTGGCTCTCTCCCCAAGATCCGTCTGTAAATTACAACGCTGCCAGCGATGCTCATCACGAAGGTACTGCCCTGTGGTTCATTGAAGGTGATACCTTCACATATTGGAAAGCGTCTGGGTCATTATTGTGGCTCTACGGAAAACGTACTTCTCTCTACTTCAATAGCTTCGCTTTTATTAACAGACTTCCGTCTCCATAGCCGGTTCTGGCAAGAGTGTACTCAGGCTCGTCTCTTCCGTCCTAGCCTCATTATGGCCTTTATTATTGACAATCCAACAGCTCGTCGATTATCCAGGATATCAAATCCATCTGCGACGCAGGATCCGCTCATGTAGCCTACTTTTTCTTCGACTTCAAGGACAAGGGAAAGCAGGATGCCCGCTCCCTACTTTCCTCTTTCCTCGTTCAACTCAGTCATCAATCCACATTTTTTTGCGACATTCTCTTTGGCTACCATTCATCCCACCAATCTGGCTCCCAACAACCCAGTGACCGCACACTCATACAATGCCTTGAAAACATACTCAAAGCATCAGGACGCGTCCCAATCTTTCTCATTATTGATGCTCTGGATGAATGTCCCAATACAACCAAGCTTCCGCCGCCACGCGAAAAGGTGCTGGAGCTCATCGAGAAGCTCGTCAAGTTGAATCTTCCGAATTTGCGTCTATGCGTAACCAGTCGTCCCGAAGTTGATATTCGGGCGTCCCTCGAACCTTTGACAACTATGTGTATATCTCTTCATGACCAAAGAGGGCAAAAGAAAGATATCGAAGGCTACGTGAAGTCGGTGGTTTACTCGGACAGAAACATGAGGAGATGGCGAGAGGAGGACAAAAAGCTGGTTGTTGAGACGCTCACTGAGAAAGCTGATGGCATGTAAGGACGCAACTAGGTTCTCAGAAATGCTTTCTCATTTCACACAGGTTTCGTTGGGTCGTCTGCCAACTGGAAACTTTACGGCCCTGTCTCCCACCGAGTGTGCGACCGATTCTCAGCGAATTGCCGGAAACGTTGGACGAGACGTACGAGCGGATATTGCAGGAAATTCCAAAGTCGAACCGAGTACATGCTCATAGGCTCCTGCAATGCCTCACCGTTGCTGTTCGGCCACTTCGTGTGGAGGAGCTTGCAGAAGTCCTCGCGGTTGACTTGGTTGCAACGGGCGGAATTCCGAAGCTGAATGAAGACTTACGGTGGGAAGATCAAGAGCAAGCTGTGCTGTCCGCATGTTCTAGTTTGATCGCCGCGGTCTGGGACGATGGTTTCCGAATAGTTCAATTTTCGCATTTCTCGGTCAAAGAATTTTTAACTTCGGATCGCGTTGCCACGTCGACCATTGTTACCTCCCGCCATTATCACATTCTCCTCGAGCCATCACATACGATCATGGCGCAAGCTTGTCTCAGTGTCCTACTTCATTTGGACTCCCACATCAACAAAGACAGCCTTGAGGACTTTCCTCTAGCTCGGTATGCTTCTGAACACTTTGGGGACCATGCCGAGTTTGGGAACGTTTTTGCACACATACGGGACGGGATCGACGACCTCCTTGACGCAGACAAGCCCCATTTTGCTGCATGGTTGTCGGTGCGCAAAGGTGATTTTCTTGAGCCCCCGAAACGACCAGAAGCATCTCCCCTGTACCACGTTGCGGGATTTGGATTCCGTGCCATGGTGGATTACCTCATTTCAAAGAGACCAGAGGATCTAAGCGTCAGGGGCTACTGCGGCATTCCATTGCACGCGTCGTTGCATAATGGCCATGCCAATGCGGCACTGTTGCTACTCGGCCACTGTGTAGACGTGGATGTTCGAGGCATTGATGACCGGACTCCATTGCACATGGCAGTGGACCGTGGATTCCTCGAGGTTACTCGCATACTCATCGAGCGGGGTGCGAGTATCAATGCGCGAGATTCGAGGGACCGGACTCCACTCCATCCAACCTTTCGTGATATATCTGGTACATTCGATGATACATATTTCGACGTGGTGCGATATTTACTGGACCACGGTGCGGACGTGGATGCCCAGGCTGACACCGACCACTCGACTCCCCTACATCTGTCATCGCACTACGGAGGGTTCAAGGTTGCACGGCTACTGCTCAATCGTGGTGTAAATATCAATGTGCGGGACAAGGAGTGCCGGACACCACTACACGAAGTATTAGCCGACCTATACGTCTCCGTCTCGGATCACTTTATTGATGCAGTGCGGTTCTTGCTAGATCATGGTGCAGACGTTGACGCAGAGGATTACAAGCATTCGACACCTCTGCATGTGATATCGCAGTATGGCAATGTTGAAGCTGCACGGCTACTGCTTGAGCATGGTGCGCGCGTAGACGTACGGGATAACCAAGACTCAACCCCGCTGCATGTTGCATCACAATATGGCAAAGACAGGGTTGCACGCCTACTGGTCGAGCATGGTGCGGACGTTCACGCACTGGATCGCAACCACTCGACCCCGCTGCATTTTGCGTTAAAAGGTGGCAACGCCGAGGCTGCACGCCTACTGGTCGAGCATGGTGCGGACGTGCTCGCACTGGATCGCAACCACTCGACCCCGCTGCATTTTGCATCAGAAAGTGGCAACGCCGAGGCTGCACGTCTACTGGTCGAGCATGGTGCGGACGTTCACGCACTGAATAACAACCATTCGACCCCGCTGCATTTTATATCACGATATAGCGGCGCTGGGGTGGCAAGCGTACTGCTCGAGCATGGTGCCATCGTTGACGCACGGGATAACAAAGGCTCAACCCCGCTGCATGTTGCATTACAATGTGGCAATCCCAAGGTTGCACGCCTACTGCTCGAACATGGTGCGAATCTCCATGTGCCGGACAAGCAGTATCAGACACCGCAACACCTACTAGTAGCCATGTGGAGTAACACATCGCCGGATGATGTTGATACCGTACGGTTCTTCGTAGAGCGCGGTGCAGATATCGACGCACTTGATAACAGCCGCTCGACTCTGCTACATAGGGCATCATACCAGGGAAACGTCGAGGTTTCACAGCTGCTACTCGAATGGGGTGCAAATATCAATGTGCAGAACGGGTGGCGTCAGACTGCACTGCACCTAGCATTGGTCAGGATGAGAGACGAGCTCGACGATGAATTCTTTGATTTCATACAGCTCTTACTAGAGCATGGCGCGGACGTTGACGCATTAGATTATGATAACTCGACTCCGCTTCATATGGCATCACAATACGGCAGCCTCAGAGCCACATGCCTACTGCTCGAGCATGGCGCAAATGTCCGTCTCCAGAACAACGGCAGTCAAACTCCCTCCCAAGTTGCGTCGGCAAGGGGCTACGAGAGGATCGCCCGGTTGTTGTCGGAGCATTCGCAGAGTGAGCAAAAGATGTGACATTTACCGGTACAATTCGTCCATAAAGTACCTAGACAAACCCATCTCATTTGTCGTATTTTCGTATTTTATGGTCCTATACAGTAACTTCTCGTTTGTAACCTTCCTCCCCAAAAGGACTAGACCGCGAAGATCAGAGCCCTGTCCCCACTGGGAGGACTGCCAGGGTGTCACACAGCAGAGACACATGCCCGGCGCCGGATAGAACCGCCATTCAAGCGGGGAATCTTGAAGGGGAAGCCAGAGATAGAATAACTGGGACAAACAATACATCGCCCAAGGCAGGCATGGGTAACATCAAATCTATTAGCGTCATCATCGCCTGGAGAATGGGGTGATTTTAAAGCACTTTGATCAAGGTGGCGCACTTGCCTCACGAATCCGTAGGCAGCAGTGCTCCTCCTCCATTTCCGCCTCTGCCCCTTCCTCTGCCTCGTCCAGGCTACCATGTCCGCGACTTGTGGACTCCAACAGGAACAGGGAATTTATCGCGAAGAAAGTTCGGAAGGATTCGAACGAGCTCGAGACGCTCAGACTTCTTGATACCATCCCACTGAAGTCCGATCATGTTATCTCATTGATCGATTCGTTCCACGGGTGGGCCATTCTACCCAAAATGGCCACCGTCAATGGTTACGTTGAATTCGGACCTAACCTATCTGAAAGCAAGGTTTCCAAAGTCTGCTTGGGCCTCATCGGCCTCGCGTATCTTCACGAGCACCGTATCGTCCACAGGGATATTAAGCCGGACAACTTTCTTGTCAACGAAAACTTCTACTTAAAAAAAATCATCGACTTCGACATCGCAATGCGCGTAGAGGACGAGGATGAGGAGGTCGATGACCAATGCGGGACGAAAAATTGGATGGCGCCCGAGGTTGAGAAGAAATTGAGGCACAGTCCGATCAAGGCTGACCGATGGCCATGCAGGCTTGGTATGCTGTACCTTCTGGACAAGTTCAAGAAAGAAGACAAGCACCTCAGGCCATTTGCGAATGAGCTGACTGCGCATGATCCCAAGCGGCGGCCGTCGTTGCTTGCGCCTGAATGGGCCAGTTAGTCCGATGCATCGCTCTTAGATGAAGCGAGATTGAAGGACTCGCGTGTAAGTTTACAAGGCAGATCAGAGTCTGGGAGAATTGAGGAGATAGAGGGAAACGAGAATGTGAGGGGAAAAGTTCTATATCGCAGACAGGTATCAAGCCAGAATATATATATACAAGCCAGACACTGTAAACTACGAAAAGGAAGATCCGAGAATATCGAAACGAAATGTAAACGTACGAGCAGACCAGGCGAACGAGGAGCACAGGACATGGAAAAAGTTGAAAGGAAACAGCGCGTGAGGGGAACACAGGATGAGTGAATGCAGGCACGAGGCCCGAAGTCAGAGTCATACGAAATCCACTGCTGTGAACGGAAGTGAGGTTGTGTCGGATGTGAGATCGCGTCGACCGAGGCTGGGAGTGAGGACAAAGGACAAAGGATTCATGGCGATGCCGATCGAGGTGGAGCAAGCACGTGAGGGCGGCGCCAATGTGCGCGTTTTCGTGCGCAACGACATAGCTTACCTTACACTACCATATGGTAAATTTGTGAGCTGGGGTAAGGGAAACTGAGGAATGGTACGCACTGCATCGCATATGTATATTATTCCTTGGCTTTGGGCCGGGATTGAGATTTCTTGGCAGGTTCGGCGGTTGCACTGGGCATTGAGAGACAGTTACGAAGTCGATTATACAGTAAGCCACTGGGTGAGTATGTCGTAGGTACAGTACATGTACAGTACTAGTATGATGATACCGTCAATCGCTGAGTTTTGTTCAGTTGGTGAGCCAGATTTGGAAAGCGGGCAGACACGTGTCATTCAAGTTAATTGACGACTCGTCGGCGAAAATCGGAGGCAATCATGATAAGATTTTTCGCCTGTGCTCCTCATCCTTTAAATTAAATCTCATCCACATTGGTGCTTTGTTTCCGCGGAATTTTCCTCCAGTCCTCGTCTCTTGGCGCATGGGCGCAGAGCTGAGCTGCTGCGCCCTAATGTTTGGAGGATACGCAACCGCAATCAGTCCGCAATCAATGAACTGGATGTCTTGGCGTCAGATCAGATGATCTCCACAGCCTCGTTCCAATGACGTACATAATGCCTCGCCTCCGAGTCTCTCAGCGACGTCCTGCTTCAACTCACTCACCTTCATCCTTCATTCGAACGTCTCCTACCTCACATAATGTCGACCGCCAACATCCAATACCCTCCTTCCGCCCATTCATATCACGGCGAGTCAGCGCAAACCCCAACGATAACCAGCGTTCAGGCTGTTCAGCCGCGTGCGGGGACCACAATGGCTGTCGAGTCTGACAACGACACGACTCGAACGGGGAAGGCTGAAAGACTGCGCGGGGGATGTGTCCCCTGTCCGGTATGCGCTGACTCGCTCGCCTGCACATAACTCACACAACTGAATGTCGCACTCAGGACGGGAGTGTGTGTTGGATCATCCCCATACCGCTCTGTTGTTGCTGAAGAGGACCGCGGCTCGTAAATATGCTACCATTTGCACAGGCGGCCACCAGGAGGGACTACACCATACTTCACTGTGGGTGTAGTGGAAATTCTCCATTAAGATACATACAACCTATGTTATGTTGGTTTCTGATTGCGAGACAATATGTATGGTTGCGTCATTCCAGGTCACGGGATGCAGACTGCGAACACGTGATAGACGCGAATATATTTGGTCGGTGTTTGTCTCTTGCTTAGGCCTGTCCTGCAAAGGCGTGACGTTGTCTTGAACATCTTCAGCGTTGGACAGAAACGCCCCAGCATCCCCATTCTGCACACACTATACTGTACGCCGTACGGCCTTCACGTTCTTTTAACGATCACCGTCTGCCATGTCTATCCTCGGTCGTGCCTCCCTCATAATCATCGCGATATCAGCACCCGCTCTCGCCATGGGCAACCCACATTACTATTACCCTTCCTACTACTCTCTCCGCAACCCACATAAGAAGGACAGTCCGCCAGATCGAAATGATCACCTGGTGAGCGCTAATCTCGGCGTGGTTGGAAATAATCGCCCGACCATCACCACCCCGACCCAAGCGGGACCTGCTCAGGCACCTCCTGCCTACGCGCCGCCCGCATATGGTCCTCCCGCAGCATACGAACCGCCAGCCTACCGCCAGCCGGCCGTCCCAACGATGCCAGTTCCCCGCCCTCCTCCTGTCAGCCCAGATCAGGCGTACGATATGATGGCCGATGCATCAGGTTATGTCCCGCCAGACAACCAGGCTTACAAGCCTCCTGCGAATACCCCAACGCATAAACGACCCGCGGGCAATAAAGCTTATAAGCCGCCTGCAGACATCTCAACTTACAAGCCACCTGCGGACACCCACGTTGATAAACCACCTACGGACACCCACGTTGAGAAACTACCCGCGGACACCCACGTTGAGAAACCACCTGCAGACACCCACATTGAGAAACTACCCGCGGACACCCACGTTGAGAAACCACCTGCAAAAACCTCAACATACAATCCGCCAAATACCTCCACGACTCGGACTACGACTCCCACGGAGGCACATTCTACCCCGCCTCTTGAGGAAACCATCGCGATATCCCCCGAGCATATTCCCAAATTTAGGGTGCCAACGCTTCCGAAATGGGGCCACGGGAAGCCATCCCCATTGCCAAACGGTATGGACCGACGTAACGCACCACGAGTTCCCCGTCAGAAAAGAGGCAATGTCGCCAGGGGAACCACAATTGGAGCAGGCCACACTCGTCGTCTTCCATTCACGAAGAAGCGGCAACAGGCAGGACAACATGCTGTCATACCCGTTACCGTGAACATGATAACTGGCATTGGCCATCCTGCAAGCACGAGCAGTGCGCCGACTCCTACGAATGCGTTGCCGCCCAGCCAGTCGCCCTTCGCACCCGAAGTTAAAGTTGACACTTCTCAGGCCGCACTGAGCCTCCAGAGTAATCCAGAGGCAACAATGCCGAGCGTAGGGGAGTTGGCCCCACCGGTGTCGCCTAACCCAGGAAGTCAGCAGTTTACTGGCCTCGATACGGGCGAGCCCAGGAACAAGGCAGCTGTCATTGCTTCCATCCTCAGCATCGTCATCGGCTTGGTCGTGATCGTCACCGTCGTCAAACTCACGAGAAATGCGATGCGCAAGCGTAAACACGCGGTTGGACTTCGACAGTATGACGAGCACCTCAGTAGCAAGGAAGGACTGATTCCGGAGATGAGCGTACCAGCACACTTTGAGGCTCATGACGTTATCATCACTGACCCGGACGGTTCAGAGACATCACCACTCTCTTCTGGTCGTGGTGGTTCTCCATCCCCGTTGCCATTCGGCGCCCGTAGTGTGGGCTATGGCCCTTCGCCGTTGCCAATGCCGACGTTTGCACCTCCCCCTACGCCCGCGAACCCACTGACTTCGCCATTCGTGAAGCTTTTGTCTCCAACTGTCAACCTCGCCCAGCAGAACACCATGCAAAGCAGAGCTTCTGCGATGTTCGAGACGATGTCGTTGTCCACGACCTCGACCGAAAATTCTGAGAGACGGCCAGCTTCGGACAGTGAATGCTTCGGAAGACAGGTGTCACACCGCCGAATGCGCAGTGCGCCTGGATCCGTTGTATGGAGTGCGCGTAGCAGCGGCGCAACGGGGGAGTTGACGTCAGGATTAAGTGGTGACGAAGGGTATTGGGAGTCGGTTGATGTCTGCGGATCAGAGAGTGTCGGGCGCATGGTGTGCAGGTCTTCGAGGGGAAGGAGTGTCGCTATGAGTGTTATGTGGTAGATTTATTTTGGGATTCGACCTGTGAACTTTACTGTAAAGTACTGTAAGACACTGTAGTGTATTTTATCGATTATCGATATTGAATGTAGGTGCATGACCACAATGCGACCACGTGATGTTGGAAACTTGACGCGTACGCCGTGCGATCTCGTGGGCGATCGCATCACGGTTCCAGTTGTCTTTCGCCCTTAACTTGAAGATACCGACAGATGGCCTACATCCCAAAGACACCCGCTCGTCACCGTTCTCGTTCAGATGTCGCAAGGACGCCCCTTACCCCCTCTCTCCTCCTATCTGGTCTCAACAATGTCTCTATCTCCTCCCCCACCAAAACTGGGGGTAACAAATCCTCCAAATACTCCGTCGCTGACATTACCAATCCCTTCATTTCGAGATCACGTCCAGTATCTCCCGTGAAACGTACAACGTCCGGGACTATACAAGTCTCGGAATCCCTACGACGACAGGCAAGCTCGGGCGTGATCCGAAAAGGCGGCGTCGAGTCAAAGCTGGACGTGGTGTCTCGAGATTATGTGCCACCGCCAAAACCGGAGGCGAAACGCTCGCGCTCCACTCCAGCTATGGTCCGTCTTTTTTCACATGTGCAGAAAACATTCGAAACTGATCCAGTCGAAAGCGAGATTCTCGTGATCGGTTTATCACCAACCGAGAGGACGCGGAGGTCGCAGCAACTCTTGACCTCATGTCACTGAACCCGACGTCGACTTCTCCAGGACACACGGCCCGCCTCGTGGCGGCGACAGGCGTGCCCTTGAATAAGCGCGTGCTGGCGTACCACGAGGCTCCGCCAGCCGCATCGGACACGACGCTGACCAAACAGCGCGAGATCGCCCGTCCACTCTACAGCCGACCTGGCGCCCTGGCGTCCTCGTCGGGCACGGTGACGAACAGGTCGCGGAAGATCGCAACGCAGCCCGAGCGGGTGCTCGACGCGCCGGGGATGGTCGACGACTTTTACCTCAACTTGCTCTCGTGGTCGGTGCAGAACGTCGTCGCGGTCGCGCTCTCCGAGAACACGTACGTCTGGAAGGCGGAGACGGGCGCGGTGGTGCAGATCGGCGAGGCGCCCGAGGGCACCTACATCTCCTCGGTCGACTTTTCCAACGACGGCGCGTTCCTCGGCGTCGGCGTCGGCTCGGGCGAGGTTGAGCTGTGGGACGTCGAATCTGGGCAGAAGCTGCGTTCGATGGGCGGGCACCAGGCGCAGGTCGCCGCTCTCGGCTGGCACGGTCATATTCTGAGCTCGGCGTGCGGCGATGGGAGCATCTGGCATCACGACGTACGCGTCGCACGGCACAAGGTGATGGAGCTCCTTGGGCATAGCGGCGAAGTGTGTGGACTCAAATGGAGATTGGATGGAGAATTGCTCGCGAGCGGCGGCAATGACAACGTCGTGAATATCTGGGACGGTCGTGTCGGTGATGTCACCGAAGGTTCTAGGGGCGTCGCACGATGGACGAAACGGAATCATACGGCCGCAGTCAAGGCAATCATCTCCTTGCAGCTGTGTCCGCCATGTGAGCTTATCTTTTTTGCTTTTTTGTAGGCCCTTGCGTGGTGCCCATGGCAGCCATCCCTTTTGGCTAGTGGCGGGGGTACGAATGATGCCACCGTCCACATATGGAATAGTACGACGGGCGGAAGATTGCACTCGTTGAAAACGCCAAGCCAAGTTACTTCCGTCCTCTGGTCGCCGCACAAGAAAGAGTTCCTGACGACCCACGGATACCCAACGAACGCGGTCATGGTTCACGCATACCCATCGCTGGACCGCGTCGCAGAGATTCGGGACGCCCACGACTCGCGTGTGTTGTTCAGCTGCGTCAGTCCTGCGGGCGATATGGTATGCACGGGCGCTGGCGACGAGAACCTCAAGTTTTGGCGGATATGGGAGGTACCACCGGCGAAGAAAAAGAAGGAAGGTCAGGATGGACGAAGTCTGACGGGATCTGGAATCCTCTCTTTGCGGTGAGAATACTGTACGGTGTACGGTCATCTACACTCTGCATGGTTTGTCTCCCAAGCGGGCTTGGGCTCGCGTTGCATTCATTTCGGGATGATGATATGACCGCGTTGATGAAGCTGCGACAGCGGCGTTGCGTTCACGGCATTGTTTAGTGTGTTCAATGGTTGTTTATTCACAGCCATGGGAACTTTGGGCCAGTTTATCATGGTTAAGTGCCCTAGCACATTCAACGGGGTGCATAATCTTCCCAGGGGGAACGCCAGTTTGGTTTGGGCCACTTCCGGTCTCGGCTATAGGGCGATATTTGCGAGTTCCCACGCAAATCTGTCACAGACCGGGCTTCCTTTACCTTTACCCAAACAAGCTTTGCTTCTAAACCCTTCACACGCAAGCTGGCTGGCCCGATCCCATCCTCGCAGATCTCCTTGCGGTAAACCTGTCAGTTTCCCTCTTCTGCCCGACCCCACATGACCCCTCCCAACAAACGCCGGCAACTTGGCTTTCACCGACTTCCTCAGCCCGGTCCCTCCAAAATGGGTCTGCACCGCTACAGACGCCTGCGGTGGCACGCTAGACTGAGCTTGGTAGGGCAATAACCACGTTGCGCCGGTAAGTATACAGTACAGGGTCGATCCGCGGGCGCCGTCCCCGACGCCCATCAAACTTGCATCATCAGCATACATCAAGTGCAGTTGTACAAAGTGGCCGAAATTACCGGCGACGACCCACCGCTTAAGACGTAAAGCGTCTTGCGGTGTAACACACACCGTCGTTTCGTACGGCATGACGGGGAGGGGAAGGGCGCCAACGTGCGCTTCGCCGGCGTTGGAGAGGCTATCGATGTTTCGCGGAAATGTGCGCGTTACGCCTGGTTCTCGAGACAAGGCGAGAGGGGGCCGGAGGAGGGAAGCGGTCGTCTGCGATGCTGATAGTGCGGGAAACGTACGGCGTGTGTACCCATTGTTTTCCATTGTTTTCGGCATTCTTATCGAGCGGGTGGCGTTTTGGGGTGTACTACCGCTGGGTTGTCCTTATCTCTCTTTTATCCATAGGTGAATGGAGCTGGGGTGGCCCACGGCGGCAACGTCGTACATCTTTGTTGAAAGTAGCATCTGCTTTCTATTTCGGTATCGTTTTTTTTCCTTCTTTGTTGCTTTTCGGAAGTGATGCGAGCAATGAGGAAGCTGAAATGATCGGGTCAATTATATATGGGTGCGCCGATGGTCCTCTTATCGCTTTCCAAAGGTGTCGATGGAGTAGGCGCGTGCATAGAGGACCGTGACAGCGACTTTTCCTAACTAAATCGCTCGGTCGTTCTGGTGAAGGATGTTATGAATGCACGTCGCGAGGTCAGTTCCCCAGGGCTTGCTTTCCTGGCCAGTCTACAGATTCATCGCAACTGACTGGGTTTTGCCAGTTGTCAACGGGAGGTAGCCATGGCAATTTCTAAACCGGCGTGGCCGCAGAAGCACCTGCCCATCTGTCGTAGATATGTGATGCCATACTTGGGTGTGCTTTACAGTAAACCAAATTTATCCGAGAGAAAATGAAAAGGATGTGATTAGATAGACTCAGCTGTCACCGATAAGTTGTGGAGATTGCGGCCGATATTGCGGGACAACTCAGTACTCAATCATCTGAAATAAAGGCACGGCGAGTCTATGCGACTCGCTGCTTGTGCGGTCCAGGCGGGCCGTAGTTGCATGAATGATTTGATTTGCTAACTTGCCACGCCAGTGTAACTACCACTTTCTGGACCAGTTACCACACACCATCCTTCATTCGCGACACGCACAAAGTTCGTCGCAATGCCGACAGGCGCCCTTCTTCTCATCCTTACAGTGCCTTTACTCCTGAGTCTCTATGTCCACCGATTCCGTCGCGCCGCCGCATCGCAACGCGCGGCAGCGCTTTCGTCCCTAGGCCTCCAGAATGATGCACATGACAAGAAGAAAAAGTTCATCGGTTTCTTCCACCCGTACTGGTGAGTCGTCATGGCGGCCGGTGCCGTTCGAAGCAAGCTCACAGGAGCGCACAGCAACGCAGGCGGTGGCGGGGAACGTGTCCTCTGGACGGCGATCGCATTGATGCAGCGCACGGAGCCGGATGTGATCAGCATCGTCTACAGCGGGGACACGAACGCGAGCAAAGAGCAGATCATTGCCAAGGCCAAGGTGCGTGTGGTTTCTCCCCCACCCCCCTCCGCGCGCAACGTTCCCATCCTTATTACTACTCTGCTACTTTTGGGACATACGTCCACCCTGCGAAGGCCAGATTTGACATCACGCTCGCGCCGCAGTCGCTGCACTTTGTTTTCCTCGAGTCGCGGTGGCTCGTCGAGGATCGTTCGTGGCCGCGGTTCACGCTTGTGGGGCAGAGCCTGGGCTCGATGTACCTCGCATGGGAGGCGCTGTCCAAGTTCATCCCGGACCTCTTTATAGGTGTGTTGCCTACCTTCGTTTATTGTTAGGACTATTCCCCCGTCGCTGAGAGACGCTCCTGTATTTTCTTTTTCGCAGATACGATGGGGTATGCTTTTACCTTTCACGTCGTCGCGTGGGTTGCTGGCATTCCCGTCGGCGCATACGTGCACTATCCTACCATCAGTACCGATATGCTAGCGCGCGTGGAGGCCCGTCGGACGACGTATGCCAATTCGAAAGCGATCACGTCTTCTACGTTCCTAAGCCGCCTCAAGTTACAGTGAGTCTGATCACCGTTCAACGCCTTTAGGCATTGAGGTGATATGCTCTCCGCCCTCTAGATATTATCGGTTATTCATGTATCACTACTCTCTCGCTCTCCGTCGCTCATCTTTCCTGATGGTCAACTCGTCTTGGACGAAAAATCATGTCGATTCAATACTCGCTCATTCGGACTCCTTCCTCGATCTCATACATTTACCCTTCACATCTATCGGTGGCTTGTTTCTCTTATTAACTCGTGCCCTTGCACCTTCATCCCTGACACGTGTACACGCGACACCAAAGCGAGCGGAAATCGTCTACCCACCATGCGATACACACGCACTGTCTCATCTACCCCTTGAGCAGCGCCCCTCTCTCCTGCTAAGCCTTGCTCAGTTTAGGTATGGGATTTTTTTCCCCCGCTCTTTTCCGCCTTTGTGCTCACGAGAGGCAAGGCCAGAAAAGGACCACGCGGCACAGATTCGCATGATGGCCAGGCTACAGACAAGTTATCCAGAGCACCGGCAATCCATGCGCCTGTTACTCGTCGGAGGGGTGCGCAACGAGGAAGACGCTGCGCGTGTCGAAGAGCTGAAAGAGCTCGCAGACTCACTACAGGTCTCGGTATGCTGCCGTCTGTACCGGTCATATTTCTTGATGACGGGCTAATTGTGTGAATGAATCGCGGGGCAGGAATACGTAGAGTTCATAGTGAATGAGCCGTATTCGCGCATTTTGGAGCTTCTTGGTGAGGCTAGCATCGGAGTGAACACGATGGTGGACGAGCATTTCGGTATCAACGTCGTAGAATTCATGGTGCGTCCTCTCTTTTGGTCATTGTGATTGACAGAGGGTTGACGGGTGGTTTTCGCCAATCACGATTTAGGCTGCGGGCGTGATACCCATCGTTCATGCGTCAGGTGGACCACTACACGACATCGTCGTACCTGTCTATGGGCAACGGACTGGTGCGTCATCTGTCTCACAACCACTTCATTTCTATTTATTTCATACACTTTGGGACGGGCGTCAACGATAAATTCTAGGTTTCCATGCCGGAGATCCGGAGAGTTTCGCCCGAGCAGTGCACGATGTGATCACGATGCCAGAGGAAGAGCGAGTGGCAATACGCGCGCGTGCGCGGCAATGGGCCACGACGAGGTTTTCTCGGGAGGCCTTTGAGAGGGGGTGGACAGAGTCCGGCTGGGCAAAGTGGCTCTGACTTTAATTTTTTTTTTTGCCCTGTCGTTACGGACTTGACAACCATTTATCGTGACATCAAAATCTACAGTACCACGCGACCCGACCGCTGTAAATGATAGCAACCCGAGACATTTGAGGGGTTCACAATGACGAGAAGTTGTCAAGTCCGGTGATGGCGCACGTCCCGTTTCAAAGTTTCCGCGGCAGAAGCACCTGCACGTACTGCACGTACAGTATACTGGAGTTAACGAGGCTCGTTCCGTCCCCTACATCCATCAACTTCAGGAACCCCTTTTACACAACGATGACATCGATGACAGGGAATAATTGGATAAAACAAGATGGGAACAAAGAAAAAGGGGGGAAAAAGTCGAGAGACGTCGGTGTCCGTCGTCGGTGTCGGTGTCAATGAAAATCACTTAAGCGTCTCGGTTACCGAAAATCAATCTCGCGATGAGGGTTAGCGCAGTATTTTAACTGAATCACTGATGTATTCGTTGCCAGAAGGGGAAAGCGACAGGGATACCAGGCACAAAAATCAAAACCCGTCATTCATTCGACATTTGAACCTAACTGCTCCCATTCAGCTCCCTGAAACTCAGGCTTTTACGAGAACTGAAAAGGCCTGAACTATACAGATAGTAAGACCGAGAGAACCCCGTCCCCAAAAATTTTTTACGCTAGAGACCCAATCTGGTGACGGGGATGTGTTCAGATGGAGCTCGCCCGACGACGACGTATAGTATGATTAGCGTACACTTGCATTCGACGAACACTCCGTTTCCCTTGCACTAAGCGGCGGTGGGAGAGCTGCGGGTAACGTATTTGGCGTTCACGGCGATGAAGTGGTATACGACGACGGTGCACATGGCGAGTGTGCCGAGGGTGTTGGCGAGGGAGTAGAGGGTGTCGTGGGTGATCATGGTGGACGACAAACTGTGAGATAGAAAACGACGGTGTGAGCTTGGGATTTTTTTTTTCACTCGAATCGTCGCAGAACAGAAATGAATCACGGACCTTTGGGTACTTTGGTGGTTGCGATCGCGAAACTTGATTGAGAAGCCGTGAGTCAGGATGACACGACACGTACGCCCCACTCACCTCCGTGGGAAAAAACACGCGAGTCACGCGATTTGTTGCGACCGCGACCGCGCGACCAACCGGCCAAATCGAAACGACGAGGGCCGACGAGTGCAATTTTTTATGATGAAGAAAGCGACTCGATTATCGCACACTTCCAATCACGAATCGCGTTCAGTCGCAATAGATCAGATCAGGGGAGGGTGGAGATCGAAAAACCTCGCACTTCTACGTAGCAGCTACAGTACGTCTCGCTTGCGGCGCGGTCTCTCACACATTCGGGCTCACCCAGGTACAGCGCAGTAATTATAAGCCAGAAACGAGTGACACCACAACAATAACTACAATGAAGAGCACCGCCGCGGGACGGCGTGACCTCCAGCCTTCCTCAATCGCAAATGATTGCAAATTTTGGCTTTTTTCTGACTGACGAACGTGATCTTCAAAACAATTGGCTGGCCGAAGATGGTAGGGACAAAGGCCTGATCGAATCATCGAAGGCGTCCAAGGCGGTAACCGCTTTCGATATCGGGCCTCGTCCATCCCAATCGTAGCTCAATCGCTCTCATGCACGACATTGGTCATGTGGCGCGGAATATGGCGTGAGCGCGTGCGATCATGATCCGGACGTTTTTGAGAAGGGGTGTGTGGGATGTCTTTGTTCTTTGTGCGGTCGAGTGACATTCCAAGTATCACGATGGCTGTTCAGGTGCTCAGCGCTCATGTCACGCCGGGCAATCTGTGGCCCGTGTCGAGTCTCGGTCACTCGGTCACAGCCTCAGCATAATGGGGTAAATGCAGGGATTATCGGAGTATTCAGAAAATAAGATTTGATGATTAACCATGAATATATGTGGGGTGTGGGTACGAGTACGAGGATCAGCGAGGATCAGGCACAGGCGTCTCGCTGATTTCCTGTGGCGGTGGTGGAGAAATGCTTCGTGGATGTGGATGGTGGGACAGGACAGGACAGGACAGGACACACAGCCAGAGCATGTGGAGGGGAAGGGGGTGTGGCCGTGTGGTCAGGCCCCAAGCACGGACTGCCGGTCGGTAGTTGGGAATAGGCGAAGGGTGTTTGAAATTGATTTAGTTGATAGGTGACGTTTTGCTGTACCCGCGGGTCGATTATGAGCGCGCCGTGTATTGGGTAGGCGCGGAGAATAAGATGGTGATAAATCAAAGTAAGTACTAGACTCTTTGGCTGTCACACTTCCTGACTTCCATTTCACGCTTTTTTTTTACCACCTTCTCTTCGGATTGACGCCCCTTTAGGCTCTCATCTCCCCCATACAGGACTCTTTGGAAAGGATCACGAACTTCTGATAATTCGCACAGGACCTTCTTCTATGTTCTCTCTTTTGTTCTCAATCGGATACTTTTAGATTTCTACTCCTTTTACCACTCTTTTTTCAACTACTTTCAGACACCCGAGCACCCGTGCATACTACTACACTCACACCGCCTTCTCCATTCTTCGCTCTCTCTCTCTCCCCTCGACCATGACCCTCTCCACCGTAAAACATACCCGCACACCCGTCCCGTTCCTTCTCAATGAGTTCCCCGTCCCGCCCACCTTTATCCCCCAGAACGTCTCAACGGCTCCAAATCCTCCTCCTTCACGACCGCCGTCCCTTCCACTTCCGCCCATCCCTGGGCCGTCCCCTCTCTCGGAACACGACCTCTTCCAAATAACCGCTGCCGCTCGCTCTCGTCGCGCTTCCCGTATATCAACCTCCTCCACCTCATCCTCATGGAGAGGGTCCGTTGCCAGCGTCGGCAGCGCCAGCAGTCGCCCCCCCTCACTTAACTTCCCTGCCTCTACTGCCCTTGCCTCTCAACCGTCGGTTCGTACCCGAACGGAGTCGGTCACCTCCACGTCCGCCCTTTCCATACGCTCACAGAATGGATCCCTCTCCTCAAAGACTTCCGCCCGTGCCGCCAACCCCGATAATCACCGACCTGCTCCCATATCAGTGAACCCGGCAATATTGGAGGACGACGAATCTCTCGCTGTCGACGCTTTCGAACCCTCCCTCACTTGTACCTCTCTCTCTGATCTTCCCTACGCTACTCCATCATCTCACCCCCATGTCACCGATGAACCTACTCTCCATGGAGAACGCCTTTCCTCAATCGATATGCGTGACCTCCCCACCTTACAAGACGATGACACTGCTGATCTAGATGACAAAGCCCATTCATTTTATCATCAACAAATGCGTGCCACACGATCAAAGGGCCCCGCGCAAAAGCCTCGCCTCCGCCAAGCTGCATCACAGTCGCAGCTAAACGGTAAGCCCACTGGTGATAAAGCCCACAGGCGGACGACTTCTGCTACACAACATGACCGGAATCGAAAGCCTTCCCATCATGCCTTTCCGGAAAAATCACTTCCTGATGAGTCCGATCGCGCTTCCAGCCCGGATGTTGCGAGCATTATCGCTGCAACACCCCGTCCAAGGCGCCGATCTGAAACATCGTCGGCAGGTTCCAGGTCGGGTTCTCGATCACGGCGACGGGCACACAAGTCTTTACCCAAGTCCTTACCAGGGTCACGTCGGGTCAGTGCCGTTGGGAGGTTATCCGTCTTTTCTCTTCCCGACGAAGCTGCTCGCCAGGGCAGCACGTCCCTGGCATCACGGAGCTTATTGACAAACCCACACGATGTCGACGAATTATGGAACGATGATCCTTTGCCAGAAGATTACGGCGTTGTAATTGGGGGTGGTGATGGGGACTTTGCGAATGTGCCTGACGAAGATGACGCAGCGGGGGAATCTGACTCAAGTTTAGATTTACACACGCCACTACCGTAAGTGCTGTCTGTCTCACTTCCCAAGGGTTTACCAACTCGGAATGAACATCTGTCCTGCAGGAGCCTTATGCTGCGGGATGGGTTGCTCTCCCCTCATTCAAAATTATTACCTCAAAACATCCACTCTGAGACCCCTGTGGTTGCTACGGCGGATAGCAGTCGGAATGGCTGTAAGCGATAATATCAACATGTTTACGTAACGTTCTCTCACATTCAATGTAGCTATGACCAAATCAGGCGTTTTCAAGGACGAGCGTGACACGATCCGTCGAAGAGTGCGCCATCGAGATGGACGTTTACTTCGAGGTGGAATCGGGTTGACAACTGGTCTGGGTTGGAGTGATAGGTGCGCTCGACGCTTGTTTTTGTTGCCTACGACCTTGACCTTTTTCATTGTCCGTCCACAGCGAAGACGAAGATGCGCCATCGCCTCTCACAAAGCGTCTCTCGCACCTAGCTCTCTCTCGCCAGTCGTCAGCGGCATCCCTCAAAACTTTCCCACGCACGTCGCACTCACAACCCCATCCTCTTTCACGCTCGTCTTCTGGTGGTGATGTGAAAGTCTATTCATCAAAGTCACACCAAAACTTGAGGCGCCCCTCTGGCCCCCCGACATCTTGGCAAAGCCGCAGCCAAACGGTTGCCTCAACACTTTCCCTCAGCATTCCTGAGCAGGATCCTCTAGACCATCCACCCGCACCTTCACGCTTTTCGGAGCCTCCGTCTTCTCGTGTCGACATTCAGACAGATTCTCAACGCAATGATCCAGTGAGGACCCCGTCCAGTTCATCCACCCAGAGTTTACCTGGGCCACGTACGCCCGACGTTATGGATGTCTCACACGGCACCTCCCTCAAGTCCTGGGATCGTGATAAGAATCTTCCGCCTCTTCCTTTATCTCGCGGCCCTTCGATTGCGAGTCCGCGACCAGTGGGCTCCTTGTCAGACATGAAAAACCGCCCTCCGAAACTAGACACACTTCCTTTTAGGCGACCAATTTCCTCCGAGTCTGAATTGTCTGATCCACCTGTTGTGTCTCCACATACGCCGAAATTGCCCTACACACCTACACACGGCTCCGCGCGTACTACCCCTCGTCCGTTACAACTCTCAGCCTCCTTAGGGCCAGGTTTACAGCCAGGTGAACCAGCATCTATGCAGGGTCTTTTACTCGGCTACAACCGCCAGCTACATGACCAACAGCGTGCCCGAACCTCATCTGGACCATCTGCAGCGGCCTCGAGTGGCCACCGCTTTAGTGTCCGACCACTTGGGCCAGTTGTATCACCGCGTATGTCGAGGGCTGGGTCAGTGGACCTTTCACTCACGGACCTCGGCGAGCCGCGATTACGACCACGGACAGGAACGGGTATGGTCTATAAGAAGAGCTCTACGAGTCTGACCAGAGCAGCTGCGGACGTGCAAGCACAGAGTCGGATCCGCTTGACATCTGAAAGGACTGGACAAGTGGTTGCATGAGCGAGATCGAGGGTGGCGGACCTTTCCTTGAACCCACCCGATCCTGTAATACACTCCTTTTTTTACATATCGTGCTGAAGGGTCCCACTCCATTCCTTGTATAACCTTACGTTTATTATTATTATATGCTTTGTGCATATTGGCTACCCACACCTCCAGGAAGTACTCTTTATTCCCTAGACATTTCAATACTTTACCCACCAGTCTGATTTTTACTTCCTCATTCATCGTACACTATACCCTTCTTTATGACGTTAACTGTTGTGGATGTACATTATTAGTGCCATGGTTATCGAGTTGGTATGGGCATGGATTTATGTCAAATCAGTGGACTAAGCAGGGATGGCATGCAGACTTGGAGAGATCATTAAAAATGCTAAAGACCCTCCATTTGTCGTGTCAGAACCCACAAGGAGTATGGCCTCACATACATCGTGATGTATCATTCGCTTGTGTCTTCACTTCCTCCTTCGTACCACAGGTAGACATCTTACCAAAGTCGGAAAATGATACCACAGATTGATCATTACGACAGACTGGTGCGAGAAGGAAATCATCAAAGTGGAGAGGTATTCGACGTAATGGTTTTTAGGCACATATTTTCCACTAGTGACCTGCTTCCCTCGTTCTGCTCGGCGAAGCAGACGTTTACGGGTATCACACGTGTCCAGAGACGAGACCTATTCTCGAATGGAAGGACGCGCCGCAAAGAGGTCATCACACTGACCAGGATATGAGTGTGCCCCCTTTATCCTCCAAACGGACGGTTGTTTGCGTCCCGACCCGAGCATGTTCACGAGGACAAAAGTGAAGGAACGAAGGCCAACTTGGAACCATCGATCAAATATTAAACATTGAATCTGTCACGCCTTCCGAATGGCGAATGGCACAACAGCCTTTGCTGTCCTACCGAGTCCGTACCGTGACGGGGCCCAGTTTCTGTGTTCCTGCCTGCGCCACACCGCGCCCAAACTCCCCTCCACCGCCCTCCTTGGGAGAGAGTAGTTCCCGCTATGGCGATACGACTTGAGGTACAATATGCAGACGGCATTCCATGGAAGCGCGGCGGCGTGAGGAGGGGGAGATAGAAAGAAATTTACGACGTCCCTGTCTTTCGGTGCGATTGCGAGAATTTGCGGTTGCAGGTCAGGAGGGAAAAAAGTCTCGTCTCAAGGGGGAGGAGGAGAAAAGAAGCCGAAAGAAACGTCAAAGGCTCGTGAGTACCACCTGTCTGTCTGTCTGTCTGTCTGGTTTTGTTTTCACAAGGCTGACTGGTCGGTTATGTTGATATTTTGATTTATGAAAAGAGAAAAATTCGGTCCGAGATTATGGGATTTCCCAGCGTGGGCGTCTGTGGGGATGTCATCGTGGATGGGGCGTGCTTTACGAGTAAGACCGTGATAAGGATGGAAGACGGTGGAGATGGAAGGGAAGCAAGCGTCCCGGCGGATGGCAGACAGGATGAGGGATACCCGTGATTGGGCCAATACTGGAAGGTAAGTCCCAAGAGCGCAGTTCCTATCCATATGATAACGAACTATAGGGAGTGGCGTGCCAGTGGCGTGAGGACTGCTGCGATGTCTGTCCTCACGTATGACAGACAGCGTGAACGGATGAACGGTGATGGCCGAGAGAGACTCAAAGAGAGCGAGGGAGATCCGATGAGGTAAAACACAGATGGACATACCATTTCGGGCGTTGGCAGAGAAGCCTGAGTTTGAGTACTATCGTGCCCGGGGTTTTTGAAAATTTGCCTCGGAATTGTACTTCCCGATAGTTATGAACCCCCGGCTTTCTGTAGGAGGTAGATATACTTCTAATCTAGGTGTCTATAAAGAATA
>Ga0307510_10000491_pt1 | contig 39042 bp, 46 predicted proteins | sample 12_EM_MG_FD_207224 | JGI IMG/M metagenome (GOLD analysis project Ga0307510, IMG submission 207224) | Populus trichocarpa ectomycorrhiza microbial communities from riparian zone in the Pacific Northwest, United States - 12_EM | ecosystem: Host-associated > Plants > Roots > Unclassified | place...
AAGGCAAATTATAATGATAATATAAGCTGTCTTATAAGCCAACTTATAGAAAATCAAGTCTTGGTTACCATAATTATAAAGCCTATTTCATTATATCACCTTATATCATTTCCCAAATTTGCGACAAGTGTACTACGCGAGGTGTTGGCAGATACTGTAAGCAGCATAAAGCTAAGTAAAGCGAAGCGAACGCAGGACTACACACATCGCACTCCAACGCGAACAGCATTCCCACCTCAGCCCACCTGGCGCATCAACGCCAGTTCAAGTTGGCTTTTCCTGAGCAGTCTGTACTTTCTTTAATTTTCTACATGGCAGTAGTACTCGGGCTAGGGCGATCTTCCCTGTAGACCGCTCCGATGTGATGGGCTGTCGTTTCGTCGTCGCATGTAGGGTCGTCGCCTTGTCCCGCAGTATTTCCATTTAACTGGAAAACAAGTAGTCATGTTCGTTTTCCACGTAAAATTTAATCTACTGCAACTCCATGCTCGCTCGATCTGCGTTCGGGAGGGTGTCCGGGTCCGAGTCATTCTCCCACAAATGGACTGAGACAGCAGATGTGCAGTGCTAGTGGTTCAGTCCATTCCAAAAGGGAACGAATGACTATTCGACCATCATAGTAAAATGCGGTTGGGGGTGGCGGCGGCACCCCGCGTGGGAAGGCATAGATAGTAAGGTCAAGAGCCAGGAAGTTGGGCACTGAAGACGGGGATCGTTCAAGGAAGATCATTTCGTCTCAGGTCGGAGAGGTACGGCGCCGGGTACATGTCTTTACACATGGAAACAGGGTGAAAAGCATGGATGGGGGGCGCAGTGAAATGTCGCAACGGTCCTGCCAACGGATAAGCCCGTCGGCCGCAGTACGGTACTTTTGATGAAATTTCGATGAAATCCGAAATGACGTAATGACGTACTACGCTACAATGACATAGGTAGGTGTATAACGACGTTACCTCGTTGGCTCGTAAGAAAATAATACTGTAGAATGAAGTAGATTGACAGTCAGAAAGTGGTAATTTAGGAGCTTAACAAGTGGTGTAAGTGGGAAGGAAGTGAGAGATGCCAGTCGGTCCAGGACTCCGGCCCACTGCCAGGCTTCAAGTTGGCCGCCACCGCCAACGCCACCGGCAGGCAATAAATGAAGTGCGGTCGTCGTCTTGATTTAATCAGCTTCCTTTGTACCACGGGCGCCGCCCGCGGCCACCGCCACCACTGGATCGCACGACCTCAGGCTGTCACTCAGGCTCGTTTTTGTTTTGTCGTCACATTGCAACAAGTCATCTGACATAGAAAAAGTGGCATATGCTATCTAGTTCCGCTTCTGACGTTCCAAAATCGGCGTATAGACCCATGTGGCGATTTCCAATCTACTACAATAAGGATGCGTCAACCAGCTGGGGACCGATCTCGTCTGAGCGCTCCTTCGGCAACAGGGTCACCCATCGCGTTTTCTGGATTTCCGGTGCCCTCTTGCCGAAGTATCGCTCGCTTTCGAAGCCCCACTGATCGCTCGCTCGCACCCAGTTGCCGAGCCCATCCACGTATATCGCTAGCTCTGAGTCTACTGGCTCGCCGAATTTCGGAATCTTGTTTTCGTAAATGTCCATCCACTTCGCCTCGAGCTCCTTATGATAATTGTAAACCCATTCCATGGCGCCTTGGATATCGGTTTTGTTGTGGTGCATGACGATGGTAATGATGTTGTGGTTGTCGTCACCGCGCGCTTGCTCCAAGTTGTACGAAGCGATATCCTGCTCCAGTTGTTAACTTTGTCCCATGGTCTGTAGCATCTCGACCCACATTACCAAGAAGGATCATGTCAATACTCAAGATTGACAACTCGTTAATGATGGGGTGGCGAACTGCCTCGTCAGTAAGGTTCTCCAGACCCGTCTCTAGGATCGCAAAAGACGGTTTGGCGCCAATGGTGTCTCTTCGTACTTCTAGATACTCATTGATGGTCCGAACATGCTTGTGCGTGCGGTCAGCGGCCTGCTGGACAACTGATTGCGTGTAAGTGCCGAAGGTCTCAATGAACCGTTTCTGTGACCCAGGACTTGCGCTCTTGATTGCAAGTTCCCAAAACCTAGATCGATGCCTCCGTCAATGCATGCCTCTTACTGTCACTGTTGTTCCTTACTGTCTCGTAACTTCGCCACCGACCCATTCGCCCTCAGGGCGAGGCTCGTGTGGATTGCGCAAGGCGTCCATGATAATGTTGGCCATGACCTGGACGTCGTCCTCGTGCGAGACATCTGAATACTCGTCATAGACGAAGAACATGTTCATGAGATCACAACCTGTGCGCATACGTTCTTCAAGTCGAGGGTCAGCAGAGGCTTTGGTGTGGCCTCGGCAGGTACTTACCCTTGCTAAGCAGAGGATACGCAAGGGAGGCGAGGAGATCTAGCCAGAGGTGAGGGGGTTGGGTTGTAGGGAACGTGGCGGCACGTACTGAAGTCGCAACGATCATAGGCCTCTTGAGCTTTGGGACTGAAGGCCCCAAAACTTCTCGCCCATGCTGCCGATGCTGCCTTGACCTCAGGGTAGTGAGGGTTGAGATGGCGGGGCCATTTCCAGTCCGTCAAGTTGTCGGGTATGCAATACCTATCGGACATGCCAGTGGGCGACATACTGGAATCGAGATATGGATGGCAGATATTCAAAGTGGGGCCGAAAGCCTTGGGGTGAAACACCCATGTCTCGCAGTGGATTTCTTTTATCTGCCAGAGTGAGTGGCCCTCGAAGATAACTGAGCCGGCAAATCCATACCACCCGAACGCCCGATATCGGCTCGGTTGAGAAGGTAGCCAGGGGTGCCACCGTATCGTAATGTATGATCACAGACCATGCTATGCCTACAAAGAAAGGTGCCCTAGGCATGGTACCGCGGGTGCCTCGCGTCCCGAACTTTATCCGAAGCGTTTATGCTCACATTCATGACGTTTTAGTGTTTGGGGTCCTCCCCCGGCTCCCCCCCCCCTTCGGAGCCTTAGTCCTCGAGCACCGTTCTTCCCCTCCGCCTCGTATCCCAGCATCATGATGATCGGGTCCGGGTCAGAATATGACCCATGGTTGGAAATGGCTAGCTGAATTGGACCTCACACCGCTTGACTGGACAGTTCATATTTGGCGCACAAAACGAGTTATATATAGTCAACAACGCCAGCCGTACGCCGCACTAGCACTAGAAATATTCGCAATCTAAAAACATGCCTATTGGGGATGAGAACTTTTCACCACACGTATGCCATCGAATAAGATTCAAACTCATTGAACCCCACATCAACTTTTACCGACTTCGGTCACTTCGCCTCCAAGCCAGCGTGTTGAATAAGTGCCAAGGCGGCCCTGGACCTTGGCTCAATTCTGCATTTGAAGGGCGCTGGGTGACTGATCATCGACGTTAGCGCCCACGGTTCTAAGCCGCAAAAGGTGACAATGTGACAAACCAGACAGTACCAGGCTTGAGTTTGACCTCGGGAGTGATTATGTTGCCGCGGTCGTCAACCGCCTTTGAAATTTTGTAAACCGATAAGATAGAGGCGACCGCTATCCAAACTGTGTCCAGGGCCATGCTCTTTCCCGCGCAGGCACTGATCAGTACCATAGGTGTCATTGTAAAGGAACAATGGCGAGGAACACCGAACTCACCGGCGTCCAAAGCCAAAGACGCCACTATCAGCAGGATCCGGCAGGTTATTGTCGATGAAACGCTCGGGCTTGAATTTTTCAGGTTCTACGAAGACAGTCTCGTCATGTAGGATAGCCCTAGGAAGCCGTGTTAAGACCGCAAAACCCTGCCAGGCGTCTAAGGTTTGCTCACCAGGTGTTCCCAAGGACAGAAGCGCCGGCGGGGATAAAATAACCCTTGTATTGATCCGAGTTGACTGTCCTGTGGGGCACAGCAAGAGGAAGGACTGGGATCCATCGGAGGACCTCTTTCATCACGGCCGTCACGTAAGGAAGGGTGTCCTTATCGGCGAACGTGGGAAGGCGGTCATCCAGAACGGCGTCGAGCTCGGTTTGTGCACGCTTCTGGGCCTCTGGGTGCAGGGTCATTGCTAAGATGAAGGTTGCTAAAGTGGACACCGTAGTGTCTGCGCCTGCGGCGTAGGCGACGGCCGCAGAATCCTTAATCAGTTCTTCCGTGAGGACTTCTCCCTTTCCAGCAGCAGCGCTTGCGGCGTTTTGCTCCAAGCAGGTGGAGACAAAGCAAGGCACCGCAGTACCGGTATTCTGGCGGTGACTCAATACGTACCGTGAATTGATGGATAGCGAAGAGAGCCCACTCACAAATTTCTCCTTGACCATATTGTACGGGACATTGATCATCGCTTGAGACAGCTTCCGCCACTCCTTAGCCTTTCTCTTGAATCCGGCACCGGGCATCCATTCGGGGACGTATTTCACTAGGGAAAATGTTTGAATAGCGAGAAAGACGCTGAATAATAAAGAACAGTACAACTGGGGAAAAGGTCGACCATGAAGGCTCCGGGAACAGCGGCTTCTGAAGTGCTTTGTGATGCCTCTTGGACAAGACGCACATATGGATCATTGTTATCGGCGACGGTATGACCATATCTGATCGACTGCTTAGTATCGAAATAGCAAAATGGGGTGGTGATCACAAGGTCTTACACTCGCTTCATAATGACATGTGCAGCATAGCTGGGAAAGAGTGAGATGTCAAGACGCAGAGTAAGGTAGAACCAGGCGCACTGTCTCATATGTTCGACATATTTCTCGGGAGACTTCAGCAACAAAATAAGGAGCTCTTTTGATATCTCAAGTTGTATCTCTTGATGCTCTGTCACACTATGATTGAAATGGGTGTGAAAAACGCGGCGATGCTCCTTCCAACGGGGACCGTAGCGCATGAGTGCGAATGTCCAGTCCCAGCCCATTCTACATAGATATGAAGAGTCAGGTGGAAGGGTGAGGGGACAAGCGACAGCATACAAATCAATAATCATAGGCATGTCGGGGCGGTCTGAGTAGTTGGACCCCCTCTTGTCAAAAACTTCTGATACGGCTTTGGGTGAATTGAGGATGACCATGGTGTTTCCCAGGATGTTGAGTGAGATAATGTCGTCCCCTGGAATGGAGGACACATGCATCAACGTGGAAAGCAACTACCATGAAGAGGAGTATACCGAGCTGGCGGGACCAATCCCGACACTTCACATGCACCCCATCGCTTGCAAGATCGAGCAAGTTGCCAAGGATCGGGAGGCCCTTGGGGCTTGGTGGAAGAGGCAAGGAGGATTTTGCACCCAAAAGCTGCCTGATCCAGAGGATAGCGAGGGTAAGAGACACTAGACTGGCAAGGACCAGGACGTAGTCCATCACGGTGAGAAGGTAAGGATAGTACAGACTGGGGCGTCTGGCGGGGCAGCTATTTGGGAGACAAAGGGATGGCAAGAAAGCTGGTACCGCGTTGAAGCATGCGCCTTTCTCTTCTGGAAAAGGGAGAATTTGCAAGCGACACCGAGGATGCAATTCGCGTCCGAGATTGTTGACTCCATGGGATACGGCAACTGGTAGTACGCACTGTTGTGGAAGCGATAAGGCGCCGCGCAAGCGAGAAACGCCAAGTAGTCTGTTATGAGACTGGCACAGAGCTCAGCGCTGGGATCTACAGTACATCCTGATGTCGTACATCTATTAACTGAAGCCCCCCGAGTCCGAGCCTGAGTCCGCATGCTCGTGATTGCTGGCGTTTGTCCTCGTACCAAAGATAGATTTTCGCCAAGAATGAGGTGGAAAACCCACTGAGACCTCGTGGATTTGGACCTGCAAACTTATATGAGGCTTGGAAATTTTCACAGATAACCTGGAGTAGAGGTCAAATCTGTCCCGAACAACCTCCGAGTCTACAACCATTTCTCGCAAGGCAGTGGGACGAGAATTGCCAGATTTCGAGTTCGCCGTAACTTTGGCCCATCAGTACCACAGGAAGAGCGTCACGAAAGCACTCTCCAATCATTTGATACGTGTCAACAACGCTCGAGGACAAAGTAAGAAGGCAAGTGTGTCAATCCGTTCACGTAACCACCGTTCACAATCCGAATCCGAATGCGGATATTATCATTCTCGTTTGGGGCCCCGCTTTCCTTTCATTTCATTTCATTTCAATCGTAAAGCCTGCACACTATTTTAGCTTCGCTGATAGTGCTCAAACATGGAAGGCAGTCCTCTCTTCTCCAATTGTCGCAGACAACGCGAAACGAAAAAGGCAGCCGAGTACTGCGCCTGTTATGGAATGTAAACAAAACAAGCCGTAACAATAGCGCGAACTAACAAGCAACAGGGGTCTCGACCCCACCTCACCTGTCGCGGTTCAGTTTCCTGTCCGAGTCTTTGAGTTGATCAAACAAGGAACAATCACTTCATCTCCATCGATTTTTCAAATTGGGCACAATAACAAATCTACTCACGCGTGTTTCACGCAGGACGACAGAACAATAATCCCAGCGGACCTTATCAGTGCCATCTCTTCGCTGGCAGTTTCGACCTCCTCGAGCCTTTGTGAACATGTCTAGTCAACCCGAGTCCTTCACCGGCGATTGGATTACTCCGGATCATCCTGGTTACACCGAGGCTATTACCCGTTGGGCCGCCAATGCTTCTCGCCGTGCCAAAGCCGTCTCATTCGTCAAGAACGCTCAAGATGTCGTGACCGTCTTAAAATACGCAAAGCAGAACAACTACCCAGTGGCTATCCGCGGCGGCGGGCATAGCTCGGCTGGTGCTTCGTCGGTCGAGGACGGTGTCGTCATCGATCTGTCTCGCCATCTATCAGGTGTGAGGGTAGATCCGGCAGAAAAGCTAGCATATGTTGGCGGTGGTGCGATTTGGGAAACGGTCGATAAGGCAGCAATCGTGCATGGGCTGGCTACGGTTGCGGGTACCGTAAACCATGTAAGCTCATCCCGATGTTTCAGTTCCGATTGACTCACACACCATGTAAAGACCGGTGTCGGAGGGTGTGTACTGTCCTGCTGCTCCTGACTGGCGCCATTCACAGCGCCAATATCAGCCTTCTCCTAGGTGGGGGATACGGCTTCCTGACTGGCGAGCACGGACTGGTTTTGGACAATCTCGTCCAAGTACGGCCTTCCGCACATTCCTCAGTTTACTGTCTCATCAGCATGTCAGGCTACCGTGGTTACAGCTCGCGGGGATGTACTGACTGCTAGCGACACGGAAAACGCGGACTTGTTTTGGGGAATTCGCGGCGCGGGATGCAACTTTGGCGTCGTAACTGAGTTTGTCCTTCGGCTTCACCCTCAACGGCGTACCGTTTTCGCTGGAGTCCTCGCGTTCCCACCGCCCGCGATTCCTAAGGCGGTAGAGACGGTGGTCAATTTTTGGAATCTGGGTCTGTCAGAAAAGGAAGTCATCTTTTATGCCCAGTCCTCCGATCCCAATGGGAATGTGCGCACTTTCGACTGGTGTCTACTGCCACCCGATCACTGACACGGAACAAATGACAGCCAATCGCTCTATTCGTTCTTTTCTTGAACGGTTCGGAGGAAGAAGGCCTCACCCGTTTCAAGCCTTTGTTCGACATTGGTAAGTAATGCCGTAGTCTTCGACTTCATGTGCGTGAACGAGACTCTACCTCCTGAACAGGTCCCGTCATGAACACTTGCAAGGAACTCCCTTACGAGGAACTTAATTCCATCCAAGTGAGCACCTTCCACTGGTTATTTATATGCTGTGTGCTCATTATCAAATGTAGAACGACTATGTCAAACCTGGAACTAACTTTTATATGAAGGGGATTTTCGCCAGTGGACCTCAGGTGGAGGTAGCAGAAAAGCTGGTGTCTCGTCAACCCGAGCTCTCGAAGAACAGCGGCTTAACCGTGATGACCGTATTCGAACTAATCTCAACGAAGAAGGTGATGGCCGTACCAAACAGTGCCACTGCGCACATCAGGGGATCCCGAGTCAACGTCGGCGTAATGGCCTCGTGGCCTGGCAAAGATGTGAACAAACTTGATGCGGCGCGCAGCGTTACAGCTGAGTTGACTCGCATCGTCATCGAGGGGGAGAAAATTATACCGGAATCAGAGAATACCGGCTACGGGAACTACGGTGAGCGATAGGAGAGCAAGCAGGCGGATACCCATGGACTCATAAATCTCTCCCAGCCTCGGACGAAATAACCTCAGCCGCTGCGGGTTCTCGCACAGGAGTAACGGCAGAAGCGCTCTTCGGCGAGAATTACGCCAGACTTCAGAAACTCAAAAAGGAGTATGACCCAGACCTTGTCTTTTTCAAGTGGACCCCCATCACACCCCAGGCGTGAAGTCGATTCGAGTATTGGGTGGAGTCCGAGGGAACAGAAGACAAAGTGACTATGTTGTGTGTATAAAACATCTGTATGTTCATAGTACGAAGGGGAAACAGCTATCGACAATGCCTATGACGCAACGTTTGCAGACCTGCGTGTCTTGGACAAAGAGTACTTCGTGCGGGGCCTATTTATCAGTATTTGGACGTATCAGAGAGTTATCCCGTATAAGTTCTCTTCAAGAAAACTGCCACTCATAAACCACCTATGGACTAAGATCAGTGCCCGTGGAGGTCACTTTCTCCTGCAAGTAGCGCAGCCGCTTCGGGGAAGCGTGCAGAAACATTGACCTTGAATGGGATGGGACGACTAGAGGGCCGACGGCTCAGTCAAGGTCCAATGATTGACGAATACGCAAGGGTACCCACACGACAAGGCCGTCCTCGATACATCCGTCCACGTCAATCGGGATGACTTTACCGTTCACGTCCTTCCCGGGCTCGATCGTGCACGCCCACAGCATCATCGCAAAGTCGATGAAAAGCGAGTTGTTCGCGACGTGTTTCCCCACACAGACGCGCCTCCCGAAACCGTACGTGACGTGACCTTCCTCTTTCGTTTCCGGTGCGAGCGATATCATCTCACCGTCCCCGTCCAAGAACCTCGCCGGGTTGAAGTGTGCGGCGTCGGCGCCGTAGATTTCCGGGTCGCGGTTGAGGTGCCAGACGTTGGGTATCATGAGAGAGCCCTTGGGGATGAACATGCCGTTGTACCAGTCGTCTTCCGTCGAGCAATGCGGCAAGCCGAGTGGGTCCACAGGTCTCCACCGCAACGCCTCCTTGACCATCGCGCGGATGTAGGGCAGATGCGGCAAGTCTGAAAAGGTTGGGACACGCGTTCGTCCAACGACGGCGTCGAGTTCCTCCTGGGCACGTTTTTGTACATCTGGATACGTGACTATGGCGAGCATCCACCAGCCCAGAACCCCACCTGTTGTCTCAGCACCTGCTGCGCTACTTATTGTGAGGACACAAAGCGGGGATGGGGACAGGTGCGTGCACGTACTACATGAGTGCAGCGACCCAAGAGTTCTCGTGCGGAGTTAGCCCATATTTGTCTGCGCCCTTGATCAGAGAGTTCGAGAGGCTTGGGCGATCTATGCCTTTCGCCTGGGTTGATGTAAGCGAGGCTCGGAGACCTCACGAAGTAGACGTACTAGCTTCTCGTCTACACTTTGGAATAGTTTCTCAAACATAGCCGAGTCTTGCTTATGCCAATACTCCGCGTCACGCTTCCATTTGGCAAATCTAGGTCGTCGACGATAGGTTCAAAGTCGATTTATTTCCGAGTCAAAAACGGTGCATACCGGCTTGGAATGTGCATCATCCATGGGAAAAACTCCACGAAATGGGCACCGGGGAGAGCTGCTCGAGTTAGGCGTGCAACAAAATCGTTGATAGCTTTAACGCTCGGGTCGAGCTCGGACATAATCGGTGGGGTGTCATAAAGGACGGACATGACCATGGACGCAGCAGTTCGGCGAAGGTGCTGGTCCCACGTTGCGGGTTGAGCAAGGAGACCGGTCGTGAGTATAATTGCTTCGTTGAGTTGCTTGTGCTTGAAAGATTCGACGATGGATTTGCTGAGGGATTCGTGGGAAGCCTTGCGCATCTTACGCCACCTGTTGCCGCCGTCAAGGGGGGCTCATCTCATGATAACTCGACGAGTCGACGCACAGAGGCCCGTAATTTTGAAACACCATGGCCATGCCGCCACAGAGAATTTTGGCAGCGACGATGTTGCGTGGTCGATCAGAGTAGATTCCGGCGCGGCGGTCAAGCAGATCCGCTGCTACTTTCTGGGTATTGAGGACGATGATTGGCTGTCCTGCTGCGTTTAGATAGAAAACGTCGCCTGATGAAGAGGCGTCAGAGACAACGACGAGGAGGCCAATGGATCTCTGACCAAACTCTTGTTTCCATTTCATGAAGTTGAGCCACTGCTTGCTACCCATCTGGAGGACATTGCCTAAGAGGGGAAGACCCTTTGGTCCTGGTGGCAGCTTCCGCCATGGGCTCTGAAAATAGCGCACAGTCAAGACAATAGCAAAGCAAGCTACGACGCTGGACACCAAGATCAAGTTGTGCCGTGCAACAGCGATGACCGCCGAGGGCGACAGGACAGCAAAGTTGGTGGACATGTGTACGGCCAACCCAATGAGACTCGCGGGGTCCTGGTTTATAAACATAAGAGAGTGCCATCAGGGCATTGTGAACAGCGGAGTAACACTAATACTGTTTACGATTCGATCGTATGGGCTGTTTTCTTCTGCCCCGAACAACGAATCCTTATAATGATGATGAACCTTTTCTCCGTGAAGGGAAAGATATGATCCCAAATAGAAGTCAGCATTGTAGTGGTTACCCTACGTAGCTCGGGTTACTCGGGTAAGGGACGAGAAAAGGAAAACCCACGGAAGCAGCTAGTGGATGAAGCGAAAGATTTCATATACTGTACCCGTCAATGACTGCATTCCGATTATACCCAAATGTGACAAGTGACGTATTCGTTTCGTATACAGAATCCTCGGCTACCATAAAGACGTTCTCAAACCTATCCTGAATCTATGTGACAGTCAGGGCACGAACCGCTGGCACTGTGATAAATTGTTTCTCCTTTTCGGCTGCTCCCTCACTTCAGTTCGTCGAGTTCGGCCATCAACGCCCTTCGGATAGCTCCTGAATTCGATCTACTAGTATCTTCTTGTTGCCCTGCAGGTGTCAGGATTACGGGGAATAGCACGCGTAGATAGAGGGAAACTCAATATTTGCACAGCACACGCAGCTCGATCCTGTTGTGGAGTAGTATTCGAGATCCGAGACCGGGTGGGAACGCCACATCTATGAGCGCACGCACTTACTACGCTATCATGCTGGTGCTAGGCACCGATCCTTGTATCAGCTTGGCTGCAGATCGTAGCCTAACAGAAAGTGTCACCTTGAACTATAGGATCATCGAGTCACGGTCAACTTGAACTGATTGACACTCCCGCTTCTCAATCAAGTCGAAGCTCTTGAGTCGGGGTCTCATCGATGTCATCCGCACTGACAGCTATCAAAAGAACGTAAGGTGTTCCGTATCAGTGATAATCAATTTATTGTAGAAGGTGGCCACATTCTGCCAGTGCCTGCCTCAGTATATCCCCGATAGCTGCCCCAGTAACTTGAAGCTCAGCGTCAGCGCTCGGTGGCCACAAACGCTCTTCTCCTTTGAGAACCGAATATATGAACGAAGCGTTGCCAGCTGGCTATGAGAGTACGAACCACGGACACCATCACCTCTTTCCCCGTATAGGGACTACGGGCAAACACAGCGGCCAAGCCCCCTGTTGCAGTCATCACCTCGTGGGCCAAATCGTGGGCCATCCCTCCATGTGCCAGTGGTGACTATTGTCCTTGTGCCTGATGGCTTTGGAAATAAATTACGTGGTATGGGCTGGATCGCTCAAACAGCACATGGGAGCCGCCACGTTAGAGACCAGCAGTCAAACGAGATGTAGAGGCTTGCAGTGCTGGCACAGGCTAATCCCAAGGAGTTGGTTGGTTAGTCGTTAGTGATGTTCCTGACAGGCTGGGCGCAGCGCAGCCAAGACTCAGCAATCAGCAATTGATGGGATGGAAAGCACCCGCACCCGATCGACGTCCACACAACATGGGACCATACTCGGGCTGTACAGTGCCACACCACGAGCATAGCTTTTCACGGCTGTAGACGCCCGTGGAAGTCCAAGTACGGTTACTATCCTTATGCCACACCAGGGACAGATGCGATTGCACCTGTCAGGCATCTTCAATTGTTTCGCTTCGACGTCAAAGCAAACAATCAAAATCACGTCAACGATAGATTTTCCTACAAATTCGACATTGCAATATAGTATCCTGTACTGCGCATTCACTGCGTAGCCAGTCGTAAATTAGGCGTTTCAGCCCGCAGCTCGCTTCGTGGGTCAAATGCCGAAAGGCCGTGGTGCCATGTCTCCGCAGCAAATAACGCACCGTCCACTGAACCCCGAAGAGTCCGCGGTCCGCTTGGCCAGTTGGATACCATTTGGACGGGCGATGTCTGTTGATGGACGTAATGTCATAGGTCGTACAGTAAGCTGTGATTGATTGGCGCCGCTCAGCGGGATGGGAGGCAGTGAGGGCGGCATCGGCAAAATCTGGGCCACGGGCGTGTTTTTTTTTTCAGTTGCTCGGTGTTGATCACTGATTACCACACGACGTACATGTACAGCAACCTTTGACTCGTTCCGAAAAACGTCGCCCGTCGCCCATAACCTCAGCTCAGCAAACGCCCGGACAAACGTGCGTACCTGCGTCATAAATCAGCACCACTGCCAAGTATCAAAAGATGTCCTCAGTTCCACCTCCTGTACCCCCATTACCCCCCGGGATCAGAGTGCAAGACGAATATTGTCCCTCGCCGCCTCACCTCGAAGAGCCCCTTCTGGCACCCCGTCCTCACAAGTTGACACCTGACGTTCCTGCTGAAGTAGGTTTAATTACGTCTCATCCCACGAGTGACACTATTTATTCTGAAACAAAACGCACTCTCGTCGTTTCTCTCTTCTGTACAGATGGCACGCACCCTTGATAGCCAAGTCTCCCGCGGTCTCGCGATTGCGCAGCCTCCAGTTGACCAATACCGTGGTCCATCCCCTTCCCATCCCTCTCACACGCTCAATCTCACTCCCGGTTTCGTAGCGCCTGCCTTGTCCACGAGTCCTGCACCGCTACCCCCTCCAGCAGGTTCTAACTGGATTCCCTGGAATGCTCCCCAGTCAAATTCACCACCCTCAATACAGGCCAACCTCCCTCCGGCCCATCAGCCTCCTTTTGAGCAACCTCATCCATCTTCTCTACAATCACGGCCCTACTCCTCACACCCTCCCACCTCAGATCCCCTTGCATCTACCATGTCTTCTTTGTCCTTTTCAGATACTCCTCGGAGGAAAAGTCCCGAATCAAACGCCCCTCCTTCCCTCACAGCCCCTCTTCCCACCATTTCTTCTCTCATCGCAGCCCTGCCCTCCATCCAGACCCCTGGAAATGGCCCTGCATCCAAAATAGCTTGGTGTCGCGATGTCATCGGCTTAGTCGATCGTCTTTACGTGACTCCAAATCAAGCTGGCTCTGCGGATCCCCCTACGGGCCCTATCAACGTTGCTGACCAGGAACTCAACAATCTGGTCGAGATCGCTATTCCCATGGTCCTGCAGTTCGCAAATCCCAATCCCGTACCACAACCGTTACCTTCTCATGTCGCAGAGGCCATCTATTTGCGTGCCATATTCGAGGCGACAGGGGCTTACCCACGATTTGTCCCGCAGAATCCCAGGATGGCGTTCCGCGACTTTGAGCGAGCCGCCCGCGCTGGCTTTTCAGCGGCGTGGTTTAAACTTGGCCGTGATTATGAGAACTTTGGTGACTTTCCGCACGCCAGGGACTGTTATGAGCGCGGCATCCGGAGCAACAATGAAAGCAGTCTATATGTAAGTGCCAGATCAGACTGATTGACAGCACGTCTCATGTCAATTTTCAGCGAATGGGGATGGCCCATTTGATGGGTCAACTTGGCTTGTCTGCTAATCCAGAAGCCGCTCTTCCCCTTCTTCAACGTGCTGCAACGCTCGCAACTGTGGACGTTCCCCAATCAGCTTATGTCTTTGGCCTTATGCTCTTAGGGGAGTTTTCTCCCGCTTCCATCGCCCCAAACCTTTTCGTTCCTCTTATACCCCCTGGGAGTTCGCGTGACCACGAGGCCCGGCGCCATCTCGAGCGTGCAGCGTATCTAAATTTCGCACCTGCACAGTACAAGCTTGGACATGCGTACGAATTTGCACAGCCGCCATTCCCGTTCGACGCCCTGCTCTCCGTTCAGTACTATTCGTTGGCGAGCCAACACGGCGAGATCGAGGCAGACATGGCCCTTAGCAAGTGGTTCCTATGCGGTTCGGAGGGTGCTTTTGAGAAAGACGAATCGCTCGCCTTCACCTTTGCTGAAAAGGCCGCGCGCAAGGGCCTCCCCAGCGCCGAATTCGCCATGGGTTACTACACGGAAGTGGGTGTAGGTGGTCTGAAGGATATCGAAGCTGCACGCACCTGGTACACTCGCGTAAGTAAGACGCCTGGTCCCTTTTTCCTTACCTGATGTATGGCCTCTCTTCCTGTATACAGGCATCTCAGCATGGAAATACGGACGCCACTGAACGGCTCGCCGCCCTATCGCAGCCTGCCCCCGCAGCTCTCTCTCGCCAGGAGCACGACAGCCTAACTGAAACTACACTCGTGCGCAAGCGCACGCAAGCCAGGCAACGTTCCGACGCTCGTGGAGGTCCGCGCCAAGGCGGTCGGCCGAATGGCCAGCAGGTCGTCGCGAACATTCGCAAGAACTCGCTCGCTTACCGTCCCGAGCCCGCCCGCGGTTATGCAGCAATGCCGGCTGCTCCTGCCGATGACTACTATGCTATGCCGCGTCTGCCCATCGCGCCAGTACCACCGCTGGGCGGCCCAGGTCCCAACGCCACGGGCGGATCTCGCCCGCCCATCCAGCCCGGGCCGGGCCCCGGCCCACAGCCACCTCAAGGGAACAACAACCCGGGGTCAGGCGGGTACCCATCGCCGCGCATGCCTCCGCAGCAACCGCCGTACGCACAACTGGCGAGGCCGCCCTCGCAATCAACGTTGGGTGGAGGTGGAGCGGGTGGGATGGGGCAACCAGGGCAACCCGGGCGCCGCCCGATGCGCGTGGGCAGTGGAGGAAGCCCCCCTTCTCGACCGGCTACCGTGCGCACGCCCTCGCCGACTGCATTGTCCGATCCGCCGGTGGCCCGGCCGCCCCCTGGGAAGGGCCCTGCGACGTTCCAGGAGATGGGATTCCAAAGTTCGAAGCTCCAGGAGAAGGATTGCGTGATCATGTGAGAAGGGACGCTTGCCTCGAACCCTTCATTCCCTCTTAGAACGAAGAAACGGAGAGTACAAGGGAACAGAGTGTGCGAACGAAGAAAAGAGACATGAAGGGGACGTGCATTCCGGTGGTGTGCGTGTGCATTTTCGCATGCCATGTAAATTATTGGTCCGACCTGTGCGTTTTTTCACTTCCATTTTATACATCGTAAGGACGTTATCACTACTAGCTACGCTACCTAGCTTGTCTTTTGGTTTTCACATACATACACATTTCACTTTTCTCACTAAGTCACACCCAAGAAAGGACATTCCAACCCTTAAAACATGACGACAGATAATAGATCACTGGCAATTTGATTACTCCTTTTACCTATGAACACATCTCTCGTTTATGCGGCAGAGTGCGAAAAAAAAACAGAAAGGAAAACCATGGTCGTGACGTGTCATAAGATTAAGTAGCGAAACGAGGCGGTACGGACGAACGACATAGGATACATAGAGGGGCAGAGGATCAAATACGTGACCGTCGTTGAATGACACTACGCGCAAGGCGCATGTAGGGGGAAAAAAAGGAACAGGTGTAATATACTGGAAGAAAAAAAGAGGTCACGTCAATGCGTAGGAGGGATAGAAAGAAAATCTCGAACAATAAGATAAAGATGTTTGGGCATTGCATAGAACGATTCACTACTCCTTCACTCGCCATGCAACAGCGACGGCAGCGGCGGCGAGCACAATCACGCCCGCAGCTGTCGACACCTGTGTTTGTGTAAATTGGGCATAGCGAAGATTCTGTGCGAGTGCGAGAACATCCTCGTGTGAGTGCGATAAAATGTGGCATGGGTGGGTAACTCACGGGATTTAATGGACCTGCATTCAAGACTGCTTTGTGCAGTTGCTCCGCATCCTCTTCGCTCGTCGGACCAATGGATGATCCTGACGAGAATTTCCGCACGGAAGGATCTGGGGTGATCGGATAAGGACTTGACGGCAGCGACTTCTTCTCCCCGCCTTCCGACCGCCGATGTCCTTTGAGACGCCCAGGGACGTGAGAATCAGAGTCCGAATCTCCTTCAGGGAGCCAGGGAGAACGAGGGCGTGGGTTGGGATTCGGTGGCAGGCTGCCCGCAGCCACGGAAGCGGAGGATGACCCGCCGTCTCCATCCGCATTAAGGGCCTCCGATGAGCTCGTCGAACCATCCTTCGAGCGTGACCGGCCACGTGAGGCAGCGGATCGTTTTTTTCTTCGAGACTTACCGCCAGAATCGGAGTCCGACGATAAACTGCGGGGAGAGGGAGGGGTGACGAGTCCAACGCGAGCACTACCGTTCTGTTTATGTTGACGTAGAGGTTGCTGCTGCTGTTCCAGCACGGTGAGCCCAGCGTCGACCTTCGCGATGGTGCCCTCTAACCCCCTCTCTACGGCATGCACACGTCGCTCCCATTCATCGCGCGCTTGAGAAAGGCGTTCACGCTCTTGGGCCCACTCTTCTTGTACACCTCCCCACTGACCCTCTACGCCCTTTTTCCACTCGTTGACGAGGGTAGTAAGTGATGCCCGCTCCTGCGTAGCCTCGGTGGCGTGTGACTGGGCCTGGGCTTGGGATGTGTGTACTAATGATTCGAGTGCGTTGACTTTCGCTTCAAGGAATGAAATTGTGTTCTGCGCAGTTGCGTGCTGTGCTTGTAATGATCGGGATAGCTCAAGGGCAGACTCGAGCTGGTTGGACAATGCGGCCAGGCGAAAGTTAATGTCTTCCGATGAAGGTTGAGCGCCCTGAGAAGTAGTTGACGGGGGTGGGGAAGGGGACCTCGATCGACTTCGGGTCTTGTCATCCTCGTCATCCATACCCAAACCTGTGGGCTCTGGTGTTCGAGGTCTAGTAAGTTCATCCCTCCTGTGGCTCTGCTCATCTTCCTCGGCAGCTAGCTGCTCCTCGTCCTCCTCCTCAACGCGCTCGAGTCCATGACCTGTCACCGTAGCGATGCTATGTGTGTCATCGTCGTCATCGGGTTGGAGGTTCCCATCCTCGACCTCGGGTTGGTGCTGCCGACGTGGTTCCGCCCGGCGGCGACCTCCGCGGATCTGCTCGGGTTCACGTTTCTCCTCGTCCAATAACTCCCGAAGGGAAGACACTTCCCGCTTGATGATCTCATGCTCGGTGAGTAGGCTGTCCAGTGAACGGATTTTATCGACGTGTGAAGCAAGAGACACCTGTGTCTCTTGTAATTGTGCCTGAAGTTCGGATAATGCCGAGTTTGTTGCGGACGAACTTGAGTTTGGATCGGATTCGTTGGGGTGGGTCTGATGAGGGGGAAGAATGGGAGGAAGGGATTGCGGATACGGAGGGAGAGATTGTGGCTAAGGACAGGTCAGTCAAGATATGTAGAGCGTGGGGATGGAAGGGGCTGTGCTGACCAGATTACCTCCGAGGGTCTCGTGAATTTCATTCATCGCCCCAGTAAGAGAATGTAACTCGGCACCCGTCTCACGGCTTTTCTGGAGCTCGCCCTGAAGGCGATTTAGGATGTGATCAAAAGTGATACCACTCTTCCCTGGGACGCGCATGTTAGCACCCATGCCTCCCATACCGCCGAGAGCCTGTTGTTGGATGGCGGGCCTGCGAGCGGGGCCGGCAGCACTCTGAGTTCCAGTAAAGTTGAAAGTGGTTGTACCATTGCTTGAGCCAGGTTGGCTGGGGAGAGTGGAGAGGGAAGGAGGATTTTGATGAGACTCGACGCGGGCAGCGAGCTGGGCTTCTTGCTCAGTCAGCACGCAAACGACGCGAGCAGCGACTTTGTGATGAACGATTGTCTTGTTGTCCTCACCGACGATGTCGATGCCGAATTCCTGATAGAAGAAATGAGGTATCAGAGGGCGCCGTGACTGAGGGTGAGGACAAATGGGGGGGGGTAGACGAGGAAAACTATGACACATACGACTATGTCACTCGTCTTGAGTTCGAATGGCTCTGATTCTGCGCCTTCTGGGCTGAGCCTTTCGCCATTTATAAAGGTACCGTTTGAACTCTTGACGTCTTTGATGTAGATCTAGAGGGGAGACGAGGGTGGGAGGGGAGCGCGGGAGAGCGGAAATACGGACGGACCTTGCCAGATTCTTCCCATACTTCAGCGTGTTGTCGACTGAGGACCTTGGAGTCGAAAAAGCCATTACGCTCTCCTGGTGCCGTTTTTGCATTGGTCTGACGGCCGATCTTTATTCGTTGACCTTGAGGGAGGTGGATGTGTTTGGGGATGAAGGAATCGTTGAGAGGGTATAAATAAAGGGCAGGTAAAGGGTGTTGTTGTACGTGGGAAGTAAATGGGGCAGGCATTGCTTTGGAGAAGAGAAGAGGGAGAGGAGAAGGAGAGGGAAAGAGAGATTGTTGTTCGTTGAGTTGAGAGAGTGGCGCGGGTGGGCGTCGATTCGAGTCGAGTCGGGAGTCGGAGTCCGATTTGGTTCGTCAGTCAGCTCGCTCACACGAACACGTGCTCTCACCTCACCCCTCCGCTCAATTCAATACCCCATCCCATCCCATTCCAAACTCTCACTCCCTCTCCTTTCTTTTCTTCATGACGGCAACAGCAACAGCTGCATCGACATCGACAACGACATCGACAACGACCATCACTTCTACCCCCGTTTCCCCCTTGCAACATGCTACAACTAACTCCACCATCGCTTGGCAAACTGACCTTGAAGCCCTCTTCCATCGTGCTAAGGACCGCTTTCCGGACGTCGTATGGGCCCTTTTAACGGAAGAAGATGGAGAACCAACAGGCGAGCAAGTTTATGGTCACAAAGGTGGGCCTGCTACATCCAACTCGTCTTCCTGTCTGGGTTTCCTCGTCTCAACCCCTCCTTGCCCATCCCCACACATCCTTACTTCTCTCGCCTTTCCTCTACCGCACCGTTCCTATCTCTTCGCTCCTTCGTGCTCTGACTTTCACCCGTTCACAGCCATCGTTTACGCTCGTGCTCCCCCAAGCTTCCAGGCACGGTATTTTTCCTTTCGCCCTGCCCCTATTTGTTCCCCGGGGCCCTTGGATACATATTCTCCGTCAGGGTTTCCCACCCAGTCTGCCCTCTCTCTTTCCCTTGGTCCAGAAGTCTCCTCCATATCTCGATCCCCTTCGCCCTTTCGCCCTGCATCCCCCGTCTCTCAAAGTCAAGATGGCTTGATGCATTTGACCACCTCTATCAACCCTAACCTGTTCTCAAAAGAACTCGAATATCTTTACACCGGCAAAGGCCTTGGTGCTGCCTTTGAGTTCTTCTATGATTCTTCAGAGCACTATCGCGAAGAAGGTGATGCAGAAGAAAATCGCATTGACAAACTTCGCAAAGATCTCGTCTTCATGTGGAGATCACGTCTTTATTCAGATGTCCGCATTGGCATCGAGGGTAGCTCATCTTCTCACCACGATGGTTTGGCTGCCGTTTTCTCAACTCATCGCTTCGTCCTTGTCTCCCGTTCGGACTATTTTCACAACGCCCTCATCGCATGGAATACCCAAAAGCCAGAAATCCGTGACGAGGATCAAGAGGATGACCGCTCGGCAGAGCCACCTACTCTGATGCTTCCCTCACCTCCTTTCACACCTCCCTCCCTCCACTTCGTCCTCGGCTTTATTTATACCGGCACACTAATCTTCTCCAACCGTACATATGACCTTGACACCGCTTTCCACATTATGCGTTCGGCCACATATATTTCTCTTACCAGCCTCTACGACGAGGTTCAAGCCCGCATCGTGCAGGAGATGATGCACGGACTCTTTCACGCTTATCTCGACTTCCCCGAGTATGAACGCATCACGGGCGGCAAGTGGGGTGTTTCCGGATGTCGGTGCAGGCAGTGTGCTCGTCGCATACCCCGCGTCATCGAGTTTGCCCTCCTAGATGACGTTAAGAATGACTTGCTCCAGCGGGGCGCCCGTCGCGGACTCGTTGGCATGTTCGGTGAAGGCTGGTGCAACGCCGAGTTTGCAAGGCTAGATAAGAAGATCAGGGATACAGCCCTCAAAGGAGTCGCCAAAAGAACTACCCCGCTTAACGTCTTCCCACTATTATTCGCCGCAGAGTTTGCTCTCACAAAACTCAAAGCCATTATCGACCCCTGGGCTGATACTTCTCGCGATATGATCATGGACGCCCGACGTCACATAGATCATCTTCTTTGTTCGCAACCAGACGAGTGTTTCTCACAGTCGGAATGGCTCGAATTGATGGATACAGATGGTGTGAAGTTCGAGGACCGAGACCACGTCGAATGGATCATAAAGTCTATCCAGCGAGGATTCGCGGAGAAGAGCGCAGGAAAGCTCTACCAGGTCTGCCTTTATTATCACACCTCGTGACGGTCCACCGCCTTACTCATTCGATATACTTTTTGTCAGGCCCTTGTCTCCTCGATCTTACTTCGTCCTCACGCTTCGGACCCAAATGCCACAATGTTATCTACAACTTCTATGATCAGACAGAGGGTGGAAGATACTCGGGTTGAACTACTCAGGTGGATGAAGAAACGTTGGGTCTCTATTCGCATGGAAGGTGGCTTTGATGATTTGGAGCCCTGGGCACTGAAGGAGATCAGTCATGGTAAAGCTTTACTTACTCTAGAGGTGCAACAGACTGACGCTTGCTAGAACTCGAGCTCTCTACCGATGACCTCCTCTCATCCACGAACGCGTTCAAAGGCTCCTCCGCTCGAAATGGGGCCCGCTCTACTAAGCACCTCGATGCTGATGCTGATACAGTCGGCCAGCATTCCCTGAGGACGAGCCTATTGAACCGCAACCTTGCGAAGCATCACTCACCGACATCGCCAAGGGAGCCATTAATTTCCTCTAGTAGCTCGATCCGTTCTGCACGTAGTACACATTCTACGACGTCCAAATTCAGCGACATATCGACTACCCAGCAACGGCGTCAATTACAAAATCTAGGTCCCAGGCCCGACTCGAAGCTTACCCCGTCAGGCGAGACCATTTCCAGATCATTGTCTCGCGCATCCTCGACGTCGACCATTGGAGAGGAAGAGCAAGATAAATCTACTATAGATTCGACAGCGCCCGCAGCCAAGCGGCGCCGGCCTGCCCTAGATAGGTCCCTCGTGTCGCGGCCAAAGTCTCCTTCGGGCTCAGTTGTGTCTGTCCGCTCACACGCTTCCACTGTGAGGAAACACACTCAAAGCACGCCCACTCCGTCGTTACGCGTTTCTAGCGTTGCATCGCGGCCTACTTCGTCCGTTTCTCAACGCAGCGACGCCTCGTCGACGTTCAAAAGTACCAACTCTGAGTTTCCCGGAGAGCTCACATCACGTCCCCGACGCAGCTCTGTTTCATCCACCGTTTCAACGGTGAGCGTGAAGACGACGGCGACATCGACGTCCGTCACGGCTACTGCGGCTAGCAGGCCGAGACGCACATCAACAACCTCGGTAGTAAGCACAAACACGACGACAAAACCAAAGAAGGCTTTACCTCCACTTCCTGATTCAACGAGGCTCAGTACCAGACCAGCACAAAGATCAACTTCGAATGCATCTCTTCGGTCAACCACCTCTACTTCCCCTTCCACCCTCAAAAAGATCGTTCCCAGAAAATCCGCGATCGGAAAGCCTGGAGAGTCACCCAAAGCAAAGACGATGTCGGTCCCACGCGAGACACTCCCAATGCCAACAAGCACTGTCAAAGGGAAGGGAAAGGAACCGGCGGCGACCGAACGGGACTCATTGCCAATCTCCAAACCGACGTCGCGAGTGGCCTCAGCGAGTGAAGCCTCCGCTTCTTCTGCCAGCATCCTCATAGCACCGCGTCGCAAGGAATCTGCCGAGGCCGTTTCGCGATCGACGTCAGTTTCCGACACGCCTGTTCCACCCCGACCCCCCTTGACACCACCCGACGGTGTCCCGCGCGGAGCGACACTCGAAGTGGGAATTCCATGCATCATCTCGTCCAAGCGTGCGCGCTTCCGCGCCCTCGCGCGGTACATCGGTGAAGTTGAGGGAGAATTGGGACCCTGGGTGGGCGTCGAGGTCCCCATGGGGGACACGTGGCCGGGCGACAAGCTCGATGCGCGCGCGTGGCACGATGGCACGTGGGGCGGCGTGCGCTACTTTGACATTGGCAGCTCCGGCGGTTCCATGGACTGGGACTTTGGGGACGAGATGCGGAGCACTATGCGTCGCAAGCACGGTCACGGGCTCAGCACGATTGGCAAAGGTGGCGGGCGAGGTCTCAAGCGCGAAGGTGGTCAGCTCGATACGTTCAGGAGGGAGAAGCGGCTCCGCAGCGTCTCTCCTGCGAGGTCGGACACTATGTCCGCTGAGTCGCGGGGGCTTTTCGTGCGGCCCCAACAGGTGTTGTATGTGGTGGATGCCGTGGGGTCAGATTTTTGAGGCGTGGACGCGGACATATGTTGAGATATACCAGTTCTCTCCCTTCCCCCTCCTTTTTTCTTCTCACGTAGCTAAGAACTGCAATAGCTACAATTAATCCACAATCTTTTGTCATTTTCCATACCCACCACCTATCTGCTGTGCACCGTACCGCTATGTCGAATATTCAATCCAGTCCAAGTACCCGATTACATAATCAAAATCATAATTAATTGGTCGAGCCCCGTGCTCCTTTCGCTCGTCGTTCATATCATTTTCAGAGGCAGAGCGTAACTTCAGCAGATTGCCGAGGAAGGCGCCTTGTCAAATGGGGGCGTGAAATGGGACGTCAAACTACTTCATCGATCTGGTGTATCAAATGTGTGCGCCGGCGCATCAAACCGGTATGATATGGCATGAATGATCCTACAGCTCATCATATATCGAGTCTCAATCCGCATATGACTGTACTCAAGGGGGTAAGTAAGTCTGCTCACACAGTTTCCCGTTGAAAGCGTCCGATTCTCCTGCTTGGCCGGAAGGAGAATAAGGCGGTCATTGGGCTCTTGTCGTTCGGGTGGACAAAGACGGACTCGGATGCGTCTCTCAATCCACAGCTTGAGAATCCCTCTCCCTATCCCCCTCACCTACGACAATTGTTGTCGCGCTGTCTACTGCAATTTGTCGAAGTACCGCCACGCCCTGCTAAAAGACTCGTAGCAAATTATGAGAAGAATCATGCGACTATAGCTGTAGGGACTGTGACCAGGAAGTTCGACAAGCCTGCCAGTGTCCTTGGTAACCACGACGTTTGCGGAGCCAACAGGCTTTGTCTCCAGCTTGCTAGCTATGCCCGATGGCAATGTGTTGGCAGTTTGTCCACTGGTGAATAAATACTAGTTCTTGTGCTCCTCACACATGTGTATCCTGAGTGTACTATATTGCTGCACACCGCGTGCCTTACTCGAACTCACAACTCTTAGCCCCTAAGATTGTTACACCCCTGTCTATATCACTGGCACCATATTTGGAGATGGTATGACTGCAAAAAAGGCGCAGAATGATTTGTCGATTCAAGCTTCGGTAGTAAATCCTAGGTAGCTCTGGATGTGTAGACTAATAGGTGCATACACGCATGATCTCAGACAGACAGTTCAAACTCAGAATGATCTTTTTATCTGGATATTAGTCAGCGAGATATCCACAAAGGTTGCATTGCAGAGTCAGTACTGTCAGAGTCATAAACTTTTTGGCATCCTCGTCCACAATGCGTTACTACGAGGCACGCTATCCAGAGGTCGATGAGCTCGTCATGGTGCAAGTCCGGCAGATTGCCGAGATGGGTGCCTATGTCAAACTGGTGCGTTCCTTCCTTGTTCACCCCCACTTCGCTGCACGGATTCGACGGCTACAATGCGCAAGGGAAAAAATAAAATAGCTCGAGTACGACAACATCGAGGGAATGATCTTGCTCTCGGAACTCTCTCGTCGTCGCATCCGATCTATCCAAAAACTGATCCGAGTCGGCCGGAACGAGGTCGTCGTCGTCCTGCGCGTGGACAAGGAAAAAGGTAAACAAAAAAAAACCCCACCCATCGTCTCTCACGACGACAAGCTGACTTCGATCCAACTTGGTCCATACACACAGGCTACATCGACCTGTCGAAACGTCGCGTCTCACCAGAAGACATTACAAAATGCGAGGAGCGCTTCATGAAAGCGCGCACCGTCGCGTCGATCATGCGTCACGTTGCGTCGCGATTACCTACGTTTGACCCAGATGCCGGGGACGGCAGCGCCGATGCTCCTTCGGATGCCAAGAAGGATCAAGACAAGGAGGGCGACGGCGCCACTACGGACGACTTCGTGCCCCCCGTCGGCCCGAGCGAGGAAGAGCGTCTGGAGAAGCTGTATGAGCAGGTCGCGTGGCCGCTCGGCAGGAAATATGGGAACATGTACGACGCATTCAAGCTCGCATTAACGCAAGTTCTTTTCTCCCAGATTCTCACACATACAGTCATACCTTACCCTCTTCCCCCCCTTTTTTTTTTCTTACGGTGCAGAGAATCCGATGCAGTCTTTGGAACGCTTCCACAACCTGTGCCGCAAGCGACGTACAACCTCTTAATGGCTACTATTGCCCGCCGATTGACGCCACAGCCAATCAAATTACGCGCGGACATCGAGTTGACATGTTACACACCAACCGGGATCGAAGCCATCAAAAAAGCCCTGAGGGCAGGCGAGAAAGCGAGCAGCGAAGCCGTTCCGATCAAGGCTAAGCTCGTTGCGCCACCATTATACGTGCTTAGTACAAATGCCACCGACAAGGTTTGAAACCAACCTCATTCATATACACTATCATTTGACTGACAAGTGTCATAGTACGCTGCCATCGAACGTTTAGAACGTGCCATCGAGTCCATTCAGGGCACTATCGAAAAGCAGGGAGGCAATCTCATCGTCAAGATGAAGGTAACGGAGCAATTCTCGAGCCGCCTTTTCTTCTTATGTCTCACTTGAACTTCTCAGCCGAAAGCCGTATCCGAAACCGATGAACATGATCTCGCACAACTTATGGCGAAGGCTGGTCGCGAGAATACAGAGGTCTCGGGAGATGAAGACGAGGAGGAGGCGTTAGCGTGACCGCATTTTATGTTCTCGCTTCTAGTCACGTTGTGAAGAACAAAACTGTTTATGTAGCTCAAATTGTACCGATTTAAATCACCGGCTCTAGTGGACTAGAATGTCCAAAGGGATTCAACGATATTGCGCATTGGGTCAAGCTGCGCATCGTCGCCTGCTTTGAAAATGCCCTCTGGCTCGTCGATTTCTACGGCGGGATCTTTTTTTATACGCCGCTTGAACTCCCCTTCGATAAGCTTTTGGTAGAGGTTCCCAACTTCAGTTTTGATGAGCCCCAGAATAAATGCGCAGACGCACCGTAGCATATGTGTGATCCAAAAAGTCCTCCATAGGATAGCTCGGCTTGGTGAAAGCCTCCTCGAATATACGTGCCATTGTCGACACCGCTGCGTGGTAGTGATTTTTGTGCGAGTACAGTTCCCAGAGTGAAGAATCCAGGGCATTCGTCAAGTTTGGGTTAGGCTCATCGGGCAAAAAAGGATCTGCGCAAGGATCGAATTGACAAACGTTGTGAATGCGTGGAAATGGCAGCTCACCTTCACAAGGCTCCGGGACTTCCCCATCGCGGTGAATCATACACATCAGCGCAGGGTGGCGCTTGAGTATATTATAAACGAATGGAATCGTAATCACGATGCTGGACGGGGGAGCGGTGAGCGACAAGCGGGAGAGGCGCTTGACAAACGAGGCGAGAAGCGTCGCGGGCAGATGTCTAGGAAAATAGAGGTCGATATGAGGGACTTTGCTTCGTAATATATTCGGCATAGATATACTGACGTTGAACTGAGAAACAGTTCTGTGAGGCGAAAGAATCGACTTCGGTATTTGAGATGCAGGAGATCGTGGTCGAGGAAAGCGTATAGACGAGTGTAAAAAAACGGATAGTCCCTATCGCGGGTGAGGGAAAGGGTGAATGGCCATAATCGATTAACGACGGTTAGAGACGCACAGATTGTATTCTGTCATGAGAATGAATAGAGCGTTGAGGGCCAGTAACCCAACAACACCCCCTGAGCAGCTGCGTTAGGAAAAAGGAATTCGAATCACTATCCAAGACTTACCATAGTCTACGCATCCGCCCACCCAGTCCATAACCAGGACTGCCCTGGTGAGATGTGGCATGACGCCGTGGTGCATTACATTCAATGCCCGTAGCGACAGGCCACCCCCGGTGCGTTCGTCACCGGACAGTCGTGGCAGCAACCGCAGCCAGAGACGCGTAAAAACCGCGCGATGGGAGGCCAAAGAGTGCAGCGACTGATGCACGGTCATCTGGTGCAGGCGCATCGACGGCTCCGACGACGGCTTTTTCTGTTTCTCTTCCTCGTCGAAAAACTTGCGCCAGTCGTCTTCGGTCGAATCGGACTCGCTGTCAGCTCCAGGATCGTCGGGTTCAGATGCCGTCGACGCTTTCTTCGGTTTTGCGGGCTTTGTTTGCAACTCCTCGACCCACCACACCTTCAAGTCTGAGTGCGCAACCGGAAAGGACTCCAACCTCTCGAGAAGGGAAAGAAGGTTTTCGGGAACGTGTGGATTCGTCCTGGGAGAGGAAGCTGACAATATTGGGCTGAGCAGGGATTTGTTAATTGCGGACAGATGGCAGAAACAGAAAGAAAAAAAAGTCGCACTCAGCGTCTCTCATGAAGAACCATCGAACGTCGGCATGGACGTCCAACCACTTCGCAACAAACTGATCCCTCACTTCTGCGCCAAGCTTGTTGGGGGATGCCTCCTGGGTAGATCGCTTCTTCCCTCCACGCTCAGAGGAAGGACACGTCAACAGAGCATCAATGACTTTCTTGAAATGCGGCACATGAAATTGCGGTTGAGATGACGATCTGCTCAGCGAGGTGGAAAGATGCTTCAAGAGGGACATAAGGATATTGAGTGCTGAAGTCTGGACGCAACGTGAGGGATCATATGTAGTCCAGTCACAGGAGGACACACCCGGAGCAGGGGTTCTTCATCCTGAAGAAGCCCGCAAAGGAAACGAACGTATTCGTCCAGTCGCTCAAAGATCCAAGTCCGTACAACCTTTGCTTGGTCATCTGTAGGGTTCTCCAGAAAGCCTTTCGAGATCAGCAGGACGAAGACACGGTAACAGGCATAGATAGCTTTGAGGACCAAGTGTGGCTCATGGAAAGAGGTAGCAAGGGATGTGAGGTCGGCAAGAAAGTTTAAGGAGGTGTTCGAGGAGATGGCCTCCATCAATTCACTCTCGAGGTCTTTTATCCGTGAATCATCCTCATCCTGTAGTTTTATCCTCTTTCTAGATCCCGAAAGTGATGACGGCGGAGCCATGTAAAAAGAAAATATGGACGGAAAAACCGGGCCGACATAGAAAGGTGTTGAATATTATGTAATTAATCGTACAAACAAAAGAGACAAGACAAGAAAATGAAATCGGGCAACTGTACTACTACTACGGTGCTGTGAAACAACAGATGTCCCCCAAAACTCTGGGTTGGGTATGGCAAACAACATTCGTCGTGGTGAACATTACAAACATACGTGGTCTCGACTTCCTTTTTGTTTGTTGTAAACTCCACGTCATGTCCAACTCATCTGTCCATGTCGAACAGGTCATCGTCATCCCCAGTAACGACAGGTCTACTGAGCGGGCTTAATGGCGTCCCCCAGCTCTTCCCGCTTGTGTTACGGCTCGCTGCAGCACTGGCTGGGCCAACCGGGGGTCGCGCTGCTGCGATACTCGTGTACTGCGCCCGGGACGCCAGCGACTCCAAGCCTGTCACACCGTGCGAGTTGGGAGGGTGCGTGCCCGGGGACATGCCGATCCACTCGGAGAATTGTACACGCTCGCTCGCATTGGCTTGGAAGCTTGTACTCGGCGCAAATGTACTCGAAGCTGCAGGAGAGGGAACAACGGGAGGCGGTAACGCATGGATGCGAGAGTAACCTGCTGCCAGACCTTGTGGGAGGCTTTGACCTGGCGCGTGCGCTTGAAGGGCACGAGCCGATGGAGAAAGCACGTTCCTACCATCCTCTCCGTTGCCTCGGGGGTCAGCCCCACTTGGAATGGGCCTCCCCAGCTGGAAGGGTTGGTTGCCAAGGGATTCCGAGGTTCCATCGAATGGCTGCTGGCGTTGAGCGGGAGCGGCGGGGGCAGGGTCATTGATCCGGGCCAGTAGATTTGCCGCATTGACGTTCGAGCCGTTGGCGTTGTTGGGGGTGTGTCCACGAAGACCCGAAACTCCTGGCGTCATTCCGGCGCGGGCTCCACCATTCCTGGCATTCAGATAATTCTGGTAGTTGCCTGGAAGGAAAGCAGCTGATGCATTGGAAGGCGACAAGAACGAATTTATGTGATCATCCGCAAGAGAATGACTACCAAACGCGGATGCCGATCTGAAGGAGCTTGGTGTGCCATTGCCAACAGTAGGAACGGTGGTCCCAGGAGGACCAACGTCCATCACGCCCTTGCGCGGAGAGCCAATCATATTCTGCCCGCCTTCTGACCAGATTGACTTGATATCCCCAAGTAATGTTGGGGCCGGCACAGAGCGCGAGTATCGATGATGGTGTGTTTCAGCACTTGGGTGGGGACTGGCACCCCACGCAGTGCCTGCAGCGACATTGGTATGATGGGTCCGAGAATATCTCCGCGATCTCTCCTCTGGCGTTAGAAGCTCACTTAAGGAGCCAGGGACAAATTCTTCCAGATCTTCATCCTCAACGACGATCTCCCCGCTAAATCCGTCCAAAGCGCCGCCCGTGGGAGGCTCTGGGCGCCACACGTGCGTTGCGCCCAACGAAGCGGCAATGCCAGAGCGTGTCTTGAGGTCGTCCGAAAGATTGGTTTTATTCTCGTATGAAAAGAAAACGGACTGCGCTCCGGGGGCAGAGAAAGGCGATGTAGACAGGATAACGGCACCTTGGGGTGGAGATGTGCCGGGAGAGAATCCGTTGACACGAGTAACTTGCCCTTGTGAGGATAGAGAACGAGGGGAACCGATGGGACCGAGGTCCGCCGGGTTCGAGGGTAAGCGCATCTGACGAGGAGCAGATGGACTGTGGAAAGGGAGAGGGGAGGAAGGGGCATTCAAAGCAGCCAGTGCTTCTTGCTCGATCTGAACATCTGGGGGTACAATATCAGCCTCCGGAAGAGTGCCATCATCCATGGGTGGGGAAGCGAAGGATTTATTCTGTGCGGGAGCGGTAGAAAGCTGGTTACTCTCATCGGGTAATCCATACGATGCAAAGTCGGTATCTTGGACGGGGGGTGCAGGAGCGGATGGAGATACAGCCGCCTTAAGTGGTATTGGCATAGGCGCACGTACTGAGCCTTGAAGGATACGCGTGGGTGCTGTAGAGCCGGAGAGAAGAGTATTGCGCGCTGAACCGCTGCTCGTTCCAGAACCTCCACCCCCTCCGCCGGGTTGGGACCCAGATTTAGATGATTTCCCACCCTTTCCACCTTCTTTAGCCGGCCCATTCGGATTCGCTGCCAGCTGCGCGGCCTTCTTGTTTTTACGATCCATGGACATGCTTTGCCCGGGTAAGATATGTGCGAGGGCACATTTATGACCAAATTTGCAGTTACCCTTGACGAACCAAGCACAGACGCCTTTTGGTTGCCCGGGTTCGTTGTTTGTGTGGGAGAAGGGACAAGAGACCCCCGCGGTACAGGAGCCTACCTTGAAGAATTTGCACGGAACATGGGATAAATCTTTGGCTGTATGGCGGATACTGAATAAGTAGATGGAGACAATACAACTCGCTAAGCCATACTTTTGGTAGAAGTCTTTGACTTTGGGCCCTTTTCGCGATCTTTGCCCTCTCTGTCACGATCCTTCTCTCGCTCGAGGTCCCGGGTGGACTCGTGATCGGTATTTTTCTCAAGAACAGGCATATTGTGAGAGTGTGAAAAGGGTCGAGACGATGGACGTATACAAGGTGATAGGTGCTAAAAAAATATCGAAAATAAGAGAGTGGGAGTGTGTGTCGAGGGCGATATGAGGCAAGGCGAACAGGGAAGGCGGCGTCGAGGAGCGGGCTGGCGGCAAGCGGCGTGCACTATCCAAAATTAGCTAAAGGCGTCAAATTTGATTCGCCAACAGTCGTTAACGCCACGTGGTTCTCACGTGCGGGGTGACAAAAAATCATTTGAGAAATAAAAAGGCAGCGCGATGACCCTGGTATAATGCCCGTACTTTATATGATTCCAAACAATTAGTTGTTAAAATAACGACAATCGATGAGGCCGAAAGGGAACAACAAGGCTGAGACGGTGGTGGCGGTGGCGGGTCGAATAAGTAGTGGAGCGCCCTGGGCAATTGTCTCAGAGTTTGGAGGGCTGTCTCCGACCGCGAGTCTCTCGCGCAAACGCAAAATCCTCTATCTCTCTCCCCATGGAACACACCACAGACCCCCGCGTAGGCAACTTCGCCATTGGCCGTCACTATCAGCTTTTAGACGTCATCGGCGAGGGTGCCTATGGTGTTGTATGGTAACCAAATTCTATTGTCTCCTCCCACACGCCCTTCTCGACTTACCTTGTCTCGCGATGCAGTTCCGCAGTCCATATACCATCTCAGCGCAAAGTAGCCATCAAACGCATTACGCCCTTTGATCACTCTATGTTCTGTCTGCGCACCTTGCGCGAGATCAAGTTGCTTCGCCACTTCAATCATGAAAACATTATCTCTATCCTCGACATACTCCAGCCAACGAATGTCGAAGACTTCAAGGAGGTCTACCTCGTCCAAGAACTGATGGAAACAGATTTGCACCGTGTCATTCGTACTCAGACACTTAGTGACGATCATTGTCAATACTTCATATACCAGGTATGTTGCTACTCATTTCTCTTCCGGATCTAACACTCGTCCCTCAAACGTATCTCTCAAACACTTTTTTTACAGACTCTTAGGGCGCTTAAGGCACTTCACTCTGCCGACGTCCTTCATCGTGACCTGAAGCCATCGAATCTACTCCTGAACGCAAACTGTGATCTCAAAGTGCGACACGATACTAGCTTCAGTTTTGCATCAATTTACGCCCTCTCTCCTAGCTCTGTGACTTTGGCCTCGCACGATCCGCCCGCCCACCCCCCGATATCGACGACAGCAGCAATTTCTTAACGGAGTATGTTGCTACTCGGTGCGTTCAGGCCCAACGCTCTGGGTGGTCATATTAGAATTTGTGCCCAGATGGTATCGTGCCCCAGAAGTCATGCTCACCTTCAAAGAATACACCCGCGCCATCGACATCTGGAGCGTCGGTTGTGTGCTAGCCGAGATGCTCAGCGGGAAACCCTTGTTTCCAGGTCGAGACTGTAAGATCGTCCGATGTGCACGTAATATCATCTGTTCAGCTGTTTACCTCAGACCATCACCAACTTTCGATCATTCTCGACATCCTCGGAACTCCGTCGTTGGACGACTTTTATGCGATTACCTCACAGAGATCAAGAGAATATCTTCGTGCCCTACCGTTTCGCAAGAAAAAACCTTTCAGCCAGCTCTTCCCCGAGGCGAACCCGAAGGTACGTAAATGCTCGGGGGCCTGATTCGTTCTGGAATGACGACTGCCTGACTTTACGTGTAAATCTAGGCGATTGATTTTCTCGAGAGGTGTCTCACTTTCAGCCCCAAAAAGCGAATAGATGTTGCTGAGGCCCTGGCGCATCCCTATTTGGAGGTCCGAGCGCATTATCCCTTTATGCTCACTATATTATTTCTGATCCGTTTTCAGGCCTATCACGACCCAGATGATGAACCCACTGCCGAGCCTATTGACCCCTCATTCTTCGATTTCGATAGTGCCGTCCCACAGGGGAAAGAGAAATTGAAGGGTGAGTGTAAATTTTTTTAGAACTTCGAAAATATCAACGTTGACGGGCACCCAGTCCTAATTTATAACGAAGTGATCAATTATCATCATAAGAGTGAAGCCCAATAGTGTCGTTAACTTTGTATATTTGTGGATCTGTTCTGGAACTGTACATACTGTGGAAACTATACCAATGTGATTATGCTTCTGTCAGCGTCAATATGAGGAACCCCACTTAATCCATCAATGAAATGAAAGGATGATAAGAAACTAAATAGCTACTATGAGAGGGGAGCAATTGGAGATCTATGTGCGGAGCTCATAACAGCATCCTCCCTGACCATCGAGGCATTGGAATACATTCACGCACATTCTCAATCCCACCCAGCCAACTGATAAGTCGTTCAAATCCCATCCCATATCCACCATGCGGCGCACCACCAAATCTGCGTAGTTCGGTGTACCATTGGTAAGCTTCTTCATCTAGCCCTTGCCGTCGAATAGCAGCTTCCAGGAGGGCTGACCGCTCCTCGCGTAGCGATCCCCCCGCCAGCTCGCCAACATGAGGAACGAGTAGATCGAAACACGCAACCGTCTTCCCGTCATCATTTAGGCGCATATAAAAAGGTTTGATAGCCGCGGGATAGTCAGTTACAAATATAGGACCGCGAGAAAGCGAATCTGCGAGCCAACGTTCATGCTCGCTCTGTAGTGGAGCGCCCCACCGAGGTGTGAACTTGAAATGGGTGCCGCTCTTCTGGAGTTCAAGAATTGCGTTTGTGTACGTGATACGCGTCCATGGTACGTCCGACGCCGCTGCCGCCGGTGATGCCCACGACGCAGTAGTCTCCGCCTGCAAAAGATCTCGATCTGGAGACTGGAGTCGCAAAACTTGCTTGATAGAAGCCTCTGAGACGTCGCACAAATCACCGACAGATCGGACGAACGCCCACTCGGCTTCGAGCATCCAAAACTCGGCGAGATGTCTCGAGGTTTGTGAGCGCTCGGCGCGGAAACAAGGGGAGAGGGTCCAGACTCGAGATATTGCGTTCGAGAGCGCTTCGAGATGCAGTTGCGAGGATACCGTCAGATATGATGGCTTATTGAAGAACTCCGTGTCCCGGGTTGAGCCTCGATCTGACAAGCGAGGCGGAACGGGGGCCAGACGAAAGGACTCGCCAGCACCCTCGGCATCATTGGAGGTGATGATGGGTGTGTGGACGTAAACGAAATCATTGCTGTGGAAGAATTCGTGGAACGAGCGCAACACGGCGTCCCGCAATCTTAGCACTGCGCCTTGTACATCGGTCCGAGATCGCAAATGCGCATGATCCCGGAGATACTCCGTCGTGAGAGCTTGTTTCTGTATGGGATAGGTCTGAGAGCAAGTGTGAGCTTCCTAGAACACCAAGATGAGAGTTTGATGCACCTCCGGGTCACAAGGACCTAGGACTTCCACGGTTTCCGCAAGTAACTCACTATCCTGGCCTGGTCCAGGACTTGGAGTTAGGACCCCTGTGAGGCGAACACTTGCACCGTTTGTCAACCTTTTGAAAAAAATATGTTACTGTCCGATGTCAGATGACGAGCGTACCAACACCTTTGCATCTGTCGGGTTTCGGAAAACCGCTTGAAGACATTTTGGAGTTGTGCCGTCGTGAATCATCGCGAAGGCAACCCTCTTTTGGAATCGGACCGACTTGACCCATCCATGGACGTGTATTTTCTCTTCGACAGACTTCGATGCGAGCACTTGACGGATTGTTCTGCCCAGCTGAGTCAGGCTGCGAGTGGATATGAGATGGTGAAGTCTAGACATGAAATTCGGGGTCAACGCGGACACGTGATCGTGGCCGGCCACGCTGTAACGTCGTACAATAACTGTATTCGGCATCGTGAATCATGCGTTCATCGTGCGATGTTTACCACCCACGTCCGGCTGTAAGGCCCCAAACACCGGGTGAACCAGAGAAAGAGTCGCATTTTCACGCGAATACCGTACCAGAGAATTCTGACGTTTCCAAATCCCGCTTCTATGTTATCTCTAGGCCGCCGTAATAACCATGACACACGGAAACCCGTGAATGCGCAGCCCCTTGGCCAAGCCGTTGTTTTGTATATTTGTATATGTGCTGTACGTTGCCATACGACGCGTACGCCAATGCTGCGTTGCGGATGCAGTGAATACCCACGAGTCAGCTGACACTGATATAGTACTGATCCCTTTACCACGCCGGTGTTTAGAAAAATCCTTCAAACGACGTGAAAGCAGTTTTCCATGGGCATATATTCACTTTTGTACCACCACCAGGTATGTTTTTTTTTTTGTTTTTTTTTGGAATTGGATATTTATTGTCCACCACCAGGTATGTTACACTCACACAAATGATCTCGTATTCGTCTCGGCTAATTTTATCTTTCCGTCCATCGGTCTGTTCTCTCATGCCGTCTCTTGTATTTATCGCTTTTTTTTCTTCTTTCACGACATACTTTTCTGCTCTGAATCAAAATCTGATCCAGACTGCTTCTTGATCATCGTCAAGGCTCCGCGCCTCAAAATGTCGTTCTAGTTCTGTTGACACGCAGTGGCGCCCTCAGAAAGATCCGAGTAACCACGAAGCTGTTGGCATTCGGAAGTGATCGACGCTGCCCATGCACGTTTTCCGATCACCGGTCTGTTGTGGCGCGTTAGAACACGCTCAGCTAGCACACCTCACTATGATTACCCGTTGCTGAGCCCCTCTTGGCTTCCGTCGCGACCAATGGCAGAAAGCATATCCTTCACATGGGCACTCACAGTGACTCGGACGTACAGGTCCAGAATTGCGCCGCAAGAAAGACCTCCGGAGGTATGGCGAATCGCGTTGCGAATGTACAACTTCAAGAGATACGTAGCTGTTGGGGAGCATTTTTCATTCTGGTACAACTTAAACGATAGCGTCTAACTGACGGTCTCCGCGGTACGAATAGCTACTCCTTGCTCCGCGCCGCCGGGTTGCGGCCCGGACTGAAGGTCTGGCCTGGTCGCTGGTCTGGTAACGACGCGGGTGCGACCGCTATGCCTCTTCTCGCGTCGTCACTCCCGAAGTATACAGGTCCGCCTTCTCCAAATCCCGAGGTATGCATGTACGGCCTGGCAATTTGAGTCTGTGCCGCGTAGCGGGTGCACTTTAGTCATCTACGCGAAGATTGACTCAAATCCTGCGCACCGATCATCCATGATGATGTATTAATGATGGCTTGAACATAGTTCCACGTGGTTCCCACGTGGGACTAGCACCCGACCTGATCACCTTGGCAATATCTAGCGAATAAGCGTTACATCTCCATCAAGATTTGATTTTCTATTGGCATCTAGGTTTTCTCCGGTTTACCCGCTGGGGTTTCAATTTCAGTTTCCAGCTGAGGCTACCAGTCAACTGACCGTATACGTGGACCACCTCTGGTTGAAAAGTACATGGAAAAGCCAGCGTCAGGGCCAGATGCGGGCCCAGCCCTTTCTCGCCCTCCTTGGAAACATCATTTGCTGGTTTAGACGCGTAGGGTTTTCCTTTTCGTTGTGGTGATTTGGTGTGGTGATGACGCTATTTCCTTGAAGCCTCCTAACTCCGGTAATCGATGCCGGTAGCTTCCAAAGTTGGCACTCACACCCTGCAAAAAATAGCCTTTCCTGCTCTAGGGTCCAAGTGTGAGTTCGGGTACAGCCTTCCTCGCATCCATGCTTTTCCGATATCCATCCGGTCCGCGGCTCTTGGGGCGGGTGATAAATCGAAAATTCTATTGGCCTTGTCCTCAATGCGTTCATGTTCTGGTCATCGTTCGTGGAATACTGTATGAGGGTTTGGCCTTATTTCCACGACCGTCGGCTCATCCACAAATCCACCAGCGGCGTCTTGTAGGTCGGCTATGTGTGATCTTCCTTGTTGATAATTACTGAAACCTGAGACGCCGTCCTGTCGCCAGGTGCAGCTCAACCGTGCCTCCCAAAGCCGTGCATTTCCCGACAGTTCCAAGATGATATTTGGATATGCGCTGGCGGCCTCAGTCTCAGATCTGCGGTGCGAAATTTCGGCCGCTTTCGGAACCTTCTTTTTGACCTATCAACTCCAAGACGCTCACACACACTCTTGCATTTAAAGGAGAGTATGCTTGTCCATCCAGTCATCAACAGCAATGGCATATCGTCTTCCAACGCATCTCGAGTCTCTCATTCCTCCCCCAGCAGAACAAGTGCAACAACGGCGCCCATGGCAGGGCGTTCTCACCTTGACTTTCATGAATGCAGGCCAGGGCACCCTCCAGGATGTCTACGTCACCGCAGCAGAGACTGATGGGGAGAGGTACGCCTTGAATGCAAACAAAGTTGCCCGCGGAGACTGATTTAACTGCACCAGTCGAATGGACCTTTGGCCGCGGCGCTTCTATGTGTACCTCGGCGCGGGCCGCACTCCGCACAACGAAGTCAAGGGCTGGGTCAAACGATATGCTCCGCCAATCTGTGCGCTGATGCCTGACAAGCTTCCCGATTCCGCTGCCAATGCATTGAATCAGGCGAATTTTGCCAATCTGAGTCGCATGTTGCTCGACAACCAGATTGTTAGTTTTTCTGCGTGTTTTATGAATTCAGCTAAGGTACTCACTCCGACGTAGCTGGCGTTGGCGCCTTGGGGTCTCGACAATCTTCCAGGTGCTGGGATGATGATCTATCCAACTTCCTCGTCCTCGTCTCTTCTTGTCGGGGCGGTTTTCTTGTCTGGACCTTTCCCGGAATTCGCAGCATATCAGCAGCAGCCCGCTCGCACAAATCCATCGAACCCTGTCATGGGGCAGTCATCTCAGGTATGGCGATTTCATTCGTATCTTTCTGGCTTTTGTCACAGTTCCATCCCTCTTCAGTACCCATACGGTGGACACCACAGCTCTGGTCGCTATGCTGCGCCCTGAGCTCAAGCGAGGCGTCCACTCATGTCAGGCAAGAAAGTAGGGAAGATCGCTATCCTTGGGCAGATTTCGTTGCACGGCACCAGTTTACTAAAGCATCGCTTCCTCTCTAAGAATCGCTTCTCTCCCCACCATGTTGGTGTTTTAATTCTTATCCATTCATTTTAGATCGTGATCTTGTAGCAATAGCTGCGCTGCTTTAGATATTGACATATCATCGGCTGGCCTGATAGTTCCATATAGAGTGTCTTCCTGTGTCATTGACTCCCCTGCATAGATCGGAAGTTCTTTATACAGATGGCTGTACTGTTATCTTTACTTGTATTTACATTGCCTTCGTACCCGCCATAGATCGTGGGCCAGTCCCAAATCCTATCCGTTGTTTTCAACTCTTCCGGTTGCGCTTCCGTGCTTCGTCCTACCTGTCTTGCCGAGGGAGCAATAACAGCCCAAATACGTATAAACACCAGAAGATCTAGCCATCTTGTCATGGGTGCATATTGGCAATGGCCATAACTTACAGTTATGGGGACCAACCAAAGGTGTTTGTGTTTGACCGACTCGGCTGAGAGTGAGTTCCCAGTAACATTTAATAGATAGCTTCCGTCGTAAACCTTTCTTCAGAACATGTGTTTTTGACGACGTCATGAATGTTAGATAGGCTGCGAAGGAATGGAAGGGAGAGAAGGAAAGAGGAGGAGAGGCGAGGACGAGTGCACAGAAGTGAGCGAACACGGACGACGGTTCCATGGGTTGAGCGCGAGGGTGCGGACGACGGTTCCGCTACGGAGGACTAAGATGGGTGACAACGATGAAGGAAGTGAAAGTGGTTTTGCGAGCGACGGTCTCGCGACGACGAAGAGAATCAAGCAGGGAAAATGGAGCAAAAGAGTGGATTCGGGGTAAAACACGAGGGGGGCGAAGACTGTCTAGATGCTCTCCACAGAAGCAGGAGGCTTGCTTAAGTATGTGCGGCACCTAGTGAGGCTTGTAACAGTGTAAGGTATTGCAAGAACATGGCCGCGAGGGCGAAGGCGAGAAGGCAGTGTGAAAGAGCCTTCTAAGGGGCGGTGATGTCGGTGTCGTCGGAAGGCGGGAGGCAGTGGCGGCGGCGTTGGGAGGCGGGAGCGATGACGGCGGATCAAACGAGGCGATGTGAGCTAAGGAAGGTTGAAGCTAGTGAAGGGGGAGGCTATGAGACAGGAAGAGTGGCAGGTGCTCCGTTGTGGCCGTTCACGCGTGGCTGTAAGGCTTGCCTTACAGTCACACACACAATCGTCAGACCTGATATTCGGATAGATAATGATCGTTAGGCCCAGAAGTGCATGAAGATACTTTTTGTGAGGGTCGACCGCCACGCAACGGGATGGATGCACGGACGAAGTGGATACATGGCCAAGAATGAGCTGCCCGATGTATAAGCCGAAGAAGACGAAGCCGATGCGCTACATTTGCGTTTGGCCGTAAAGTCACGGAAAACGGACCGCACTGGAATATTTCCAACTATATGGGGTCCCATATTGGACCCGGCAAACGTACTGGCTCTTGTCCATGTGGCAATGATCAGTGCACCTGGAAGGAGAGAGCCCAGTCGGCTGTGGGTAAGCCACAATCTTGGCAGGGAGTCGATATTTATTCGTACAGAGAGCGGGTTTATCGACTTGGTTGGGACGAGACCGGGCGGATTTGTCTACTGGACGTGGTTCGAGCGACGCTACTATCATCTGAGGCTGCCAGAGTCCGACTGCACAGGATTCTTCCCGCTGGGACAATGGCGGTGGATAAAACATTGATTAGCATCAGCTCCATACATAGACTCAAATCAGAGAGCCATATCTATATCCCAAGAACTAGAATAGCCACCTCCTTCCTCTCCTATGACTAACACAGACGGAACACATGGCTTTGTGAGGCTAACTCGGACGGGCGACGATAGGAAAGGCCAACTCTCTCCACGTTTGAGCAGTGGCAGAACAGGCGCCCGAGCTTTGCTTTGTTTCTGGTCCCTT
>Ga0307510_10000492_pt1 | contig 39015 bp, 28 predicted proteins | sample 12_EM_MG_FD_207224 | JGI IMG/M metagenome (GOLD analysis project Ga0307510, IMG submission 207224) | Populus trichocarpa ectomycorrhiza microbial communities from riparian zone in the Pacific Northwest, United States - 12_EM | ecosystem: Host-associated > Plants > Roots > Unclassified | place...
ATGGGGTTCTGGATCTTGAAAAGCAGCTCACCCTTCTTTACGTTGGCACCTTCGGGAATATAGATCTTTTCCAGGTAGCCGTCTACCATGGGCCGCAGCTGTACGATCTCGATCCCTTCGATGGTGGCGGGGAAGTCGTTGTAGACGGTAGCTGACTGTGGGGTGAGGGTGAGTATGCTATAGGCCTGGGGGGTGGCTGGAGGGTGGGTGGACTTTTTGTCTCCCTGGCAGGCTGCTAGAATGAATAGGGGCGCCAGTAAGACGCCGATACGCTTTCTTTTCCTTATCATACTTTCAATTACTTTTTACGATGAAGTATCTGGGATCTTAGCAGGTTAGCAGGAGGGCTTTTTCCAAATATATTCATTTTCGGGGACAACTATTGGGCGGTATCTTTGTTTTGGCCTTTAACCCGATGAATTAATGACCAATAGAACAATTATGACTGTGAAAAACCATTTAATCACGATGATCCTTTCGGGTCTTTGCTGGCTCTCCGGGCACAGCCAGGACGACTGGAAGCTAAAGACAGACAAGGACGGCATTGCTATTTTTACGCGGACCTTCCCGGATTCCAAGTTCAAGGCCATAAAGGTGGAGGTGGAGCTGGACGCCACGCTGACCCAGCTGGTGGCCGTCATCCTGGATGTCAATACGGGTGCGGAGTGGGTGTATAGTACAAAATCATCCACGCTGCTGAAACAGGTCTCGCCATCTGAGCTGTACTATTATTCAGAGGTAAATGTCCCCTGGCCGGCTGCCAATCGTGACTTTATCGCGCAGCTAAAGGCGGTGCAGGACTCTCATAGCCGGGTTGTTACCATCTACGGGCCTACTTTTCCGGACTATCTGCCGGTGAAAAAAGACATCGTACGAGTGCGCCGGTCGGAGGGAAAATGGGTCATCAGCCCGGTGGCTAAGCGGAAGATCAAGGTTGAGTATACGCTACGGGTGGACCCGGGTGGGGATCTGCCGGCCTGGCTGGTGAATATGTTTGCGACGAAGGGTCCTTATGAGTCGTTCAAGAAGCTGAAGGAGCAGTTGCAAAAGCCGATGTATGCCAATGTGCGGTTGCCGTTCATAACGGACTAATTTTTCCCAAGATGTAATAAGATATTCCGGTGCATCTCATCGGGCCGGAAGGGCTTGTGGAGGTAGCCGTTGAACCCATACTTTTGGAGGTCGTCATACATATTCTCATAAACCGCAGCTGTGAACGCAATTGCGGGAATCTCCTTGTTCACCGCCCTGATCTGCGTGAGCAGCTCCTTCCCATCCATCAGGGGCATCTCCAGATCGACCAGCAAGAGGTCGAAAGACTCCTGCTGAAACAGCTCCCAGGCGATGAGCCCGTTTTCCGCCGTATTGATACTGGCGCCCCAGCTGTGGAGGAAGCGTCGGGCGATCTTCATATTAACAGTATTGTCTTCGACGAGCAGGATGCGTACTCCGTCAAGCTGTCGCAAGTCGCGGAGCTTTTCTTTCGGGACGATGATAGTCCGCTGTGCAAAAGATAAGGTCAGCGTAAAATAGAATGTGCTTCCTTTTCCCTGTTCGCTGCTGACCTGCAGCTGGCCGCCCATTTTTCGGATCAGCTCCTTGCATATGCTAAGACCGAGCCCCGAGCCACCATACTTACGGGTCGTCTCGGCGTCGGCCTGGGTAAAGCTATCAAAGATAAGGAACATCTTCTCGGGTGGGATACCGATGCCGGTGTCGGTCACGGCAAAATAGATCTCGGCGCCCGAATCGGTCAGGTGGTTGACATGCGCTTTCAGCGTTACCGATCCTGTTTCGGTGAACTTGACGGCATTGGACAGGAGATTGAGGACGACCTGTTTTAAACGCATCTCATCGCCGACCACTTTATTCTGTGGCAGGGTTGTCGTTTCCAGGAAGAGATGAATGTTTTTTTGCTGTATGGCAGTGGCAACGGTATCGGCGGCCTGCCGGAGCATTTGGACCAGGTCAAAAGACTCGGACACAAATTCCAGCTTGCCTTCATCGAGTTTATTAAAATCGAGCACTTCGTTTACGAGGTGCAGCATATGTTCCGAAGAATCCTTCAGGATCTTAAAGTGTTCGCTGTCGTGTAAAAGCTCGTGGTCCTGCATCAGCAAATGAGTGGAGCCGATGATGGCGTTGAGCGGTGTCCGGAGTTCGTGGCTCATATTGCTCATAAAACGCGTTTTGGCGGCTGCGGCCTTCTCCGCATTCTCCTTGGCTTGCAGGATCTCCAGCTCGGCCTGCTCCAGGGAGGCGATGTGTTTCCTGTTCTTCTTCTCTTTGACATCCAAAAGTCGCAGGACGACATAGAAGAACACGATGACCAGCAGGAAATTGATGATGATATTGAGCTGGTGATGGTTGTAGCAGATGCTTTCCGTGACGGGTTCGAATCGGGAATGGTGAGGCAGGAACAGGACTATCGCAAGGAGGTTCATCGCTGTGGCGATGACGAAAGTGGTCACGACAAAATCATTCTTTCGTACCCGCAGAAAAAAGATCATGGCCATGACAAAGGGAAACAGATATAAAAAGGAGCCCTGATCAGTACCCTGTACATAACAAAGGGAGAAGGCGTGCAGGTTGACAAAAAAAATGCTCAACAGGGTAGGTATTGCCGAGAGACCTTTCAGGTTGAACAGGATGAAGACGAACAGTACGGCGATGCCCCATATTTCGATGGTGGCGCTGCTTGTCATTCCGTCGTAGATGTAGTAAAGAAAATTGATCAGATTACAGGTCATGGCCAGCACAATAAAGGTATTGAGCTGCCAGAATCTGGCTTTAGAATTTTGGGATAAGTCTGGTGTTTTCTGGTTTATCAACTGGTCTGATAGTTCGATTACCGCTAAAAATATACTAATAATTTAGCATATGCAAGATTTATTTTATTGTATATATGAGGCACTATTCCTTATTGGTGGCCGCTGATCTTATTATCTTTAGCGCATGGCAGTGAGCAATATAGAAAGAGGAGTAGGGGTAGTGGCGGGGATGGTTATTTTTAGTGCGCAGGTGATATACCTGGTAAATACACTTAGGGGGAAGATCAGGCCGAGTGTCTTATCCTGGCTGGGCTGGGCTCTTTTAATGGGGACGAGTCTTGTGTCGCAGATTGTGGGCAAGGGCTGGCAATGGAGCCTGACCAGTATCCTGTGTTCGACGATCGGGAGTCTGGCTATTACATCGGCGGCCCTGCTGAGCAGGAATTTTTCGCTGGCTGCAAAAGACTGGAAATTTTTGGTGCTTGGACTGGGTTGTATGGGGCTGTATTATTGGTCCAGTGATCCCTGGGTCACGACGATCTTTGCGATATTGGCGGATGCCTTGCTAGCTATTCCGACGATAGCAAAAGCCTGGAGGAACCCGGCTTCAGAGAAGTCGGTGGCGTGGATATTGGGGGCGGTGTCTTCGGTTTTGGCGCTGGCTATTTGTGTGGGGCATGACTGGTTGTATGTTTTGTTTCCATTGTATCTGGTGTTGTTTAATGGGATGATGGCGTGGTTGACGTGGAGTACGCGGACGCGCTCAGCCGATGGCGTTCTGTAGTTTGGCCAGCATAGCCATGATCTTGGTTTTAGGGTCTCCCTGGCCCAGCGTTTCGATGGGCAGATAACCATGGTAGGGCGAGGCCTTGATCATTCCTACTATCTTCTCTATGTCGGTGTCTGTTTCGGCGCCATTTATAAAGATCTTCTCTTTGATCTGCCAGTTGACGGTGTAATTCAGCGATGTGCTGATCTCTTCATAGGGGTTTAGCACCCGGTAGCTGCCTGTGTCGAGGATCAGACCCAGCCATTCGGAGTCGATCTTTCTGATGATGTCGATGACCTGGTGGGCGGTTTGTATAAAATCGTTGTGGAGATGCCTTCGTTCTTTTGATTGCCGGCGAAGATGCGCAGGACGGGGGCTCCCAGTTTGGCCGCTACTTCGATCCAATTCTTTACGAGTTGGACTTCTTCTGTGCGCCGGGTTGGGTCGGCGATGGTAAAATCGTTTCTGACACCGGTGCCGCTGATACCGATGCCGAGGCGGAAGGCTTTTCTCTTTATTCCATAGAGATAGTCGTCGGCTGGTACATTGGGGTAACCGGTGAAATAATAACCGGTGATGTCGACGCCTTCGAAGCCTGCTTCGGCGCAGAAGTCCAGCATGTCGCTGATGGTCATTTTTCCTGCGAGCAAGGGGTCGTTGAAGGAGAAGGCGTTGAGGCTGGTTTTTAGTTTTTTTGTGGGGGGTGCCGGCGCCGCCCCCTTTATGCCGGCTGCTTTCGCGCCCGGAGTGATTGTGGTGAGGCCGGTGGCGGCGATGGCGGGGATGCCGAGGAGAGAGGTCAGGAAGTTTTTGCGGTGCATATGGCAGGTTTTGAAACTAAATTTAGGAACGATCTTTGATCGGTACAATTTGCAAGACTAAATTTATGTTTATATATTGCGTGATTCCAATCATCGTATGAAAAAACTCCTACTTAGCACATTATTTTTACCCTTTGTCGGTGGCCTCACCAGGGTAGACCCCTCCACAACAAGTTTGGCGGAAGTACGGTCGGGTAAATGGCCGATCAGTCTGGAAAGATGGATCGAACGCCGCGACACCTCCTATGTATTATTATTTCGCGACCAGCAGGTTATGAATGCCGAGGTAATAGATACCCTGCCTTTTGAGAACCTGAAACAGCTGCGGTACCTGGACCAGGCGCTGACCAGCCTTAAGAAAGCGGGGAATGGCGAGATCGCTACATTCAAGGAATACTCGATCAAACGGACCGATAAGAAATTTGATGGAACTTCCTATTTGTTGCGATACCAGGAAGGGGCTACCGAGTTCCGGCAGCCGGAAGCTGATATTCTCAGCGCTACGATCAGAAAGCTCTAGCGCGCTCAGGAACCTTAAGTTATCCACAAGCAAAATAATTTTTCCTTTCAATCGTTTATGCAAATTAGAAAATAGTCCTGTTATGAAAAAACTCGTTCTATTAGCTGTTTTGATACCGTTCCTTACAAAAACGAAGGCGCAGTTCACGCTGACCAATTCATCTACTACCAGTATTTGCGAATTGCGTGCTACCAGCACTACCTGGCCTTTGGACCTTCAAAGGGTCATCAAGCAAAGGGATACTACCTATGTGCTTTCTTTCCGGGATCAGCAATACGCCAATGTCGTAAGCATGTCCGTGTTGAAGTTCAAGGATAGAGGGCAGTTGAAATATTTTCAACAGGCTTTGTCTTCCCTGGCACAACTGGAATCGGGTACGATCGCCAACTTTAAAGATTATACGATCAAGCGGGCTGATGTGAAAAAAGATGTGGTCGTGGGTAAGAAAGAAGTAAAAAAAGATGAGATCTGGTACCTGCTTACCTGCGAAGATGGTACGGTCACAAATTTCCAACAATCCGAAGCGAATAAAATGATTTCGGCTATTCAGCCGATATAGAGCACTGGGACCGCGCCGCTGAAGCTGGTGCGGACCGGGCTCGCCAAATGATTATTAAGGGTTAATTGACTACTGCGGGTTCATCCGGAAAGCGGATGGCCCGCATTTCTTTTTTCGGTAATTTGTAGGACCTTATATTTTGCCATGAAAAAATATTGCTTTGCCGTCCTGTGGACCTTGCTGATAGCCGGGACACCTCCCGCCGCCATTCACCACTATCTTTATGTCGCCGAACCCGGTGTGCGCAATTACCTGCAATATGGCGGGCATGGCCTGCTGGTTTTTGACATGGACAACGACTTCAAATTTGTAAAACGCATCGCCACGGGCGGACTCGACGACAAAGGCCAGCCCTCGAATGTAAAAGGCGTCGCGGTAAGTCTTTTTACACACTGCATATATATCAGCACGATCCAGTCGCTGCTCTGTCTCGACCTGGAAACGGAAAAGCTGGTCTGGGAAAAGAAATTTGAGAACGGCTGCGACCGGATGTCGGTGAGTCCGGACGGGAAAACAATCTATCTCCCCTCTTTTGAAGGGGACGATTGGAAGGTACTGGATGCCCGGACGGGTGATGTATTACACAAAATTGTCACACACTCCGGCTCGCACAATACCCTTTATGGACCTGACGGGAAAAAGGTCTATCTCGAGGGACTACATTCCAATTACCTGACCGTGGTGCAAACATCGGATTACAGCGTATCCCGGACCGGGCCCTTTTTCAATCATATCCGCCCCTTCACCATCGACTCCCGCCAGGAACGTTGTTATGTCAACTGTGACAGCTTGCTTGGATTCGAAGTCGGCGATCTGCATACGGGCAGGATGATAAACCATGTAGACGTAAAAGGATTTCAGCCCGGACCGGTGAAAAGACACGGCTGCCCCTCGCATGGCATCGCGCTGACGCCCGATGAGCGGGAAATCTGGCTGGCCGATGGCTTTAATGAGGCCCTGCATGTCTTTGCGCTAACCGCTACGGGCATCCGCCAGACCGGAACGATAAAGCTCAGTGATCAGCCTGGATGGATAACATTCAGCATCGACGGGAAATATGCGATGCCTTCGACAGGAGACATGATAGATGCCAAAACAAAAAAGGTCGTCGCGACCTTGCAGGATGAGACGGGCGCCCACGTACAGAGCGAGAAAATTGTGGAGATACTATTTGACGGACAAAAGCCTGTTAGGGCAGGCGATCAGTTTGGTATCGGCAGACGAGGCAGTTTTTTAAAGTGAAATCAGGTTTTTGCCGTAAATTCCGGCCTTCAATAGTTCTCAAAACAACTAACGCTATTTATATCTACCATCATGAGCAAACATTTCCTCGCTCCTCTTGCCATTATGCTGGCTTTGACCACAGAAGCCCAACAACCCATTGCCCTGACTTCAAAAGACTATCAGCACGCAGAGAGCATGCTTGGCTACAGTGCCGAACCATTCGTTGACCGGGCTTCGGTCCGCCCCAACTGGCTGACGGATGATAAATTCTGGTACAAAGTGCTGACCGCAGCCGGAAGTGAATATGTATTGGTCGATCCTGCGCACGGTACGAGGACTGCGGCTTCCGACCTGCAGAAACTGGGAGTTGAGGCGCCGGCGCAGAGTGGTCGTGGTCGCGGCAGGATGAACGAGGTCCTGTCCCCGGACGGAAAGAAAGCGGCTTTTATCAGGGATTATAATTTGTGGGTAAAGAACGTGGCTACAGGCGCAGAGACACAGCTGACGACCGACGGGGTCAGGGACTACGGATATGCTACGGACAATGCTGGCTGGAAAAGCAGCGACAAGCCAATACTTGGCTGGTCGGCCGATTCAAGAAAGATCATCACCAATCAGCAGGACGAACGCAATGTAGGAGATATGTACCTGGTGACGACCAATGTGGGCCATCCGGTATTAAAAGCCTGGAAATATCCATTGCCCGGTGACAAGGAAATCGCCATGATCCACCGGGTCATCATCAATGTCGATACGCCAAAGGTTATATTCTTAAAGATACCTGCTGATCCGCATAGGGCTACGCTCAGCGATGACATCTCCAGCAGCGGGACGCTGGATGACGTGGAATTTAATGAGGATGCTTCCAAACTGGCCTTTGTTTCCACGAGCCGCGATCATAAGGACGAAAAGTTCCGGATCGCCGATGCTGCTACCGGAGAGGTCCGGGAAGTTTTTGAAGAAAAAGTTCCTACGCAATATGAGTCGGGCCGCAGCGCTATCGACTGGCGATATCTCAGCAAATCGAACGAGATCATCTGGTATTCCGAGCGTGACAACTGGGGACACCTTTATTTATACGATGCAACGACGGGACAGCTAAAAAACCAAATTACTCAAGGTGATTGGGTAGTGACGAGGATCATGAAGATCGATGAGAAGAAAAGGATGATCTATTTCCTGGCTGTCGGCAAGGAAGGTGGAAACCCTTACTTCAATCATCTTTATAAGATCGGCTTCGATGGCAAAAAAATGACGGCCCTCAGCCCCGAGGAAGGTAATCATACCATAACGATGTCTCCAGGAGGCAATTATTTCGTCGACAGCTATTCCCAGCCAAACGTCGCTCCGGTCACCGTCCTGCGCAACCTGGATGGAAAGGTCGTGACTGTCCTGGAGAAAGCAGACATCTCGCGGTTAGTCGCCACCGGCTGGAAGGCGCCAAACCCGATCACGGTAAAGGCGGCTGACAGCAAGACCGATCTCTACGGCCTGTTGTTCACTCCTACGCGCCTGGACTCTACGCGCAAATACCCGATAATCGACTATATCTACCCCGGCCCACAGGGCGGCAGTGTAGGCAGCTGGTCCTTCACCCTCTCGAGGGTCGACTGCCAGGCATTGGCAGAACTTGGTTTTGTGGTGGTAGAGATCGAAGGGACAAGCAATCCTTACCGGAACAAAAGCTTTCATGACATGAGCTATGGGGACATGTCTACCAATACGCTGGCCGACCAGGTCGCCGGTATTAAAGAGCTGGCCGGGCGTTATTCTTATATCGACATCAACCGGGTAGGTATCTGGGGACATTCGGGCGGCGGCTTTGCTACAGCCGGAGCCATGTTCCGTTACCCTGACTTCTTCAAGGTAGGTATCTCCGAATCCGGCAACCATGAGAATCGCAACTATGAAGATGACTGGGGCGAGCGTTATGACGGGCTGCTGACGATGGGTGCAGACGGCAAGTCCAACTACGAGGCGCAGGCCAATCAGAATTATGCAAAGAATCTCAAGGGCAAGCTAATGCTGGCGCATGGTTTGATGGATAATAATGTGCCGCCATACAATACTATGCTGGTGATAGAGGCGCTGACAAAGGCCAATAAGAACTATGACCTGGTGGTTTTCCCGAATACTCCGCATGGATATGGAATTTATGGTCCTTATATGATGCGTCGCCGCTGGGATTATTTTGTCAAAAACCTGGCGGGGATGGAACCTCCGATGGAATATGAACTGAAGACAAAGACCGATCCCAGGAATGGGGAGGATGAGGCGCCGCGGGGTAGGAGGTAAGACTGTTCGCGCCCCGTGTGCGGAACTGATAGCAAAACCTTGCTTTATGTCTTATAGTGAAAAATTAGCCGATCGCATCCGCGAGGCGCTGATCGAAGTGCCGAAAGTAAAAGAGAAAGTGATGTTCAGCGGTGTTGTCTTCATGGTCGATGACAAGATGTGTATCTGTGTGGGGCCGGGCTGGATCATGTGCCGTATCGATCCGGAATTGCAGGATCAGCTTTTGGAGGAGAAACCTTGTCGTGCGAAGGTCATGAAGGGAAGAGAACTTAAAGGATATGTTGTTGTAAATGAGGAGGACCTACAACGTAAGAAGGAATTAGATTTTTGGATAGGGCTTTGCCTGGATTTTAATGCGCGGGCAAAGTCGTCGAAGAAGAAGGTTGCGGCGAAGAAGAAATCTGCGCCGCCGCCTGTGAAGAAGAAACCTGTTGCTAACAATAAAAAATAACCTGCCATGGAAGATCTTTCCCAGACCTATCATGCAATAAAAGAACTATTGCATCCAAAAGCGCTGAAAGAAAAAGACCTGATGTCGCACGACAATCCCATCAACCTGAAGGCAGAGAAATCATATCCGGTGACGCTGACAGACGTTACGTTTTCTTTTGGCGCGGGGGCAGCCATGGAGGTGGCTCTTTTCAACGATGAAGATGATAAGGATGACAATAAGTTCATCGCTGCTAAGGACGCGCCAATCGTACTCAACACCGCGACAGACGCCTATCTGAAATATACCAATATAGTATCTGCAAAAGCCAATGCGCAGGTGACACTGGCCGATATCGGCTTCAATCTGAACCTCTCAGCTTCCAGTTGCGCCAAATCGATCTATTATCGGCGTCATCCGAATACCCAGCTGGTCCGGGACGCCTTTTTGGCCGACCTGAAACAATTCAGGACCATTTTCAAGTATGATGACGTAGCCAGTCTGGAGGTCAACGATGGCCTGGGGTTCGTTGTCAATGGCACTCTTAGCTGTGACGTGAAGGTCAGCTGGTCTAATATTCTCTCCACCGGCATCTCTGCTGTAAGCAACCTGCTGCCTTTGCCGGTGACCCTGGACATCAGCATCCTGCCTTCCGTGACGGCTGAGTTTACGGTGACTGTGACCGATGACTTTGCCTATCTCCTGAAGAAACAGGCGGGGGATCAATATCTTGTTTCTATTACAAAGAAAAAGTCGACGGCTGCAACAGCCGCACTGGGGGCTTCCATTGGGGTACAGTTCTCCGATCCGACCGCGCTCGGCCAGCAGGTGGCTGCCATTTGTGATAAGGTCATTCAGTCCCTGCTCGGAAATACCCTCGTCGAGATCAATACGGCGATCGAAAGCTATCTGAAGGGACAGCACTCGGCCATCGTGGAAAAGCTGCTCAGCCTCTTCCAGCTTGACAAGCTGCCTCAGCCTATCGATCTGCTGAATACCAAACTCCATCAGCTGGAGCAGGACGCCGCGGCCGCGATTACCAAACTGGCAACAGATAGCGTATCCTTTTCTTTCTCCTGGCAGTACAGCCGGATCGAAGAGGACAAGGAGCTGCTGTCCGTATTGATAGCAGGCAGCGATCTTAAAAACTATCACAGCGATCTGTTGCGGTTCAAGACAGGCAAGCTGATCGGCGCCCTTCGAAACGCAGCGATCCCCTTTACGCTGATCTCTTATTTAAATCAGCGTGTCCTGACGATCTCGAGGTCCTGGGGCTTTGGGCTTACGGTGTTCGACTTCACCGTCCTGACATCAAAAGACCATGAAGAGTCAAAGAATACCATACAGACGGATCTGAAAGGCACCAGCAGCAAGATCCAGCTGGACAGAACAAAAGGATACAAGTGGCAGCTGATAAAAGGTGCTGGCTCCTGGATGGGACAGTTCAGCGCTGCTATGCCGGATTTCCTGCCGGTCTGTACGCTGGACAAATTCGGCTATACGATGTCGTATAATACGCTGCTGAAAGACCCCAGGGTAGAAGAAGACGATCTGCGCGGGTATCTCGCCGGAGGAGTGACCTGGGGTGCGGTAAATGAAGGGGATGTCGACAAGCTCGTCGGGAAATATACCCTGCTCAAAGGGAAGGAAGTCATTGTGGAAACCAAACTGATCTTCCCCGATACCGTCCTGCGGGCGATATTTCAACAGGTCGCGGCCGATGGCTGGGGACCGGCGAATAAAAAACAGCTTTCCCGGGCAATGGCGGCGGCTATGACCTGGCTACCGGAGTTCAAATCCAGGGCTGTGCTGGAGGAGAGACAGGATGTCTATGCCCCCTTATGGGCCAACTTCCTGGACAACCCCAACCAGGAGCCGTCGGATTTTGCAGCACTTGCTGAATCAGAGATCCAGGGCATGGGGGATGAAGATCACCTGGCGGAGTTCGAAGCCGATCCGGGTAATTGGGTCTTTGGAAATACTTTTGCGGGTGTCATCCGCAGCAATCCCGGATTGCAGGACCGCTTTAAAAACTTTATTACCGGGATCGTGGAATTACAAAATAAGATCAAGGGCCAGTCACGGTATACCGATCTCGATCAGGCCTACGACAATATAGCAACTTGCTTGTCTGATTATTTTGGACTTATCGCATCGGGTTGTTTTTTGTTGCAGAATGCCATCGATCTGAACCTGGCAAAGGACGTGAAAAAGGTACTGACCTTTACGTATGGGCCGGAGGGTAAGCAGACGGTGATTACCTGTTCGGTCGTTTAGGTTGCGGCGACCGGGCAATTGACCTGGCTGTCACACCCTCTTTTGTGATCTTTACCGGTTGGATCGTGCCATCGGGGTTGAACGACATTCTGTCGATACAGACGACGCGATGGTTGGCATCGGTTTCGCCAAGCGGCCGGCGGTGATAAACGATGTAATAGTCATCGGTCCCCGGAATATGAATAATTGAATGATGTCCTGCGCCTGTGGCAACGGTCATGTCCTGCTGCAGGATCTTGCCGATCCGACGGAAAGGTCCGACGGGTGAATCCGCTACTGCATAAGCAACGGAATAATCGGGACCAGTCCAACCGCCTTCCGACCACATAAAATAATACTTGTTATTACGACGGAACATGTAAGGACCTTCAACGTAGTGTTCGGGCGTTATTTCTTTGAACGTGGTGCCATCGGCAAAAGGAAGAAAGCCGGTGAAGTCGGGTTTTAAGCGCGCGATATTACAATGCTGCCAACCGCCATAGATCATATAATACTGTCCGTCGTTGTCCTGGAAGACGGCCTGATCGATGGGCTGTGCGCCATTGTGAAATTTGTCGATAAGGGGATGACCAAGATAATCTTTATATGGCCCTTCCGGCTTGTCGGCTACTGCCACTCCGATGCCGCCGCTGGCTGAATCGTTCTGGATGTCGTTGGCTCCAAAGAAGAAATAATACTTTCCTTCCTTTTTTGTGATGGCGGGAGCCCACATGGCGCGTTTGGCCCAACGGACAGCATTGGTGTCAAGGATACCGGGATGTTTTTGCCAGTGGATAAGGTCGGAGGAAGAAAAGGCATCGAAAAAGACCTGGTCTTTGTATTTCGCGGAGTAAGTGGGGAAGACCCAGTAGGTTTTGTCAAAGATGGCGGCTTCCGGATCGGCATACCAGCCAGTAAAAATTGGATTGCCGGAAGTTTGCCCCGCGACTGTGGAGCCGGAGGTTTGCCCCTGCGCTGCGGCGCCGAAAAGAAGTATCGCTATCAGAAAATTAAGATGTCTCATGTAGGTTCTTTATAAGAGTATGCAATATAATAAACCTTAGCCGGTCGGCGTTCAGTAGGCTAATCCCTCTAAATCCACCCAAATGAAAAAATTGACTCTTTTCGTTGCAATTTGTATGTCCTCAATGGTACTATTTGCCCGAGACACTCCCAAGGCTAACAATCGCTCTCCCAAAGTCTATGTTATGATGAAGCGGGGCAAGTTGATAGAAGTCAGGAATGGCCAAAAGAAATTAGTGAAAAAAGATATGCAGTTGGTCAATGAGACGACCATACACCCGGACGGGTCTATAAATGCTTCCAGTGGTCAGAGCTTACAGTTGAAAGAAGGTGAATATATCACTATGGACGGGAAGATCCGGAAGCTGAAAGATATGGGTAAAAGATAAAAAAAAGCCCGCTCAACGAGCGGGCTTTTTTACTTACTGAATGATTAGTTTCTGTATCGTCGTACTGCCATCGGCTAGGGTTAACCGTATGAGATAATAACCCTTTGGCCAGTTGGCTGTCGAAACGTCTTTTGCATTGTCTGCAAACACCATTTGCTGGTATAGCGCTCCACCGCTGGTGTAGATACTGACTGTCTTAACACCTGTGCTGCCCGTTGCAATAGTAAACATGCCATTCGTTACCGGGTTGGGGTAGATCTTCATCTGCGCATCGGCCGCGCCGACAGGACTGATCACCCGGATCGTGGACAGGGCTTGGCTGCCGCTGTACTCGTTGGCCTGGATCCGGTAATAGAGACGGGTCGCTGGCGCATTCGCGTCGACATAAGTATAGCTCAGCTGAACAGCTATCGCAGACACCGTTGCGATGCGACTGAAGTCGGTGCCGTTGGTGCTGCGGAGGATGTCAAACGAAGCTACGTCACGGGGCAGACCGGTCTTCCAGTCCAATTGTACACCCGTACCCTGACGAATGGCCGTAAAGCTCTCAAACTCCACCGGCAATACACCCGGCAGCGAAGAGACCGACATGGTCGTTGAGAATTTCTTGAGATTATCTTCTCCCAGGTCCTTGGCTTCTGTACCATCTCCATAATAATTCACGTCTCCGTCGTCACTGATGATCTGGAGCTTGTCCAATGACAATTGACCGGCTTCGTTTACGGGAAGTGCGGACTCTGCATTCAGACCTGTAAGATCGAAGGAGGCCATCTGGACTGGCGCGTCGGTAGCGACTCCCGTCCAGCGGAAGAGGGCCGGTGCAGAAGCAGAGCCCCAGCTGCCGGCGACGATGATATAGGTACCGTTGGGCAGGACGATGAGATCGCGGATGCCGCGACCGCCGAGATCGAGTTCTATCGGTGCGCCAATGGTGGCGCTGGTTGCCGTATGGCTGCTGCTGGTCGTGTTGATAGCACTGAACCATGTCTCGAAATTTGCTATCGGCGCAATGACCGCATTGGTGCGATTGGCCACGGGCACCAGCGGAGCCCGCAGACCGATATACATCGTTGTATTATCCGGAGCAAAGACCATTCCTTCTGCATTGAACCCATCGATAGTCTTGGGGTCTTTGCCTGCTGCCGCGCTCGCGGTGAAATTATAATTATGTGCATCACCCCAGCTGATCAGCTGCGCACGTAATCCCTGGATCCATCCGGCGTTGGCTATACTGGTAGTAGCCCCTGTGCCACTGATGTCGGTGGCAATAAGCCTGTCGCGATTGGGTTTGAGATTAAAGCTGCTGCTATTGCTCATGGAGCCCAGCCAGTACGAACGACCGGAGTGGTTGCTCGTGGCCGCCTCAATGTCCAGCTCTTTCCAGCTGTTGGTGCTGCCATCGGTAAGCTGAAGAAGATTGCTGGCATTGAAGTCAAACGTCTTTACGGCCTGGCCGGAAATATTGCGGTTGAAGACATAAAGTAAATTGTGCTCATCGTCGCCGATGACCATATAGTTATCATCCAGCGGCAAGGCAGCGGAGGCGTCGGAAATACCCGTAGAATAGCTGGTAACCGGTGTTGAGACACCGGCTGAAGCTGCGTAATTGAGGGTATAGGTAGTGAAGTTGGTGCCATCTCCGACGGTCAGCGTGATATCGGAATAACCCGCCGAAAGCGGAATGATCTTTATCAGACGGGAAGCTCCGGTCCCTGTGACGATGAGATTTGCTGCGGGAACAACTGTCAGATTGCTGCTGGCTATCGTGAAGGTCAGGTTATCAACAGGAGTAGCATCGTCTCCGATAGTAATGGCTACACCAAGCGTGCTTGCCGGATCGGTAGGATCATTGGTGACACCGCTGACAGCAAAGGAATTATCCGGGGAAGCCGTTATGCTTCCGTCGATGAGATCGCTTGTCGTAGCCACATCGATCCCGATCGTGGGTGCGCCGGGCACTGCGACTATACAGGGGCTATAGGGCGTAACAAGCGAGCTTTTACCGGGGCTGCCGATGTCGTTGCCGACGGATGCCACTGAGCCCTCGCCATCACCGACGGTAGAGAGAGTCCAGGCGGTGCTGATATTTTTTCCCAGGGCGGCAGGGCTCACCCAGGCGCTGGCATTGTTGGCTCTGACACCACCCAGGGTCTGATCGTCATAGGTCAGACGATCGACCAATAGATCGTTCTGATCATAAAGATTTATCTCATCGGCGCGACCCAGATTGGTGGTATTGCCGCCGATGATCTTTTGCCCGTTGCAAAGTGCCCAATCTGTGCGGAAGGCATTGGCCGCGGTTTCAGTAAGAATAACGGACTCCCCTGGTTTGACGATACCAAAGGCGCTGAGGCTGACGGCGCCAGGGGTCTCCGCGTTGTCGGAGAAGCTCCAGTTGGTCATGTCGATAGCGGCGCTGCCGACATTGGTGAACTCGATGAACTCTCCGTTAGTGCCTCCGTACATATACTCCGTGATCCGCATCAGCCGTGGGGAGACGTCGTCGTCGGCTATGGCGATATTCTGTGTCGCGGTGCCGAGTATTATACCGGAGGAAGGACTGCTGATCGTCAGCGCGGCGGTCTCGGGGTCTTCTACTTCGGTATCGTTGAGAACCGTGAAGGTGACCGTACCTGTTGTGGCGCCATTGGGGATCGTGATGGTGGTGATATTGGGAGCGGAGGCAGTAGCACCGGAAAGGCTGTAGTCTGTAGTGGTAATATGGGCTCCGGACACGGTGAGTGTCATCGTTTGATCGCCGGATACTGCGGCCGAGGCTGTAGCCGTGACTGTCACAACGGTACCAGCCGCCTCAGATGTGGTGTTGGTGCTGACGGTAAGATTGACGGTGGGAGTAACGGGAGGCGTCCCACCGGATGTTGTCGGGGTAAAAGCTACTCCCTTTATAGTGGCTGCCAGAGGGGCAGTATATAAAGTGACGACCGTGCTGCTGATAGCAATGGGGCCATTGAAACCCGCCGCATCGGTATATTTCATAAGGCTGTTGCCTCCTGTGCTGCCGCTCCCGGAAGAGACATACAACTCTGCGCCGGTTCCGGACCTCTTTGCTGCCATACCATAACCACCTGTGCCTGTTGCATAAGTGCCATTGACCGTCCAGGTACCGCTTACGAGGGAATACTTCGAAAGAGTACCGTCTGAGCCGATGGTATAAAGTATGTCATAGCTGGCACCATTGGAGCCGGATGAGATCAGGTAAAAATCCGTAAAAGTTCCCTGGGTGGTGGTCAAACCTGGCAGTGCGGTGATCGTACCACCGCTTGCTGCCGAAACAGTGCTGACCACGCCTGCGAGCTTGGCGCTGCCGACATAGACCGTTCCGCCAAAGGATTTTGCGCTGAGGATGTTGGCGGCGGGGCTTGGTGCAGCACCATTATTCGTGTATATACCACCCTGATCTGCGATGAACCAGTTGCCGTTGTCGATGCTGGTGACACCGCGGGTTTGATTGCCTGATATACCTGTGTAGGTTGTCGCTATGGAAAAATTCTGATTCCCATCGAGGATACCGACACCCCGGGGATTGAGGGCATTGCTATTACCTGTTGCAGTTGCATTGTTAGCACCCATAAAACAAAGCAGGGTGCCATCGTTGGTACTCGCCAGATAACCGGTAGATCCCGCGCTGGCAGACATGCGAAAAGCATTGGTTCCGGTACCGGGGATAGCCTTGCTTGTGATAAAAGACTGACCGGCATCGGTAGTGTTGAACTCGAGGATGGTACAGGTGCCGTTGTTGGAAGAAGCGACGTCTCCCTGAAGGACAGCGATGTGGCCGGCTGCCGCAAATTGAGCGTGAAGAGTGACTGATAGTGAGAGGGTTAGGATGGAAAGAGCGAGACTGCGTAAAACTCTTATCATAAGCTTCGTAGTTTTACGCAAAGGTTTCCTGTCGGCATTATGCCAATGTTACCGCTATGTTACCATAATGTTAAGCGTGGAGGCGGCAGCGGTAGCCGCGGGGTATTGCGGGTAGCGATGCGCTTTATTCCGCGAGGAGTTTTTTTGCCAGGGCCCGGTCGAAATGTCCCCATTTGTCGGCGTTTCGGATAACATCGACCAGCTCCATGCTGGTGAAGGACAAAAGATAATAGTCCGGATCGATATCATTTAGCCCTGGCTGATAGTATTCTTCGAGTACCTGGTTGGCCCGATCGAAATCGCTTGTTTTTACTTTTAAGGTGATGGGAGGTTCGGAACTGACCCCGATGATAATGGGATCGACAAGGGAAGTCTTGTTCTCTATAAGGAGCTCAATACCGGCCTCCTGTAACTTGTCCGCGATGACAGCCGCGAGGCGAAAATCGTTGAATTTCTGAAAGGTTTGAAAGACATCGGCCATGATGAATGGTTTGGATTGCGAAAGGAAATTACGTTATTTTAGGCCAAATAACCAAAGATGAGAATTAAGCTACTGCTATTCATGCTGTTATTACACGGCTTTTCCCTTTTTGCACAGTCCCCTGCTTTTATTACCGATAGTCTGGACAGCTATATCCGCCGTGGGATGAAGGACTGGCAGGTGCCGGGTCTGGCCCTGGTCATCGTCAAAGACGGGAAAATAGTCGTGGCAAAGGGATATGGTGTAAAGGACCTTAATTCAAAGGAAGCCGTAGATGAGAACACGCTTTTTATGATCGCCAGCAATACGAAACTCTTTACGGCTACGGCGCTGGCACAGCTGGAATACGATCACAAACTATCGCTGGACGACAAAGTCTCGAAATACATCCCCGATTTTCAACTATATGATGCTGTTAGCACGCAGCTGGTCTCGATCCGGGATATCCTCAGTCATCGCATCGGGACAAAAACTTTCCAGGGTGACTTTACGTTCTGGAACAGCAATCTGAGCAGGGAAGAGATCATTCACCGGATCCGGTTATTGAAACCCCTCACTCCTTTCCGGCAGAACTGGGGTTATTGCAACAGCTGTTTCCTGACGGCGGGTCAGGTGATCCCCAAAGTGACGGGTAAGGCATGGGAGGACTATATACAGGACAGTCTGCTGGGGCCTTTGCAGATGGCGCATACCTATACCAGCCTGAAGTTGGTGCCTGCTTCGGTGAAGCTGCCACAACCCTATACTACCAGTTTTACCGGCGAGCTGCATCCGGTGCCTTTGGATCACTGGGACAATCTTGGCCCTGCTGCTGACCTGATCAGCAACGTGTCGGATCTGAGCCATTGGCTCCTTTGTCAGCTGGATAGCGGACGGTATGATGGAAGACGGGTCCTGCCCTTTGCCGTTCTGCAAAAGACGCGGGATATCAATTCGATGATCACCAGCTGGAAGTCGGCCGTGGTGCCGACAAACTTTATCGGTTATGGGCTGGGGCTCGAGGTGGGGGATTACAATGGTCGCCAGGTCTACTGGCATACGGGGGGCGCAGCGGGTATGGTCAGCATTCTCACTTTTGTACCGGAAGAACATCTGGGGCTGGCGATATTGACTAACCAGGACAACCAGGATTTTTATGTGGCGTTGAGACATCAGCTACTCGATGCTTATCTGGGTGTTGGTTATCAGAACCGGAGCGGATATTATTTGAAGGAGTTTACTACAACCATGAAGGATACGCTGAAGACTATCGGGGGATGGAAAGGAAGAGTGAAGGGGAATGCGCCACCGCTGGCCCTGGAAAGTTATTGCGGACATTATACCAATGGAGTGTATGGATCTCTGGACATCCGGAAGGATGGTGGAAGGTTGGAAGTGAAGTTCAATAGTCATGATAATCTGACGGCGAAGATGGAGTATATGGATAATGGGGAGTGGTTGTTAGAGTATGATAATATCGAGTATGGGATATTTCAGACGAAGTTCGAGGTGAAGGGGGATAAGGTGGTTAGTGTGGAGACGAAGCAGAGCGATTTTGTGGAGTATGATGGGTATAGGTTTGTGAAGGAGTAGGTGGGCGGGACGCGAGGTGGGGGAAAGTTTGGTGGAGCAGCGAGGGGGCTATTGCATGTCGCGCCAGTTGGGTGGGAATTTGATCTTTTCTATCATTTGTTTGGCCTCTTCAGTTCTTTGGAGGACGGTGGGATCGTTGCTGAGATCTGGAATGGTCGGGTCAACCTTGGCTGGTACGTGCACATAACCTTCCGGGTAGATGAGTTCATACGTTTCATTCATAAAAAATGTGTTTGTATAGCAAATTTACAATAAAATTCAGTGACGTCTTTTGTGAAATTTTCGCTGCACAACGAAGCCTTCGTAGTCGGTTTCTTTTATAAAAGGTTCTATTTCATTGTCCTTTGTGACGCCAAATATTTTGAACGATCTGCTGATTGCAGCGTACTGGCGATTAATACCCATTCTATATAATCGGTTGCGGCTGGGTGTGCCTCCTCCCGCAATGACCTCCGTCTTCGGAAAATGATCGGTAAAATCGATTACAATATTTGCCACAGTTGCCAGTATTTTGTCGGTATCCTTATTGTCACTGGTCACTTTATCATTCATGGATTGTGTGTTTTCGTCCCAATCCCCAAATCCCAGATTCATGAAGGTACCCAAATTGGTTAAGAATGGCTGAAAGCGGACAAGCTTTCCAGGTTCATAAACTATCAATTAGGAATGCAAATGAAGAGAAATCCAAAATGCAGGAAAAAATAATCGTATATGACTGCAGTAATCTTGCAGTGGTTTTTAAACTTTATGTCCTGGCGGCAGTCAATTGATCCTGACAAAACCTTTTGACATGGTAATGAGGCGAATAGTTTTGATAATGACCCTGGTTATGGGTATGGGAACATTATGTAAGGCGCAGACAGCGACGTCGGCGCCGGCAGCGACGCAGGGTCGGTTTGATAAGATTGACGCCTGGCTGACGGACAATGCAAAAGAGATGGGAGGCCGCGCCATTTTGCTGGTGTATAAAGACGGGAAGGTCGTCTATGTAAAGTCGGTCAACGACATGAACCGGCGTCAGAAGATGGTCAATAAATATATTGCGAAGCGGCAGGGGAGATCGGCAGACCTGGAGGACTATACCATGCAAAGCAGGCAGCCTGTTGCGAGCTGTAGCAAATGGTTCAGCGCTGCGCTGGTGATGACGTTTGTGGATGAAGGCAGGCTGAGCTTGTCGGATACGGTTGGTAAATATCTGCCGGTATTGTCAGCGCAGGGCAAAGGGGGAATTACGGTGCAGCAATGTCTTTCTCATCTCACCGGGATCAAAGAGCCCCCACTAAAAGAATCGATTAAGGAGATGAGGACGATCAGCAGTATGGACCAGGCGATAGCCACCATCGCGGAAATGCCTATGGAGGGCCAGCCAGGGAAGGTCTTTCACTACAGCAATGCGGGATTACAGATAGCAGGGGCCATCCTCGAAAAGATCAGCGGCAAATCTTTTGAGACCTTGTTTGCCGAACGCATAAGCCGCCCGCTGGGTATGAAGAACACTGACTTTGGCAATGGACCGGTAGCATTGCCTGCCGGTGGCGCCAGCAGCACACCGGAAGACTATATGCGGTTTCTGGTGATGATACTCGATAAAGGAATGTACAAAGGTGCCCGGATCCTCAGCGAAAAAAGTGTAGCCGAGATGCAGGTCAACAGGATTTCCTCCGATATTACGATCGCCTATTCTCCGGCCGAAACGCTGGGACTCAGCGCCGGTTATGGATACGGCGAGTGGACGATGGGGGCTGCGGTGACCAGCCCCGGACTGTTTGGAAGTTTTCCCTGGGTCGATCCGGGTGCGGGATATTGTGCGTTCTTAATGACCTTTTATCTGAAGAACGAAGGTCGTGGAGAGCGTTATGCCACGCTGAAGAAATTGGTGGCGGAGGCCATTTCCCCCCAATTTCAGTAAAAACACGCTATTTAATGTTTAATTGGTAGGTTATATTTGAATAGCGTCGTTAAACTACTATATGGGGGAAATAAATGTAGAGGAAGTAATAAACAGAAATTCTGTAAAGATAGGCCACGTATATCAGCATTGTCAAGGATATTTGCAGTCCAGCGGAAAAACACTGACGACTTCCCCTCAATATTTTACAGAGCAATTAAGGCAAAATCTCACACGGACTATTAACTGGTCGGGTAATATATATTTTTCCGGATTGATCAAGGATAAAAAAACGGATGATATACATATAGATATGGATTTTTATCTTAGTCCGATCCGGGAACGATATGATACTACCAAACCTGAAGAGAATTTATTAAGAGAAATATTCAAACGTACCACGAAGCATTTAGTAATCCTGGGAGAGGGCGGAAGTGGCAAGAGTACATCCATGCAAATGCTCAGCAGAAAGATGCTGACCGATAATGCAGACCATCCTGAATATTCGATCCCTCTGGTATTAAGATTTAGAGAGTGTAATAAGGATTTAGATCATTTAAACAAGCATGTCACAGAATCAGACGGAAAACCTTTTAGCACGTATAAAGGCAACCTGCTGTTTTATACTCTGTATAAGGAGCTTGGACTACTGTTTAAAAACAAGACCGAAAATGAATCGAGCTTACTTTATGATCTTGAAAATGGTTTTTTGAAGCGATTTGTAATAAAAGCATTCGATTTTCTCAGCCCGGTAATCATCCTGGATGGTTTTGATGAGATCAGCTACGATCTGAGACCAAAAATATTTCATGAAATAGAAGAGCTTTGTTTTTCCCTGACCAGCACGAGGGTGATCGTTACCTCAAGAACAGGTGAATTTGAATATATAATAGCCAATGCCCACAAATTTCAGCTAGCACCTTTCAATGACAAAAAGATTGAATCATTTTGTAATGCCTGGCTCAAGGATAAGGGTAAAGGGAAAATCCTATTTGAAGAAATTAGAAATTCGCCATTTTATGATGCAACGATCAGACCTATCAACCTGACATTACTTGCTACCCTTTTTGAGTCGACAGGATATTTGCCGCCAAAGCCAAGATCCGTTTACAGGGACATCATCGATCTGCATATTATCAAGTGGGATAAAACAAGAGATATCCTGAGAATTTCCAATGTTTCCAACTTTGATCCGTCGATAAAGTTTGAATTTTTATCTCACCTTGCTTTTCATTTATCCAAAGAAAATCTCATTGTTTTTGACCGGTATAAACTTGAATACATCTATAAAAAGATACTTTCTTTTAGATTCTCCCTGGACCCGGAGCAATTTGATAAGGTTATAAATGAAATAGAAACCCACTCCGGGCTTTTTATTCAAAGTGGCCGGGATACGTTTGAATTTCCCCACAAATCAATACAGGAGTATCTTACAGGAGAATACCTTACCCGGTACCAACCTATTTTTGAGTTGAAAGAAGTTGTTCTCAAACTTCCCAATGAGTTGGCGATAGCTACAAGTCTTTCCAATAACCCGAACTATTTATTCACGCAGGCGATTAATATTTTTCTAAAAGGCAACAGTGCAAGAGCCGACCAGTTTTTTATATATCTTGGAAGGGTGGTAAGTGAGAAAATAGACTTCACGCCGCGAATGGACTTCGGTTACGAACTGTTGTCGCTTTGGGAGGAGTTATTCGGCATCTCGAATAATACTGAACTGTATAAAAAGTTTTTTAATCTAAAAGGAGTAATGGAGAGCATAGCTTTGGTAGAAGAAATTTTCAGGATCGATCCTGAGACTTATCTCGATATTAGAAATTTGATTAAAAATGTACCTAATATCGATGAATTAAAATTGGGGTACAAAATACAGCTTCAGTTAAGGGATAGGTCGAAATATTCAAATATGTACAAAACAAAAATTACTGTTCCCCTTTTTTGCGTTATCCACTGGAAATATATGCATAAGTATTTTTCATAAACCTCATTTTTGTGATACTACTTTTTAATATTTTTAATTTTTTGACAAGCGAAAAAGTGATGCCGGCTGTTATTAGCGCGGTCACTACGGTCGTAGTATTCTTTTTGACCGTGTTCACTAAAAACTATTTTGAAAAGCGGATCTTGTCGTCAAAATTGGAGACGGAGCATAAGTTTGAACAAAAAAAAGAAATTAAAAGAGTTCTTGCCAAATACAAGATCCATCTTTTGAATTCCTGTGAGGAAATGAATCACCGGCTGTGGAACTTTTCTGTAAATTATCATCGCCAGTGGATAGTCGCCAATGGGAGTTATAGGGATGAAAATTACTTTTTTCACTCTACTCTATACAGGGTTTTAAGCATCTTTGCCTGGGTCGAAAAAATCAAGAGAGAGATGATTTTTCTCGATACGACTATTGCCAGCAAACAAGACCTGGAATTTATTAAATTCCTGAAAGTGCTTCCCCTGGCGTTTTGTGACCTTACCACCCTTGAAGGGTCTAATGTGGATGGCAGCGTCGAGGTTGATCATTTCTTTAGAACAAAATTCGAACTTTATCCTTTAAGTATTATTTCTTCGGATGGCGTAGCCTCTTATTCAGAGTTTAAAATGAAACTCCCGGATCTGCAAACAGATTTGGCTGGACTATTCGGGTATTTTGACGGCATATCTCCTTCTGAAGAGAGGAAGCGCTGGGATAGGCTGCAGCTATTTCATCTGATAATAGTTACCTTTTTGAATTACTTCGGATACGATTTTCAAAAGACAAAGTCGCCGGCGATAAGAAAACTTATCAATCAACCCAGGTCATCCATATACATGGACAAATATTTCGATCTGTTCGCAGTATTTAATCTTGATGATAACCGGGAGGTAAAGAAGGTTCGCGCCTGTATCAAAAAAGGACAAAAATTGTATTGATTCCGGACGCTCTTCTGTGGAAATATGTCGTAAAAAAATGGTTGCCAAATGATTGCAAATATGGCATTCTATTAGTTCCTTTGAGGTACAACTGATTAATTCTCCATATGTTCCGCAACTACTTCAAGACCGCTTTTCGCAATATGCGACGCAACCGGCTGTTCACAGGGCTGAATATTTTTGGTTTGGCAATGGGACTTGCCTGTAGTATCCTTATTTTTTTATGGGTACAGGATGAACGGAGCTATGACCGGTTTAATCCGGGCGCCGACCATATCTTCCGGCTGACGGCGAAGGTCAAGGATATCGAGTCTGCGTTGATCCCCCCGGCTTTTGTGACGGCCATGAAAAGCGAGATGCCAGTCGTGAAGAACACTACCCGGTGCATCCCTCTGCAAAAGTTCATAACTGTAGGCACGCGTAAGTTCGATGAGAAGCACATATATTATGCCGACAGTAATTTTCTGCGGGTCTTTAACTATCCCCTGTTAAAGGGAAATACGGAAACGGTCTTAACAGTGCCGGATAATGTCGTGCTGACCGAAGCAACGGCGATAAAATACTTTGGCAGCGTAGATCTTGCGATGGGCAAGACCATCTATATCGATAATGATATAAAAGGAACAACGTTGAAAGTGTCGGGTGTCCTAAAAAATATCCCATCCAATTCCCATCTTCAGTTCGATCTGCTGGTGTCGATGCAAAATTGGGATCGCCAGATAGTACAACCGCAACCGTGGAGATATTTCGATAGTTACGTGTATTTCCAGCTGGCAGACCCTGTAAAACCGGAACCGGCAGTCATACAGAACCTGGAGAAGCAGATCAATGTGATGCGTGACAGGGCTATCCTCAATACCCAGGCTGTCCCTGCATCTGTGTATATTCAACGCCTCACAGACATTCACCTGTATTCTCATTTCCGGCATGACGTGGAAGGGCAGGGTAATATCCAGTATGTCCGGATCTTTATGCTGGTCGCGCTGTTTATTATTTTTATTGCCTGTATCAATTTTATGAACCTGGCTACAGCGTTATCCGGCACCCGTGCAAAGGAAGTAGGGTTACGCAAAACGGCTGGTGCCTTACGCTGGCAGCTAACCCTGCAATTTATCGTCGAGTCCCTGCTACTTTCCTTTATCTCGCTGGGGCTGGCTTTGCTACTGGTATACGCTGCCTTACCTTTCTTTAATACGCTGGCTGGCAAATCCATCCACCTGGACCTGCTTGATATCTCACTGGCCGGAAAGATCCTGGCTATTGCGGTAGTGGTGGGACTGCTGGCCGGGAGCTATCCTGCCTTTTATCTCTCTTCTTTTAATGTCATCAAAGTACTAAAGGGCGGCCAGGTACTGAAGGGCAAGGGCTCTTTTCTACGCAATGGATTGGTCGTGTTACAGTTCGCCGTATCGGTCATCCTAATGGTCAGCACCATCGTCATTTACAATCAGCTGCGCTATCTTCATAACCGGGATATTGGCTTCAACCGGGAAAACCTATTGTATATCCCGCTGCCGGAAATAGGCGATCTTACCAACAATGTCGATGCGCTGAGATCCGCGTTGCACGGATCTTCGCCGGCGGGAGACTATACGATCATCAGCGACCTGCCTACCGATCTGAATGCGCCGTCGCCATTGACCTGGCGGGGGATGGAGAATGGATCGCTGGTCTTGTGTAACCGTCTGAACACAGATGAGAATTTTATCAGGACGTTTGGTATGAAGATGATGTCCGGCCGATTCTATTCGGGGGATTTTAAAGGAAGCGACAGCGAATATGTAGTCAATGAGACCGCAGTAAAGGCCATGCAAATCGATCCGGCCAGGGCAGTGGGGAAGATGATCACATTCAGGGGACAGGAGGGGACGATCATCGGTGTGGTAAAAGATTTTAATTTCGAACCGCTACATAAACCTATCGAACCATTGGTGATACGACGCCGGGCGGACGGCGACTTCCTGGTCCTCCGGACGGCAGAAGGCACCATGCGAAGGACCCTCGTATCGGCGCAGAATTGTTTTCAACGCGTATATGGGAACATTCCTTTTGGCTATGGATTTGTCGATCAGGACCTGGATCATCTTTATACGGCCGAGACAAGGATGGGGAAACTCTTTAATATATTCTCGGTCCTGTCGATCGCCATCTCGTGTTTGGGGCTGTTTGGGTTAGCGACCTTCTCGACCCAGCGGCGGACCAAGGAGATCGGCGTGCGGAAGGTATTGGGTGCGGGAGAGGCTGGTATTGTCGCTCTGCTGGCAAAGGAATTCTTGCAGCTGGTGGCTATTTCGCTGCTGATCGCCTTTCCCGTGGCCTGGTATGCTATGAACCAATGGCTGCAAGGTTTTGTCTATAAAGTGAATGTCAGCGTGTGGGTCTTTGTCGGAGCGGGTGTAGTGGCTATACTGGTTGCATTTGTGACAGTGAGTTTCCAGACGATAAAGGCCGCGATGGCTAATCCGGTCAGGTCGCTACGGAGTGAATAGGCGAGTGGTCAATAAATTGTTAAATAACAAGTGTTTTTGACGGAGTCTTTGCGGAGTAGCTTAGTTTCCGGTTGTAAATGAAACAGGCAAAACTTCTGCGGGAATTTCTGTTTGCGGTCTTGTTGACTTTTGGGGGTGGTGTTGTTGTGATGGGGCAGGATAATAAAAAAGTGCAGCTGACCGGAACGATCTATGATGCCTCTGCGCGATTTGCCCTTCAGGGCGTCAGCGTATTGGGGACTTCGGGGACTGGTACTACAACAGATAGCCTGGGGCGGTATAAAATCCAGCTTCCTGCGGGCGACAGCATCTACTTCTCTTATCTTGGTCGGGGGACAGCAAAGGTACCGGTGAGAGATATCCCACAAGGTTTTCCCTTTGATATGAGCCTGGATGTGGCAATAGATTCATTGCCCGCCGTGTTTGTCCGGTCGCCGGACTATCGGACGGACTCGCTGGAGAATCGGCGGGAGTACAAAAAGGCGTTTGATTACGGCTATAGTTATGTCGATAAAATGAATCCCGGCCGTGGGGGGCGTAGTATCGGAGTGGGAATCGATCTCGACCTGTTGTTTGATGGGAAGAAGAACCGGCAGATGCTGGCTTTGCAAAAGAGACTGGAATGGGAGGAGACGGACAAATATATTGATCACCGATGGAATCGTGCATTGATAAGGCGCGTGACAGGACTGGAGCCGCCTGCGCTGGATAGTTTCATGCGGCAGTACAGACCGAGCAAGGAATTTATACAAAGCTGCGCGACCGATTATGAATTTTACCACTACATCCTGGAATGGAGTAAATATTTTGCTGATGATTGGAATAAGGCAAATAAAAAGTAAACTTTTTATTTGCGAAGGGCTTTGTAACAGCGATCGCTCAGTTGATCTTCGACGCGGAGGTCCTGATCCTGTGGATAAGGCGCTCCGACACCCAGGTTCTCGGGCCATTTTTTTGCCTCTCCGATATAATACAATGCCTTTTTATATTTTTTTTCGTTGATGCAAGCTTCGGCTTGTTTCAGCAATGCCTCGCGGTAAAGCTCGCGGCCGGCGGTGGCGCCTTCGAAGGGGATAATGTTGAGGTGGCGCAGCAGCTGGACACAGGCCTCGTATTTTTTATTCACCAGGAGCGTTCTGGCGTAGAGCAATCCCATGATATAGTTGTCCGGATGTGTTGTGTAGAACTGTTCGGCTAATTGTCCGGCGCGGGTTGGGTTGTCGTGAGCTAGTTCGAACTCGGCCAGGAGTTTGGTATAGCGCCATTGCGGGTCGAGTGTGGCTGCGCGCTCGAGGTCGTGGTGGATAGAAGAGGAATCGATAGCCGCCCTGAACGCATAGAAGGGGGCGAACTCAGGCTGATCTCCGCAGGCGTCGAGCAACTGCCGGGCTTCTCTGATGCGATTGCGATCTTTATAAATAAGGGCCAGCTGGTAGCGCAGGAACCAGGAATCGGTCGATGAAAGGTAGCTCTCCAATACGGCGGCTGTCTCTGACCGGAAGGGGAAGGCGCGAACCGGATCGAGGGCTGCGAGGTCCAGTGGTTGATGGGTCAGATAAGCCAGCCAGATGCGGACTTCGGCCACGGGCGGGCTTTGCTGTAGCACCTGAATGGCTTCTTTGGTGCGGTTGCTGTTGGCGTACCAGATGGCGAGTTCGAGATATGTTTCCTGGGGAAGCTCGCTCAGGATGAGATCTTTGAATGCTGCGCCCTGTTGTTCAAAACGCGCAAAATGATTGAGGGGATCCAGCGCTAGCAGCATCTGCAAACTCTTGCGCCAGAGCGATGTATCATCGAGCAAACGTGCTGCCAGCGTCTGTAGCTGGAGGGCATCGATATTTTGCGGGGAGGCGGCAAGGGCTTTAGCGGCGGAGCTTGCGGCGCGTCGCGGGTCATTCTCCCGCAGGTAGAGCCGGGCCAGACAGGTATATGCCGCGCTGCGCCAGGCGGGTGTGAGGCTGGCGATGTCGAAGCCATCCCGGGCATCGGTGATGTGACCCAGCTGAAGGTTGATCAATCCATAGATGAAGTTGGCGCTGCCGTCTTCGGTATTGATGCTTAGGGCGCTGCTGGCCAGGACCAGCGCTTCGGAATAGCGAAGGTTACGATATAGCAACTCCGCTTTTTTGACGAGCGCCGGAAAGAAAAAGGCGTCTTTTTGCAGAGCGCTGTCAAGAGCGATCTCCGCTGCCGCATAGTTCTTTTGATCCATCGCCTCACAGGCGGCAAGATAATGGCCATAAGGGCTTGACCAGTCGAAGCCGGCGGGGGCGTCGACGGGGCGGGACAGGTCACCTGCTGTTGGTGAAGAAGACCAGGACAGCAATTGATTACCGAGGGTGGCGGTGAGGCTGTCGCCGGCGCCGGGCAAGGCAACAGAGTCAGCAAACAATTGCAACGGCGTGGTGCGGATCAATTTTTTATAGATCGTTTTCCCATTGGCTGTGATACGTAGCGTATCATTCACGGACTGAGCCGGAGAAAAATAGATCTTCAGCTCGTCGTTTTCATTCAGCACAGTCAGCGCTCCATATTCGCTGGCCGACACAAAACCACGGGTGCCCAATACCGGATACCAATATTCCTTCCAGGTGTCGGTCTCATAAGGAGCAAACGGCAGATGCTTGAAGGGCGTCCGACTGCTCTGCTCCGTATTCTGATTGAACAGACGACCCGATTGCAGTTCGATATACTGTCCATCGGTATCCGTAAGCAACCGATCCCAGATCATACCCTGACGCGAGAGGCCCCAGATCCAGAGCTTCTTCCCAGCCTTATCGTCGTGGGTGCCATACCGTACCATACCAAGCCCTTCATTGTGCCAATATGCGCCGGAGAAGTCGGTGTATTTCCCAAAGACATGATAGGATTTATATCCCCCGAAATCATTGTTGCGATAGAAAGATACATTCTTGCCATTCTCCGGGTTGATCGGCCAGGAGCCATATTCGCCGTTGTGACCGAGATATTTGTTGCCGGGATAAATGAACTCGAGGTCATCCCCTGCTTTAAGCCCGGCATTCATCCAGTGATAATAAGGCTGATCGAGAGGGGTTGTATTATACCAGAAGGACTGGGTGGTAAAATAAGCTTTGTCGGAGGGCAGTCTGATCTCCACACGCCAGTAGCTACGGGTCAGCAGGTCAAGGGTGCCGATGAAACAGCTGACGCTGCCGTCTTCATTGGTACGTGTGATATAGTCTACCGGTGTGGCGCAGTTGGGGGTATGCCCGATGATACCATAATTAGCTTCCAGGCCGCCACTGGTCCAGGGCCCGCGCATAGCGATGTCCCGGAATTTTACGGTATGGTTGTAATAGAAAAAGGACTTGTTGGTTGACTTTTCGATAGCGGCCCAGATCTTACCGCCGATCTCAGGCAGGATGAGGACGCGGATGTATTGGTTTTCGAGGGCTACCACCTTCCATTTTTTTTCTACGGATGTCGTGGTGAATCCGTCGTAACGGAAATAGGGATAAACATTATTTGTCAATGGAACAGGGCTGGGATCGGAGAAAGGATAGGTTGGGAAGGATTGCTCGTACTGCCGGATAGTGGATTGGGCGCCGCAATGCAGCGCCGCGAGGAGCAGGCAGTAAAAAAACAGGTCTTTCATTTTTTAATATTTATAAACAGCTGCCGGCCCATCATTCACGCCAAAGATCAGCTGTTTCGAAGTACCTATGTCTACTACACCTCTTACGTCGTCGCGTAATTGCAGCCCACTGCGGTCTTGCGGTAAATAGTGGAAGTTGCCTTTCCCATCGCCGAGCAGCAGGACTCCATGATTGGCTCGATAACGCCCAAAACGAATCCGTGTCCACTGATTTCCTCCGGCCAGCACGAGATCAGGATTTCCATCTCCGTTGACGTCTGTGGCTGCGATAGCATAGACAGGGCCATACTGTGCTTCGGAGGGCAGTTGTTTTGGCAGGAGACCGCTGTCGCCTCTGTTCTCCAGCCAGATACTGGAAAGCATCTCTGCTTTTAGCGGGCCGGCGTCTTTTAGCTCTTCAGCAGAAAAGAGATCATGGATCGTAGCATCGGCATAATTGTGGTATTCGATGAACTTCTTTTTCAGAAAAGGGATCTCCCCGGTAAGGTCGTCCCTGGATGCGGCGGGATAAGAAGTGTCGCCAATATAATAACAGAAGACAGGATCGATGGTGTTGTTGTGATTGAAGTCTTTGTAATATAATGTCAATGGCTTTTGTGGGCTGGCGCTGAACTGATTGTTGGTGCCCTGGTTACCTAATATGAGATCGGGATTGCCATCACTATTGAGATCGGCTACTGTGATGCGGTTCCACCAGCCGGTGGATGGGAATTTGATATATTGTGCTGACGCGTCGTTGAATTTGGCGCCTGCATTGATAAAGACCTTAATGGGCATCCATTCCCCTACCAATACGAGGTCGGGATGTTTGTCCTTGTTGAGGTCGATCCAAGCCGCGTCGGTGACCATTCCTAAGCTATCCAGCGCGGGGGCAAGTTTTGCCGTCTCATCGGTGAAATGTCCTTTACCGTCATTGTGTAACAGCTTGCTACCGGGTGACAGCGGATATTTCCCAGGGACTACACGACCTCCGACAAAAAGGTCCGGCGCTCCGTCTCCATCGATGTCCGCCGCTGTTGCACAGCTGGCGTTGAGCAGCAGGTCGGGTAAGGCTTTTACGGCAAGGCTGAAATGTCCTTTACCGTCGTTGAGATATAAACGCGGTTGTAATAAGGGGTTGTTCCCTTCCAGCTCATACCCACCAGCGGCTACAAAGAGGTCGGGATGGCCGTCTCCATTGGCATCGAAGAAAAGTGCGGCGCCGTCGTCGGCTAAGGAATCTTTTTCGATAGCCGTAGCATGAGCGGGTATAAAGGCACCGGTTTTGGATTGGAGGAAGAGCTGGCCCGGATGGCCTTTTGAGCCGCCGACATAGAGGTCTTCGAGCCCGTCGCCATTGACATCTGCTTTGGCCATACAGGGGCCCCGGCGAGAGAGATAATTGAGCAGCAGTGGCTGCTGGTCGAAATCATTAAAAGTATTCTCTTTGTGAGTCAGGGTGGTTGGGACCACTGCCAGTAAAGGCTTTGGTGCGACATGTCCGGCCTTATAATCCCAGACACCGGTGGCATCTTTTTTGGCGATCTTTAGGAGCTGGTCGGTTTTTACCTGGTGTAAAACCTGGAAGCGATCGTCGGGCCAGATCACTAAGACAGAGTCGATGCTATTGTGATCACCTGTACCAAAATTCAATACCGGATCGACGGAAGACTGGAAGCCGCGGACGGGGAAGGCTTCCTGGTAAAAGATAGTATCCTTACAAAATAATTTCACTTTTGAGCCGATGCCGGTGCTGTTCTTTGGATCGCCGAGCAGTGAGACTTTCAGATAATGATTTTGGTGTGCGTTGTTGCGATAGATGCCGGCATAATCATTTGTATTATTGATAACCAGGTCGAGGGCTCCGTCATTGTTGAGATCGACATAAGCAGCGCCTGCGGACACTGTCTTCTGATCGATTCCCCACTTTGCATTGGCCCGGGAAAATGTCGTATTACCGTTGTTACGATACAGATAGCTGGTGCCCGGGCTGGGCGGCATCCTTCCGATGGCCTCTTTTATTGCCTCTTCCTTGTTTTCGGTATTGGCGTGCATGGCGTTGTCGGCGGAATATTTGAGAAAATCCATGTCGGTATAATCCTTCACATAACCGTTGGTGATGAGCAGGTCCTTATTTCCGTCGTTGTCAAAATCGGAGAACAGGGCTGACCAGCTCCAGTCTGTATTGCTTACTCCCGAGAGCTGACCGATCTCGCTGAAGGTACCGTCGCCATTATTCTTTTGTAACATATTACGGCTGTACTGGTAGTAGAAGCCGCGACTGAACAGCGCCTGGAACTTATTAAAGTTCTCCGCGCCGCTGTGCATTTTTTGTGTGTGATTGTCTTCCGGCATCATGTCGAGGGTCATCAGGTCGATGAGACCATCGTTGTTGAAGTCGGCGGCGTCGTTGCCCATGGAGTAGAGCGAGGTCTGGTCCATGCAGCTGCTGAGGCGCTCGGAGAAAGTGACATGGGTGCCGGCGCCGGGTGTGGTGGTGGGGCCGTTGTTGATAAACAAATAATCGGGCTCATTAAAATCATTGGAAACAAACACATCGGGCCATCCGTCATTATTGATATCGGAGATGGCCAGACCCAGGCCAAAGGTCAACACGTCGGAGTGGATGCCGGCTTCTGCCGAAACATCGGTGTATACAGCGTGGTGTTTGGTGGAATCGAAGTCGTTGCGATAGAGCTTGCATTCGAAAGCGGGGCGGCTCTCCTTTCTCCAGCCGGGGTTCTCGATCGCGCCGGTGGTATACTGATGCAGGGAATGGTTGATAAGAAAAAGGTCGAGATCTCCGTCCTTGTCATAATCGAAGAAGGCCGCCTGTGTAGAGAAACCTTCGTCGGCAAGGCCATAATCTGCGGCTGATTCGGTGAAGGTGACAGCGCTGCCGGGTGTAGCCGGGCCGTTGTTGATATAAAGCAGGTTGCGGCGTAAGGCGGGATTGTTGTCGGCGGACCGGCAAATATAGATGTCCATTAGTCCATCCCCATTGACGTCGGCCATGGTCGCCCCGGTACACCAGCCTTGTGCGGCGGCTACTCCGCTCTTCTCCGTGATATCCTCAAATTTGAAATTGCCTTTGTTGAGGAAAAGCCGGTTATGGACCATATTGCCGGTGAAGAGGATGTCGGGAAGTCCGTCGTTGTTGATATCGCCGACAGCCGTGCCGCCGCCATTGTAGAAATAGATATAGTTAAGTACGTTGAGTTGTTCGCCATCGAAAAGGGTATTCTGGAAATCGATGCCGGTCTCGCCTTTCCCGAGTTGGGTAAAGAGCTGGGTACCGCTGTCGCGATGAGTACAACCGGCGCCGGGAAGCAGGCAAAGGCCCAGGAAGCAAAGGGTTGGTGCTATAATCAGGCGAAAACGATGGGGCATAACGGGTATTTAAAAAAAAGTCCCACCCCAATGACCGGGATGGGACTATAAGATAGGAGTTTTTCTTAATTCTTATCCCACCAGAGGGGGGTTAATATGTTGTCCGCGCCACCCAGAGCTGTCACCCCGGTAGTCACACCGGCGGCGTTGTTCTGTTTTTCTGAGTCGAGGAACGGTATACGACGAATCCACTGTGTTGCTGTATTCGTGATCAGCGGATTATCGGAATTAGCTACCGGGTACAGTTTCATCGTATGATTTCTGCGCCAGTCAGCCCAGGCTTCCAAACCATCAGGGTAGAGGCCCAGCCATTTCTGCGTCATGATCTGTTGCATCTGTACAGCAGGGTCCGAACTCCACTTGATAGGTACCGTACTTACAGGAGGAGAATTCAGATAGTCACCCGGAGCGACGGGTACATTGGTGCTGCTGATATAATTAGCAATAGCCGTAGCATCGGTAATACCCCATTGTTGTAAAGAGTTGGTGATACCTAATTCATAGTACTGCTGTGCAGTCTGGCCACCCATGTTCCATCCCAGCATGACGCCTTCTGCACGGAGGAAGTAGGCTTCTGCTGTCTCGATCACGTTCTGTGGTGTCGATGTGTAGTTGGCCAGACCGACGACCACGCCACCTACCGTTACACCTGTGGAAGACCAGCGTGGACCCTGGTGGGAGTTGGCAGCGGCCAGGTTTGGACCCAGGCCGAGCTGATCGACTGTCAGACCGTTACGCAATCCCGAGTAGTTGGCAAATTTGCCCGGAGTCGGATCTTTGCTGGCTGCAGTGGGGACGAAGAACTGGGCGGTGCGGGGGTCCTGGTATCCTTTCAGGACGGAGGCCATAGTGGCGCTCATCCGGAACTCATTCCAGTCGGACATGATCGAAAGGCCATTGTTGTCGCCATTGACGGCGCTGCGAATGATGAAGCCGTCGTCGGAAGCGCTGGTTGTCATGACACCTGCGGCCACCGCAGCTTCGGCTTCGGTCTTAGCGCGGGTAGGATCAACTTTGGAGATACGCATGGCCAGACGGAGGCGCAGGGTATTGTTGAATTTTATCCATTTGTTGACGTCTCCGGCATAGATCAGATCATATGCGCCAAAGGCGTTGGCTCCGGCATGTGTCTTCAGGATCGCATCAACTGCGGTCAGACGTTTGAAAAAGTCGTCGTAGATCGCGGCCTGTGGATCGTAAGGCACAGAAGTGGTGATCTTACCTGCGCTGAAATAAGGGATCGGTCCCCAGTAATCGGTCGCTTTATGAAAGGCCAGTACCCAGATGATCTCGCCGAGTGCATGCTCAGCAGAGAGGGAATCTGTGCTGGAGAACACGGTCTGAAGGGCGGGCAGCACCCCGGAGTAATAGGGGTTGAAATTTGCGCCTACCCAGTCCTGGCGGATAACCAAACGATCCGAAGGGAAGTAGGTGGCTTCGCAGGCGAAGTACTGTGCGTACTGGTCGGCGAAGAGATTCTGTGCGACCTGGTAGTTGCCGGCGTTGACCGTAGCCAGATCCTCTGCATGAGAGAAGAGGAAGGGCAGGGTAGACGGGCCGATCGTTGAGATAGTATTCTTATTGGTGTTGGTATCCGGGAAGGACTTTGTACAGGACAGGCCTAACAAAGCCAGGCTTGCCGACATGACTGCCGTCCAACGAAGACTAAACAACTTATTTTTATATTGCATTTTCATCATTTTTTCGTTTTTCGGTTTTTAGAAAGAAGCCTTTAGGTTGAAGCCCAGTGTGCGGGTGGAAGGCATAGCGCCGTATTCCGTACCCTGGAAATTACCATTACCATTGCTCATATCAGGATCCATCCACATCTTGCGTTTGCCGATGCCGGGGATGCTCAGGATCGAGCTACCGCGGTAGATCCAGAACAGGTTACGTGCAACAGCAGAAAAACGCAGGGATTTAAGGGCCGTGATCTTACCCAATGGGATATCATAACCTAAGGAAAGCTCTCTCAGCCGGATATTGCTTGCGCTGTAGGCAAAGAACTCACCCACGCCATAACGCTGTCCCGAGGCTGTCTGCCAGAAGGCCTGTGCGTTGGTAGTCGCGGAGACAGCGTTGCCACCTACGTCTACACCGCCGAGGTTCCATCCGCCTTCGCGGAATTTCTCGGTACCCTTGGTGATACCGCTGAAGGCCAGGTTCATTTCCGTACCGGATACCAGGATACCACCCAGCTTACCGTCGATGAGGAAACGGAGGTTGAAGCGTTTGTACTGGAAGGTATTGGTCATACCTACGAGCTCTTTCGGGTTGAAGTTGCCGATAAAGCCGATGGGGTCACCGGAGCTGTAGGTCGTATAAGGAGTACCGTTGGCATTGACCTCATACTGGCCTTTTGTATTCTTGATCCATTGGAAGGCATAGAGATCGCCGTAAGCGCCGCCTTCCTTGATGGTTGGCAGAGCGGAACGATTGTCGCCGCCGCCAAGGTCGGTCTCTTTCAGCTCAGGAGAGAGCTTGATGATCTTGTTCCTGTTGAGGGACAAGTTGATAGCTACGTCCCAGCTAAAGTCCTTTGTCTTGACAGGACTTGCGTTGATGACGAATTCCCAGCCATGGTTCTCGATATTACCCGCATTGATATACTGGGTAGCATAACCGGTGGCAACGGGCAGGTTGAGGTTGAGCAGCTCGTTGATAGCATTGCTCTTATACCAGGTAGCGGTGAAACCTACGCGGTCCTGCAGAAAGTGGGCTTCGAGACCAAGCTCCCAGCTCTTTACGATCTCCGGTTTCAGACCGGGGATATTCAGAGTTGTGCTACGGGCGATGCCGCCATTACCTGCGCCCTGGACATAATTATAGGCAGCATTGGTGATACCAAACGCACCGCCATTACCCACATGTGCGTAGTTGGCGCTGACTTTCAGGAAGGAAAGGGCCAGCGGCAATTCCTTAACCAGTTCGGAGATCAGGACCGACGCACCTACCGAGGGATAGCTGTAGTGATAGGGCGAAGGCAGTGTCGAATTCCAGTCACGGCGATAGCTCGCATCTATGAACACGGCGTCTTTCCAGCTGAGGTTGGCCTGGGCGAAACCAGCGTTGGTAATGATCTCAGACCCGTCCTGTGTGGTGGAGGGGTTGCTGGCGTAGTTGAGGCTGAACTTGTTGGCAACGAAGAGACCGTTGCTGCCGGCAGTTTTTACGTCGTAAAGCACGTCCTGGCGGATAGCGCCGACGTGGTAGGTGAGCTTCAGATCACGGGCCAGCTGGTTGTTGCCTTCCACAATGAAGTCAAACCATTTCTGTGTCCAGGCGGGCGTAGTGACCATAAAGCTGCCGCCGGAATTGGTATTCCAGAGCAGGGTACCCTGCTGGTATTTCTCTTCGTACTGGTCGTTGATCTTATCCAGGTTGGCCGATCCACGGGCGCTGAGCCAGGGAAGGATCTGGTATTTCAGCGAAACAAAACCATTGATGCGGGTGCGGACCGAGCTGATGGAAGTGTTGTTGAGCATCCAGTATGGATTCTGATAGATCGAGTTATTGGTCGCAGGCCAGTTGGTCGGAGCCATTACATCGAAGGTGTTGGGCGCCTGGTACTTCAGTGCGTCAGCAGTCTTCAGGCTGCGGGGCATTTCGTAGGCGTCGAATACCTGGGAGTTCTCCTCACCTGTACGGGGACGGCCATTGATGATGACGGTGGAGTAATTGATCTTAACGTCCGAGGACAGCTTAGAGCTCAATTGGTTGGCTATGCGGAAGTCAAAGGTATGTCTGTTCAGGTCATTGCTGCGGATAATACCTTTTGCATAGTTGTTGGTGTACGAAAAATAAGTCTGCATCTTATCGGTACCACCGGAGACGCCGACCGAGTTGTTAACGGTCAGGCCTGTACGAAAGAAATCCTTTACATTATCCTTCTGCTGAGTCAGCGTATTCTTATTGTACAGGTAGTCGGTATAGGACTGGCCGGTCATTTTTGGTCCCCAGCTTGCACCCTGCTGAGAGGAATCAGCGAGAACGCCGCCATTACCCTGTCCATAGGTGTTCTGGAAATCGGGCATTGCCCAGGCTCTTTCAAAGCCGATGCCTGAGTTGGTGGTCACTTCGAAACGGCCTTTTTTGCCTTTCTTGGTGGAGATGACCAGGACGCCATTACCAGCCTGGCTGCCGTAGAGTGCTGCTGCTGAGGCACCGCGAAGAACGGTCATGGACTCGATGTCATCAGGGTTAATATCGGAGGCTCCATCCGAAGATTGCAGGGAGCCGAAGTCATTGCCGGCCGTGCTGAACGTAGGGTTGAGAGTCGGAACCCCGTCCACCACGATGAGGGCGTTGTTGGAGCCCTGGATGGACTTGTTACCGCGTAACACGATCTTGGCGCCGCTGCCGAGACCACCGGAACCCTGGTTGATCTGGACGTTGGCAACCTTTCCGGAGAGCGATCCCAGGAAGTTGTCCGTGGACCGGACCTCGTTCAGCTGATTGGTGGCGATCGACTGGGTAGCATAAACCAGCGTCTTTGACTGGCGGGTGATACCCAGGGCTGTGACTACTACCTCTCCAAGCTGTTTGTTGTCCACACCCAGCAGGATGTCCACCGTTCTGGAGTCGGCGGAAACGGATACTTCCTTGGTAGCGAATCCGATAGAGGAGATGATAAGCGTAACGTTACCGGCAGGAGCGGAAATGGTAAACGCGCCATTTGCATCGGCCGTTACTGTCTTTCTACCGCCTTTGACTGTGATAGTCGCTCCGGCGATAGACGATTTGTTCGTTTCTTCGGAAATTTTTCCGGTAATGGTTCGCTCTTGGGCAAAAGCAAGGAAAGAGCACGCCAGAAAGAACAAACACAACAAAGGTGTTTTTTTCATCATGAGCAGATTTTTGGTTTAAATAATAAGTGTTGCCGGATAGCTCTTTGTAATGGTATAAATTTAACTATTTAGTAACTTTTTTGTATCAATCGCGCAATCGTTTGCGGGAAGATCACGCAATCGTTTGTGTATGGTCAGCCTTTCACCTGGGCACAGTCAGCCTTTCACCTGGGCACAGTCAGCCTTTCACGAGAAAACTGGCTAAAACATTGGAAACAATGGATTTAAGCTGGGTGGATTGTTCCTGATAATGTTGCAGAAGGGTGATCTGGTTGCGGGCGCGGATGTAGTTGTGGCCTTCGTAGCGGCTGCCGTAATAGACATCGTCGTTGAGGTAATCGGTCAGGAAGCGGAGCGCCTGCATGTAAAGCATGAACTCTCCGGCATAGGTAAAGGTCTCTTTTTCAATAGGGGTCAGCACTTCATTCATCTCGCTGAGATAACCGCGGACGATGGCTTCAAAGAAGACCTCGCGGACTTTTATACGGGAGATCTGGCTTTCTTCTTCTGTTACCGGAGAGAGGTAAGTGCGGAACATATCTCCGACATCGCTGATAAAATAACCAGGCATGACGGTATCCAGGTCTATGACGCAGAGGCCCTGGCCATTCTGGTCGAACAGGACATTGCTGATCTTGGTATCGTGATGGGTGACGCGGAGTCGGAAGCCCGGGTCGGCGCAAATGGCTTCGTATTGTCTAACGATCTGGTTTTGAGACTCGAGGTAGGCGATGAGGTGACTGGCTTGTTGGATGCGCTGCGGATTACCGTTGTCCAGGGCAAGCCGGAAGTCCTTGTAACGCCGGGAAAGATCATGAAAGCCGGGCAGGGTCTGATGCAGCTGGTCTGCGGGGAAACCGGAAAGCAGACGGGTAAACTCACCGAACTTTCGGGCTGCTTCATAAGC
>Ga0307510_10000493_pt1 | contig 39012 bp, 45 predicted proteins | sample 12_EM_MG_FD_207224 | JGI IMG/M metagenome (GOLD analysis project Ga0307510, IMG submission 207224) | Populus trichocarpa ectomycorrhiza microbial communities from riparian zone in the Pacific Northwest, United States - 12_EM | ecosystem: Host-associated > Plants > Roots > Unclassified | place...
AAAGTTGACCATTATTTGCTCATTAATTTTCTCATTATTTAGTCCATTAATCAAAAATTGGCTCTAAAAACGACATAATGGTGAAAATAATGGAACCAATAATGGGGTCAATAATGGTAACTTTGAATGACCCTAATAAAGCATGAAAAAGTACCAAAAGTAAATTAGACGTTTTCCTGATGCTTGGCGTATTCATGTCTCCCTTCTACTTTTCTTTGTTGGGCTTGGCATCGCCATCCACACTATCAACAGAACAGTTGGACTCGTCACCGTTATTCCTATCGCTAACTGCGGAACCCTATATCTTCTCAGCGTGATTGTGCCATTAAGGAACCCTCAATCAACCTACCGGAATCCATTCTCGGGTTTGATTTGGAATATCATCCGGAAACTACGTCACACTCCATACAATAATCGTATTCGTGGCACCGGGATCCGTCCTGCAAAAATGGTAGTACATCAGGAACAACTCGCGATGGAAGAGAGCGATGAACGCAAGGCTCGGAACGTGCGTGCAGTTCAGTGGCTGGTCGATAACATTAACGGGAGCAACGAGATGGACAACTTCATACTGGCGATACCCGGCTCTTTCAACTAGGAATGGGGCCGAGAAGTTTGGCAAACGGTCTCCGCTCCACGCGATTCTCAAACCGATGGGAGAGATGCCCAACAGCTGCTACCTACTGATGTTCATACTCCCCCTCCCGATCCTTCGTCTCCACCAGAAGTAACCACTGTTGGTGACCTCTGCAGATGCGTGCGGTACTTGTTCGAGACTTACAATAACGAAGGACATTCCATGAGCAAGGAGGCATGACGTAGGCGAATCCACGGATGCATCGAAACTGCGGCATCCCTTGTCTGTTGTACCGATATCCGACTGGGCCAGTTCGGAGAAGTTGGAGAAGTTCTTAGTGAAGTCGAGCGCACGGAAGAGATCACCAAGCTGTCAACAATTAGATCCAACCCACCGTTTGCTACACGGTGGACATGCATCTCGCTCGTAGCCTTTCAGCAGATGGTGATGGTTGAAGGCAACAGGGTACGTGAGCTTGCGGGGTTCGGTGTGAGCGGAATTGCACGATTCCAGCTGGCTTACGTGCCCCAGATGCAGCTGCATTACAAGGTGCCCGAAGGATTGACGACTATCTAATGACGGCCTGGGAACGTGTCGAGGATCTACACCGAGCTTTCGAACCCTTGGACCATAATAGGACTGGAGAAGATATCAGGAATATCATAAGGGACTGTGAAGACAAGATCTCAGAACTGGAGCGTATCACGAATGAGGCCAACGGCCTAGATGATGTCGATTGGCTTATCTCCCTTCTCCAGGACGCGATGTACGAGGCCACCTACAAGTTGACACGACGCGTCCCAGGCGTGTCATTTAACGAATTAAGGCCATCCGGACCTATTCTGATATCAGATGCCTTTGATTTCCCCTTTCTGGGAGCACCCCCATCACGCCACAATTCATATTCCCCGGACAGCAACTTCAAGGTTTATTCGCACTGGGTCGAGGATTGCGCGAGATCGTCGAAGAACGGAACCCCGAGAGACACCCAGGGACCGTCAAAAGCCTGGAATCCATTGGTAAAATTCCTGTACCGTTGCGCCGACTGAAGGACCTTATGACACGTCAACTATGGCGTCTGCAGGATCTATGTGATGGAGGCGGTCTCGTGTTTACGATCGAACTTTTTTTCCTCGCACTCAGACGGCTTTCATCCACATCGTCATCAACCGAGTTGAAATGGGTCTTCTATACTGGCACTTTCAAGGCCATCACATCCAGCTGGCAGCTGGGAGAACTGCACGCATTCGTCTAGGACACAGCGAATTTTACTCATTTGCAATCTTGTTATCAAAAGTCGTGGCGTCTTTTCTGACTTTTCATACCTTGCGTAGTCCCTCCTCTTCGTGTCAGCACAATTCGATCGGACGCGTCAATATACTGTACCTTTAGCGGTGCATGCGTGATGCTGCAAGGCCAGAGCCTTAGCGAGTCAAGGTTTCTTTATGCTGTTAATGGTAGCGGTCTGAAGGCTCTCTTGTTTCTTTCGTGCAATGCAACGGCAATTTCGTGACATTCGACGTTATTCCCCAGTTATCATAATTTTCAAATCAAATATCCAACACGTGGCCCTCCGCGTGGCCCGATAAGATCGCAACATAGAGGGGCTTCCTCGTAGTGTTCCGAAGTGGGCGCTTCAACAAAGATTGACCAACTTTAATCTTAACATGAAGTCCGTCGATTGTGGGCTCAAAATTTATTCTTATGGAGGTTATGGGTGCCATACCTCAAGCCAACTATGTCGGAGCTCGTCGGGCGGATGTGGGTGGATTGGGGATTGAGGGGAGACAATCACATTCAGACGGAAGGACATTGAGTGAAATTGCCATGCGCACGCCATACACGCCCACAGTTCACGGCGCGCGCGTGTGTGAACGAGGCACTACACGTGCCGCTAATTAGGAGCGGAGCTGCTTCGGTCAACGATGCTGTCAGCAGGACGACCGACAACCCATCCCCATTGGAGGGAACACGTGTCACGTTCAATATCAATATCACCATGTTTATCGCACGGACAGATATCATTCTGACGTCGGTAGCCATGCGGGGCCTTTCCGTATTTTTATTTTCAGCCACATGGCCTGGTTGTTAATTACGTTAATTCTCCGCTGTATATTCATCTGACCAAGCATCCGTCCTCATATTCGCCAAATGAAAATGATTCTCTTGTTAGTTTTTCAGCTGGAAATAGGTCTGCGCCATACAACTCACGCAATGTGGTGCACCACAAGCATGCAAGTCGGAAGCTTTTCGATGCCGCCACAGGTGCCCCATCAATATAAAAGGGGGGCACACGCTACCTAAAATTTCGTGCACCCGGGTCAGGTGTGCTGTGTCTCTTCTTCACACGCGGGTAAGCAGTATGGTAAAACCAACTTGAACCTCGGTGCAACTTCCTCGCCGGCGTCGCCGCAATCTTCGATACAAGGGGCATTCTCTCTTGCGCTCTCTCCTAGATTGGCGGCCAAGGCGCAACTTGAATGATTCGATTTAGACGGAATTGGCAGGATCGAGATATCCCCTGCGTCCCCCCGTCGTCGAATTCGGGAGATCAATTCTTGAGATCTTGAGGGCTTGAGCTCCTAAGCCAGTGGGGAAACCTGCCAACGTACATCAAGGCCATTGCGTGGTCCACCCGCCGCGGTCCAACCTCAACGACCTGCTCACTTCATCTCCCCGGCTCTCCCATGTCCTGGTGTTGCGCCCTAATGTCCTAGTACCGCAGCATGACTTGTACGAAGTTATTGCGTGAAACTTGCATGCCGAGTGTTCAAAAAAATTCGCTGCTCTAATTATTTTTTCTCGTGATTAAAAATACGGGAAGCGGATGTGACGTGGTCGCCCTATGAGTTCGTCTACTGAAACATTGCAAGAAATTCAGGAACACTCGCTGCCTCGGAGGCCGTCAGAGATGTGTGGGTTTACAGCACAACGCTTTCCAATTCAGGCATGTGACGGCTGGCCAATCGGATTTCAATATTTAGGACGACAACAGTGTGTTACTAAAAACGTTCAACCCAACCCGTGGGGTTGGTGTGACCTGTCGGACATCACACAGCGAACGTGAACTTTGGGGGTTCTTATCTCTGCGATCTCTGTCTCGGCCATATGTTTTTGGGTATAGTCTTTTACTATAATCCATGTTTTCATCAGGTCTGACTAACTTGTCTCAGTATGGTATCCATGTCTAATTACAGCTGACGAAAAATGGCCTGTAGTAACTTATAAAAAGGCCTACGGTCCGACTCTAAAATGCATCGGCTACTAGTCCCCCAGGCTGTGCCCTGTGTTTCCTCTCCTAAACCCCTCGCGGGCCGCGTGCTGAGCTTCCGGTGAACAGAAGAGCTTCGAGTTACTCTCGCTCTTTTGGCCCCCTCGTACTCGCGTTGAGCAACGCTCGTTCCGCGTCTACGAGTGACTATCTACTCTATTTCCTTCCTAAATCTATTTTCCCTTTGCCCTACCCATTCCATCGCCTAATGGGTTGCTGCGGCAGCACTGCTACTAATGCGCTGTCTTCGGATCTGCCAGTGGAGGTGGAGAGCGCATTGGCAAGACCCGTCGAAGTGGATAACCCCCCCCCTTCCGGTGTGTCGGAGCCCTCTGCCACATTGTCTCGACCTCGGAGCCAAACGCCGTCTTTCCACCCGCCGACACACCATGGCCCGGAGACATCAAGTTCGACCCGCACTAGGACGTATTCTGCGCCCAAGAGGCCGCAGCTACCCACGAAGCCTTCGTTATCCCCCGACCATAGGACTGGGGTCTAGTAGATGCTAGTCACGCTCAGCGGTAAGGGTATCAATTCCGTCCCAGGCCACCAAACCCAGGTGAGAGTGATGCAGGGGTAAGCTATGAACGCTCAATGACTATCTTAGAGGCGTACTCAAAAAGGGGGACCCGATTGCTCACTTCAACGATGCGACAACTGCGCTCTGATCACCCCCAGTATGAGGCCTAATTTTGCCATGCTACATCCGCCTCATGCCTCTATAGACTTAGGATACTCAGGGTAGGAAAGATTTTTTTTTCTTTTGGGTTCTATTAACGAACGCCTCGGGTGCAGGACCCCATGTGCCACTTCTGATTCGGTATATACATGTTGGTGGCTTGACTTTATTACGTATTTAAATAAAAGGAATAGTTCATCTGCCCCTACAGCTGGCGGGTACTGTATGGCTGTCGTTGTGTTGTGTAACAACCTTCTTAGGTAAGTGCCGAGTGCCTTGGCATGCGCTGGGGGCTATGTGAGATTGCATGGATAAAAGTCTCCGGAACAAAGCGTCGCAGAAGTTGGCCTCCTCACCCTAACTTGTACACAGTATCTTCATCTTCGTATGCTACGGCTATAACAACGACAACCCTTATGCACACTACTCTTTCCCCTGAGTCTACATCTTACTCCTTACAGTCTTCATTGCACATCTCTGGCTCAAGAAACTGGCGACGCTGGCCAGGGTGTACGCAAGGCAGCACATTGAATGGGACATAGGAGCGATTCGTTCATCGTGATTTTTGTAAAAACAATGTTCCTATTTCCATCCACCCCGCCCCCACCAGCAGCACCCTTTTTGATCAAAGAGAGAACATGACATACCAATCTGCCGTGACGGGTGCATATGTTACTGCAAATATTGAGTCCTAGTGATTCAAACCCCTTTTTCGCTGTCAAATGGTCAGGAATGAAGGAGTTGCAGCGAGGCTCCTACTCAGACAAAAGGCGACACACGGGTGACCCCGTATACTGGGCAAACTTGAAGCGCCGGTTCACCGCAGCCCACGCTCCTTCCCATGATTCAACATTCCACAGTTCCTCCAGTGCATCAATGATGTGCCACTGTGTGGTATCGCATCCACCCGACTCGGCCATGTTTCCTACCAGTTCCAGAAGCACTTCCACGATATATTCTGGGTAGGAAAAGTCAGAAAAGACACCACGAGGTTTGACGATAAGACCACAAATGGGATTCAGCAGGATTTGCTGCGTCCCAGACGAGTCTCTGCTGCTCTCCCAGCTGGATGTAATGGCATTGAAGGTGCCAATCAGGAACACACGTTCGGATGATAACGGCAGAAAAAATGTTTTATCGTAAAACCGAGACCGCCTCCGTCACGAAGGTCCTGCAGACGCCATAGTTGGCGTGCCATAAGGTCCTTCAGTCGGTGTGATGGGATAGAAATTTCATCGATGGATTTCGGGATTTCGACCGTCTCCGTGTGTTCCTGGTGGAGGTTCCGATTCTCGAGGATGTCGCGCAATCTTTGCCCCAACGTGGATAAACCTTGAGGTTACTGTCCGGGAAATATGAAATGTGACGTGGTGGGTGCCCGAAAAAGGGGCAGTCAACGGTCTCTCTGATGATAATAGATCCGAATGGCTCTAACTCGTTAAATGACACGCCGTCCATGGAATCCTGAATGCCCGGTGCCGATACGTCCCAACACTGAAATCTGTGACTCACAGCCAGCTAGGATATTCCTGGTCCTTCTCTAGCCTTGCTCTGGGTCCAAGGTTCATCGGCTAAAGATGGGCTGGCTTTGATTGTTGACACATCGTCGATCCGTTAGGTGCGGCCCAGTTCGCTAAGTACTTCTCCGAACTGGCCTAGCCGGAAACCGGTGCAGCATACAGGGGGTGCTGCGGCTTCGGTGCATACGCCCACGTCGTGCCTCCATGTTCATGGTATTTCCCTCGGTATTGTAGGTCTCGAAAAAGTACCGCACGCATCTGCGGAGATTGTCAACGGCGGTTCCTCCTGATGGGGATGAGGGATCAAGACGGGGAGGGACACGGACATCAGCAGGTAACGTCAGCTGAGCCTCTCGCACGTCGGGTTGTAACTCGCCTTGAACGGTTGCTTCTATCCAAACTTGTTGGCCATATTCCTGATTGAAAGAGCCGGGGATTGCCACTACGAAGGTATCCATCTCGTTGCTCTCATCAATGTTGTCGATCAGCCACTGAACTGCACGCACATCCCGACGCTTTCGCTCTTTGGTCTATTTAATTGCGTGTTGTTCCTGACGTGCTTTCATTTTCGCAAAAGTGCGACTAAAGCGACTACGGTCGATATGCCAAATCAAGTGTGAGAATGAGGGGCGGTGGGACGAATGTAGATCCGCTGGTGGTGCAACCACGCAGAAGAATTCGCAAATAATGATAGGGACAACGGTGGTGACACCAACTGTTGTGTTGATCCCCACCGATAAGCCCCGCGAAGAAAAGGAAAATGGTGGTATGGATAAGCCTGGGAGTGGCCTCCTCCGCCCATCATTGGCATGAGTTCGAGACCTTCGAACCAAAACGGTTGAATGCGCGCAGTCTTCCGGGGGGGGGGGGGGGGTTCTAGACCTCTGCCAGACGCGCAGATAAGATCTAATCCATTGCTGAACAACCCTCCCAAGTAGTGAGGCAGACAGCCTACAAACGAGGCTCATAAGCCAGCAAAAGTTCACTTGGCGATCAGAAGCTGATGGATGAAAGTAAGGGTAAGGCGATGGTTGGGTGACATTGAGGGGAAACTGGGTGCCGATCGACGCGATTTGTTGTGATATCGAGCGAAGTGAGAACTGCAGAAAACAAACCAGTCTGGAGAGAGAATGATGTCAACTAGACTGACCAGTCATGGGTTGACAACCGACACATACGAATATAAGGAGCCCGTCGTTAATTGCTGTCATCATCCGCAACTGGTGCCTTCTTCGTCCCTAGAGTAGGTCGAGGGTATCGAGGGTGTTCTCGTGGCCTATTTCTAGATTCAGCGTCGGGCCCGAACCTGGAGACATTGCCCTAGCCCTGGGCGTGACGAAGGTGTAGGTAATCCTGACTGAGATAGATGTTGCGCAGACATTGACTTTTTGATGGAAAGACATCGGTGTGTGGAAGGCCCACGACTTGTTCTATTGTGTCCGCGGGGTCGTTTGCACTCGGATGTTTCTAAATTGTGCGGGGCCAGCGTATAAGCAGTCTTTGCCGCAACGCGTTGGCCCGGGGACGGCGAGGACACTGGTGTCACTTCGTTGTGACATGAGGTGGAAGCGGGGACAGCGAGAGGTGGTGGCTCCGGCGCTGTATTGTGGCTCAAGAGCGCATGGGCATCGGATAGCGCATGGGCTTCAAGTTGGGATGGCGTCGTTTTACATCCCGCTAGGCGGAATCGTGAGCAAGCCTAGTGTCCCCATCCGAGTATGGCAAGGGCACCTGTATGGCCATATCGAATTCATATGACCTTTGCACAGATGTTGACTTATCGATCGATGGAAATGGTGTGGTATGGGGGAGAACTGCGGCTTGCTCTATTTTGTTCCTGTGGGGGTACTTGGGTATTTCAATATTAGGTTGGTCTGAAGCATTCGTTTCCGCGATGCATTCGGACGGCGGGGACACAGGGATCTCGTGGTCGCGGGATGGTAAGGGGGCAAGCACCACGTGCCGTGTTGCCTTCGTCGCTGGCGCGATATCACGGTTCTGTAAAGGCAGAGGCGCATCAGCAGCGAATAGTGGGGAAACTTGGGACGGCGCCGGCGCAATCGTTTCACCATTACATAGGTCCGTTTCGCAAGCACAGCGTTTGCTTCCGTTCGAGGATGGTGTGGACGCTTGTATTCCCACATTGTATTCAGACGATGACACAGCGGGTGCTCGAAGAGCGTCCGGAGGAGCCTCATGTGGGTTAACTGTACTGCTGGGCATAGGAGCCATTGAGGGCAATGGGACGACGGAAGGATGTTAGTTGTACGGCTGCAGCACCCCATGGGACAATGGGACCAAGTGAGAACGTAGGTCTGGACAGAATCTATAGAAGGTGATGATATGTTGGGCGAATTTAGGAACAGGAAACTTACGGAAGACGAGGATGCCAACGCCTGTACATCGTCCAGTTGGAGTTCTGAGACCCTGGTCCTGCCAGTTGGTGGCCGCCATATAGGACGTGGTGTCGCAGTTTCAAAGTTGTCAGAGATATCCGGAGCATAGTGGATAATAGTGAAGTGTGATGTAATGTCACGGCCGATATTCCACGCCACATGTCGATCACGCGTAGGAACCCTGGGGTGCTTTTCCCATGAAGGCCTTGCGTTTCTTAGGTGCGTATTCAAAAACTTTGCCTTCTGGTGGAGACTTTTGCTAGATTACCCATGGCAGTTGTTCCATCATGACCGAACCCGTCACTATCAAATAGTCGTTGGGCGTTTGGTTTGTAAATGAAGAGAAACTCTGAGGAGCCTCATGTGTTCCTCGTGGCAGCCGTTCGTCGTCGTCGTCGGGCGCCAGTCTTGTGCCCTCAGCTGACCCGCTTACTGCCACCACAAATTCCAGAAATCCCTCGATGCGTTTATTCAGTGTTTATTCGCCCGAAAACCTGGCATCCTCTCCCTCAGGTTGCCATTTCCACAACTTCTCACAGAACATGACGCACTTCGAGTCGGACCTTCTGAGCGTCGGAATCACCACACCAGTATCCCACAGCCCCGTCATTGCACACCGCATACATACAAGCCCTACAGCCCGCGTCACGCGTCCGAAATCCCCACCCGTCGCCCTCCCGCGCACACAGTCCTCCTCCCTCCCTCGACCCGCGCTGCTTTTGCGGCGCCACGCAACTAGTTCTCTATCGCATCCACACTCTCCCCACCACCCGAACGCAGACGCACGGATCGCGCATCTCACAGCCCCCACCGCTCCTCGCCGCCCCCCCTTATAACCGCCCGCGCATGGCTCGTCTTTCCTGGTCCGCCTCGCCCTCCACTCCATTCGCGCGGTCGCGTGCTCATGTCCCCAGCACTCAACACGAACTTGCTTCCCGCTGCGTTCATGTGTCCCACGCTCTTTACGGACAATCGCCTTTGCGCTCTTCAACCACTTCCCCGTTCGCCCGCTCACGGGGTCGTCTACCTGACGCTCCGGAGCTTCGTCGGTGTGCCCCGGGGCGAATGCGAGGTACTCCTCTCTTTCTCACCCGCCAATCTTAAGGTGATTCTATTATTCTTCTATTATCATTTGTGAGCACATCCCAAAATCCCTATCTAATACTCTGTTCCCTCAGTGAGTTCACCTTTGTTTACCTATTCTCAGTTCGATAACACGTTTTTACAGTAGGCTTTTCACGTTTTACCTCACCACCACGTTCCTGGGAATGTCTCCCCGCACGACCCCTTGCACTGCGCGAAACGACACACGTCATCCACAACTGCTCATAAACGCAGCCATCATCTCTCCCGACTCAGAGTACTCGCCCCTTGCCTGTGTGCAGCAGTCCCACGACGTGGGTGGGCTCAGGCCCGACCTACTGCCAGCAGACTACAAAATGCGTATGACGCGCGAGTGCATAATCACCTATCCTCATTTGCCAAAGTAACTCCCTTGTCCGTGTCCCGGTGCTATGCTAGAATTATATCAGCGCGCAAGGGTGTGACAACACATAACTTTGGCGCCACTGAAGCTACTGTACCTGGTGTTCAAGTAGCACCATACGATAGCCGGCAGAAAGCAAGTAAAGTGCGTCCATGCCCTCAGTCTGATGGTTCAAAAACTTGAAGATTTTTATACTTGGGGTCGCATATACTCTACGCGTTCCTTCTTCAGATGCAGGTGAGCCGTCGTGGTTACACTAACCTGAACCGTGGCGCCCAGACTGCCATCTCCAATTCTCTTGATTTAGGGAATTCCCCTCCCGTGGAGCGGCTGTATTGAAGCAAGAAGTGGCAGCGAATCATGATCACCGATAAACATGTTGTAGATGGAGCCACCAAAGATCTACGTTTGCATTGGCCCAGTGGCTAAATCAGTAAAAATTCCCGTGACTGAACCAGGTCTGTTCTCTCAGACTTTCTATTGGAAGTATGGAAGTATGGTATATTCACGGCCCTTCCAGTTGACCTGATCAACAGTATGATTGAAGGAAACACTCAAGCGTGTGTTATTTTGCTTCCGATGTTTCCGACGATAAAGTGTGAGAGTATTTGCAAGGACGCGATGATCCGGACCAAGGATGATCGATGATCAGTGTAGAATCCGCAGCGTTGGGATCGTGTGTTACGCCAGTGTTGTATCTGTGGCGAAATTTGAAAATACTGATGAAGATTATGTGGCCCAGGGCAGTACAGTGTTCCAGTCGCATGTTCTGGCGTTTGGCCCAGGTGGCCTCGAGCATGATCCACAAACCGTGGATCAGGGTGACTGTATGACCGCGTGTAAACCTGACGGCTTCATTTGCACGCGCAGGGTGGTGAGGGCGCCACATTGGTCGGCCTAGACTGCAACAGAATCAGCGCTAATCAAAATTATCAAATCGGATTTCACATCGCAGTCGACCGCACGATGCAGTAGTTCACACCTGTAGGTGCTTTGTGAATGCTAGTTGGGAGTATTTCCCGGTCTATCTGAAGTGTATCTCACTCATCTTGTGACGTATGGCCACGTCAGGCATTATTTGATGCTTTCAAAATCCGTCATTATGTGTCACTCAGCCTGGCATTCGTCTGACAATCTTCATCTACTCCTGTCTATCTGCATATTTACCAAAGTGATCCCCTTGTCCGTGTACGGCTAAAGTAAGCCAACATGGCTGCATCAATCCTTGATCCTTGCTTTGATCTTGGCATGCCAGTGATCTGGCGTGCAAGATTAGCTCCCGATAGGTGTCCGCCGGTTCTTCCAGGCGGACGGCCATCCCCACACTTCGAGTTGTGTGGTACCGTGTACCCTTACTTGCCAAGCCCATGCCTTGACACTACTGGCGTCAACACCATCGTGTGTTCCACGCAACCCCAAGGTCACCTGCTTTGTCGGAATCCTCCACACTCCGCCGTGTGCGTTACTTATCATGAAGAAATCACGATGCATGATGCCCCGTACCCTTATTACACCCGTCGACTTCTGGTCCTCCCCACACTCTCCGCTGAAGAAACGAACAGCGTTCTGTCCTCATGTCTTCGGTGACACATATTCCTCAATCTAATTATCAACCAATCATTGATGCTCTGGCGGCCTATGCCGACCGGACGGGAGTCGATCTCTCTGCGAATCCCTTCGCCGATAAGCTCCAAGACTCCAGCTCACCCGATGCAATCCTTGATTTACTATATGACCGAGAGAAGGCATTCAAGGAGTATCGGAATGGGAGTTGGAAACTTATCAGACGGCTCTCACCGGCGGTCCACGTCCTTCACACATTTTCTGGCGTTCTTGGCGAATCGGTCAGCCTAGTGAGCATTGCCGCCTTGGACCCGTTGCATAGGTTTCATACCACTTCTCTAGGTGCCTCTCTCACCATCAAAGGCCATCTTTGTTGGTATCGATGTTCTTCTCGATGTCCGTGCCCTCTTCTTGTCTTTGACCAGATCCATCTGACAAGTAATCTAGGCTGCCAGTCGTGTCAGTTCGAGCTATGACGTTCTTCTTGACCTCTTCAAGCGCATCGGAAACTTCCTTCAGCGTCTCAACATCTATATCAAGATCCCGCTTACCCTCGAAATGACGGATATGATCGTCAAAATCATGGTTGAGTTATTGTCTGTCCTTGCTCTAGCAACGAAGGAAATCAGGCAAGGGCGGCTCAGTGAGTATTTCTTCTTACACATACCTCCCAAAGATTTAATGTACTGTAGAGAAATTCACAAAGAAATTACTGGGAAAGAGCGAGGTTGAATCTGTTCTGCAGAGATTGGACAGATTGACCCAAGACGAGGCTCACATGAATGCTGCACAAACACAAGGTGCCGTCAATAGGCTTGAAAGAACTATGAGGGTAGCTTTAGGTGGTGCGCAACAATTGGGTTGGTCAGATACAGACACCTTGTTCATCAATATCGTATTAGATGGCACGGAACCAACGGAAAATCTTCGAGGAACATTGGGTATGTCCTTTCCTGGTGTGAAAGAGATAGAGCTATTGCCCATGCTCACTCGGCGTACTAGTAACAATGCATCAGAGGGAAAACAAAGTGGACAAGATGAAGAGTTGGCTATTCCCTTGCCCAATTGTCTCTCCATGGCTGAAATTATGTTGTAGGCGATCAAATGCAAAGGGACGTCCAATATTGGCTCTCTCCTCCGAGTCCTTCGACGAACCATGGATATGTGCGCCATCCTGGATCTGGTGCATGGTTGTTCAACAGTAGTATCTTGGCCGAATGGAAAGAAACTGGGTCACTATTGTGGATATGTGGCAAACGTGTGTTCCCTTATCCCCTGACGTGTTCACAACACTGACGATTTCTGGTTCCATAGCGGGCTGTGGGAAGAGCACAATTCTGTACGTAATTTACCAACGACTGCTATCAGGATTACTCATTTTTCGGATCAGTTCCGCAATCATACAGGACATAGAAGCAATGTGCGAAGTGGGGCCGGCCACTATTGCCTACTACTACTTTGATTTTCGGGACATCAAAAAGCAAAACCGCAATGGCTTACTTTCATCACTCCTTTCCCAACTCTGCGCCACCTCGGACTCTTCTTGTGATATTCTGTTCCGCTTACGGTCATCCCACGCAGCTGGGGCATGGAAGCCCACTGACAGTGCGCTCACGAAGTGTTTGAGAGACATACTCACGTTTCCGGGATGTGGCCCCATTTATATCGTCGTCGATGCCATTGACGAGTGCCCCAATACCACTGGGACGCCATCTGCCCGCGAAGAAGTCCTTGAACTCATCAAAGAAGTCGTCGATTGGCACCTTCCGAATGTGCATCTGTGCTTGACCAGCCGCCCAGAGATTGACATTCGAATGGTTCTCCAACCCCTGTCCCCTCTCCAAATTTCCCTCCATGATGAAATCGGACAAAAGAAGGATATTGTCGACTACATCAACGATGTCATCCTCTCAGACAGGAATATGCAGAGGTGGAGAAAGGAAGACCAACAGTTGGTTATCGACACCCTTTCGGAGAAGGCTGACGGGATGTAAGCCGTTCCATTCCCGATTTTGGCGCTTCAAGCTGAATGCTCACGTAATAACTCGGACGTAAGGTTCCGATGGGTCGCTTGCCAGGTCGACAGGCTGCGCCGTAGTTTTCCTGCAAGCATCCGGAACATTTTGCACGAATTGCCCGAGAGCTTGGATGAAACATACGAGCGCATTTTATTATGCATCGATGACGAGAAGCGAGAATTTGCTCAGCGTCTATTCCAGTGTCTGGTCGTATCCGAGACCACTCGCCCTCTTCGCGTCGAAGAGCTCGCCGATATCCTTGCGATCAAGTTTGAGGAGGGGGAACCTCCCGTATTTAACGCATATTGGAGACCAATAGATGCAGAAGAAGCCGTGCTGTCCGCGTGCTCCAGTCTCGTCGTCATCGTCGATGTCGACTCTCAAGTTGTGCAATTCTCCCACTTCTCTGTCAAAGAGTTCTTGACCTCAGACCGCTTATCAACCAGCGAAGAGCGTCTCTCATACTATCACATCCACCCCATTGCTGCGCACATGACCCTTGCGCATGCCTCCCTCGGCCTCCTCCTCCAACTTGATTATGGCATCACCAAGGATACCATAGGTGCCCTGGCGCCGTATGCCGCCCGATACTGGGCCAACCATACCCGGCTTGGGGATGTGGCAACAAATATTCAAGATGCAATGAAGCGTCTTTTTGACTCGCAGCGACCACATTTTGCTGCATGGATCTGGTTATACGACATCGATCATGATTGGCTGGAACCGATGTCCGGGAACAATCCCACACAACCTCAGGCGACTCCCCTTTATTATGCATCCCTTTCTGGTCTCCCCGGAATCGTTGATCACCTGGCTAGTGCTTATCCATCGGATGTCAACCGTAAGGGCGGCACCCGCATGACCGCATTGCATGCCGCCTCAACTGAGGGACACCTAGAAGTCGCACTGGTTTTACTCAATCATGGTGCGGATCCTAATTCACGAGATGATAAAGGCTACACCCCGTTACACTGGGCATCGCGCCGTGGGCATTTGGCCATCGTGGAATCATTATTTGAACGCGATGCCTATATCGAACGACCAGGCAAGGCATCCTCGCCATTGCATCTGGCATCAATTGATGGCAGACGTGAAGTCGCATGTTTTCTAATAGACCGTGGAGCCAATGTGAACTCCTGGGATCACAGCGGCCACACTCCGTTGCACAGCGCATCACTGTTCGGACGCACCGACATTGTGCAATTGTTACTCCACCATGATCCGGACCTGGAAGCCCGATGCCCCAATTCCTGTACGGCATTGCATCTGGCAGCGAGACGTGGACATCTCAGTGTCGCCCAATTGTTGCTTAAACATGGCGCAACTGTAGACGCACTCAATAATGACTACCAGACACCATTACACGAATCCTCCAGAGCTGGATATTTGGATGTTGTACGATTGCTCCTCGATCACGGCGCAGATTTGGATGCCAAGGACAAGAACGACGAAACGCCAAGAGACCTTGCCGGATGGGATGGGAAGGGCGACATTGTTCAATTTCTGTCAGAGCATAATGTCACCTGTTCCCAACCGAACGAGGACAATATCTCGTTGCACTCAGCATCGAAAAACGGAAATCTAGATGTCGTGCAGTCGCGTCTGGAGAGTGGAGAGGATGTCGATGCGCGCAACGCGAACCGGGAAACGCCATTATTACTTGCATCACGACATGGGAAATCTGATGTTTCGCGGTTTCTTCTTGAAAATGGTGCGAATCCTCATTCCCGGGGAACGACTGGTTGGGAAGCATTACACCTGGCCTCACGGAAGGGGTATCTTGATATTGTTCAATTGTTACTCGACCATGGTGCCGATGTCAACGCGCGAAACACAGATGGCAGGACTCCATTGGATCACGCATCGAGTAAAGGAGCCGTCGAAGTTGTACTCCTACTGATTAATCGTGGCGCTGATTTGGATGCCCGAGACGAATCAGGCTGGACTGCCTTACATAGGGCATCGCACACAAGGCAACTAGAGGTCGTGCGACTGTTACTCGAACGCGGTGCAAATGTCGATGTGGAGGACGAAAACCAGATGACCCCATTGAATGTGGCGTTGAAAAGCGGAGATGTTGAGATCGAGGAGCTCCTCCGAACTCGTACCACCAACATGAAATCACCGGACAGGGACGACTGGACTCTGCTCATGGCATCAATTGAAGGGCATATGAATATTGTCGAGCAATTTCTTGAACGAGGGGAGGACGTCAATGCTCCGAATGCCCGCGGTGAGACAGCTTTGGATCTCGCGTCTTACGCGGGACACTCCGATGTCGTACGACTGCTTTTGGAGCGGGGAGCCGATACGGACTCCAGGGATCACGATGGCGAATGTCCGTTACACTCGGCCGCATTCCAAGGTCACCTCGATATTGTGAACCTATTACTGGAACATGGGGCTAGCATCGATGCACGGAGCAAGCTTCAAAGAACGCCGTTATTCGTCGCTTCGGAAAATGGACATATTGGAGTTGTCGAGCTCTTACTACAACGCCGCGCAAATACGCAGTTGGTGAGCGGTGGAGGGCTGACTCCATTGCAGGTAGCGTTGGCAAATGGCCACCGCGATGTTGAAAATTTGTTCAAATCTGCGGCACAGAGAGCGTAGAGGCTGTACCAAGAAATGTAGGACCGCATTTAGTCTGACTTGATGTCCCAAAATTGTTGTATTGACTTCGGTGTTATATGTACTTAGTAGTAGTGGTTGGGAAAGCACCTCTTTCTCGAAGAAAATGGCGTTAATTCTATGGATGTCATCAGTGTCAACTTGAAGGGCATTCATGCTTGACGGGTGAGTAAAGGATGAGAGTACGCGGCACCACACGAATGATGCGATGTGCCTAGTGGCTTACAGCACTGGACACTCGTACTACAGCACCATAATTTATCATTACCGCTGAGTATACAGGTCACCAAGTGCCCCCAAACGGGATAGGCCCAAGTTTTCACACATTGCATCAGGAAAAACCCCTCATTTGCTTTTGTGTGCATTTCTTACTTTTCACAAAAAAGCACAAAAAGCATAAAAAGTACAACAAAAGTAAATGAAGGGTCGTCCTGATGTGACTCGGTTCAATTCAGGACAGCTGTTGCCTAGAGTCCTAGACGCTTAAGTAACAAAAGTCTCCCATTTTTTCGTCTATTTAACTACTTTTCATACCAGTCTCTTCAGTTTTGACTATAAACTACAGTGAGTATTACATCACACCCATCGGCATATCATATCATATTTCCCGTACACGTCTGACATAAAACTTAGTGACACGTGACCCGAATTAAAATTAAAATTCCACTGCTCTCACTGCGTAGCGACACTCCGTTCGCGACGCAAGTTTGCGGCATTGAACCCGTATTTAACTGAGTTCCCTCTGCTCTCTCTGACGAAGCGGGTTCCCTGTACAGGCCATTTTGTCCCCATGGGTTGCTGCAACAGCACTGCTAATACCCTTTCGGACCTGGCAGTGGCGGGGGAGGGTGCATCACCAGGACCTACGGCGGCGCCATCCATTCCACCAAACCCAACTGCCCCGGAGCACTCCTCGGCTCGCAGTCGAACACCTTCTTTACACCAATCGACGCACCGTAATGCAGAGAGATCAAATTCGATTCCTCTCGTGAGGACTCAGTCCGTGCCGCAGAGGCAACAACACGGCATGAAGTCGTCATCATGCCAAGAATGCAGGAGTGGGGGATAAAAAAGCAGTCCCGCCAGGTATGGGTAGCCAGTTCCCCACATTACTGAATCCATGCGATACCTGGCTATGCTATGTAACCTCCGTGGCCACCCTACCAGCCAGCCACAGGGCTGGGACCCCGTCACTCACTTCAACGATGCGGGAAGTGCTCTCTTATCATCCCAAGTATGTGTCTTCATTCTGGCCTCTAATCCACTTTTGTCCCACATCTTCGTTGATTTATGATTCTCGTGGTGGGAAGTGCGCGTTTTTTCAATGCTCAGCCCATACATGTCAAATCGATACCACTCGATCCTCAGAGAGGCTCGGGCAAGTCCTCGCTCATCAATACTGTTTTTGAAGTGAACATAACCGTCTGTTCTTTCCCACTTCGTATCACTGTGACACTGTCTGATCAACCTGACTGTAACCTGGTAACCAGGCAGCGTCAGGAAAACCAAACATTAACCACGGGATCCACCCAGAAGATGGTAGTTATGTTGCCGTCCATGGGCCCCGCATGTGGACCCGGCGATGGCCAGAACTTGCAGATCATCCGAGATTTTATCTCATACCGAACTGATCCCGGCCGCTCAACTGCTGACAACCTCCATGCTGTCTGGTAGGGAATGGATGGCCAAATTTCCTCAAGGCGTTCCTATTTTGTTGAAGTGTTCACTTTAGGATCTGTATCTCAGCATCCGACGCCATCGGTGGGAGCATGGGAGAAGGGATTGAGGATATTGTGGACATTAGGCGTGGTAGGCATCCTTTTAAAATATAAGACTTGCCAATTCAGCTAATTCAGGAGTCAGTATCTGTCGTTGTCGCGTTTACTAAGTTCGATCAGATTGTCAGAATTGAAGGTGGAAGCTGAGAGAACCAGTGCGTGCGCACAGGTTGAACACTCGTGCCGTTCCCTGTTCCGTAGGGAACCCAGGGATGTGCCAGCAGAGATTGTCTCAGGTATTTGCTCTCTTTATTGAGTAATTATGCTCTAACAATTTGATTTATTCGTAGTGAACCCACAATTTAGGGATCTGATCGACAATCTTGTTGTGGCCCCGGATAGGTTCATGACAGCCTCCCATACACATACTACCTCTGCCCCTCCGCGGTCGAGTTCACAAGTATCGGAGCCACGGAATACCCCGTACCTCCCTTATGGTCTTCGACGTTGACAGTTCATCAAGACATTTTCATTCCAGCCTCTATTGAGCACGTCGAATTTCTACCGGATATCATCTCGTTCATATATCGCGTAAACAGAGTCAGGCGAAGCCGTTGAGTATAACCACCTCGCTGATTCAGGCCACTACTGACACCTACGTACTTCCTTAGGATACTGGCGTGGCCTGTGGTCTAGTCTCGACTTCACTGATCAACCCCTCGAGGACTGCGTAAACGCGTCATTCACACTGATATCGTTGATATACGGAACCTGAAAGACAGGAAACGAGTTAGCCCTCCCTATATTTTCATTGGTTTAATTTACTTACAGAGATCAGCGTCTTTCCGACCCCGGATTCAAGGGAAAGATGTCTCATGTCATCGCGAGGTCGGCCGCCAGCGTGCCGTCGGGGTGCGCGTGTTCCACAGAAATTATAGAAGAGGAATCAAATTCCCCCGTAGTGGCTTCGCTGGATGGGTTTACGACGTATATCGAGGCAGGTGAGTAAACATATTGAAATCTCGTTGATCGGTCTCAGTCTCTCTCGCATGCCAGCCAGGAAGATGTCCGATGTGTGATGGGCTACATCGTAGACCTCACCGCCATGCTAGATGATAAATTTAGGACAGCCTGGTAATGTGACCGCCAACGACTTTCAGTCGGCTGTGGATAGGCATGTCAACTCTGGCCGCAAGGATTGGATTCACCGAGATATCCACAGCTTTGTTATTGAGACGTTCGCGATCAGATTCACAGTGCCGCACAGGGAACTGGTAATAGAGAAGATCATTGATTTGATCCGGCAATATTGTTTTCCCCCCCGTCCTCATGGGTACAAATAATAGTGGTCGTGTTTCTGCGCTTGCGGATGGTGATCGTGTTTTCTCGCTTACGGATGTATTAGTTTTGCATGTTCTCAATGTATTGTAGGGTCAATATGAGATTTAACCGTGGCCCCCAAATACTTCAGTATGGGATTGTAACCAACATATTGTATGTCGAGTTCTAAGGCAAGCTAATCAGGCGTCCATAACAAAGGTTCCCCGAAAAACCATCGCTTATCCATTCTATCTCCAAAGTGGATACTATGTATTTACTATTCAGACGTGACCACCACGTCGGGAGGACGGCAATCGAAAAAAAACACTCCTAGAACAATGAAAACAATGGATATCAATGCCGTGTGTACCTCTAGCGAGAATTTATAGTCCATGACTCCAGAGTTTGGGACTCGGAGTCGGAGACCACAGTAGGCATAATTCATAAATTGGCTTTTTATTATTATTATGTGGTCCCACCTATCCCAAGATATGGTAATTAAGTTTCGAAATAAGTCCCGATAAGTAGTGCTCAAGAGCATACAAGTGCGGCAATTGACACAGCAGGCAAGAGAGGATAAATTGGGTCTGCTTATAGTCAACTTATGGTCCATTTAATATATAATAAACTGACAAATAAGTGGGCTCTGTTGTCCTTGCTAATTATATGAAGACAATTGAATAATTTATTGAGTCCCCTTTATACATTGCATTATTATAGATATGTCTGCCCAAATAATTAAGAATTTGTCACATGCTCAAGCGATAACCCTTTATCTCCTTACAAATTTAAACTAAATTGTTGCCTTACCTGGTTGCGAATTATTAGTCATATTATATAAACTTTGCTTATCCTATTGTTTTGGTCTTAACAGTCTGTAATCAGCTTAATGCAGTGGGGTATGCAAAGACATTAATTTATTTTAAATAAGGTCTGACATAAACAGAGTCTACATAGTTCACTGAACATTTTAAATAAGAATGGTCTGGATAATTTGTTGGTGATAATCGGCCGATGGAGATCAATCGGCCTGATAGGGAGATAGCGCTGGAAGGTCATAGCGACTACGTGTAACGAATGTGCCACCTGCGATGCCCTGTTGGTGCTCGCTGCATTGCGCTTGGCTTCAACAGACCTTTTCGACTCAAAAATGTGCTTTGTTGGCACTACACACTCACGCTCTCGCTTTTGTGGTTGCGCCTCTGGGTTGTGCTTGTCATTCTGTGTCAGCGCCTCAGGCCTCAGGCCTCAGGTGACGGCCCATCGCCTTCGCGTTCGCCCTTTGGTAACAGCACCTCAGATTTATGGCTGCCCTTTTGCGGCAGCCGACTCAAATTTCCCCAAAGCATGCAATTGACTTCTGTTGGAAACCCCTCATGCATGCGGCTGCGCAGGTTTCTGGTTTTCCACCCCGACTCCAGTGGGAAATTCTGGAGATAATTGCATGATTTAGACAAGTCATGAGTGCATGTGCTGATGAAACATGCCTTGGAAGCGCCTTCCATGGCTTGCCTTGCTGAGGTTGAGGGAGGTACAAACACGAGCACTGGGATCGGACATGGCAACGAACGACATCCTCCACCAGTCCACAGTGGGTAGGGGGCAATGTTTATATACAGGAATCAAAACCTAGTAGGATTCTCAATTTCTCATAGCTGTAATACGAGGTACTTGAATCACCGATGCAAGATAAGCCAGGTAACACCAAGTCACTTGGTGATCAAGGGATCCCACATCAGTTTCATGGGAAATTTGAGTTGACACTGGCAAGGGGGGAGACTGTCTTCATCGGATCATCTCCTGGTTTGAGGTTTTGTATACAGGATCACGCAGCCACACAGCTTCAAATTGTCACGGTCTTTGCATTGCAAACATTTCCTGTTCTACCTTACTACCTCTATGTTATGGTAGCATTACCCACAGCCATAACAGTGTCCTTCCCCACTCTGCGTCTTGTGCGATCCGTCTCCCTAAGTTATGCTCAACCCTCACACCCATCGTTTACGGCGGCCTCGCCATCTGCTTTGGTGAACCCCCGTCGATCACCCTCACCTCATCGTCTCGTCTCCTCCCATCACCACGCCAAGCCTGCCGTCGACGTGATCCTACTACCATTGCGGTCATCGTTAGTCATCGTCATCAGTCCCTGTCCTCATTGTCGGGCTCGTTGTTGTTGGTTGCCGTCGTGGTTGGGGACGGTGGATGGTGTTGTGATAGGGTCCGCCATCGTCGGTCGTGGTCGTGGTCATGGCCGGGATGGTGACTGAGGTCATTGGTCGTTGGCCAATGTCATAGTTGGGGGCCAGTACGATCAGGGTTGTAGTCACAGTCGTAGTTGTAGTTGGGGACAGGGAGGGTCATTGTGGTAGGGTTGTTGGTTGTCGCGGTTGGGTTCGGAGAGAGGGATGGTAGTGTCGGGATGAGAAAAGCAAAAGCACTTACAAATGATGTACCTTAACGACTCGATCTTGATGGGTCAGTATCCCGCATATATACATATAATTGAGGCTGTCAAAACAGGCACCACGGGCAAGGGTGTTGGTAGGAGGTACAACTTGGGAGAGTCGGCGCGAACAGGGTGTCCCTCTGCTTGGGCACCAGCTATGTGCTACGCTCTGCATCGTACCAAGGGCTTCCGATGCAGGCTACAGATGTGTCCCGGCATGAAGCCCCCAACAACGTCTGCGCATATGTGCCTACAGAGGCTGGTGGTAGAGGGGGTGCCATAGGATGATGGGATTTGCAGAAACTTGTAACAGAGAGAGGGCGTCGGCGGTAGAGAGCTTGAAGCTTGAGGGATTGGTGTGCCATACAAGAGGTTGAGTGCTGAGTTGACATACAGGCCAGGAGACAAGTGGGAAGGTGAAGGGACAGCAAGAACAACAATGAGACAATGGGGGATGAAGAGATGAAAAGACAAAACACATTATTGTCAACAATTGTCGCCCTGTTGCCACTTGGTGATGTGTTGTGTTGGTCACCGGATCAGCCTACCTATTTTTTTGTCTATCTCTCTCCACGCCCTCATCTATGCGTATCTCCAATGCGGTTCAGTTTGTGGGCCTTCTGCCTTTCCCAGAAGATGCACCCACCAATGCAACGACATCACTAGTACCAGTACCACTGTCGCCACCATCACCACAGTCGTCGCCATCATCGCCTGACTGCCGTATCCCATGCATATACCACGGTGTCGTGCCAGCGCTCGCGACCTTCACATAGGGGTCCAGATTACTTCTCAAAACTGAGCCATGCTGAGTGTGCCGCGATCAAAACCACTTCCTTGCGTCGTTGGTCTTTACTCAACAAAGCACCAGATTACCTCTGCTTCTCTATGGACTGCCCCTAAAGGCACACTGCCACCGACACCCTTTCCATACCCACTGGACACATTACAACCCTCGGCCTCGCACATGTCCCATGATTGTAAACTCCTTACTTTCATTGTTCTAATGCCTCCGGCAGCACCACTTGTTATCTCCAGGGCATCACCTCATCCCCTTTCCTATTCTGTTCTACCCCTGAGCTATAGGTTATTGTCCTCAATTATCAGTTGGGACCGGTGGCCAATGCACAGATAGCCATGGAGATAACTTGTATGGGCTCGGGGATGCTGTACAGTTAAACCCCATGGAATGGAGCGCTTTAGGTTAGCCACTAATCCGGTCTTTGGCTCCCAATGAGCCACGTATTCCTGCACTTTAGTTTCTCCAACACCTTGACCCCCAAATCTCAGCACAGAAGATGGTCCAGGTTTCTTATACACAGTACTGACATGCTCACCACATATAAACCCTTGCTCACTGCCAGAGACGATGAGCTCGGCATGGGTAACAACAAGCTCGATGTTGGAGACAAGCATCAACATTAATGATCTCCACTGCTTCAAGTATCTGAAGGACCCCAGAAAAGGGTTTCATATTCAGAAGTGTAGGGCAGAAACGACGTCTGCTAGATTGCTAGATGAGTTCGAGTTGATCCCCAGATAAGAGATAGGGAGATGAGAGAGAGAGGGGCCGGGTTCCTGAGCAATCGAGAAGCGCGCGAGAAACCGAGAACAGGAAAAGCGTCGATGCCGGTGCGTTGGTGTCGACGTTAGCGAGCGAATGGGTGATGACGAGAAGGGGGCGATGGCGATGACGGAAGACAATGGTGATAGTGGAGAAACAGTGGCGAGAGCGGCGGCGAGCGATGACAAGGACGGATGAGGGCGGGTGAGGGCGAGCAAGGGCGAGCGAACACAGACATGGGACAGGACGAGAAGATCAGAAAGGCGATCGCGGCACGGCAGGCTCACAAATCGTCGCTCAGTCGGGAATCACACAAAGAAAGAAGGGGAAACAGGCTGCAGTTGCCTTCTATATTGATTGGTGTCCCTTGGCAAAGCCAGGCACGGGGTATATATACGCGAGGTACAGCGAGTATTCTACGCGCGAAGTAAGTAAGAAAATATGAAAATGAAGAACGAACGTGTAAGCTGGCGACAGGCCGCGCAGCATCGTATGGAAGGAGAGGCAATGTCCAACGTTGATAAATTTTACTGAATCGTCGTGAGATGCACGACGTCGAGCGCGGTGGCGACGGGGATACAGAACGGTACGGCAATATTCAAGGCCGAAGTCTAAATCGAAAGGGGAAAACCGAGAAATGGAGAGAACGAATCTAAATCAAAGAGAAAGGAAAAACACATGACCAAACCCGAGCCAAACTATCCCGAATCCTTCCTAAATCTCCTTATCGGTCCAGACCTTGGGGCGGTCGGCGAGGGCAGCGCAAAGCGCATACAGCGTGGGGCGGTGGCGATTCCGGGTCTTGACGTTGGCTGGTCTGATATGGGTGATCCGCGAGTCTTCAGCCAAGAGTTCTTGATCCATGACTATCCGGGAGATTTGACTGTTTGGGGGAAAGCATAGATCTGTTGATGACGAAGGTGGAGAACCGGGGCGATGAGGGGAAAGAAGGAACGAGGAGGAGGAGATGCACATGGGAAAGGCGACATGTTGCCTTTGGTTTGAAGCGTCGTGGCGGGCTCGGGCAGCTCGGGAGCCATCACGTGGTCGGAGATGGCCGATTCCGAGGTCACAGCGTGTGCATGCCTTACAGAAGAGTAAAAGCATTTTTATTATCATCGGTGAACCATGCAGCACCATTACTGCATGCCCCTGTCTGTTTATCTCGCACGCTCAGTTTTTTGACACTGACAGCGAGCCCGCTTCCCCCTATTTTATATACAATACTATTTGTATTAAGCAGTAGAATAAACAGACACTGATGAATAAGTGCGATCTGCCCAGAATAAGCTTACCCATTCCATCTCAAAGTGCCAACGGGTGGTCATTGCCTGACCCCTTCCGCATAGCCCCTGTGGCATTCCTGTGCCTCCAGAACCTCCAGCAGCGCGATTTTGCCGTCCCGTAGGCTGCGTCCGTCGCTGCATGGCATCTCGGTGGTGGTGGTCACAGTGGCGGTGATGATGGCGATGGCGATGGCGGCGGCAGCGGCAGCAGCGATGGTGATGGCGATGGCGATGGCAGCAGCGGCAAGTCAGCAATGGCGACGCTCGAGGTTGCATAGCCATGGTGGGGCGATGCGATTATGGTGTAATGGCAACAGAGCGAGGGCATGCAAAGCGCAACCGCTGAACAGTTCGCCTGCACTTGGGCTGCGTTGCAGGGAGAATGGGGGTGCAAGCGGCAAGCCTTGCTGGGCTCATTAGAAAACCTAGAGGAAGGGTGGGCGTAGTCAGCAGTGGCCAACTGAACACACCTGTGTCCCTTGACCCTTTTGGGCTTGCTGGCATCGTGAACGTCAACACGGATGCTTGGAAAAGTCCAACCCTGAGGGGGAGCTCTGCTGGTCATGAGCGCTGCACTAGCCATGGCCGAGGACACCGCCGGCGTTGGATCTGCTGGCGAGGCTGAGAAAGCCATCGCCGCGAAATCCGAGGCATTGGAGCCCAGGGCGTATTGTAAGGCAGGGAGCAGTGGCAGGTGCGAATGGCCACCGCAAGGCAAGGCCGGGCATGGAGCCAAGACACCGCCGTGAGAGGGATACGTTAGGACACAGAAAGAAAGCGACTGAGTGAGGGCCACTCACCCTTTGGAAACTGCTGAGGGGAGGACATATCAGGACATGGAATGAAAGAGACCTCGCAAGGGGCACTAGCTGGGGACCACCGTGACAGAGGGAGGGACATGTCAGGGCACAGAAAGAAAACGACGGAGTGAGGGGCACTCACGAGACAATGCCAGTATTGGCTTTGTTGGTGCTCCAGATTCGTCCCACAGGCTTGGCCAGCCTAAGTTTCTATCGCCTGCCATGGTTTTTGTGGATGGGTGCAGACGGGTATGCAGACTGTACGGAGGAGAGACTGTGAAACCATTGAATCGCAAGAGTATTGCATTGCAAGTGACCCTGAATGTTCCTGAACACTAAATGTACTAAACCCCTAAATCCGAACGGCTTGTGAGTACGTGGGAGTGCCCCTGCCCCTCAGTCGCTTTCTTTCTGTGCCCTGGTATCCCCCCTCTGTGGTCTCCAGACAGCGAGTACTGTGAGTCCCTCACTTGTTTATTTTCTTTCTGTGCCCTGACGAGTCCCTCTACAGTCTTCAGAGGTGCCCAGTGCCCCTCAGTTGGTCGCTGCCTTTCCGTGTCCTGACAACTCCCCCTATCTCCAGCTCGTGGGCGCCCCTCGCCTGGTCGCCCTCTTTCCGGTCCATCGCGCGCTCGCTCGCCCTTTCGCGGTGGTGTCTCCATCCCTGGCCTCACCCCTTCGCGCCACAGGTGAGTGGCCCTTGGTCATTTTCTTTCCATGTCCTAACTTATCCCTCTTGCGGCGGTGTCTCAGTTCCATGCCCGGCCTCGCCTGGCAGTGGCCATTTGCACCTACTCCCTGCCTTGCCATACGCCCCGGGCTCCAACGCCTTGGATTTTGCGGCGATGGCTTTCTCAGCCTTGCCAGCAGATCCGACGCTGGCGGTGTTCTCGGCCATGGCTAGTGCAGCACTCACAACCGGCAGAACTCCCCCTCAAGGTTGGACTTCCCGAGCATCCATGTTGGTGTTCATGGCCGTGCCAGCAAGCCCGAGAGGGTCAAGGGACACAGGTGCATTGGCCTCTTGGCCACCGCTGACTATGCTCGCCCTCCCTCCAGGCCTCCTAATGAGCCCAGCAAGGCCCGCGCCCCCATTCACCCCGTGCACAGCCCAAGTCCAGGTGAACTGCTCAGCGGTTGCGCTGGTGCCAGCGTTATCGGCCGCGCATGCCCTCGCTTTGTCGCCATTATACCACCATCGCATCGCATTGCATCGCCTTGGCCATGCAACATCTCATGTTGCTCTGCCTGCTTCCTCTATCACCATCGCCATCATCATTGCCGTCGCCATTGCTGCTGTGACCACCACCACTAAGGCGCCACGCAGCAATGGACGCAGCCCACAGGACGGCGACATGATGGCACTGCCAGAGGTTCTGGAGGTGCAGGAATGCCAAGCGCCGCCATGCAGAAGGGCTCACCGTCACTGCCTCCCGATGATGCCAACAATACCGCCTTCCTTTCCACATCGCTCTCCCGACTTCGCCCTTGCGCCGTCCTTTTGAGACCACTACATTTCCTACAAGCATTGTTAAGTATAGGCAAGCCTTCTGCTCCTGTAGAGTGCAAGTGTCATCCCATTTGCAATCACTGTCCACCCCAATTCTATTCATCTTTCTCGCTCTTTCTGCATGATCGCTTCCTGCCCATTCGGCATCAACGAGACTGTAGCTGTAGCTCGCAGCGCCGCTTCCCGTTCTCTCATCGTCCCCTTTCTAGACTCGGCCTTGCGTAGTGGGACTGTTGTCCACACCATTGCCTGGTCTCTCAGCACTGTCGCTTGCACACTCTTTCATCCCGTCTAGCTCTTCCTCATGCACACACACACAGTCTCCCCTCCCTACCTTTCGCAGCCTATCGAATATACAACACACGGCCCACAAATGCATGCCTCACTGTAAGGTGGGCACACGCTATGACCACATGACGACCTTTGACACGCCACCACCACCAAGTCGAACAAGTCTGCCTCGCCCCCTTCACCTGGACATTGCCATCGCCACCTCATCCTCATCTTCATCGCCTTATCTCCCCTCTCGCCTCAAGCTCCGTGCCGAAGACTCTCAGATCGCCCACATCCCCGTGTGCCTTCAAGATTACAATAGGTTTCCTTCTCTCACACACCCTCCTTTTGTATGTCTCTCTGCTGTTCCTTACCTTAAGAATCCCGCTCTCTCTTTCTTTTCCTTTCCATTTAGCCATCAAACAACGCCCCTTGTACCTTCCCTTTCTCACCTAGCTGATGGTCAAAGCACGACGATGCCCACACCTGGACCTCGCGCCTTCCTTCAGCCTCCCATTTCCGGATACCGACGACCCCTTCTTGCATACAACACCGAGTAGGCTTGTTGCTGATTGCATTCATTTCATTTTATTTTTCCTTCCTAATCTACTGATAATTGCTCATAGCATACTTGTCCCTAGTCGCCTTGGTACCGCCATATAAAAACCCTTGCTCAGCCTTGCTGGAAAGTAGGCAATAGAAGCCCAGTTCCCCCCTCGTTTTGTTCGCGTGATTCCCCCTCTCGTTTGCGTGATAGTGTGAGGCGACTGCGGCCCACACACACACACACACACACACACACACTCTCTCTCTCTCTCTCTCTCTCTTGTTCTGATCTCGTTTCCCAGTTTCCCACCTGACCTTATCCAACACGTCCAACATCCGAACCCAAAAGCGGCAGCGAGGATAACAACTTGTGCATACCCCCCCTCGTCTCACTCCCTCGTCTCACTCCCTCACGTCCTCAGATCTCGGAACGTATCTGGGCTTTATCTTCTTTATCCTTCCTTCCTGAACTCACACACAGGCTACTCGCCAGCGATTTATCATGTGTACACACCCCGCAAATGCATGCTGTGCAAATACTTGGTGCTTATTCCCAGTAGTTAGATATTAGTTAATTACTACGGAGAATAAAGTACTTTCCAAAAAAAAAGCATAAGTAAGGCTGCACACTATCAGTCTTCCAGCAATCACCATCAGTCCGTGGATATAACCATCAGTTTCTATTATTTCCATCTGGTAGAGGTCTCAACTGTTTACTGTATCCCCAACTCTGTACAACTTATCCCCATGGCTATTCGTGCATTCGTGCATTGGCCAGCTGGTCCCCACTGATTATCGCTCTTTCCATCCTGGTATGTGGTCATACTTTCCAAATATCCGACATTGACTCATGCTAAATGCTAATGCATAGGTGCCTTACAACGGCGATTAGGCAAAGTCTATTGTTTAATTGTATTCTGTATTTCCAATCTACTGCGGCTGCACATAATGTAAAAGAGATGCTTGGTTGTGTAGCAGCAAGAACTTGGCCCAAAATACAAAAAAAATTGAGGGTGTAATTGAAACAGGAGCGCTGCGCGCTTTGGTGTCTATCTGTTGTTATCCATAGCATTCCGATCATGTATTCCCATTTATTCTGTCTACCGTAATTGAGGTGGATGCGCGTATCTGGTCAGTCCGACCCGGTGACCGACACCCGACACAACATGTCACCAAGTGGCAACAGGGCAACAATTGTTGATGCTGCGTTTTGTCTTTTCATCTCTTCATCCCCCATTGTCTCATTGTTGTTCTTGCTGTCCCTTCACCTTCCCACTTGTCTCCTGGCCTGTATGTCAACTTGGCACTCAACCTCTTGTATGGCACACCAATCCCTCAAGCTTCAAGCTCTCTACCGCTGACGCCCTCTCTCTGTTACAAGTTTCTGCGAATCCCATCATCCTATGGCACCCCCTCTACCGCCAGCCTCTGTAGGCACATATGCGCAGACGTTGTTGGGGGCTTCATGCCGGGACACGTCTGTAGCCTGCATCGGAAGCCCTTGGTACGATGCAGAGCGTAGCGTGTAGCTGGTGCCCAAGCAAAGGGACACCCTGTTCGCGCCAACTCTCCCAAGTTGTACCTCCTACCAACACCCTTGCCCGTGGTGCCTGTTTCAACAGCCTCAATTATATGTATATATGCAGGATACTGACCCATCAAGATCGAGTCGTTAAGGTACATCATTTGTAAGTGCTTTTGCTTTTCTCATCCCAACACTACCATCCCTCTCTCCAAACCCAACCGCGACAACCAACAACCCTACCATGATGACCCTCCCTGTCCCTGACTACAACTATGACCGTGACTACAACCCCGATCGTACTGGCCCCCAACTATGACATTGGCCAACAACCAATGACCTCAGTCACCATCCCGGCCATGACCACAACCACGACCGACGATGGCGGACCCTATCACAACACCGTCCACCGTCCCCAACCACAATGGCGACCAACGACGATGACCCTGATGATGAGGGCGAGTATGGATGACGATGACCAATGACGACCACGATGGTAGTAGGATCATGTCGACGGCAGGCTCAGCATGGTGATGGGAGGAGACAAGACAATGAGGCGAGGGTGATCGACAGCGGATCACCAAAGCAGATGGCAAGCCCGCCGTAAACGATGGGTGTGAGGGTTGAGCATAACTTAGGGAGACGGATCGCACAAGATGCAGAGCGGGAAAGGACACTGTTATGGCTGTGGGTAATGCTACCGTACCATAGAGGTAGTAAGGTAGAACAGGAAATGTTTGCAATGGTGACAATGTGAAGCTGCGCGGCTGTGTGATCCTGTATACAAAACCTCAAACCAGGAGATGACCCGAAGACAGTCTCCCCCCTTGCAAGTGTCAACTCAAATTTCCCATGAAACTGACGCGGGATCCCTTGATCACCAAGTGACTTGGTGTTACCTGGCTTATCTTGCATTGGTGATTCAAGTACCTTGTATTACAGCTATGAGAAATTGAGAATCCTACTAGGTACTGATTCCTATATATAAACATTGCCCCCTACCCACTGTGGACTGGTGGAGGGTGTCGTTTGTTGCCATGTCTGATATCAGTGCTTGTGTTTGCACCTCCCTCAACCTTAGCGAGGCAAGCCATGGAAGGCGCTTCCAAGGCATGTTTCATCGGCACATGCACTTGTGACTTGTCTAAATCATGCAGTTATCTCCAGAATTTCCCACTGGGATCGGGGTGGAAAACCAGAAACCTGCGCAGCCGCATGCATGAGGGGACCAGAGGGGTTTCCAACAGAAAGTCAATTGCATGCTTTGGGGAAATTTGAGTTGGCTGCTGCAAAAGGGCAGGCATAAATCTGAGGTGCTGTCACCAAAGGGCGAAGGCGAAGGTGATGGGCTGTCACCTGAGGCCTGAGGCGCTGCCACAGAACAACAAGCACAACCCAAAGGCGCAACCACAAAAGCAAGAGCATGAGTGTGTAGTGCCAACAAAGCACATTTTTGAGTCGAAAAGGTCTGTTGAAGCCAAGCACAATGCAGCGAGCACCAACTGGGCATTGCAGGCTGCACACTTGTTACATGTAGCCACTATGACCTTCCAGCGCTATCTCCCTATCGGGCTGATTGATCTCCATTGGCTGATTATCGCCAACAAATTATCCAGACCATTCTTATTTAAAATGTTCAGCGAACTATGTAGACTCTGTTTATATTGGACCTTATTTAAAATAAATTAATGTCTTTGCATACCCCACTGCGTTAAGCTGATTACAGACTGTTAAGACCAAAACAATAGGATAAGCAAAGTTTATATAATATGACTAATAATCCGCAACCAGGTAAGGCAACAATTTAGTTTAAATTTGTAAGGAGATAAAGGGTTATTGCTTGAGCATGTGACAAATTTTTAATTATCTGGGCAGACATATCTATAATAATGCAACGTATAAAGGGGACTCAATAAATTATTCAATTGTCTTCATATAATTAGCAATGACAACAGAGCCCACTTATTTGTCAGCTTATTATATATTAAATGGACCATAAGTTAACTATAAGCGGACCCAGTTTATCGGCTCTTGCCAGCCGTGAGCGGTGAGAGCGGTAACCCGTATGCGCGTAAGCCCCTAAGTTCCCTGGGGTTCCGCGCCGTTCAAGATAACGAGGACGATGGCAACGACTCGCAATTTCGAAGGCAGCTCGAGACGGCGGAAGCACAAGCACGGGTGTGTGCATAATATTGTGGGGGTGCTGCTCAACTGACCTGATTTGTATGCGGCTGGGTGTATCTTTTGGCGATGATTCACGCTACGTCGTTCTTCTTGGCCTCAAGACCCCACGACTCTTCTCCCTCGCTCGAGGCCTCGTCGTGGTAGTGCGTCGAGTCTGTCATCACCCCTGTCGGGTCCTCTCGTAGTGACGTTTCGAGCTCGCACCCCAACGCCTCCTGTCGAGATATTAGGCCCAATCTTAACAGGCGCGACTGCCACAGTTGCAAGTTACAACCAGCGAGCTTGAGGCTGACACCTCAGGGACAGGTACGGTGTCTGCAGCTGACAGCGTTCCCCATCGCTCATCAAAATAGATGGGTGGCTTCAGGGGACCCGAGCAACGGGACAGACAAAGTGAGGGTTTCAGGTGTTGGGAGATGTTGGTAACACCCCCCGTGAAATGAAACACCCCTGAGTCTCACGCTACCTCCGCGGGCCATGCGAAATATGCTCTTTTGCTCACATGGCTACAATATGCTGCATAGTGCTGATGCTCATCTCCCGCAACCCGGCACACATAATCGGAGGATACAGACTATAACATTTCCTCCAAAAAAATAATTCTATATTATTTTGCGACAATCAGGTGTTCTCAGAAAATTTATTTTGCATTTCATTGCCGCGCGCGGGCGTGGGAACTTCGGAGCAACACGTGGCAACGCACCGAATTCAACGCCACTGCAAGTCGTCGAACTTCCCACTCTCTCCATTGAAGAAACTAACAGGGTACTATCCTCATGTCTTCGATAACGCGTACCTCTCAATCGAATTATCAACTAATCGTCGACGCTTTAGCCAACTATACCAACCGCACGGGTATCGATCTCTCTAAGAATCCCTTCGCCCATAAGCTCCAACATGCCAGCTCACCTGATGCCATCCTTGAATTGCTTCATGACAGAGAGAAGGAATTCAAGGAGTATCGAGATGGAAATCCGAAGCTCACTGGCCCGCTTTCACGCGTAGTCCACGTCCTTCATGCGTTTTCTGGTGTTCTTGGCGAATCGGTTAGCCTGGTGAGCAGCGCCACATTCGGTCCCCGGCATTGGTTTCACACCACTCCCTTAGGTACCTTTTCCACCATTAAAAGCCTTTTTTATTGGTCTCGATGTTCTTCTCGCTGTCCGTGCCCTCTTCCTGTCTTCAGCCGGATCCATCTGATGTGCAATAAGCTAGGCTGGCAGTAGCGTCAGTTCAAGCTATAACACACTCGTCGACCTCCTCGAGCGGGTCGGAAGTTTGCTTCAGCGTCTCACTAATCATACCATGATTCTGTACACCCGTGGAATGACGGATATCATCGTCAAAATTATGGTTGAATTGTTGTCTGTCCTTGCCCTGGCAACGAAGCAAGTTAAGCAAGGGCGGTTTAGTAAGTACGTTTATCCAACATTCCTCGAAAAGATTCAATTTGCTGTAGAGAAATTTGCAAAGAAGTTGTTTAGGAGGGACGAGGTTGAGTCCGTTTTGCAGAGATTAGACAGATTGACCCAAGACGAGGCTCGGATGGCTGCCGCACAGACGCTAGATGCCATCCATGGATTTGCGAGCAATATGAGCGTACTTATGGGCGGTGCGCAATAGTTGGTTGGATCAGTTCGCTGACACTTTACTCATTGCTTATCGCATCAGATGACAAAGCATCGATGAATAAATTTCGAGAAACATTCGGTATGTGTATTCTAAGTGTGAAAGAGAAAGGCCTATAAATTGTATTCACTTGGCGTCCTAATGATGACAAATCTGAAGCAAACGAAGCGGACAGGATGAAGTGTCTGTTATTTCCTTTTCCCGTTGACTCCGCATGAGGCTGAAACTATATTGTAGGCGATCAGATGACAAGTGATATCCGACATTGGCTCTCTCCTCCGGATCCTTCGACCAACCATGATTTCGTTTCGAAAGCACGCCACACTGGGTCTGCTTCATGGTTGTCCAACAGTAGTACCTTGATTGAATGGAAGGGGACGGGGTCGCTCTTATGGATACATGGCAAACGTGTGTTCTCTTATCCTTTGAGGTGCACGCAACACTAACGAAATTCTGGTCATATAGCGGGCTGTGGGAAGAGCACAATTCTGTACGTATTTAGCCAACAACTACGATCAGGATAACTCATCTTTCGGATTAGTTCCGCAATCATACAGGATATCAAACCCATGTGCGAAGCGGGGCTGGCCACTATTGCCTACTATTATTTTGATTTTCGGGACATCGAAAAGCAAAACCGAAATGGTCTACTTTCATCAATCCTATCTCAACTTTGCGCCACCTCGGACTCTTTTTGTGATATCCTGTTTCGACTACGATCATCCTACGCAAGTGATACACGGAAGCCCACTGATAGCGCGCTCACGAAGTGTTTGAGAGACATGCTCACGTTCCCCGGATGTGGCCCCATTTATATCGCCGTCGATGCCATTGATGAATGCCCCAACACCACTGGGACGCCGTCTTTCCGCGAAGAAGTCCTTGGACTCATCAAAGAAGTTGTTGATTGGCACCTTCCGAATGTGCATCTATGCTTGACAAGCCGTCCGGAGATTGACATTCGGACGATTCTCCAACCCTTGTCCCCTCTCCGAATTTCCCTTCATGATGAAATCGGACAAAAGAAGGACATTGTCGACTACATCAATGCTGTCATCCTCTCAGACAAAAATATGCAGAGGTGGAGAAAGGAAGACCAACAATTGGTCATCGACACCCTTTCAGAGAAGGCCGATGGAATGTAAGTCATTCCCGACAGCGCTTCAAGTTGAATGCTCACGTATGGCGTAGGTTCAAATGGGTCGCTTGCCAGGTCGACACGCTGCGACGCAGTTTCCCTGCAAGCATCCGGAACATTCTGAACGAGCTGCCCAAGAGCTTGGATGAAACATACGCGCGCATGTTATTATGCATCGATGACAAGAAGCGAGAATTTGCTCGGCGTCTATTCCAGTGTTTGGTCATATCTATTCGCCCTCTTCGCGTCGAAGAGCTCGCCGACATTCTTGCTGTCAAGTTTGACCGGGTGGACCCCCCCGTATTTAACGCAGATTGGCGGCCAATAGATGTAGAAGAAGCCGTGCTGTCCGCGTGCTCTAGTCTCGTCGCCATCGTCAATGTCGACGACTCCCAAGTTGTACAATTCTCCCACTTCTCTGTCCAAGAATTCTTGACCTCGGACCGCTTATCAACCAGTGTGGATCGTCTTTCGTACTATTACATCCATCCCATTTCTGCGCACACGGTCCTTGCGCACGCTTGCCTCGGTCTCCTCCTCCAACTTGATTACGGAATCACCAAGAATACCATAGACTCCCTCCCTCTGGCGCCGTATGCCGCCCGATACTGGGCCAATCATGCCCGGCTTGGGGACGTGTCAACGAATATTCAAGATACAATGAAGCATCTTTTTGACTCGCAGCGACCACATTTTGCTGCATGGATCTGGTTGTACGACGTTGACCATGATTGGCTGGAACCGATGTCCGGGAACAATCCCACACAACCCCAGGCGACTCCCCTTTATTATGCATCCCTTTCTGGTCTCTCCGGAATCGTTGAGCACCTGGCCAATGCTTATCCATCGGATGTCAACCGTAAGGGCGGCACCCGCATGACCGCATTGCATGCCGCCTCAACTGAAGGACACCTAGAAGTCGCACTGGTTTTACTCAATCATGGTGCAGATCCTAATTCAGGAGATGATAAAAGCTATACCCCACTGCATTGGGCATCCCGTCGTGGACATTTGACTGTCGTGAAATCATTATTTGAACTCGGTGCCGATATCGAACCACCAGGCGAGGTGTCCTCGCCATTGCATCTGGCGTCAATTGATGATAGACGTGAAGTCGCCTGGTTTCTACTGAGCCATGGCGCGAATGTGAACTCCCGGGATCACAGTGGTTACTCCCCGTTACACGGCGCATCACTGTTCGGACGCACCGACATTGTGCAATTGTTACTCGACCATGGTTCAGACCTAGAAGCCCGAAACATCAATTCCTGTACGGCATTGCATCTGGCAGCGAGACGTGGACATTTCAGTGTCGCCCAATTGTTGCTCAAACATGGTGCAACTGTAGACGCACTCAATAATGATTACCAGACACCATTACACGAATCCTCCAGAGCTGGATATTTGGATGTTGTACGATTGCTCCTCGATCACGGCGCAGATTTGGATGCCAAGGACAAGAACGACGAAACGCCAAGAGACCTTGCCGGATGGGATGGGAAGGGCGACATTGTTCAATTTCTGTCAGAGCATAGTGTCACTTGTTCCCAATCGAACGGGGACAATATCTCGTTGCACTCAGCATCGAAAAACGGAAATCTAAATGTCGTGCGGTCGTGTCTGGAGAGTGGAGAGGATGTCGACGCGTGCAACGCGAACTGGGAAACGCCATTATTACTTGCATCTCGACATGGGAAATTCGATGTTTCGCAATTTCTTCTTGAAAATGGTGCGAATCCGCATTCCCGGGGAGCGACTGGTTGGGGGGCATTACACGTGGCATCGCGGAAGGGGTATCCTGATATCGTTCAATTGTTAATCGACCATGGTGCCGATGTCAACACGCGAAACACAGATGGCAGGACTCCATTGGATCATGCATCGAGTAAAGGAGCCGTCGACGTTGTACTCCTACTGATTAATCGCGGCGCTAACTTGGATGCCCGAGACGAATCAGGCTGGACTGCCTTACATAGGGCATCGCACACAAGGCAACTAGAGGTCGTGCGACTGTTACTCAAATGCGGTGCAGATCCCAATGTAGAGGACAAGGGCCAGCTGACACCATTGGATGTGGCGTTGGACAACAGAGATGCCGAGATTGCAGAGCTCCTCCGAACTCGTACCACCAACATGAAATCGCGGGACAGGGACAACTGGACTTTACTCACGGCATCAATTGAAGGGCGTGTGGATATTGTGGAGCAATTTCTTGAACAAGGGGAGGACGTCAATGCTCCGAATTCGCGGGATGAGACATCTTTGGATCTTGCATCTTATGCGGGACACTTCGAAATCGTACGACTACTTTTGAAGCGGGGAGCCAATGTGGACTCCAGGGATCGTGAAGGCGAGAGTCCATTACACTCGGCCGCATTCCAGGGTCACCTCAATATTGTGAACTTATTGCTGGAACATGGGGCCAACATCAATGCACGGAGCAAGCTTCGAAGAACGCCGTTATTCGTTGCTTCGGAAAATGGACACATCAGAGTAGTCGAGCTTTTATTGCAACGCGATGCTAATGCGTACTTGGTGAGCGGTGGTGGGCTGACGCCATTGCAGGTAGCGGCGGCCAATGGCCACCGTGATATTGTGAAGTTGTTATCTACGGCGCAGAGAGACCGGACACTGTATCGAGATGTGCATAACCCCGTTTAGTCTGATATGATGGAGTATTTTCATGATGTGTGTGCTCGGTAGTGACTGCGGGGACCGCTTATTGAAAGAAAAGGATGTTGAACTCTGTAGACGTCGCCAGAGTAGTTTCGACAGTTGCAAAGTCCAAGGATTGTTGACCCAAGGCGACCGCAGCCAGCAAAGGGAAATAAGGAGAGAAGCCGAGAGTGAGAAGGAACGAGGACGGTGACGAACGGTGATTCAGAGAGACCAGGCGAGGGCGCGGATGACGATTCCGCTGCACAAGGCCAAGCCTGATTAGAAATGACAGTGAGAGAACAAGGAGGGATGTTATGGGCGACGGTCTCGTTTCGCCGAACGGGAAGGAAGTGATCACACGAGAAGAGAGAGGGGGGGCAAGTAGAATTGGGATAACGAATGCGATGCACTCCACAGGAGCAGGAGGCTTGCTTCAATACGTACGCTACTTATTAAGACTTGTACCAATGTAAGGTTATTGAAAGAATAAGGCCGCTAGCGCGAGAGCGGGGAAGCAATGCAGAAAGAAAGGTGGTGGTGTCAGTGTCGTGGGGAGGCGGTGACGGCGGACGGTGGAAGTGAATGTGTGCAGTGTCGACGAGGTCGATGCGAGACAGGAGGGACTATGGACAAATGGTAGGGCAGTGCGAACTAAGGAAGGTCAGAATCAAGGAAAGAGCTAAGAACGGGAGCATACGAGTGGCGGGCAGCGGCGACGACCTAACCGGCGTCATGCGAGCGGGCAAGAACGAAAACGAGTGTGGAAGGGCGAATGCAGGCTCCTAACCAGCCGTCTGGGCTGGTTACGCCTAATCCTAGTAGCGTAGCGTACAAATCTTTGGTAGCGGTGTGTAGCCAATCAGAAGCCGTTTCGGGATATGCCGAGCAATGATTATGTCAACCATGAACCTTGGCTTGCGCAACCAGCCCAGACGGCTGGCAAAATTCGACAGCCACAAGCGTGGGATAGCTTAGTCAACAGCAAGAGAACGCAAACCAGTTCGCAAAATTCAGTCACATGACCTAGTTGCGTCGCGTAGATGGTCTTGTTGATTGGCTTCCTGTAAGGTTTACACCAATGGCCAGTGCAGCGCAGGCACCCAATCTGCCATCTGCGGCAGAAATTTATGTCAAAACCCAAGAGGTATTTGGAAAGACACCCTGTCTTTTCCAGATAGAGCTCTGCCTTGCTCAGCTTCAGGCCCAGCACAGTCATCAAGATATCATTAGTATTGCACCAATGGGCTCAGGAAAGACATTGTGCTTTCTGATGCCCTTATTATTCACCAACAAAATCACTATTATTGTTACAGCACTCAATCTCCTTGGTGAGCAATTCAGCCAACAGGCTAAGGATGTAGGGATAAGTGCAGTGGCTGTAACAGCAGCCAACAATACCTGTGAAACATTCCAAGTATGTTGCCCTTAATGTTGACCCAAATGCAGCTAATTGTATGTCATATTCTATAGAGGATTCGGGATGGGGTCCATTGTGTGGTCCTAATAAATCCTGAAATACTTGTTCAGAAAGATGGTTTCTGTAAAAACCTACTTTGGTCGAATAAGACCTTCATGTCCAAGGTCTTCAACATCGTATTTGATGAGGGGCACTGCATTACCCAGTGGGGATCATCCTTTCATCTGGAATACAAATTAGTTGGGGTGTTGCGGTTCATCGCTCCTGGAATTCCATTCTACATTACCTTGGCCACAATTCCGCACGCAATGCTTCTGGACATCAAGCAAACGCTGCATATTCCTTTGGGAAGTCTCCTCTTCCAGAGATCCAATGACCGGCACAACATCACATTCTGTGTCAAAAGAATGCAGTACCCCATATCGTCGTTTGAAGACCTTGCCTTCCTGGTGCCAAGTAGTTGGACTAGTGTTGCTGCAACTTGACCAGCCGCGAGCTGACTTTAAAAGCTGTGGCTTTTTCTGGATGTGACTTCACTGACCGTGACTTTTCACCCTGTAGCTGCAGCTTGACTTCAGTCACAGCTTATAGTCGACTTATGGTCGACTTGAGCTGTTATTTTTCATAATAATAATAAAATCGGCCCTCTATGGTATCAGGGATGGGCAACATATGACGAGGCTGAAGTGTGTTGAGAAGTCGATGCGGTTCTATAATCATGGGTCCGAACAATGCTAAGACCCTACCACTACTGCCACCGCCTGCCACTGCCGTCCCTGCTGCCGCCCCCACCTCTGCCGCCGTCCCTGCTGCCACCCCCACCTCTGCCACCGTCCCTGCTGACAAGTGCGGGTACCCGT
>Ga0307510_10000494_pt1 | contig 38988 bp, 35 predicted proteins | sample 12_EM_MG_FD_207224 | JGI IMG/M metagenome (GOLD analysis project Ga0307510, IMG submission 207224) | Populus trichocarpa ectomycorrhiza microbial communities from riparian zone in the Pacific Northwest, United States - 12_EM | ecosystem: Host-associated > Plants > Roots > Unclassified | place...
TAGTATACTCGAGCAGGAGTGGGGCTGTGAGGTTGTGGCTAGGGCGGGATTCGTTTGGGACATAAGGTCTTCCACGCCATAACAAGCCATCTGCAAGTTTAGGAAATGTGATTGACTGAACCTCAGTCGGGATTTAAATAGTGGCTAGCAGACTATTTGGGTGGATGGCTCGCTATGGCGTGGAAGGCGTTAGTTTAGACGCTCGCGCTTAACTGAAGGTGAGGCTAATAGCGGTAGTATGGGGTTTGTGATACGGCAGGTTTTCTATCCCCTTACTTCCTTCATGGCACTGATACCATAAAGAGAGGGCTGCCATATTCCTGGACGTGGATAGCCACAGTGTCCACGTATACACTGTCAAAGGTAAGTTTGTCCAGCTTCCTCTGGTTGGCTCGGGGTCTTCTCGGCAACTGAGACAACGGTGGCCGCCCCAGCCACTGCGCCAAGAGTTCGCCGACTGAGGATATGCCCACCCCCCACCGTAAGTACGTACCATACCGTAATATACGGAAACTCCCAACCCCGGTCCCGAGAGACAATTCTTGTCCACCGCATCACTCGATAGACCTACCTACCCATACCGGTATCCATCCTTCCCTTCCCTTCCCTCTAGCCCACTGTCACCTTCCAACCAATCAACACTCTCAAAATAAATGAGTGTGACATACCGTTACCCGAGTACGTGACAAGAGCATCTACATATTATTATCATATCATACTGTATACTAATCCACCGATGTGGACCTCTCTATATTTGCTTCCACAGCTAGGACCCCACACCTCCCCAAAATGTGAGGAAGAAAAAAAAAACTCACCCCAAGTCCGACCCTATCTTTAGCTCACCCATATAATAATCTTATGATACCATGGTTTTCGCTTCTCTTCCTTTTTTCTCTCCCCTCGAGGGTCACCTACTCTTGTACTCAAACCCCGCTTTAGGGGGAATTCTGGATAGGGCCAGGGGAAGTACGGGTGGTAGTTGATTCACTTTAGGTCCTGGAGATATTTACCGCATCTGCCTATTGACCTTGTTTATGATAAGTGGGTGGTGGTAGCAGCTACCGAATTCCCTGCCAATAAGCTGTGTCATTTCGGAGAGGGAAAGGATATTTGGTTGGATCACGGTACGGTAGCTAGCTATTTGGTAAATGTATCACGGTTTTATTATTATAGTGTTCACAGTGCGTAGTCGGAGGTTTGGTACCTGTCACCTCTTATTTTGAGGGAGTGGGGTAGGGTAGATATTGAGCGTCTTCCTCTTGACTTTTGACAAATCTTCTGGGTTTCTGCTGGCATATTTCGTCACTGAAAAACTACTGTTGTTGGAAGCCGTGCGAATAAACATTGCAACCGGGTGTTTGGAAATTATTAATTAAGGTTATATCAGTGGGAAGGCCAAATTGTGCTTGTGGACATACACCTAGGGGAAGTCACCCATTTGTTTGTACGCATGCAAAGTCTATTCTTATCATTTCCTTCTCTTTTTGCGAAACCAAGGAGCCAAGTTCTATCTATATCTCTTCTCGTATTGAATTCTTTCTTTCCTGGGCTGGTGGGGTGGAGTGCTGGAATGCCCGCCTATCTTGAAAAACCCCAATCGCGAACACTAATGTATCCCTGATCCCAAGGCACCTGAAAAAACAAGAGATACGTATTGACAAAAGTACCGCATAGAAGACGGCTATTCCTGCAGCCGATTCTCTTGATCGGCCCACAATCTTGGCCAATACCCAGTCGGGTGGGTGCTCAATCCAGGGCATCGTGTACCCCGCAGATGACACGCAGTCAGAGAAAACCGAGTGGTATGATACCAAAAACATCCAAATCCAGCCACCTGTGGGTCACCACTCTCCATGGAAGCGGAGTGGTAGATTGTCGGATTATCACTATCATACCACCCTAAATTAGCTCTATGGAGCACATTTTGCGAATGGGCAACACAGTGGACGGCATCATGTCTTAAGACTCTGAAGAGACGAACCACTGCTTCCCAAAACCACGCTCAACCCCGCTATCCTCGGGTAATCTCTCTTAGTCGCTGGCGCTCTAATAAGAGCATAAACTTATCTTGGCCACTCCCAACAGAAGCGCTTATTTAGTGCTTAGTCCGTCGAACTCTTGGCACAGCGGGTGGAGCAAACACTGTTATCCGAGTGGTCGAAAGGCCCTTGAGCCAACCGGAGGGAGTCCGACAAACTTACTCTTCATGCCCGGTACAGAAGGGAGCCATTAAAGCTTATCCGAGCTCTAATCCCCCACCTTAGGGTTGGCTTATTCGAATTTACTCGCAAGCCGAGTCTTCGCATATCGGGCAATGGTAGTAAGCTTCAGCTTAAAATTTGGCCGCCTAGGTTACCTTAGCAATATGTCCCTATGGTTGGTTCGATTCTGTGTAAGCTTCCCAGTCTTTCTGTGCCTTACAGCTGGCGAGATCTACCCTGCTGTCGTGGTGCTTGTAGTTTGGGGGTAGAAATTTGATGGATGACCGTAGCTGCAGAGTTTCCGGGAAGGCTGTGGAGATGGTTGGCCAGGAGCGGGAACGAGCTATGTCCTGAGTAAGAACGGAGTCGGGGCTATTATGATACATCAAAAATTAGATAGAGAGCAGGGTAGAGGGCCGATATCAAGTGTTGGATGTATTATGGTTAGCTTGAGACTAATAGGTAGATCATTTATAGTAAAATCGGAACGTGGAAAGTGTATTTCCATCTGATCCAACTATACTTAGGACCCCGTCCTCAAAACGCACAGACCTGAGCACCGTATTTCCACGATTTTCTAGTCAGATTCTAGATATGCATCATAATGAGTCACTCGTTGTCCTATGCACTATGAAGACCCGAGGGAGGTAATTGATTCTCGATGAACTCTAATCTGGGTATACTGTGGTACGAGTTTATTGGCTGCTAGACCCCAATTGATAGCTTTCATGAAATGGATTCGTCAGCGCACCCCGCGCGTCCTCCCAGCATTGCTGTCACCACAACACCGGGCCAGGAGGGGTCTGCAAACTCAACCCACTTCCATGCCCCCGTGCTTGCAAAAGTACAATAAACACGTCGCTGCTCAACATAGATCGCACAAACATCTGATCTCCTCAGATCAGTAAGTAGCAGCCACCAGAGCAGCCATGGAGACCTGCCTGAGGTTCTAAATCGCTGGTTCGCATTCAGTGCCATGTCCAGGCAGGTCCGGGCAGTAACAGTACCTCACGATGCCAGCTCCTGGCATCGCATCCACAAACCCTCACTCTTCACACTCAAGCTATTTAGGCGGCTTTGAGTTGAGCTAAAAAAAAAGCTGACCAGTGCTTCCGTTCTCGTTTTTCTTTATGTCCACTAGAAGGAGCCAGGTGATCTCCTGAAGAGCAAGTACGTGACAGCAAATCCCCCTCCACTTTATTTTGGTCTCAACTAATTCGCTAAAGTAATCATGCTCCAGGAGTATGATTTTCCAGATCTACAATATCTACAATACACCTACATTGTTCTGATGTATTTCGTGGCACCCTCCTATACCTTCTGGCAGTTTCCTGGCGCTTATGGATGCAGCTGCTATTGCATATGAGGCCGATCGAGGCCTCAATATTTTGCTGTTATACAATAACGATTGCATTCATAAGCGTCAGACAGTTATAATTAATTTGTACGAATGATTCTCTGATGCTGCTCCGAGGGTACTGATATTCTACACCAATGAGCTCAACATCGAACTTGCATCCCTTGCTCAAGTGGTTCTCCAGGTAACGCCTCCCAGGGCCAGGCACTGCTAACTATCATACTTGGGAATAGACTATTGCGTGATTCCTCAGATTCCAAAGGGTTCAAAATAAATCTACAAAAACAAAATACACCCAAAACCTGGATCCCATATGACTTCGGGGTCGGGCGTGGCTTAACCCCGGCCTAGGTGGCCTTAATAGAAACCATAGTGACCTTACGTGTAATGAAGGATCGCCTATCGGATAGGTTGCACTATCAATTGATAAGCCTAGGCTTTAGGGTTATCCAATATCCCGCCGAGGCGACCAGTGGTGCTATGTGTCGGAGGGTAACTAGTAGCTGGCACAGCGATCAAAAGCTCGGGATGGAATAGGGCTGGATTGTAGGAAAGGTATTCATATGTGTGATCAGAAGCTTCGTTCACTCGTCGCTATCCAAACTGACTAGTTAAAAATGAGTACATATAAGGCCCTGTTCTGCGTGTCATATATTAAAATAAAAGTTGCAAATAGCATATATTCTAAAATAAATATATGGCATATTATTTCAGAAATATAAGGGTCCACTTGCATCATCAGATTCTAGAAATAAATATAATAATATTATACAGAATACAAAACTTGTACCCTACCCCACCTGATGTAAACCTAGGTTTATAAACCCAAAACAGAGTCACATTAGTGCCTTTTAAAATAATCAGGGTCAGAGCCACTCTAAATTCTGATAAGGTCTTTTAAAAAAAGGAAATTTTTAATTTAGCAAATATTGATAAAGTATCATGTTAATTATTTATAATAATAGTATATCAAAAATCAATCATAAAAATTTAATTATTAAAATTTACACTATCAAAAGTTATTACTTTGTAGCCCTTAGGCCCAATAATTTATTCTCATATATATGCCATGACAAAAAAACAGAATATATTATATTGTGATATTTTTGCATGCAGTGAACACACACCCATATAAAAAGTTTTGGTTACCATAATTTATGCCATAAAAAAAAAGTCACTTTTATGCTATAAAAATAGCGCGCAGAACAGGGCCTAATATTATATCACGAAATATAAGGGAATCAGCTTGATAGCTACATCACTTCCCACACCTGCAGATTTCTCTCCATGTATGCCCCATTTGTCTGCTGTCTCCCGTAATCATAAAGGAAAGACATGACCATACCGGTAGAACGGTCTGTGAATCACCCTAGCTCTAACTCCAGAACAAATGCAACCGATACAGACATTCTGTGCACTTCCATTGCCAACCACAGCACACTCTCCGCTTCACGCAACCCTCACATCTATGCTTATTCGTCAGCTCTAACAACCATCCGCTTCCTTTAACTCTAACACCATGATACCTAGCCACTTGGGATAATTGCCTCCATGCCGGCTTTCTGATACCAAATCCCATCAAGGCAGAGGTCTAGAGATGAAGTGCGGCATCAAAGAGTGGAAGGGAGATGCCCCTGTTGAAACACTAACCTCTCCAGAAAACCTTTCCGAAAACACCACCCAACTATAACCCGAGCTACGACGGCAACCCTAAGGGAGATCAACTCCCAGATGGCTAGCCCCTCACTTGGGTTCCGAACCTGATATAGAGTTGCTGTGCCAAGCACGGGCTGTCCCTCACAAACTCACTCCTAGCGGTGAAGGATTATCACTCGCAATCATTGGAAGGCCATTAAAGCTAAGGCTGACAAATAAATCATTGTAGTAAGGCGGCCGATGGTCTCCTTCTACGCACCCAACACGCCTCCGGTTGAACACTAGCTGACTCTTGGGGTCCAGGGAACTCCCTGTGGTCACCGGAACAAGGTCTGCTCCGTCCATCGACTCGAGATAAAGTACTTGTGTTCTAAGCACAGTATTCCCAAACGAATGAATCTGGCATCGGAACCTCTTTCATCCCTTACGATAGCTAGACAAAGCTCCATAGTCATAGGTTAGTTAGTAGAGCAGCTCGCCACGCGTCCTTAGACGGTTTTAGTCTGCAATTCCTAAGCTCAGGGATTGTCAAGGTTGGCGGTATGCGGCATTGCCGGGCGCCGATTTTCAATACCGGTAGGGTAGACGCAGATGTTCGTTGCATCTACGGTCACACCGACAAAAAACTCCGGAGTGAGTTCCGTTCGTGGTGCTAGAAGGATCGGTAAATATTGCGAATGTCTCCACAACCTGGGAGAGCTTGGGAAGGAGAGAAAAGAAAAAAAAGAATACCATGTCTTAAATTCGCCCAAGGAGTTCCGCGGCCCAACCCGCTAACAAAAATGAGGCCGGAGCGGTCTTGATAGCGCAGCAGTTATCCAAGGGTAAATTCTTTCCCCACTTCTTTTTCACTTTTCGCTCAAGCTCTTCCGATTATCAATATTTTCGCAAATCGAAATAAACGATACATGCCACTCTTCTCCCACACTTCTAGCCATCGCCATGCGTCCTCAATCCCTGCCTGCCTGCATTACGGTAGTACCGGGCTCGATATACCGGCGGCCCCCCCACATTCCGGTGCCCAGATATTCATCTACTGGTATCGCAGAGGTTCGGTACTTGGCTGATATTTCCCCCCGAGAAATTTCATGATCGCTTACACGACTCCTGAAAAATGCCTATCAGTGTTATATAAATTATCGTGTTATTATGTAGCGCCCAGAATAGAGGCGCTTAGGTGATGCTGTCCGCCATGAGCCTGATAGATTGCAGGAGTGGTAATTGATTGAGGCAGGTTCCCAAGACCCCATATTGAAATCAGGAATTATTGGGTGGCTGGTGGTTTTACGAAGTCAGTGGCCCCATGGCTCATGAGAAGTCACTCACTCAACCCGTGCCACAGGCTAGACCAAAATCTCTCAGAGCCAATCACTATCTTGACTTCATTCGGCACGAACAAGCGGGTGCTCCGTAGGGCGAGATCGAAGATCTTGTACCCCGTCGCCGGGGCAGCACCTTAACGTGGCTGAAACAGTCTTGAGCAAAGCTCCTGGCACTCCCGATACCGGTTTGCTATATGTGCGCTATTCTACTACGGTAGTACACCTGCCCTGAACGCCCGAGGTCCCACCGCGAAGATACGAGAATCCACCAGACCAGCGTAAGATTCTGAGGGTCTCCTCAGGCTGCGGGATACGTACCGTATTGCTTCAGAAAGAACCCCGTATGATTTAAAAGCAAGTTGGCAACTACCGGTGTGTGGCTTTTTCTTCCTCTTCTCTTTCCCCCGAGCCGCAGACTGTACCCTGTTCCTAGCAGGGGAATACAGCACTACGTACGAGTATTCGAAGTAGTTACACATGTTCTACTTAGCAATTCCATCTGCAAGGCGTTCTCCTATCACGCTTATACCGCACCGGCATGGGCACAACGTAGGCGAAAAGGTCCTTTACGCCGTGCAAGAGTTCATCCGGCGTACCCCACGATACAATACAGGGCACTTTCCCCTCCGGCCGGCATTTACCTCAAGCTGGCCCTGGACTCAATCTACAATAATAGAGTACCCTACGTTAGTGCATCCTCTCCGAAGCAAGCACGGTGCGCCATCAATACATCATCCGGAGGACCCATCCACCCTTTCATAAGATTTGGAATGATATGTTCCAGGGAAAAAGGTTCGGGCTTTCGGGCCAAGGTTTTTTTAAAACTTGGTCCAACTTTCCCCCTTCCTGCTCCTTCTCCCTGGGTGCATTTGTAATACGCAGAAGACAGGACTTGTCAGCCTCCCATCGAAACGTCTCCCAACCCCTCCAAAACCCTGGAAATGCATACCAGCAAAGTGCGGGATAAAGTCAATCGAAAAACCTAACCGAGGAAGGAAATCAACGGGGTGAGCAAGTGGAAAAAGAAAAAAGAAAAACGAAAGAAAAAATCCAAACCCAAAAACAACGGTCAGTGAGCCCAGCATGCATAGAGGGTCACTCGAACAAGGATCCTCCCTGATCCAAGCTCGCCCCACCGGAAAGGCTCCCATGTGCTTAAGCATGTTTTTAGTTTTTTTTAGCTAACCGAAGTCTAGGCCGAGCTATCATCATACCGGCACTTGTCCCAAGCCATAAGCTCGAGCACCCGAAAACAGGGATTAAAGAAATACCAGTACAACCGCACCCCGCTGTTCCGGACAGCCAAAATCCAAAAGAATATCTCCGGTACAACGGATGATCCGGGACAATAGGTCAGGTTCTAAGCTCGTAGGAATTCATACGGGCAGCGAGGTATCCGGATTATCGAGATCCGGGATAGTGGGGTGTGAGTGTACTCGAGTACTGTACAGTACTCGTACTCTACTATCCCCATGGCCCAGAAACAAGTAGCTACTCTACAGTACCAGTGCTATCTACCGGCACAGTGCTGGTATTGTTGAAAATCCAGATTCTAAGCAACCATCCATTCAATCCAGGCTTGAGATGTTGTGTGTGTGTGTCCACTGAATAGATGACCAGCGGCCTTGATACTGCCTATGAATATTTGTAGAGATAAAGCTTCTGATGAGCGTGGGGATGCCTTTTTTTCCTCTTCGAATAACACGATTTTTTCTCTCATCCCGTCCTCCCGACTACCCAGTTGTCCCGCATGAAATTCCTAAAATCTAGCCATCCGGGATGGCGGGGTGCGGGGATGGATCTCCCCCCTGCCCCTCCTCAAATGCCGTTAGGATTTCCGATTATTAAACAAATGTTATCAGCGGTTCCTGCCGTAGTTCCATGGCGGTTCCCCTCTGTGATACTGGTGCAGCATCTCCATCCACCTATCCCCAACACACAAACCTCCTCCATCCATCCAGACACCCTTAGCGGAGGAATGTCATACCCCCCCAAGAGTTGGGAAATGAAAAGGGAAAAAGACTCACCATCCCACTAACTGGTAGATGTATTCCTTTTTCTTTTCACTTACTAGTACTGTACTGTACAGTACAGTGCCGTACCCACTCCTCCTCCTTTCCTAGGAAAAATAGTAGTAAAGAGCACGGAAATTAAAAAGATTAAAAAAGAAAACAAAGATTATTATTTTTCCATAGTCTACCGCCCCGGTATCCTCCATCCAAGCCGGTAAGTTGGCAGTCTAATCAAGTGATGTAATTATAATTATAATTATATTATTATACCTGTAGCACTATAGTACCAGTATACTCGTCCCGAGCGGACAAGTGCTGTACAGTACTGTATCCGAAAAACAGGGATCCACAAGATATATTGCAAAGGATCGGATCAATGCGGGGGGGGGGGGTTAGTTGGTCTACCATATCATATTACCTCAGAAACAACACTCACTCTAGATCGCTAACTTGTTCTCTTTGCTTGGTAAAATGCACAATGTATATATAAATGATCCCTGGTGTTTGCTTCTACCATTTTAGCTCCGGCCTGGCGCCATCTGCTCCATCCCGTCATAGCTAATATCGCAGGCTGGGCGAAGTATGGTACATGTTGGTTTTTCAAAAGTGGGGGGAGGAGCAAGGAGGTTTATCCTGCGCAGTACCGTACTCCCCACAAAATGCACCTCTGCCGGGCTCCATGTGCAGTATCATGTGAACAGTACCTTCCCGGAACCGGGAGCTTCGAACCTCCCCTAGTGGTGGGTCAACTGGGAAACGTATTAAGCCTAAGGCCAGGCATCATACTGGGAAAGAGTGCCATGCATGAGGCTATGTCGTAATGGATGGGGAATGGGGGAAATGTTTTCTATTGTCCATGGTATAATACGCAGGTCCCAACTCCTCCTTCACATCTGGGTTTCCGGGCTGTCAGTTTGCCTTAGATCGTCTTGTCTTGTGTGGTGCCGGCCCTACAGTGCCGTACGGTATTAGCTTCTACCAGTGGTTTAACTGAGTATCAAGATACGGTACGTTATTCAATATGAGTAGACCAAATTCATACAAAACATCCAAAGCCATACAACTTAGGGAAAAGAAAGATAGAATAGCGTAATCAGATAGCCACCGGGTAGTAACATCAGGCGGGGAGCAAGCAAGTAGTATGATAGGAGAAGACCGGGTAAGAGAAACAAATTTAAAGATTTCTAAAAATACAGGATACGTACGGTAGGCGTATCGACGTCAACGTTGGTGTTTGCCCTAAGAGGGTGACAGACGGAGGGAGGGGGGGTCTAGATACCGATATATATACAGGACCCTCAGGGGAAGAAAAACTGAACTGAACTGAACTGAACTGAACCGAGCCTGAAAATTGGAAATAGTATTCAATAGCGCAAAGGGAAAAAAGGACAGCAGCCACCATATTTTTTTGTTTAGAAAAAAACAAGAAACCCCCACCAACCCCGTCGACATAAAAAGAACTGGAGAATTGGAGAGAAAGGAAAAGAGCAAAGTGCTTATTGCACTGTTCGGCAAGAAGCGAGAAATAAGGTTCGTGGGCAAACTGCGAAGGAGGAGAAAGTGGGCGGACAGGCCGATTTGCCAAAAGGGAAACAGGAATCTGGGAAGGAGCAAACCCGGACAAGATTGTTGAGAGTGCACAAGGCAAGAAATACGGATATAGTAAGAAAACACCCCGCCGAAAAAGACAAACCAGAGAGGACAAAAGGAAAAAGAAGAAGCCGAACCAGAGTCATAAGGAAATGGCAAAATGAAACGAAAACAAATATCGCAAAAAAACCGAGAAAGGCCCGGGGGAATCGATGACTTGCTGTTACAAGCCTCAATGGCTCTTTCTCCCCGGCCCATCCGCGCCTCTCACATCTTTTATCTCCCTACCAATAGATAACACCATCCATCAAAATTAAAAAGAAAAGACTTGCACAATAACCAGCCCACCTCATATCAGACACCTCGCAAACCGTTGCGCCAGCCCTCCTGTTCCCCCACCCCCAAAACCAAAGAGACCCCAAAGACCACTCCCTTCACCCGAGCAAGCATAACTGAATTATATGATATTGGCGATGGAAATCCGGGATGATGCTGTCGGCGCTGGAGCCGATCGACTAGAACCCCCCACTCCCGCATTCCAAGGTACTGGTGCAAGCTGGTGCTGCTGATGCGGCAGTGGTTGCGGTTGCTGGTGCTGGTGCTGCTGGCGTTGTTGCTGAGCATGCTCCCTTGCAACCCTATCGTGGGCCAGTTTCCGAAGCATCGTCTCCAATTGCGACCATCCACCCCAATCTGCCGCTTCCTCCCTTGAAAGGCTCGCAGAAGGTTCCGGATGTCCATTCGTAAGAGAATAGTCTTTCCCATTGGCCAGAGGGGTCTCGTGATCCGGAGAGCCATGGTTCAATGCCTGCCCAGTCTCACTTCCAGTCCATACCCACGAGGATTCCGTGCTTCCCTGAACATCCCCGGAGACCAATGCCATCATCCCTTCATCATGTTCCAAATTAACCCCTGCATCGAGCCTCTCCATCAATAACCGGAGGAAACCGTAAAGATTCCTTCCACAGGCAATATTTACATCCCTTATTTCGCCGATCGCATTGCTAACCTGTACGCATACCAGAGCTTCGTTATAAAATCCACGGAAACATAAGAACAACGAGCAACGCCAGATGTGAGTACAAATCATTGTAGATGCGCACGTTGCTATCATGTTCTGCCACTCTCCACCATAGCCGTATTGCATGACACGAGATAGGAAATGAACTGTGTCTTTGGCAGCCGAGACGCAATAATCGAGGGCCGCCACACGAGCCTCAAAGGGACATAATGTGGATAAATTATGTCGATGAAGCACTAGCCGGCAGTTCTGAAGGTGGAATATGGGTGACAAATGTCGGGGCTCAAGAGGATTAGGATTGTCAATGTGGCAATTAGCAGGGAATGCCGACAAGCACGATGTGAAGTGGGTATCAAAACAAGCCAGATTTTGTGGAGATATGACAGGTGCTTGAAGGTTTTTCAGCAATGGCCCGATAAGACGAACCACGTGAATAGTTGTTAGGAGGAAATTCGCAGGCTGTTGTGATGACCCGTTAGGCACCAACAAACCCTCATCGTAGATGAAATGGTCATCAAGGGCACAAGGTAAAGAGATATCACAATCCTGGTCCTCGATCTGCAGGACTCGCCCGAGCTCGACTGACAAAAGTCTGCAAAAGAAACATTAGCGTCCGGTAATTACAATTTGAACCTCCGCGCATCCCCACGATGCTCAACTTACCGATCCCACACATACATTCCCCACCAAACCCGACGACGCATCTCTCCTTCAACAACCGGCCATGGTCCACTCTCCCGGTGCAACCCTATGTCTTGTGCAATTCTGACGCTCGAGCCCAACCAAGTCCAAGCAGCGGATTTACAATTTAATTCCGTGAGGAAAATACTTGTGAGTAACGCCGATTGAGCATGGTCTATCGTAAATTCGTCGTTAAATAAATCCGTCAATTGCCGAGAATATCCAATAAATGACCTTCCATTGTCGGGATAACTCGCTTTTATCTGTGGATCCACAGTATACAACAGACCACAAGCAAAGACGGCAAAGAGCACCGATCCCCAACAGGGCGGAACTCCCGACAAATCACCTTGCTTCCGCACCTCCTCGTAACGTTGCACAAACTGCGGCCAATGAAGAATAGGGATGACAGAATGTATCGTCTGATAATATTGGGCCAGGATAGCATCCGCGACTGATTGTGGAGGAAGCTCTGGAAGCTGTGGAGAAAAATTGGATTGAAACCCAACTTGTCTATAGGGCGGTGGAGATTTGAAAACACCTCGGCTATAATTACGGAGGTGCGCCCGGACACCAGCCAAACCCTGGGTAACTGGTGGTCGGGGTCGCCTCTGCGGATTCGAGTTTAAGTCAGGAACCGTTATAGGTATATCTGGAGCACTGCTATCTGTGGCTCCATTCTCCAACATGTGCTCCTTTGTTTGTTGCCCATTCTGGAGCTTTCGAATCTGTTCCTTTGCCACGAGTAGCTGTTTTTCAAGATCCTGCACCTGCCTTCACCAACAGCCGTTAGCATCCTACGCCCAAGCACCAGCGCCTAAGAAAATTATACTCACTTTATCGATGACATGCGACGGTTGGTCTCCTTTGTAAATTGGCATTTGACGTTCCTAGAAGCGCATTCAGAACAGCTCGCAACGTCTGTAGCATCGCACTATTTTCCCAAAAAAGTAAAGAGTAAGCTTATTGTCTAATAGAAAGTTCGACTCAGAGGATTGTGATGAGAAATCCAAGAGATTTTAAGCAAGAAGCAAGAAAAAGTAAGATAGACCTTGACTTTGCGCTCTCTGCACGCATCGCAAGAGGGATCTTTCCGCCGCTGTCGATAAGCCCTCTTCTGTGTCCCGGTCATCACTTGACCCGGATGCATTGGCGCTCCAGCAGACGGTGAAGGAATCTGCCCGTCGCGAGAGGGACCAGGAGAAACAGAGTTCGAATTGTATGGTTGGAAAGAAGCGTGATTGGAATTATTGATGCTCATGTGTTGACTCTGACCGCTCGCGGTGCCTGAAAGTGAAGTGGATGAAGGAGTATTCATACTCGGGTCATAGGAATGCATTCCATTCGGCGGAGGAAGTGTACCTTGAAAAGGCGGGTGTCGAATTGAATTTGTTCTATCTTCCATGATACTATCTCCGCAGTTTCCGCAGCCCAGGAGGCTAAGGCAATGCTTGTAGCCGTTAGACGATATGGTCGTTCAGGGACGCTGTCACGAGAGATGAAGATGCAGTCGAGCAGAGAGACAGAGGGGAAACGTTGAAATTGTATATCTTTTTTTCAACAGCAGGGGCGAAATTGCATGCATTCAGCTGACTCCGAACCTTGTAAAGAAGCCGAATTTCGAGTATCTCAGTCCTCGTCAGGCTTGGGCAGCGTAATGGCAGCTGTAGAGCAACAGAGGCGTCACGACAGCTCTGGATTACCAGCTCAGGGGGCCGGTGAAATGCGCAATTCGGTGAGGCAGTTCACACAATGAAAGATGGAAGAAGATGGGTGGAAGGAGATTTTAGTAAAAAGGTGAAGGGGGAGGGTGGATCTCTTTTTCTTTTTCTTTTTTCTTCTTCCTCTTCTTGGGAGGGCCTTCTCTCAGAGGGCTGCACGAGACGATTTCTCTTTTTTTTGCCCGCGGTCTCCCACTCTTTTTTCTTACTGTTCCTTTCTATCCTTTTTCTTTTCCGGTCTTTTTTTAATTACTTCCCTTTTCCACGTTTTTCTCTTCCCTTTTCTTTTTCCCTTTTTTCCCTTTTGCACAGCTCTTTGCAACGGGTGTGCTTGGGTGGTGGTCTTGAAACGAGCAAGCCGAGAGGCGTTGGAAGCTGTGGAGAGGGAGCGAAGGAGGAACAAGAGCAACAGCGAACGGGGAGAGAGAAGAATGATCAAGCAAACCAGATAAAAGCGGAACCGACCACTTGCGGCGGCGGCGGCGATGACAATGACACAACCGGAGGCAGTGGCAGGCAGAGAAAGGCAGAGAGGCAGGACAAAAAAGAAAGGCACTTGACAGCTGGTAGGCAACTAACTTTCTTGTAGGTTGGTAACGGAGAGCTGGGCTTTGGAAAATGAAGCAAGAAAAGGGCCCGGATTCACAGGATATTTCCCGACCTCCCGTTCCCCACCCAGGGTGAGGAAAAGTGCAACAGTGCAGCAGGTGAAGGAGAGCGAGGAAAAAAAGAAGGTTCCTCTTATGAGCAGGTAACACCGCAGAACAGAGAGGACAGTTTGGCTGATGAGATAGTACAGCAGACTTCCTTGCCTCTCGTTTTCTTATTACAACTTCCTCTCTCCATTTCCCGTTCACTCGCGCTCACTCACTTCTTCAACTCCCTACTTACTCACCCGCCCAGTCACTCACCAACCCAACCGCAAATAGCAAACTCCCGGGCCTTGTGGCTAGAGTCTCATCGGCACCCCACCTACCGTGACCAAGATCTCCACGGCACTCCGACGCCTTCCTGCTCTTCCTCTTGCAAACTCGCTCGGATCACCCAGACCAGAATCTTGCTCCCTGGCTTCCGGCTCTTCTCCTTCACTTATCCCCACCAGCCCTTACACACCCCTACCGACCATAACCCTCATGAGGAAAAGGGCGAAGAAACAGAAAAAAAAGAAAAAGAAAAAGAAAAAAAAGTTGTCCCAGTAAGCAGCCAGCATTCGCCCAAACAAACACCGCCACTCCACCTACGATTCCACCCTTTGCGGTACCCAAGATTAAAAAAAAAAAGTAAACGGGCTGAACCATCATACGTGATGTGCTCCCGGTATTAATTGCGAGACTAGTACAACGTGTTGTGAATGATGTGTGAAGAAAGAGGAGGACAATCAACGAATCTTTACTAGGCCTGGTGAGCTGGGACAAATGGGACGAATGTGAACTATGGAGGGGAAACCGTCGTGCTGTAAGACACAACGGGGCGGACGCAAAGGAAGAAAGACAACTGTGATGGATCCCCAGTTACCGGCTACCGAGAGTAAAGAACATAGCCCTAGAAAGCACATCAGCGATCATACTCCCCTGCCATGCTAGGCATGCACATAATATAATATTATGTGCAGTGCTGTTATTAATGGGTTCCTACGCATACCCCCTACGATTATCTGTCCATATGTCTGAACAGTCTGATTGGTACTCGAGTACTAGTACTGTCTGCCCACTTACCGAAGGCGTGAACATAGTAGTACCCTGCCCCACGGTAATTTATACTACATAGTGTCACCCGTCCGCAACCGTACGCACAATACGATGGCGATTTAGTGCTGATATACTCGAGGAATAACTTGTGAGATGGACAAATGCATACTATATACAAGTTAATGCCGGCAGCACAAGATGAGGAAGAGAGGGAGAGAAAAAAAAGAGAGAAAGGGATATTAATCACGTAAGCAAGGAATCAAGCGACCGACCCAGCTACGGGTATGATCCAGGCATGATACGGTAACTTACGGGATCCAAAACCCTTGCGGCCGAGTTGAAGTTGGAAGGTGGCAGTTCCCATACAAAATGTCCAGCTTCAACTCGGCCGTGCTATGTCTGGTCCGGTAGTGGCTTAAGTAGTGGCTTAGACAGAGCGTGGCTTCTCAAAAAAAAAAAGCTATGATACCGTATTCCCGAGGAAGGGAGGGGAGTCTGTTTGCAATGGGGAAGTGACATGCGCCAGGCACGGGCAAGACATTTAGAACCGTTTCCGTGGCTGACTGGCAAGAAAGAAAAAAAGAAAAAAAATGCAAGAACAAGAAAAAAACAGCAACGATGGGCAGCCACAACAAATGGGTGAATAAAAAATAAAATAATCTAGAGTAACTTAGAGTGCGGATGAGCTTCCGTATCCCAAGCATCTATCTCTTCCTCCCTCCCTCTCTCCCTCCGGCTGCGGCAGAAAAAAACCAAATCTGCACCCCGGCTACATGCAAAAAAAAAGAAAAGAAAAGAAAAAAATACAATACGCCAGTAAATGGAAAGGAGAAGAGGTAGAAGGGGAAAGGGGGGGGAGAAGAGGCTGAATATGGGAGTTGTAAGAATAACGATGTAACGGTGTAACTTCTAAATGCTTGATACCGTCGTTCCTTGAATGGTCCTTCATCACAAGCCTTCTTTCTTCAGCGCACGATATGGAATGGCAGGCAAGCAGGAACTTCGCTAGAGAAGATATATATACCACATAGACTATATTGCGGTCGTACAGTCCACTCGGCGGTAATAATATAGGCCCATGTTCTTCCTCCTCGCTCCGGTAGCCGGCATGATACGATGCTGTGTGGATGGCTCCTTCCGACTCGTCTCCCTTCTTCCCTCCTTACTTGCTATTCTATAGGCTTCTTTCATTATAATATTATGACAGCATTTGCTGCTCTACCCTATAGCATCCACTCGAACTGTCATCCCCAAACATTCTAACGAAAGTTTATCAAAGCCTTCCTTTCCCTCCGCAGGACTAGTAAAGTCAGACGAAATCTTATGATAAGCATGAGGTGCCCCGGTGCCAAATTAGCGTTATAAATACAGTGCAGTGCGCAAGCAACAGGTAAGTAAGTGGCATCCGGACAACAGGGATTAGAAGAAAAAATATATGGCTAATTATCTGTGCGTAATTGAGAATCCATACTACATTGGTACCAGTGCTCGAAATGTTCGGCCTATTACTTGTGGAGTGACACGGTACGGGGCACCGTAAGCTAAGCACCGGTAATACTTGTAAATCTAAATTTTCTGTCGAAATTTTGATCGGCCAGATTATCCGGGGAGGATGTCGCCGTCCGGCACTTCGCCCGAATGAAACTCGATGCTTATGTTCTTAGCCATGCTTGTCCGCTGGGTTAGTTGCTTGAGGATGCTTGTGTATGGGCTCGTGCGCTCCAGCAATCTGACAATTTGATATCTGGATCCGGTTGGAAGGATGTGCTCCTTGGCACCAGTTATTCGGACCACCGGTGGCCAAGAAATAACATTGCCAATCTATCTAGGAACAAGGTATTCCTTGTGACGGGTACCCATCTCACTTAACCGACTTATTGGATCATGCAACGGATCGTTCAAGGTCTCGAATAGTGGGGGGGGGGGACAGATCAGCCTAAGCCTTGGCTAAGCATGAACATGAGATTCAAGGTCGAGAAAATTGTGTACTCAATTCACCAAATTTTTTTTTGCACAACATAGCCGAAAGCTGTGCACCATCGTACATATAATTTAATACCGGCACTCTGGACTTCCTGGTGGCTGGAGGGAGGTGAGGTGTGGAATGGAGGAGATATTGGGAGGGATTAGCAACAAGGCAAATAAGATATGCCGGAATCTGACTCGCTGGCATCTGTTTTCAGGTTTGCAGTTTGCACATGGGATACCGAGGGCAGGGCGCAGCCGCCCCAGAAACGGCATTTTCGGTAAATTCCGCCAGTGGGTACGCTCCCGCATGCCTGCTCTGCCGTGCTCCGAAGATACAGTAAGAAAGAAAAAAAAGCACCGACTACCCAGTGATCGTATGCCATCACGACAAAATCCGATTATGGTATTCTCTCTTGTGCATGTTGACCGGCGAGGGGGGTACATACACACACGCTCTGGCCGACGCCTTGGTTCAATTAATATATCATAATATTATGCCGCCTAGCTCCCCCCCCCCATGTGGTGAGGCAAAAAGGAAATCGGGGATTACGATACTCGAACTCGACTGCTTGCAATCGGAACCAACGCACCGAACGCCATCACTTCCGTGCTCCCCCCTTCTCTCAAGAGTGGCCTACTAGTAGATGGAAGCCATCACGATCGAGAGTAGTCTTGTGGGCCCAGAAGAAAAATCTCCGAGGACAAGGTGTAAGCAGTCTGCTTCTTCTGCAAGATCCCACACGGCTCGTTTGAATCTCTTTCGATTACCGTATGTATATTTCTTCCGCAGCCTGAGCCGGTGAAGTTGGAATTGGGACACGGAATGATCCGGGTGTTTGAAAGTGTGGTTGCACTGCCGAGACCCATGTTGGTTGTCAAGGCGCCGATTTTTTCTGGGGTTAGGCCAAACATCCGTCTCAGAACGAGCTGGCGGGGAATGATTCCCATTGGCTGTTTAGCAAAAGGGAGAGGGTCAATGGTATTTGACACGCGTTAAAAAACTCATTCCGGGAACCTTCCCTTATCGTTTTTTTGTTGAGTTCTACTCGTCGTTGTCGGCTTGAGACGTTACTGTACCGCTATGTTTTTTTGCTTTGCTTTTTCTTAGAGTTTTCCTCCCTATCTTACCTTTAAACTTCTCTCTTTGGGTTTTTTTTCCTTTCCTTTTCCCCCTTTCTCCTGCTTCGATGACTTGTTGTGTTCGAGTGCAGTAGAGTTAAGTGCACCAACCCGGCAATGCATGGAGGGATGAAGGGAGCCCTACTGGACACGACATATAATACGGATTCCAATTGATTGCCACAATGCTGCGCAGTACCCTACCGGTACAATCCTCGAGGTAGGTACGAGTCCCGTTCGAGTCCCGGTACCCCAGTTGCCTACTCAAATGCTCGTGCAGCATCTTCACGGGTTTCCCTTCTCGTCCCTTTGCTTCTTCTTCTTCACAAGCTTGGGGGCCATCCATCCATCCGCCTTTCCCAACATCCCGTAATATCTGCACGAGATAATCAGACTGATATCTTCCAAATCCTTCCCGATCCCTCCTACCCTCCCTTCCACTCGTTCGTCTCCCGGTCCAGCCCTGCTTGCACCGTGACTTCCACGTTGGCTTTGCGTGAGACCAGATGCATTACAATAGCCCATCGGTCTTGGTCGAGTCTTCTGCACCCCATCAATTGTAACAGCCAGCCAGCACATACCGTGAATAATTGGCAGAACAAAGTACCAGGAGGGCGAGGGCACACCTGGGCCGCCATCGGGCGTTTTTCCAGATTGCGACTGAGTTTTTTTTGTTTCAGGTGGACCTTATTTTATTTTTCTTGTGCAACCCAACCCAAGGCAAAGAGTGCCGGTTGCAGCCGAAACAACCGGCTCCGGAGCGAACGATCCCATTGTCTCACACGCAGTGACAATCAACTCCCATTTCCTTCTTTATCCTGAACCCCCGCTACCCCGTTACACCCATTACCGTGATTCCCACTCGGTCACGGGGTGACTCTGAGAAGGACTTCGACGGATGAACCATTTAGAGACGCCACACTATGGCTTTATTAATTTTCTTGTATCATAACATCGAGTTTGTCCCTCAGGAAAAGTATCATAGAGCATACCAGTGTGGTGCCCTGTCCCAGGCACTTTTACAATCCGACTACTGGTGGCTTTTTTTTCAGGTCTTCTCTGGTCATTTTCCTTTTTTCTTCTCTCTGTCTTGGCGCGCATTGTGCATTGTATGTTGTGTGCCTTCAGAATAAAAGAAATCCGACCACCTCGTTTTAGCCAGGTCAAAATATCGTACTGGTATCTAATATCGCACTTGTGCACGCAATCCGATCTGTATGGCCGGCGGGGAGACAAGACAGGAGAACTTTCTTCGTCAGCCATATTTGGGGGGTAATATGCCTTCAAACAAGGCCTCAATATAGATTGGATAGCTTTGTGAGTGGGGAGATATACATATCTCAAATCTGGAGAATGCCGTATGAGGACCGATATCTGCAGCCGGTATCCCTTAATCTGTGTGCAGATTTCGCAGCTTTTTAGCGTGGTTAATGGCATAGGTTAGCCTCAGATCTTTACCCAAGCTGGTATGATCAACGAGCTCTGGCTGTGACCTGACCAGTAGAAAACATCTCCACCGTTGCGACACTTGAACTATTCCTAATCTCGGAATACTCCAGGCAACTAAAAAGCGACAAATACAGACGAAGGGATGGGCATTTGGGGTCAATCCCGGCACTTGGGTACCAGCACGGCAGAGATGCCGTATGTGCTCGAGTACCATCCAAGGGACCTTTGAGGAGCCTTAACCTACCTACTACTCCTGTCATATGATAGTCACAACGTTTTTCTCCCAACAAACAAACGAACACTTGCCTTAACGACCTTTGCGAAATGGGAAACACCTTGAACAAAGTCCTTGCTGCTCATAGTGTTATCTAGATAAGTTCGGGTTAGGCCATCAGATGCATCCGATACGAACCTTCTTCGGTCGTGAGGTCTTAGGTGTTGTCACTCTCCGCGGTGACGGACGGAATTTTAACCCGATCTTGGCAACTATTTCCTACCCAGGTAATTAATGCGCTTACCGACATTTGAACAAGCTTGCTGATCCTCTGGATAGTTTATTGGGGGCAGGACTTGGTCGTGTCTGACGTCGCTGTGTTTCCCGAGGAGCTAGCGCGAAAGTACTGTGTCATAACATCTCCGGACGGCCCGAGCAATTGCCTTGCTCCGATATGAGAACTATGCGCCCTGAGAAAGATTACTCTGCGGCCGACGTATCGTGCGTGCGTACGTGCCCGCCTGCCAACGAAGAGCCGTATTTGTGCGGTTGTCGTATCGTTACTCGAGTAAAGTGCTCTTTGCGCAGACTAGCAAGGCTTTGGGGGCAACGAGTGCCATAAATCCCTAGGGTCGTGTGTGATCATGGGAGTTGAATGGAGAGAGAAAGGAGAAAAAAGAAAAGAGTTCTGTCGAGATCACGCCCATTGGCTTGTCGACTCGAGACACAGTTTTGTACTCGGAGGGGTCATTAAAATAGGAAAACATAACCCTTGTCTTCGTAGGGGTTTGAATGGGGTCCGTAGAAATGGTTTTCCGGTTTTTACTGATCCCCCCGAGTAAATTGGTTGAGAGCAGTACCGGGTTTTCAGGCATCTTTTTGTCCTAATTTGAGGAAAATATTGAGTCTCCTATGGTACCCTAGGAGAAACCTGGTATATCAGCCCGGGTCCAGCAGGACTGGGAGTTTTGAGTGGGCCACTGGGATTGGTGAGTTGGTGGTGAGATAATACCGAAATGTTGATTGGAGTGCACCATTAACCTTTTTTTAATTTTTTTAGTGGCCTCGGCCAGTCGGTCGGATAGCAGAATTGTTGTTCGGGTCAAGCCGGTTTTCCTGAGCTTCCTAGGGAAACCCTTGCGATATAAAAAGCCTTGCTTGGTTCTGATTAACCTATAGGATCTCCCCCTCGGCACGTCCCTCGTAACCGGGGATGAGGCAAGAAGATGTGAGGAAGTCCTGGGATTGTGAAATATGATATCTCGGGACTGGGGGTAGGGAGTTGATATCATAATATGTACAGTATCGGTATAAATGCCTAGTTGTCGTCGATGCTTTCTGGGTTTCAGGCGCATTCACCCAGTGAGGATGTTTGCTGCTTTTTTTCCTCCCCCTTTCGCATCTAAGATATGATGAGAGTGCATGGAAACGGCCCGTGGAATTTCACTATTGGGTCACTTAATGTGGTGGTCAGATTCCTGTGGGTATCTATAATTCTGGGATCTGGTTTTCGTGTTGGATCGAGTGATAATTGTCGGATGGTGGCAGTGAGTTGGTAGTCTATTTTCGCTCTCGTGAGCGTAGGGATGGATTCTTGGAGCTGGTACCGTGCGCTTTGGTTTATGCTGAGATCGAAATATTGAACACTGTCCTAGTGAAGGACAATCCGATATATATGACGTGGAGCAAGCCAGACAGGAGCCAAACTTAAATGCAATTATCCTGTCCTCCCAGATAGCGGGTGCAACCGGCTTAAGTTCCGCTTTCAAACCCTGCCAGAACATCACTCGATAGGATCTACAACCCTTACGAGTTACATGTACGGACTGCGGGTTTGGGGAACGGGGCTAGCTTAGTGTGGGGTCTTCTCACGGTAAAACAGTATCGATATGAGAAGGGCGCCATCTATGCTCGCGTTGGGCTGCAGAGATCGGTGGGTCGAGTGATACTTTGCGATGGGTGGATTCGAGTGTGTCCTCAGATGGCTCTTTGGGAGGCATTTTCGGATCCATTTTTTTTGATCCCCGTGGGCGAGTGCAACTTCCTCCAGAGGGGCATTAGGGCACTATAGGCTGCCTAGCATATATATAACTGATAGCTACCAAATCTTGTATCGTCGAGTGTATGAGGCGTGCACTGCTGCCCATGGGTTCGAAGGGAGGGGATTTCGCAGAATTAATCGTTTCTTGTGGCCCTTGACCTGAGCGATGGCTGTATTATCGCACCCCGCTATCCTGGGCGGCCACAACCCAAAGAATCTTTCCTGTACAACGGATGGTCCGGGACAATAGGTTAGGCTTTGGTACTCCTGGCTTATATACGATGGCGGGGTATTCGGATTATCCACATCCGGGATAGCGGGGTGTGACTGTGCCTATTTTTTATATCAGGTTTCCAAGAGAGAAAAAAAGGCAGACTATTTCTCGCTCTGAATACTCGGATATTATGGGTGGTAGAGTTCTAATGTGGGTGTTGTGTAGTGTCACCATTTATCGCTCGCACTCTATGGCGATGGTTACCATGGCGCGACCTTGGTTGCATTCGCCATCGTCACTTGATGCACCGAACTCGAGTACACCCTTTTGTTCTTGAAATATAGGGAGTATCTTTTCTAACCTCATAATCCCAGAAGCGGGGCACCCAGCAGTAGGAAATACCATGACCTCGCTCGAGAATACACAACGGTTTCAACTAACAAGCAAACAAGCAACAACCCCAGCCCCCCGAGCATTCAAGGCTGCTCCCAGATGTTTTCATCTCTCCATCAGAACCTCGCCCCGACTCCCGTACTATGCACTGACCCTACCAGTTACGATATCATCATTAGGCGCTTTTGTTCGGACATAGATCCCCTAGCATATTTCATTCTCGGGAACAAGAAAGACTGCTAAGGATTCATTGGTACACATGATGTCGACACAAAATAGCTCAGATCCGAGTGAATACAATGCTTTTCTTGCGGATATTGCTCACGAAAATCACAATCAATTGCGGGGGAAGGCAGGTGTCGCATGCCTTTCCAAGACCGCAGGCCTCCACAAGAGGGCAATTTCTCCATTTGTCGATACTCAGGGGAAAGCAGCTCGTTGGGTACCGTATTCTCCATTGCGGCTGTGGGTCCCTAGGGACATATTTAGACACACGGGATCTTCCACAAGAGGAGCTGAAGGCCAAGAGGAGCCAGACTACGGCAGGCAAATAAGACCCTTGAAATTTAGGGTGAAGCTGTTGTGGCGATCGGTTGATATCCACAATCGGTCCGTGTACCCTTGGATAGCTCTCACTTTGTCAATCCCAGCGCCCCTAGTGCAGACTTTTTCTGGGAGCAAGGGTTCCAAGATAACTAAAACTCTCTCCCGGCATTGTATGTGATTTGAGTTTTTCGCGAAAGCCATGCATATCTCAATGGTAGCCAATTTCGTTTTATTGGTTGCCATTGATCTGTTCTTGAGCGCGATTCAGAGATATGGCATAGAAGTAACTCGATGGAGAGCACGGGGTTTGGAAACGATCATGCTTTATCTACAAGTCTAAGTGAGAGGATGTCCTCGCAGTTGGTTGAGATGGGGTAAACTCGTACAAACCTACTATTCGGGATACAGCTATCGAACACGACATGACTAGGGTACGTGAACGGCAAGGTGGGTCCGCTTAATGTTGGGTTGCCCCTCTTACTGAATATTGTATCGGGGACTGGCCTGCTAAATTCGCGGGGATCGGGAAGCGGCTGGCTTCGAGCATACGCGGATTAGTCCCTTGGTAGAGGTTGGGCGACATCGGGCGTGGTCTCAGCGGCAGTATGCCACTGCTTTGCATTTCTGGTGATGTGAATGCCTGATAGCAAAATATTCCTTGTGAGAGTCCATTCCGACTTATAAATTCCTTAAGCTTGTTTGCTGCTGCTTGTATCGACTCCGCTGCTGTTACCTTGCAGACGAGCAAGGGCAACGATAGTGTCAAGAAGGAGCTCGGGTTAGGGATCGCAACTGAGGTCCGGCATAAATTGCCTGGGTTTATAGTTCTATCCTCTGTTGAATAATCAGGGCCTTTTCGCTGCGTGGTGTTGGCTATGCCTGTTGTAGGAACGTGTACTGTAGGCTGTATGAATTCCTACATGTTGATGCTTTCCCTGCCTATATGCAGGTTCACCGTCCCCGTTTGTTTCCTTAGATAGTGTGTGGCTTCTTCTCCCCTCTCTGAGATTACTCCTTTCTGCCTTTTCTCCAAATCAATGAACGAAGCATCTCAATCGTAATAGTTACTCTAGCATGCTGCAGGTAAGAAGCATTCGAAAGTGAGGCTCGTTGATTTTTATGGAAGCTTAGATACGCACAGACCCTTTGCCATATCTTTTGTGGATCCCTGTTTTCCGGTACTTCTTGCCTGCTGCGAGTATGTCCAACGGCTAAGATTGTGCAACCTTAGTGACCGAGGGAATGCGGCTCAGGCAAGCTGTATTGACGAGCTCCTTGGGGCCAGTTTAAAAATTCGTTAGCTGTGTATGATACTCTAGTATCGTACGCTGCTGGTACCTGCTAATCTAATCTAATCCACGCTCTCTTGTGTCTATGCTTTCTTGTCTCCAAATAAAAAGCGATAAGGGTCGTCTGTTTTTCTCTTTTTCTTAATCTTATACTGGCTGGGTGTGTGCTTAAGCTATTTTACTAGATAGATGTGGTACTAGGGGTTAAGAGGTATGACAACTTGTATTATTTCAACTTCTACACTCGAGTGCGGGGGATTATATGATACAGCTTTGCGGGGGCTAGCATTGCGCGAAGGGCACATTCTGCGGGGCGTCTAGTTTGGGGAACCCGACTTTGGGAGTCACTTTATGGCCTTGGGTTCCGGTTTGGGATACTTTGGTGCATCGTCAACTGCTCAGTGCTCAGTCGAGTGATATTTGAAGATTCGCAGCTCTTGGGAACATTCTCGAAATTCCGGAGTTCGAGAAATGTATGATGGCGTTGTGCTAGGGCGGCCTGCAAGTGAATTTTTTGCCCATTCCGTTCCACTGTTTCCCTTGCATGAGGGTCGTACTCGTGTGAAGCAGTCCTATTTTAGGGTCTGTCTGCGTGAACTCGGGGCTGTAAACGGGAAGGTCACGTGATATCAGCTTATCGAATCCAGTGCCAAGGGGTAGGTCAACAACAACCACGAGAGCCCCCTCTCATTACCCCCTCCCAAACAACTCCAATCACTATCTTTTTCCGTAATTCGCTCCTTTCGTGCTTTTAGTGCTATATACCCTGCGTTGAATAAGCTTCTTGCTATCCCCTCCTTTTAGTTTGAGATCCGGTCTTTGGTTGATGACCTATACCCGGCGGTCTCGGATAGCTATACAACATTTTTTTCTTACACAACACCACAACAAGTCGAAATGGGTTCAGATGGGGATGGAGTAAACGATTTTTTACAGCGGATCCGTGAATTGGGTGATAAACGAGATCGTGAGGATGAGGAACGTGCTCGGAGGCTCGAGCAAGAGATCATAGCTGGGCGAGAGGCGAGACGGGCTCGCAGAGATGGTAAGGCTCATCCCCTTGGATGGACGTTGGATTCCGGAGTATTTTTTTATGGTCATCCCCCGTTTCGAGGGACTGACTTATGGTCATTATAGAACGCGCAAGATCTTTATCGCCCCAGAAGGACTCGCCGCTGGGCACGCCAACGAGTATACAGTCGTTTTTGCCAGATTCACCTAGATCGGATATCACGGGCGATGTCTGCACCCCCGGGAAACGTGAGGACAGTGTGAGCGAGGCGATGGAAAAGTTAATAGGGGGTGCTGGAGAAGGTGATGAATCAGCGGTGAGGGAACAAGGAAGGCGGCCGACTGGTCCTCTCTCGTGGCAGCGGAGGCCTAAATCTAACACGGTATCATCGTCGTCGTATCGACCGCCGGCTGATCGGCAAGCGCAGCAACCTGACAGCAGTGATGAGGAGATCGGGAAGCGACGTTCACAGATTGCATTGAATTTAAGCTCCAAGGATCCATCATGGTTCAGGCAGACGGCGGACCGAGGCACTACGTCAGGCGCTTTGCGGAAGGCGCAAGACGAGAGAATGAGTGTTGCTGAGAGGATGGCGCTGCCGGGGATGTCTGCTGGTTTAACGGTTGGGGGGGATGCGGAGCTTGAGCCAATAAAACAATCCCTTTCCGCTCGCTCCTCGAATGAGACATTGAGATCAGCCAATTTCCCTTCATCAGGTTATCGTGGTCGTAGCGAGTCTATGCGTTCGACAGATCGTATTCCATCTTCGACTTCGACTTCCAGCTTGCCATCACATTCTAGAGATGCCTCTTTATCAAGCTCAACCTTGATTCGTTTTGATCCTCCGGGGAGAGAGTCACTCTCGTCTACCGATGGGATTAACCGGCCAATTGCTATGAGCCCAAGCCAAGGACGGATATCACCGGAACGTAGGGAGAGAACTCCTAGTCCTACAAAAGGCCTGGGGAGCTTTGTTCAGAGCGCGATGTTAAAGAGGGAGGGCTCTATAAATAAGAGATGGAGCAATACACAACAGCTTGGGAGCTTATCAAGGAACAATAGCACTGCGAGTACGGGATCCACTGCTAGGCCATCCTTCCCTCGAGCACGCGGCTCGGCTGCTGCTGATAACTCAAGAGAGCCTTCACCGATATTTGACGATATATCTGGAAGTGGTGTAAAGAAGGAGTCACTAGAAGGGGAGGGCTCTACTCCTGAAGGTCTATTATTAAGATTCCCCTTAACTGGTGAGGGTGGTTTGGACCCGCCTTCAAAACGTTCGGAGGAGAATACACCTCCCTCTTCGCCTTCAAAAACCGTTGATCAAAAGAGATGGAGCCCGACAAAATCCTCATGGTTGGAAAGTGCATTGAAGAAAGGTGCAGAGAACCCACAATTTTCACCACCCCCGATGAAACCGTTGGTAAAGCCTTTTGAGAAGCCGCCATTGAGGCCGTTTGAGAAAAAGCCTCTAGAAACTGCCAGCACACCAGTTCGCCCTCCTACAAATCCTAAACCTCCCAATCTCTCACCAAAGCCTTTGGAAAACTCTCCTGACCTCACATCACCCAAGGTTGATGTACCTTCGGATATCGGAGGCGTTGCTTCAACAAAGCCACCTGTTGCAGATAAGCCCAGCGTTTTCACTAAGTCGCTGAAGCCGCCAATCAATACTACTGCACCAATTCTTGAGAGGCCGCCCGTCAAACCTAAAGAACCTCTTAACCTACGTGCTGGACTGAAGTCCCGGCCTGTGGCTGGGGGTAATGAAAAGGGCGAAGAGCTGCCTTTTTTGAACGCTATGTCAAGGTTACGTTCTGTAAGGACTCAGAATTATGCTGCGCCTAATGAGCTGAAGGAGCGCATTCTTGCAGGCAAAGCCAATTTGCAAGCAACGGGTGGCCCTCAGAAAAACAAAGGGCCAGACCCTGTGAAAGAAACACTACTTTCAGCTAAAGGGTCTCTTAGACACTCTAATAGCTCTCGCGTTGTGCCTCCAGTGCCTCCAGCTGAGACAAAACCTAAATTACCAGATCTCACCAAACAGGTGCTTCCATCAGTGAAACTCGGGCCTGAAGTGAAGGGGTCAGCCTTTTCCAACAGGTTCAATCCGAACCTTGCCACTTTACTACAGCAGGGCCCTCCCGGAATGTCTTCCGGTAGGAGGCCGGAAGCCGCTCAAAGTGAGGGCAGAAGTGAGGCTGCAAATAATACTGAGGCTCAGGGGAGTGGGAAAGCTCTCACACATGTAGGTTTATTTCTGGAGTATCTTCTACGCCACCCCTGTGGATGCTTTGTTAATTATTAGCCTAGATGACTAAAGATAGAGCTCGAGGTCCGAGGAGACGAGCACCGACTACAAAGGATGGAGCAGGTGCAAGGCCAGTGACGGCTCAAATCACAGTACAGCCCCCACCTCTTAGCTTTCCTGCTTACTATCTCTTGTGCCGAATTTCACTCACTTTTGGCGCTATTATAGGCGGAATCATCACCATGACTAATTCGAGTATTGCCTATTAAAGGAACAAGCTCACCCATAGAGAGCCGACCTAGCCGATCAACGAACTTGACCTTCTCCTAGTTGAAGATAGACCACCATTTGTACCCTTTAGAGTTGGGAGGTGGAACAAAACTAGTGCTTGAAAATAGGTTGAGGGATGTTATTAGTTCATCGTTGGTCGGCAATTGTATAGTACCCCATGACAACACAGAAAAATAGCCGCCAGAACGCTATAAAAAAACAAAAAAAACAATTCTGATATTACACTTTCGATGCCAACCCTCTCATTAATTATTATGTAAATATATCTACGGGTATCTAAGAACCTAAAGATTCAAAGTCTGGACTTTATTTCGTAAATTTACCTGGGCCTTGCCTAGTGTACGTAATTCTACGTAGAAGGGCTCTAATTTTCAGAGCGACCCATACCGGAAACCTGTGCAGGTTCAGTTCAGCACTTGGCCTAATAATTGGAGAAGGTGCTGTTCCAAGGTGTTCGCACACAACCGCCCAATCCGCATGAAAAAGACCCAATGTTTTAAAGCGGGTTGCTAGCAAAGTGAGCGAATCTCCTTACTTGCAGGTTTTTTCTTTCTTCTTCTTGTCGTAAAAATCCAATGGCAAAATCCCTTGTGCCATTCAGTGGGCAAGAATTAAAAAAACAAAACAGAAATAAGGATAAAAATAAAGGTGGCATTTTTCGGTGAACGGGCCTGTCCGGAAAGTAATGATACACCTGCAAGCTGAGCATGTGATGCAACCACATCCACTTTGGATTGACTGCTGTGGTCCCATGATGTGCTGGGAGAGAAAGGGAATATTGGGACTTGGAAATTCGCATACTGTATGAAGATATAGATGTTGGATAGGAAATATTTTTAATAGGTGTTGGTATCTTGGGGCTTGCTGTTTGGGGGAGTTGTTAGAGGGGCTAAGGAAGGAGGTGAAGATGTGTACTGTGCTTTAGGGATTAATGGTTCAAGTAAGATTACTGAGGTTAGGGAATGAGTAGTAGAGTGTGTTGTTGTTGCAGAGCCTTGTTTGGTGTTATGGGATATTACTATAAAGTAAATATTGATTTTAGCAAGATTACTATTAATAAGAGAATATTTGGGGTTAAGTTTTAATTTTGAATACTTGGGGAAAAGAGGGTTTTTGAAGGGGTAAACAGAAGGGAGGGGGAAAGGAGTTTGTAAGAAGGAGAAGGAGAGAAGAGAGTAAATGAAATCAAGTTGTTTTTATTAATTAGATTGCTATTATTATAATAGTATATAACTGAAATGCTGCTGGTAGAGAGGGTACTAGTAGAGTTAAATCTGTAAAAAGTTGAAAGAAAAAGGGTTTAGGCCAAATTTTAAGCTAGAATATATTAGCATTAGGTAAAATGCTGAAGTTATGAAGGGGGGAAGAGCAAAGCAGGTTCAAGTTCCTGTGGGGGGAGCTGAAGAAGGGGGGGAAAGAATCAGAAAAAAGATAAACTTGGACTTAATGGCCAACTGATGTTAAACTGAGATCTACTGCCCTTCCCTGATTCCTTTGATAGAAAGTCTTGATAAATCTCCTGACAATGTCTAGCTGGCTACAGGTAATATGACATAGTGTAGTGATGAATAAAGCCAGGAAATACAGTGAGACAACTTGAGTATGCCAGTGCCTTCTAGAGGTTGCCTTAAACACACAACTTTCAAGGTCTCAATTAAATTCAAGATACAAGAATGCTTCTCAGAGAAAAAAGAAACCTCTTAAGAAAGCAATTCCTCAAGCTAGAGAAGACACTACAGTGCTGCTAAACTATTATACTTTAGCTAGCAGAGCAGAAGCCGTATCCAATCCCCCAAGAGACACTGCATGTACTGATAAATAGGATACAGGACAGAATTCAGCCTATATCGGATGAAAATGCAGGTCATACAAAATGGCAGTAAGATTTTATATCAAAGCACATTATATCCACTTTCATCCAGATTCACAACTCAATTTCTAATCTTTTGCATTTTCGCGGTGGATATCTCGTCAACGGCCGCGACTGTGTGTGATCGCTGCACAAAGGCTATCATTTACTCGCTAGACACGACCGAACCAGTTTGACGATCGCCCGCCACTTCACTGTGCAACCCCTGCTGCTCATCCAAATCCAAATAGCTGCATGTGCGATAGCAAACTCCCGTTCCCTATCCGAGAAGATTAGTATTCGAACGATAACTTTAAATCTTTCGAGTCTGATGCAGGAGTTGGGGGAGCTTCTTTAAAAGCGATTTTTGTTATTTCGATAAATGCAAAAATGAGTGGTAGATCGTAATGATGATGTAGTGATGCCAACTAGCAGTACAGTTGTACTCGTACATCTTCCTCTCCTCCTCCCACTTTTCTCGTAGTCTGTGATATAGCCCTCTATTATAGTAAAACTTTGCATTGGATGAAAGTAATTCAAGTTGGGGATCTCGAATTCTGCCACCCGTATTCTCTTTCTTTCTTTCTCGTAGTCTATTCATCCCCTCCCGTCTCCGGTGGTTTCCTTTTTTATTTTTTTATTTTTTTATTTTGGGGGTGGTGGTGGGGGGCGGATTGGCCATCGAAGTTTTAGCTGTGGAGGTGGAAGTGGGAAGGGAGCCTGTGGCGCAAATTTACCAGTATGATACCAGTTATCGTGACCTCGTAAATCCCCATAATTTTAATGAGAGAAATTCAGGGGGGCGGGTCTCCCTCTTTCAAGCCTATTTTCGACCCCTTGTAGCTCGCTCGCTCGCTAGCTATTATGATCGAGTATTGTGCAGTACAAGTGCTCGGGTATGGTCAAAAAGGTCTGAAAAAAAGATCCGTAGGGTCAGGCGGCGGGTGAGAGACAGGTTGCATTGGTGGAAAAATTCTTGTTCGGGGGGGTGGGGATGCGCCAGAAATCAGATTGAAGGAGTAGGTATCTAGTACTTGACCATGTGTCATACTAGTAGATGGTGAAATTGCTAGTATGCGGTTCAATCTATTCATTTATGTGAGGCTCTTGAAAGAGCTGCCGGTGTTCTAGAAGCCCTGGTTTCTTCTCCTCCTTCAGTCTCAATTCGGCCTTATACAGTCTTAGTAAAAATCCGCAGATACATGAGCAGTCACTCAGCTCAATTGCTTAGGTTAATGGCATCATGTAACCCCCCCCCCCCTTTGCTGATCAATCGGCGCCTCTACTCGAGTAACCCTTGTCTCGCCACTCGGGGTCTTCCGCCCTCTTTGATTATATCCTACCGGTAGTACTTGTACCTGATAAATCGAGATCAAGGTGAGGAATAACTAGGGGGTGACTAGTGACTGGGCACACTGCGTGACACATTTTTCTTCCATCTCATCCTGGTCCCACCCGTACTTGAAACTGGACGCTTTGTATGGGAATTTCTGCGTATAGTGCCTTAGGTGTCTGGCTTCAACTTGGGGGGGGGGGGGGGCACGATGAAAATCGGTGGGTGCCGAATAAGGGTGCCGGTATTTGGTAGGCAAAAAAGTGGGTTCTTCAGAGTAAGGTATGGAAAGGTTGTGGTATCATACTTGCATCTGGCAAAGGTATCTGATAATACGGACACAGCCAGGCAACCACTTAATCAGCGAAAAACGCCCTGCCTCGTTTTTAGATGCTTTATGCCAGACAAAAGTACTTGTTATTGATCCCTGTGGGTTCATGTCGTGCCCCCGTTGGAGACTGTGCTTGATGATATTGGTTCATTGATTGGTTTACTTGCACTAATCCACTACTTAGCGTCCCCTCTCGCCCGCTACAGCTCCGTTCTCAATATTCAAAGCAACAATGACAATAATAGTAATGGAGGAACAGCCCGATCGTCCCCCCCCGAGGGGAGCGCATCCCACAAGGCGTACCCCGTAGGTAAAGATAAGGTATGCAAAGTAATAGACAAATACTCAAGGGATCGTGGTAACGTGATGCAGTATGGATCAAGAAACGGGGAAATTCCGTAAACGATGTGCCATGTGCCCAGATAAGCTAAAAGGAATAGAGGGGAGAGAAAAAAGCAATGGGCGGGATATAAAGAGAAAGGCGAAGCGAAGAAAAACTGAAGTGGAGTTTGCGGTATCAAACATGGGACTCAATGCTCAATCCCTACACTTTAAATCTGAACAATGCCGGGGTGGATAGAATTAAGTCTTCTTGGCCCGCTCCCTAATCTGTGTGGCCTCGGTGTCCTCTTCGTCCTTCAGTATATTCTTTTTCAGCCAGTCATTCACGAACACGCCATGTGGATCGACAGCGTTCCTAAGCTCCACCCAGTCCTTCATCTTGGGGTACATGTCCCAGAATTCCTCTTTGGACGTGGAGATAAAATTTTTGGCCCAATGAGGCCTCCCACCTAGGTCTTTCATCAACCATTCAAAGGCATTGTAGTACCGCTCCCACTCGGGTGGGTTCTTAAGAAATGGCCGGTACAGCGTGGCATTAAGATAGAGAGTCGGGCCCGTCTGACAACTCTGATCGAGCCAAGGCTTTTCGGCCTGTACGGTGGTGTTGGCAACCCGGACCTCGATTGGCGCGTGCACGTATACCCCTTTCGGGGTGAACGGGATGCCGCTTTTGTTGTCCTTATCTCCATCCAGCCATGTCTGTAGGCGTTGGATTGCTTCCGGCCCTTTTTCTAAAGGAATTGCCCACTATTGGAGTTTCAAAGGAGTCAGATATGTGCTTACATAAAAGGTTGGGGCATTTGCTGGGATTGGGGAGATTAGAGGGGCGGTAAAGGCCTCATATGAGTTAAAGAAATTTCTAGAAATATCTGGTAGAGCGGTTGGGGTTGAATAGCAGCACTAACTCTCGGCTATTGCCCTCGTCCTTGCTCCCTTGCTTTAGGCGGGCTTTCGTTGAAGAAGATTGAAATTGGAGCATTGAGAAAGGAGGCAAGAAAATCTTGTATTCACCTCATTAACAAGCTGAGAGAATAAACAGTCCATTGTAAGTGCCTCATGGCTTTTCTGGACAGCCGACCCAGTCGGCCCCTCCTCCCATCTATACTGCATAGAAAAAACATATCTCTCTACAATAGGAGTCAACCGCGGGAACCAAGTGGAGAAGTAGAGGGCAAGTTCGTATGAAAACCGCCCTAACCCCCCGCCGTACCAGCTATGCGGCCGCTCACACAAAGGTTCCTCTGTTTTATTTGCCGACCAAACGATCGACCGCCCCGAGTAGGGAAACCACCACACCCGTATAAATTCTGATTTGGTCCACAATTCCTTTTTCCAGGTATCCAAGATTTGAGGGGTCTCTACTACTTCTTGTTTCCAAGCCAAGTTGAAAGCTGGCACAGCTTGGAAAACTATATGTGTAATAATTCCCAATCCACCAAGTGAAACTAGCGCAGCATGGTACAGATCGCCGTTTTCTGTCGCGCTGCACCTTAGGGATTCGCCACTCGAGAGCATTATCGTAAGGCCAACAACGGCTTGTGATAGGGTGCCATGACTCAGGCTTGAGCCGTGGGTATTAGTGGCAATGGCTCCAGCAATGGATTGTGCTGTAATGCTACCAAGATTTGGCATAGCCCACCCTCGCTTTTCAAGCTCGTCCGCAAGCTGATAGAGCCTAATCCCAGCCTCGACCTCGAGTTGTAGCTCTCCACGATTTTCGGAAACGACTGAGCTAAACCCGTCCAGATTCACCATCCAGGATGATGTGCAAGTGAGATCACTTGGCGAGTGACCCGAGCCCACCACAACGATCGTCTTTCCGCATTGCCGAGCAAGATTAACAATTAAACGAATCTCCTTCTCTGACTGGGGTCGCAAGAACAATTCTGGATTTGAAAAATGTGTTTTTGCCCACGTGTGGTGCCTGTGGTTGACCGAGGCTCTGAATGGAACATGAGTACCAGTGTCGGCGTCCCAAGAAAGTGCTGAAATTGCATCGCTGGCATATTTTCGGAATCCCTTATGTGCTTCAGGGTCCATGCCGGGGGACGAGAGGTTGTGGGACGGGGTTAGGTAACTCTGAGGTGGGGTAATCTGTGGCAAGGCTGGGGGTAAGGACGTGGGGCAATTCAAGGGATTCAAATGAAACGTGAGGGCGTACAATAGCTACGATAGATTTTAAGATGGAAGAGTACGCTGGATATAAGGCAGATATTGGGAGGAGGAGGGGTGGCGAGGAAGGGGGTAGCGGGCGATGTAAGCGGGCAGGCAGGATAGGTGAAAATATGTAATTACGAAACACTATAATGAACAGTGAGAGGGAAGTAGGGAGGAAGATGGATGTAGAAGAAGATATGAAGGAGAAAGGAGGGAAAAAATGACGAGGAGGGTGCCATTTTGAATAACAGATTTCTGTGTTCCCAGCTATACTCCCCCCCTCTTTTAGCTATCATACGGTAAGGGAAGAGCGTCACATCTGACAGGGTGAAGCAAGTACAGTACCGGCACCGCACTGTGCAATGTGAGGCTTGCCACCAGAACATCAGCGTCTCGGGGCGTGGGCGGCGTGAGACTCGGATCAGGCCAATTGTCTTCAAGGATGGTTGTGGGAGAGCAGTCACTGGGCTAAGCTTAGAGCGTAATAGTGGCTAGGTTGGGAGAGGGAAAGGGACTCCGGGATAAACAATCCAAGTTCCTTGCATCGTGATGCGGGCGGCCGCCACTTGGGCTCAGAAGGAGAGGAAGGGGGGGGGGGAGGGGAATGCAGGAGCAGCAAATGGGAAAGCGAAAAAAGGCGGAGAAGAATGAAGTCACGGTTAGCGATGCAGTGGTAACATCGGCTCTAAACTCTAGAGGGTCCGACAGGGGTTGGAGAGCGTAGGATCGGGTAGGCGTTTTCTCCTTTATGGCCGAGAACAGTTAGAATTGGCAGTAAAATTTAACTAGCTAATTGATACAGCACTTGAAGCTATGCTATTAATTTTTAAAGATTAAAGGAGGTCATCCTTTCGGGGAAGGATTTTCATGGTATGGTTTTGGCGACAGCCTCCTTTGAGCCACTTCCATACGGGGGCCACATTACTGGACTATGATAATACTGGTACAATATTATTTACAAGCAATGATGGGAAGCCCGGAATCATACAGAGTCAATTTTTACCGTGCGGGGCTGGTATCTGATGTATACATGTGCTCACTTTTCTTTCCAAATACCAATGCTTGTGCTCTCGCAACTGCACTTAGAAAGCCATCACAGTGCATCATTTGGCAGCACAGGGCCACCTCTATTCCATATTGGTAAATTGTTAAGGCAGCTGAAATTAACTTATATCTGGTATAAAGTATCTGGGGATAAGACATGGCTTTTTTCGCTGGTTGGGTGTCAACTACTCGAGCACCCAGATCAACCGCCGTATTTACGGTATTTCACAACTATGATACCTTCTCCAATTCAACCCCCACCAGAGTAACATCCCACTAACAAGGTTTCCACTGCGATCCCAAAATCGATAGCAAACGGCAACTAACAGCTCGCTAAAATTGCATTGTTTTCGTGCCACAGCGAGGAAGTGTTCTAACAAAACGAGAAAGAAAAGAAAAAAGTCATGACGACATAGGCTAGTGTTAGGCGTTTTGCGCATGTCTCGGAAAAGTGTGGAAAAACATATTGGCTAAAGAGGAGGTGAAGACTTTTCAAGCGGCGGCAACCTGCCTTTTTTTAGGGGTACGAGAGTTATCAAGTTAGGATGTGCCTGTACTTTGGCTATTTGGCTTCTCCCAGGCGGGGCAGATAGATGTGACCAGTTCAGCCCGCAGAGAGGGAGAGGTACCCGGCACACAACAGCGTGCGATGAGCGAAAGAAATATATCTCACTCTCTGCCATACCTGCTTGGGGCTTGTGCGATTGTAGCCAATAAGGGGGGGGTGGATCTTGGATGAGAAAAAGAGCTTTCCGGGATGGACCCCGCAATAATGGTTGATCGTGAAACTGGTTAAAACGAGAAAAATCCTCTAAGCACATGATTTGAGAGAGGCTGAGAGGCAGAAGGGGCAAGGGGGGAAGCATGGAAAGAAAGAGTAAAATATCAACCACACTGCCCACCATGATGTTTCCAAGAGCCGCCGTCTGGTAACTCGCCACCCCTCCTGTCGGAAGAAGCATTGTTGGGTGGCATTACTATCCCCCTGGTGCTCTAAAAAAGCCCTCGCATACCATAACTCAAGGGCTTTGCTCTAACTACCGTGCCTAGAAACCGTGTGTTCAGTTAGCGTATCAAAGATATCCTATCATCTACTCCATAAGTATTTGGCTAAACACGTGAACTTGTGGTATTATGATAAGCTAAGGTGTGGTAGCGCAGAGCACCTCGTCGTACTATATTTCTATGTACCGTAGTACTCTTCTGGCACTTATTCCCTGCCTTGAACCTTCTTTCGCCTCTGCTGAACAGATGTTGAACATTAGAGGACTAATTAATAAGAACTGTGAGCCTATTCTATTCTCTTTTCTTAAAGCTGAGCCTGTCACAAAGCCTAGGCATCTAGCTACCCATCCTGATCACAAAGCCCAATAATATAATCTACTCAGTGTATTTGGAAGTTTCCATTAAAGGTCAGGAGGAAATATATCCAAGCCAGGGCACACCGTACCCGCCAGGGCACACCATACCCACACGGGCGCGGTGTCCCCGACATTGCCTCCAAGCAATCCCGCCCTCGTGCGCCGAGGTTTGAGCCGCAGCCGATCAACCCGTGAGTGGGGTCACTGTGTTGTATATTAGGTTTTAAGTGCATTACTGCAGGGATTACCTGAGTGTGTTAACAGCAATCGCCATCAGAGCGGATTGATTATGTTCGCTTCCTGGCTCGTCCTTGAAGCGAACATACCGGCACTTTGTCACTATGTATCGGACTTTGAGAAAAAAAAGGAAAGAAGGGGAAAAGCAAGGAAGGGGTTTTTTTTCCGCACTGGGGGGAAATCTCTGGCGTTAAACATGTAGGTCTTAGGTTTTGCTACAAACGGAAAGCTAAACTTTCAGCTGAATACTGTACCAGTACCAGTTCCCCGTGTATCCCGGAATTTTAAGCTATTGCCGAAAGGTGTCCCTAGTTGCGGAGCACTAGATTTGAATTTCGCTCGGGAGAATAAGATAGGGCTTTAGGCATCTATACTTCGAAGCATTTGCACATTTCAGTGGTCTTGTCTAATGTCTCGAGGGCTGCCATGCTGCGCCCTGACCTGCTGTGCTCTTTTGCAGGTGACTTCATCTCGGCGATCCGGCTAGGTGTCACATAAAGTGCATCGCGGCTCTTATGACCAGAAAAATAGATAAATGAAAAACCGTAAATTTCCGAAATGAGCAGAACGGGTGCATACTAGAGAGTGCTTGACCTCGTTAATCTTGACTTTTTAGAATTGTGGAGTTCGGCCGATCCCGTTTTACTCATTCTCGCCTTCCGGTCAGATTTCTCCTCAGTGCTATTGGCTAATATCGCGCTCTAGGAATGAATGACCACAAATGCGCAAGTGCCATACGCCAATCGCTTTCCCCCTAGTCCTAAGTAATCTGCGATTATAAGAGGATCACCAAGAATCACTCGTGCCTAAAAACTGGTGCTCCGGGTTCCCCGCCCCCTCATTTTGATACCTACCTGCGGAAACTCTCAGCTGGTTGACTTGGGGGAAGCTGCCCATTTTCTGACTATCGTGAGTAAGGACAGCGATATCGTGATAGGTTTAGCTCACCGGGATCGCACTCGCTAATCTAAGCAGTGATAGCAAAGCGCTTCCCAGCTCTGAGGGCACAGGTATGGTTTACCTGAAGAACTAAATAGACTTCTTCACTGATCTTCCATCCCCCGTTATTGATTGGCTTACTCGGCCCACGAAAATAAAGCGGTGTGAAATCAAGAGACATAAAGGTGCACAGCCACGATTATGACATGGTACTCGAGCAGATCATAGACTGACTTGACTTCACCTCACGTTCCGGAGTCGGGATTAGAACAGAAGTTTTTTATGTAGAACTTCTCAAACCTATAGTGCAGAGAGGCCAACACTCCTCATTTTTCTTGAGTGTTTAGCGAAAAGCGAAAAGCAGCGACGCAAGCTTCACACCGATAAAAGCACTTTCTGAGTAATGCTGTAACTTTAGGACATAACCGAGTGGTCCGTCTTTCACGCCACATATTATCGATATATATGGGACTTTTCAAGGGTCAGGTGATGAGGCTCCTTTTTACCCACCAGAGAAGCCTACTTTCTGGTTGCACTGGTTCCGCTCTTTTGGCTAGCTTCTTTGCCGGTACCCAAGAACTCAACGACCCCTGTAACCAATGCCAACCTTTCGGAGCAATTTGGTAAGGTGGACAGATCACTACCCTTCTTCTTCTTCTTCTTTTTCCCTTAATACCAGGGACAAAAGGGGCGGATTGCTTGATGGCTTTCCTTGTTGATAGATCCTGACCCAGACTCTAATTCTCTGCTTTCTCGGCGCCCGTCCGGACCGCTTTCGGACGTTTTACAGCCGCTTCCTGCGTGAGCCACTTGGGAAATGATGAACAAATGCCCTTCCTACAAACCTATTATCTCTCGCATGACAGGGGGGGCATAGGCGCCACCTCTATACTTGGCAACTTTTACCTCTCGTTTTCCTCCAAGCCAAGTGGTTCCCCAGAAGTGTTCAACGTCCTCTTGCTCTTCTACTAAGGGGCGGGAATAGCTAATAATTAGTTGCAACTTAACCTTTATTGCAGGAGCCTTACCTATTGGGTGTATACTGATACTTTATGTTCCATTTATAATATAATTCTTACTTCCCCCACCCTCCTTTTGTCTGCGTTCACTATTTCCGCATTTCCGCCTAACTCCAACACTCTCCAGTGAGAGATTGCTCTAGCTATCAGATCGCTGCGGCCCGGTGATTGGGTAACCAGAGAGGGCTGCTACCATTGCAGCAGCAGTAATAGTAACGTTCTTCCTTTAGGTCTACTTATATATCATGTACTACCTAGAGTAAGAAGCATCAGTACACATCCAACTGCAGTAGTAAATAATATTGTTCCGTTCTCAGAATCCTCAGGGTTGCCCGTGGCA